>ENA-UOOM01000868-UOOM01000868.1-fermentation-metagenome-genome-assembly--contig:-NODE-868-length-31995-cov-4.586788_pt1 | contig 31995 bp, 28 predicted proteins | sample MGYA00245781_ERZ724031 | MGnify/ENA primary metagenome ERZ724031 (study PRJEB28704, sample SAMN03018317) | fermentation metagenome | biome: anthropogenic terrestrial biome; feature: soil; material... | reverse complement strand
ATGTCGTAGTGCATGAAACTTTCTATACTTTAAATTCCACTATGGTTATATTCAGATTGAGTAAATCTACTTAGCTTATCTCTTATGGATCTTTCTTTAAATTCCACTATGGTTATATTCAGATTCTTTCTACTGATTGCTTGATACTCATCGGGTAATACCTTTAAATTCCACTATGGTTATATTCAGATTGTCCGGCGAACTGGGATGAGATGGATCTATACGAACTTTAAATTCCACTATGGTTATATTCAGATAGCTCCATTCTCGCTCGTTATCGGGGCTTCTTTTGCCCTTTAAATTCCACTATGGTTATATTCAGATGCTGTCTTTCTTTTTCCATTACAGCAGCTTGCTATACTTTAAATTCCACTATGGTTATATTCAGATCAGACCCGATTTAATATACGTTACTGGACCATATACCTTTAAATTCCACTATGGTTATATTCAGATAGAATACAGAGATTAGACGAGTACATAGAAATGACCTTTAAATTCCACTATGGTTATATTCAGATAAGAGATCTTAAAAGGAACATGGTATATATTAGACGCTTTAAATTCCACTATGGTTATATTCAGATAAATTTTACCGTGAGAATCAAAAACATCTAGTCTCCCTTTAAATTCCACTATGGTTATATTCAGATGCTGGGGAGCGACAGCGGAAAACCTAGCAAGGTATCACTTTAAATTCCACTATGGTTATATTCAGATAAAGGCTACGGTAAAACAATTGCAAAGCATTTCTTTCTTTAAATTCCACTATGGTTATATTCAGATTAACAGGAACATTTCTTCAACAATACATAAAAAATCTTTAAATTCCACTATGGTTATATTCAGATCAAAGCGGCATTATAGATAATGTGATTTATTATCAACTTTAAATTCCACTATGGTTATATTCAGATCAGACCCGATTTAATATACGTTACTGGACCATATACCTTTAAATTCCACTATGGTTATATTCAGATAATAATTGAGTTAACTTTAACCGTATAAAACCTATCCTTTAAATTCCACTATGGTTATATTCAGATGGAAGTTTCATTTCGTTTTCCTCCTTGCTTTCGCAGCTTTAAATTCCACTATGGTTATATTCAGATTAAATTTAAGATGTTCGATTTCAATATTACAAATGACTTTAAATTCCACTATGGTTATATTCAGATAGGACTCAAAGACAAGAACGGTAAAGAGATTTACGACTTTAAATTCCACTATGGTTATATTCAGATGGCATCCTAGGAAATGCCTATAATCGACCAGTAAAGCTTTAAATTCCACTATGGTTATATTCAGATTTAAACCGTCGTTGATTTGCGTTGCCACGTCATAGATCTTTAAATTCCACTATGGTTATATTCAGATTTGTTAGCTTTTATAGTAGTGGTCGCACCGTTTATTCCTTTAAATTCCACTATGGTTATATTCAGATAACGTGGCCGTAGCTGACGTAGCCAGAAGTGTAGACCTTTAAATTCCACTATGGTTATATTCAGATGTAAACTGCATAAGTTAATCGCAACGATGAAAAACACTTTAAATTCCACTATGGTTATATTCAGATAAAAGATACAGAAGAGCACCTGACCAGAGAAGCGAATACTTTAAATTCCACTATGGTTATATTCAGATTATATCGCTGATTTTAGGTACTTTGACAATAGACTCTTTAAATTCCACTATGGTTATATTCAGATCCAATCAAAACGGCAAAAGAAAACAGTCTTACATAAACTTTAAATTCCACTATGGTTATATTCAGATGCTACTGGCGTTCCTTGACCTGTATATCTAAGCTCACTTTAAATTCCACTATGGTTATATTCAGATAATATGACACATTATGATAATTATGCGAAGGATGAACTTTAAATTCCACTATGGTTATATTCAGATGAAAAGGCTATCCAGAAAGCAGAGAACATCCTAAAAATCTTTAAATTCCACTATGGTTATATTCAGATAAGGTCTACTTCTTTAAAGTATTTGATAAGATTCTCACTTTAAATTCCACTATGGTTATATTCAGATTGGGTAAATCAGGAAGTAAAGATACCTAAACCAGGTCTTTAAATTCCACTATGGTTATATTCAGATTATAACCCAATCGAAATGAATTTACAGTTATTTGCTGCTTTAAATTCCACTATGGTTATATTCAGATGCCACTGTGGTTCCTCCTATGCTATTTCTTTTAATCTTTAAATTCCACTATGGTTATATTCAGATTTAATTGCTCTATTTGGTACTGCGATTGGTACTGGCTTTAAATTCCACTATGGTTATATTCAGATAAAACTATCACAACCAACAGTATCTCGATATATGTCCTTTAAATTCCACTATGGTTATATTCAGATATATATTAGTGATGAGGGTGTGCTTTACAATGATTACTTTAAATTCCACTATGGTTATATTCAGATTCAAAGATAAAATACAACAAGAAACAGGTATTAGCACTTTAAATTCCACTATGGTTATATTCAGATCTGGGGCTTGTACAATTCTAAAACCATTATCACTTTTCTTTAAATTCCACTATGGTTATATTCAGATATATCTAGAAGCTATTGCTTGTACCACTATGTGTTTCTTTAAATTCCACTATGGTTATATTCAGATGTAGACAAGAACACGAAATTGAACACCTTATAGAACTTTAAATTCCACTATGGTTATATTCAGATGCAGTAGCTTCAATTACAATGCAAGATGAATCACTTACTTTAAATTCCACTATGGTTATATTCAGATTGATTGTAGAGTTTGGGCATATGCTTATATGGAAATCTTTAAATTCCACTATGGTTATATTCAGATTTCTTAGAATAATTCTCGAATGTAGGTCTATTTTTCTTTAAATTCCACTATGGTTATATTCAGATCTTTTTTACCCTCTTGCTTTCGCCCTTAACTTCAACCTTTAAATTCCACTATGGTTATATTCAGATAAATTAATGATGGTTCCGGTTTTACGCTTTTTTATAACTTTAAATTCCACTATGGTTATATTCAGATATGGATTCAAAATCTGCTTTAAACTTCTTACCTACTCTTTAAATTCCACTATGGTTATATTCAGATATATCAAAAAAGCAATCGAATACCTAAACAGTGCAACTTTAAATTCCACTATGGTTATATTCAGATTAAAGACTAAGACGGGACAAAAGATAGTCATTTTTGCCTTTAAATTCCACTATGGTTATATTCAGATCTATACTCTGATACTGCCCCATAACCTCTGCACTTCTTTAAATTCCACTATGGTTATATTCAGATGGCCGTCTTGACTCCGTTTGCTACGTCATTAGCTTCTTTAAATTCCACTATGGTTATATTCAGATGCGTATCCATTTTAACATAGATAATTCAATGGCTCAAGGCAAGCATTTTGTCTACCTTACCCAATTTTGATATTTTTATAAATCTTAGAACAACATTTTTTTTATTCTTATGATTAGCCTTGATTTGATTTCTTGTCGACCTTTATATCATTTTGCATTATAAGGGATCGACAATTAAATAAATTGAGGATCATCTATCCTTAAACCTATTATATCTTTGTTCAACCATTTTTCATTTCTACTCTTAAATACGATTACAGAATCATATTCTTTATTGATCTCGGCTTCTAATTTTTCTTTTAAAACAAACAAATCTGATTCTAATATTTCACCTTCAAAAACTGAATTTTGAATATGGTTCAAGTACTGCTTGCATATTTTAAATATTTTTCTCCATCTTTTTTGACCCTTATCTTCAATAGATATATCATAAACCAAAATTACATACATATTACCACCACATTATAAAAGGTTCATATTCTTTTTCACCTAAAAGATGTTTTATTAACTTATAACATTCAAGTCTTATTAGATATCTATAACTCACACTTTTATTCAAATCCTTATGGTTAATAGTTCTCTTTAAACTTTTGTCGTATTCTGAAAGAATAATTTTTGAGCCCATTTCTTCCATATGTAGATAATTTAAATTTTTAGTAAAATGTTTTTCTTGGATTTGATTTTTGTTTAATAATGAAAAAATCAATCTATCCGCTATTAGTGGTTTAAATATCTCAGCTATATCTAGGCTCAATGAATGTCTACTCGTTCCTGGTTCATGGAGATAACTTATTGTAGAATCTAGTTGTGTTTTGTAAATCTCTCCTAATACGGTTGTATATACTAAAGAATTTAAATATGATATTAATGTATTTATCATATTATCTGGTGGACGCTTAATTCTTTTTTCAAAATTTATCTCTTGGTCTATAATAATATTCCAAGACTCATAATAAATTTTATGTATGTTTCCCTCTAACCCCATTAGTTCAGAGATTTTTTCTACATTCTCTACCTTTTTTATAAGTCTTGAAATCTCGCTCATTGGTTTGCTTAAATCCTTACCCCTTCCATTATAATACCTTAGATTTCTATAGATATTATTTCCTGCTGCAAGAACAAATTTTTTGGCCAATTCTAACCGCTTAATTGAATCGATGTAATATTCACATTGCTTTACTGTCAACTTTCCAGAAATTTTTGTCCTTTTAGGAATAAGACTTGCCGTATAAAAGTCATAATAATTGAAGAAGTGAATTATTATATTATGCTGTGATAAAAAAGTTATCAATTTTGTGTTTATGCTATTTTCACCAAAAAAATATATTTCTGAAATCGAGTTTACTGGAATATCTCTTTTATCTCCTTCTTCATTAATAAATCGAAGTGTACTATCCTTTCTTTTAAGCTCCCCATTTTGATATATGTATAAACTTTTCTTCATAATAATCTCCTATATAATACATATGTCGTAATATGCACACTTTTTACATTTTTCACTCATCTTTTCTTTAGGAATCACGCTACTTTCTAAAAGCATTTTTATTTCCCCTATTACTTTTTTTAATTTTTCTCGATCATCGCCATTTAATTCAACCTCTACTACTTTCTTTAATAAGGGGTAATCTATTTTCGCTTCTATTTCTGATATTCCTAGTTTTTCTAAGTAATATAAATAATATTTAACTTGCCAAATGGATGCTTCTTCAATTTTCCTACTTTTCTTTATTTCATGAATTGTTCCATTGGATTTGATAAAATCAATGTTAATCTCATCATTAATTAGGATGTGTTTTCTATCACGTTTGTAGGAATTTTCATCGATAAACTTTCCTATGGCAACGTTTTCATTTTCGCTTTCCATATCGAGATTATTAGTAGAAAACCAAAGCTTTCTTTTGCAGACAAAATAATAATAAATCATTAAGCCAGTAATTTTAATATCTCTCATATTGTTATACTTTCCTCTGATTTTTCTCTAGTTAATCCTACTTCATTATTATATTTATTATTTACAATATATATCTTCTCCCCTCCTATTTCTATTAAATCAGCATTATAAATGAAACTTGGATCAACGCTGAGAGTATAATCATTTAGCTCATTCTTTAATTTGATTAAACTTACCCTTAAATCTTTCTTCTCCTTTTCATAACTTACCATTTTAATTAATTGTTCTACTTCTTCTATATTGTCTCTAAGTTCTGCAACTTTGTAATCCTGAGTATAGATTGATTCTGGAATAACTTTAAAAGAAATAATATTTCTAAATCTTTTCTTAACCTCATTAAAATCCAGCTCTTCAACATTTAGATCATCTATGTATTCGTATCTTTTTCTGTATTCTTCTAAAAATTCTGAATCTCTTCTAGAACGCAATTTTTCCATTGTAAAGTACTTGTTAATCATATCTACTTTTTCTTTTTCTGTGATTATACCATTCCCTTTATCAATTAGAGCCTCTTTACTTAACATGTGAAGTCCTTTATCTATAAAACCATAAGAACTCCCAGTCAAGTATTTATCGTCAATTTCAGTAAATACATACACATTTGGCCTATCATTAATTTTTTCTCTTTTTCTAAAGCACCTTCCAAATCTTTGAAATAGACCTAATAGCTCTGAAAGCTCAGTAAATAATAAGTCGAAATCAATATCAAGACTGGCTTCAACTATTTGAGTTGTAACCCAGATTGTCTGTATTCCTTTAAGGTAATGTATTTTCTTGCCATCTTTTAAAATTTGTTCTTCTTTTTTAGCTCTATCTTGTACAGTAAATCTAGCATGCAAAAGATTAAGATCAACATCATATCGACCTTCAATAGAAAGTTCCTTTAGTCTTTCATATATGTTTTGAGCATCTTTTACAGTATTCATAACTATTAGACAAGTTTCAATATCGGTACTTTTAATTTCATCAAATATATATTCTGCAGTAATTCGTTGTTCTACTATTTTCATATTATGCCTCTTTATATCCGTTAGAAAAACAGCTTCTTTAAACTTTATCTTTGTTTCCCCTTCTATTTCTTCTAATAATAAGTCTCTAACAAACGGAGCTAAAGTAGCGGTAAAGATGGCAAATCTCCCACCTAAAGTATTTATCCGTTTAATAGCGTAGATTGTATATGCTAAAATATCAGGACTATAAGCTTGTATCTCATCAATTATAATCTTAGAGTAGCTGAATGTTGCAAGTTTTAATTCATAACCTGGATATTTAAAGACAAAATCAAATAGTTGATCTGGTGTAGCAATAGTTATTGGAAGAGACATATTCCGTGTTCTATCGTAATACTCAAAGAATTTTTCACTCTCTAATACTTCTTCTTTTGAAGATTTATCATCAGATAAGTATACACTTGCTGTTTCTCCATGTAATAAACCTATTTTATCCATATAATCCATTTGAATTATCTCATCTCTTATTCTTCTGAACATAGCATTAATAGCTGTTCTTAGGGGCAATACATAAAAAACTTTACTATTTCCAGCCCATAATAGGGATGCTTCTGTTTTTCCTAAACCTGTAGAGCCAGTTATTACTGCATTTTCATTATGATTCTCCAAACAATATTCTTGAATCTCTCTCCATTCATATCCAAGATTATTCATCATATCCATTAGAAAATTATTTTCTAGCTCACAGTTTGTATGAGCACTTGCTGAATAATCACACTTGTGGAGCAAACCTTTGATTTTAATATAGTCATTATTCTTTCTAATTGATTTTAATTTAGTGGCCGAACGCCCTCTTATGGATTTAATAACGTTCTCATTGAAAACAGCATTATCAATTTTTAAATATTGTTCATTTATATTAGACAAGTTTTCTTCTATTAGAAATTTTTGTTCAGCTATCACATCATAGTTTGAGACATAATTATGATGATTTAAAATAGAAGCTATTACTATTTCTTTTTCTTTACCTTTTAGTTCAATAAAATAATTAACCAGATATGCAGATAATATATTATGTCCAACTTCTTTTTCAGGGTTAAATCGACTATTCTTTCTTATTCTCTCTTGAAAAATAGGATTCAATTTGCCTATATCATGATATACACAGGTTACCTCTAACAAATTCAACAAATTTTCTCTCAAATAACCAAAATTCTTAATGAGCTTGTATTGATTTAACAATTCGTATGTATGACCATATAGAGTTTCATCTGGCTTAGCTTTTGCTTCTCTATATATAAATTTTAGATTTTCATCAATCATATAATCACCTAATTAAAATCAGTTAAATATTCATCGGCATCAATATACGCTTCGGATTGGTCATCTAACATAAATAGCGAAGAATATAAGCAAGGAATTTTATTGAATATTCGTTTGTTCTCAATAATTTCATATTCTTTATTTAAATAATAGACTGTTCCTTTTGCCTCTTTTTTATTTTGACCATCGTAAATTAAGAAGGACTTAGAATCATCGTCTTCAGTCATTATCCTGTCTAAATTTACATACATTTTATAATTATTTTTTAAATTCACATCTTTATATGGCTCTCTAAGCTCAACTTCCTTAATCTCAATTAACTCAACAAAATCTTCACTTCTTCCAATACATACTAAGTTGTTTATATTGTTCTTTATATCTTGAATAGTACCATCATCTGATCGAATGTGTATTGCTAATTCTACATCATAAAGTACTTCTTGGAATTGAGGTGCTTTTACTAGAGTCCTAAAATGTGAACTTGGCTTTTCATATTCTCTTATAAATGTTTCTTTATAATCTCTGTCTACTCTCTTATACTCAGCTTTTAGCTCTTCTATTTCTGACTTGAGTTTTATATACTCTTCTGATTTTTTATCTAAATCGTTTTGTTTAGCCTTTAATTCCCTCTCTTCGCCTTTTAGTCTATCTATCATCGGCTTGACTACTTCTTTTTTTTCTACTTCAAATTCCTTTTTCAAATCTTCAAGATGAACATACTTCTGGTATAATTTTTCATTTTCTATTCGGACAGTTTTTCTTCTCAGAAAGCTATTGCCTTGACCCTTTAAGCCCTCTCCTACTGTTATAAAACCGGCAGTTAAAAGTTCTGGATTTGATAAATAAATCAATATATTTCTATCATCATGCCTATTGTTTAATAGCCCATGATTTACATATATTTCCCTTTGCATAGAATCGTATTTCCCTTGTATTGAAAGATCCATGGGATGATATTCGGTGTATCCGCATGCACTATGTAATGCTCCTACAAGTGTTGAATAAGGTGGCAAAGGATATGTCATACGGTTGTCTCTGGTCTCTTCTCGAGTGTAAGAAGCTTGATTTTGTCTTAATTTAATTCGAAGAACCTTCATAGTAAGCCTTCACCTCTTCTTTCAAGTTATTAAAGAATAAGCTTATGCTACTTGGATTTAGTTCTTCTTTTATTTCATTCTCATTAGAAAAATTGTCTCCTTCTAATAGACCTACTAAATATCCTTCAGCTAATTTATTTTTTAAATCCTCATTTACAATCAACGTATCATTATTCACTGATACTACATTTTCAAAATAATGAGTCTTTTTACTACCAATACCACCTACTACAAATAGAGGCTCAGCATTATCTAAATTTCCTCTAACTACAAGGGATAAATCCTTAGCTGCATCTAGAATAGCATTGACTCTGAATACCCTTTCTCCAACACTAGATTCAGCATTAAAATTTTCATCTACGCCCACTTTATCTAAGTCTATTGTAATAGAGTATCTCTTTAAAGATTTATCATATTCATATTGATAAGGCATTAAACCTGCTTCTTTTGATTTTTCTTGAAGATTAATCGCCTGTTGTTTTGCACTGGTTTGTGCCAGATATAAATTATTATGAAATCTCGTCTCATTGATGAATGGCTCGTAAGCTATAGCGTCCGTTAAATAAAAAGAACTCTTTCGAATTTTAGTCACTCCACTAGTATTCATATATCCGCCTTCTAGGGCTCTACAATTTGAAGCATTTAGTTCCTTGGAAACTGACTTTTGGGTAACTCCACTATCTACATCTACAACTAGATCATTGTATAGCCCACTTTGAGTCATTATGGCATTTTTCATACTCTCTCTTGATCTTATTGCATAAGATTTCCCATTCTTATAAACCTTTTGAACACTTCCAATATTCCCTAAACCTTCTCCATAATTTGACGTCATATTTGCTACAATCGTTAATGTAAGTGCCTTATTATTCATTTAATTCTCCTCCTTTTTGATTTCTTCAGTTGCTAATTTAAAGAAATTTAATTGATTAACAAAGTCATATGCCAAATTTTTATTCCCTTCGAAATCTCTTATTAGATAGTGCAGAAAATTAAAAGGAACTTGTGTATATGATTGTAATTGCAACATAATTTCTATAAATCTGTCATTGTCGTTAGCAACCAAAGCCCCTATTAGCTTACTTCTATAAGCGTCAATTTTATGTTTCATACTCCTCCCAGCCAATTGTTTTTTAACTGCTTCTATACTCTGTCTTACATTCCTATGACTCATATTACCGTTCTCCTTTATCAATAATTTTTCACCGTAAATCAATCTGTTAATCCTGATTAGTTGAGATATTAAAAAATCATTATTTCTTTTTTTGCTATCAATTCTTCTTTTATCATTAAAATTAAATAAAAACATTATTAATTCATCAAGAGTTAATAAATTCAAAATATTATTAGTTACTTCTTTCATCATGTTTATGTAGTAATTATCTGTTATCTTTATAGAACGGTTTAACGCCATGTTAATATATCCTTTGTTACTATCAAGATTTTTTATAGATTTAAAAATATCTATTGCCTCTTTTCTAACAAAGATTGTTTCAAAATACTCTTTATCCATGTCTTTTAATATAATTTCAACATCAAAGTCTACGTACTCTGAGCCTTCTTGATATGAATAAAAAAGCTTACTTCTAAAATTACTGTCATTTTCATCTCGCATATCCGTATCAATTTTATTATTTATCCTCAACAAATCTATTATATTAAAATTACTATTAATAAATACTGATTCTCTGTTAGTTGTAAAAGCAAACGGAATAAAATCAAATTCAATATAATCAGAATAATTTCTAGTGCTATCATCAAAACTAAAACTTAAAGATTTAGTTTTCCTACCAGTGTCTACATAATATCCATTCAAACGGCAGATTTTATCTCTCTCAGCCCTAAACTTATAAGAATTCGAAAATTTAGCGTAGCCAAACTTAGCATTTTTAAAAGTATTTGAGATTATTTCTTCTCGGTTCTCATCAATCAAAGATTTAATGACCCAAGGGCCCCCATCAATGTTAATATCTTTAAATATTTTTTTTAATATAGTATTAGCACCAAGTTTTTCCTTGATTTGTTTATAGTCATCTTCGGATTTTTCTTCTTTATCTAGTAATTGTTCCAAAACTACGTGATGCATCTCTCGAGAATATCTATACTCCACGTAATGCATGTATTCACTATCACTTTTGTTGTTTACAGAATCGTAATTATAATATAAATATTGATTATCTACTTCGTGATTAATATTGTAATATCTAAAATATCTGACCATTCCAACAATTGATGCAGAGTATCTCCAATCACTTGGACAAATTCTCCTATCATATTCAATATCTTGTATTACATAATGATCTATTTCTATCACCCAATCACCTCCTATTAAAATATTAATTCGATAAGACCCATTCCTGAACTCCTCCTGCTACCAATCCCATTATTCTTGATATAATTTAAAAGTTTATTATCTCCTTTTACAAAGAAAGTTCCTAATGTAGCAGATATTAACGTGCCATAGATAGGAATCACAACTTTCTTTAACTTTGAAAAATCAAAAATCAAGGAATCAATTTCCTTATCAAAAAATTCCAAATCTTCTTTTATCTTATTTCTAAACTCTAATTCAAAACCCTCATCACTGTAAGCTAAATATTTATCTCTATTAGTTTCTCTATCATGAAGTCTAATACAAATTGGAGATAATATTTTAAATATTCCAAAATCACCAATAATATCAGGTTCCCTAACTAATCGAATACTCTTCAGAGTGATTTGATTATCATTACCTATATTAAATGGCTTGTCCTTCATATTTAAAAGACTTGAAAAATAAATAAGTGCAATCTCTTGATTCTCAGTCTTTAAGGTCATTTCTATGTTATTTCCACCTAAATGAATAATATCTCTATCAAACTTTGGATTGTTTAATCTAATAGACCAACAAATCTCTTTTCTTTTAGTACCAGAACCATAAAGCTCATCATAAAAATATCCATCCATATACTCAGAAATCGCATTCTTAAAGAAACTAACAAAAGTTCCTCGATTATCAGACTTTATTTTGTTATTCTTAAGTTCAAACCTTGTAATGTATTTCACACAACCCCTCCTCTAATCTCCAGTATGTAATATTTAATTTTTTAAGTACGGAATGTTTTTTATATCTTATTTTACAAACGCTTCTTTATTTGCTAAATTTTAAGCTAAAATAAAAATGACTTGACCCCTTGAATAATGAAGTTACCTTTATGATGCATATGAGCTATAAATTGCATTAAAATTCTTCTGTTCAATTAGAAAATATATTAGTATTACAATACAATATTTTCCACATGTATGTATATTATTCGACATCTAGGCTCCATTTCCCTTCTTTTTTTGTAAAGATTTTTATATTTTATAATTTCATTCAAAATAAAAACTATCTCTTTTAAACTTTATAAATTTTATTTTTGTGAATACATTTTTAAATGAATTGTTTAATTCTCATATTTCATGATTAATAGTCCAAATCATAGCCATTAGTGGTGAACAATTATATAATCTAAAGTCAAATACGATCTGTTGTTAATTCTAAGTTTTATGTAAAAACGCAGAAAGATGAGCATTTAAATGGAAATAAGAAAAATTTCAACTGAAGAGATTAAATATATTTACAATCAATTTATGGTAGAGGATTTCTCTGCAAATGAATCAAACCCTCTTAATACAATTAAAACGCGAATACAAAGTGGGTTATAGCAGTGTTGCGGCTTATTTGCAGTTGATGGCTTAAGGGAATATGATTCTTTGTATGGAGGTCATAAGAATTAAATTTTTCTCCGTACTGATTACTTTATAGTAATCAGTACGGAGAAAACATGGGATACGAAAGTACATTTTGAGAATTATTGAAAGAAGAATCAATGGCATTCGAAGGCTCTCTCGTAGAAGTCAAAAAATAGAAAAGACAGAAAATGAAACAGAGCGTAAAACAAGAGAAAGAAGAATGAGATTTTATCTAAAAAACGATGTGGTAAAAACTAACATTTTGTGTTATTTATTTGATATAGATTACGCTATCTTGTATTTACCCATTAAAGAAAAATATAGCGATGAATTAGTGTACTCTTAGCTAGGAAAAGAATATCAATTTATGATTCTTCAAAAAACGTATAATAAAAATGTAATCATAACCTACAGGATGAATAGCATGGAGTCTCTTCTACCTTCTTCTGTCAATTGGATTTCTGTTTTTCTCTTTTCTTCCCCTAATCTGTGATAATCTACTAAACCACCTAATGTATATGCAAGTAGTTGATAGCCAAAGCATATTCCCAAAATTGTAATGTTCTTTTGCACTACATATTTTAGTCAATTAGATACTTCTACGCACCAGGGCTCGTTATCCGTTACCATAGCTGGAGAACCTGTGATGATGATCGAGGATACGCCATCTAATGAAATTGGGATGCTATTTTTATAGACGCAAGAGACGATTACATCTTCGCGGGATAAACCAGCGTATTTTGCAATGCGAAAATCGCAATCTCCGCATCGTTGAATTACGGATTTATTTGAAGAACCTGTTTTAATAATTAAAAGTTTGCCCATAATCATACCACCAACCATTTTCCTTATATCGTATTAATCATATATGTTTAATATATTTTATTACACAAGGCATTATTTGTCAACAAATATTCATCTCACCACTATATTTTATGAATTTATAAGGATACTGTCATGAAAATAGCACATGAGCACGGATTTAAAAGCTTAATATACTTGTATTTTTTGACTTTTAAGGATAATATATTTATAATAGTCTAAATGCAAATGATTTGCATTTAGATAGATAGTATTAAATAAGGAGGTAATTTATATGAGACGACAGATTACATTATGGTCTTTATTCATTTTATTAATAGTTCTATTAACTGCCTGCAGCACTACCCCAAAAAACACCTCTGCGGTTGAAAGTAAAAATGACAATAATATTACGACATATGCTAGCATCTATCCTATGTACGACTTTGCATCAAAGATTGGTGGAGACAAAATCAATCTATCTACTATGGTGCCATCTGGTACAGAGCCTCATGATTGGGAGCCAACGGCTATGAATATTACTCATTTAGAAGAAGCCGATGTTTTTATCTATAATGGTGCAGGTATGGAGCACTGGGTTGAGGATGTATTAGCATCTCTTCAAAATGAAAAAATCATTGTTGTAGAAGCTTCTAATAATGTAGATTTTATCAAAGGACATTCTCATAGTGAAAAACACGAAGAAGACACAACCCATGACCCTCACGTTTGGTTATATCCTTTAAATGCAAAGATACAAATGGAAAACATCAAAAACGCATTTGTAGAGGCAGATCCTAGTAATGCAGGTTACTACGAAGCAAATTATAAAAAATACGCTGCTGAGTGTGATGCATTAGATCAAGAATTCAAAGATACTCTCGCTCCTCTTGTCAATAAAGATATTATCGTCTCTCATGAAGCCTATGGGTACTTAAGTGAAGCTTATGACCTGCATCAAATAGGTATTGAAGGATTATCTGCTGATTCAGACCCAGATCCAGCTCGAATGGCTGAAATCATTGACCTTGCAAAAGAAAAAAATATTGAGACCATTTTCTTTGAAGAAACTGTAAGTTCTAAAGTAGCAGAAACTATTGCAAAGGAGGTAGGTGCAAAAACAGCAGTACTAAGCCCCATTGAAGGCCTTAGCAATGAACAAGAGTCTGCTGGTGACGACTATTTTTCTGTTATGAGACAAAATTTAGATGCACTAAAGAGCGCATTACAATAGGAGAAGTATATGAAAATAATCGAAGTAAACAATATAAGTTTTGGTTACAGCAATATGCCCATCTTTTCGGAAGTCGACTTTACAATAAATAAAGGGGATTTTGTAGCCATTATAGGAGCCAATGGCTCTGGAAAAAGTACTTTGTTAAAACTAGTATTAGGCGAACTGGTTCCATCTACTGGGCAGATTCGCCTTTTTAATGAAGACGTACAACACTTTAAAGAATGGTCTAAAATTGGCTATGTGCCTCAAAAGGGTCTTTCTTCTCACTCTAACTTCCCTGCAACTGCAGAAGAAATTGTAATGGCTAATCTTTTTTCTCAAATTGGACTACTTCGATTTCCCAAAAAAGAACATCGTGAAAAAGCTCATACTGCACTCAAACAAGTTGGCATGCAAGAGTATGCAAAAGAGCTAATTGGCAATCTTTCTGGTGGGCAACTTCAAAGAGTCATGTTAGCAAGAGTCATGGTTAATGAACCAGATATTATGATTTTAGATGAACCAACTACAGGCCTCGATGCTGAGACCATAAAAGGCCTATACCAGTGGTTAAACAAGATTAACAAAGAAGCAGGACTTACCATACTTATGGTTACTCACGACATTACCAATGTACACCAGCATGTATCTAGAATCCTTTGTTTAGAAGAGGGCTCTCTAATTGAACTAAATAAAGAACAAATCCATCATGAGTTATCTCACAAACATAAGCATCCAAAGAATAATAAAGCAGAAAGGATCGATAAAAATGGCGATATTTGAATACACTTTTATGCAAAGAGCTTTCATCGTAGGTATTTTGCTCGCTATTATTATTCCTTGCATTGGCATTATTGTAGTGTTAAAAAGGCTTTCTATGATTGGTGATGCCCTTTCACATAATTCTCTAGCAGGTGTGGCAGCTGGTCTAGTCATGGGTATTAATCCTATTGTAGGAGCTATGATTTCAAGTATTATTGCAGCCCTTGCTATTGAGTACATTCGCAAAAAAATTCCTAGATATTCAGAAATGTCTATAGCCATCATTATGTCTGCTGGTGTAGGTTTAGCTGGTATTTTATCTGGCTTTATAGATAACTCGGCTAATTTTAATAGCTTTTTATTTGGAAGTATTGTAGCCATTAGTGATTTTGAGCTGTATCTAGTAATTGTAATCAGCCTTTGCGTTATGCTCTCTTTTATTTTCTTATTTAAAGAGCTCTTTTTTATATCTCTTGATGAGCGTTCAGCTAGGCTTGCAGGAATTCCAGTAAAGAGTATTAATTTTATATTTACCATACTCACTGCTATTACCGTATCCGTAGCAGCTCGAACAGTTGGAGCCCTTATTGTATCTTCCCTAATGGTCGTCCCAGTAGCTTGTGCTATGCAGTTTGCAAAGAGCTATAAACACACGGTTTTATACTCTGTATTCTTTGCCGTTTTATTTACGATTGCAGGACTATTTCTCTCTTACTACGCAAGTTTAAAGCCAGGAGGGACTATTGTGCTTATCGGGGTTGTGACTTTGCTTGGGATTTTATTTGAAAAGAAAGTGATCAGGTGGGCAGGTGGCCGGGTGATCAGCAAAAACACGTAAGCCACCGCTGGTGGCTTTTTTGCTAGATTAGGAGATGAGAAATTAACGATGAAAACTTGTTTCAGTTGTAAGAATCACAGATCCTTCGCTTTGCTCAAGGATGACTCTTGCAGGAGCTCGAGTCTAAAAAACTCGCCCGAAGGGAGTAGTGATTTTGCTTACCACATTGCTGGATTATACAGTTTCACATAAAAAGTCCAACGTTTTAACGATGGACTTAATTATTATTGTATATGAAATTTTTCTCAACTTTCCGCATTTAGCTTTTAGATAATTGGTGCTAATAACATGACTTCTTCATTATCATTATAGACCCTATCAAACTGTCTGATAGGAAGTGGGTTTACGCCTAGGCCTACTTCAAAAGTATAACCTGGTCGGTAGAATTCCTCTATAAACCAATCTTTGTATCCTGCATAGGCTGCTTCGTATGGAACATCTGCTAATTGGTATCCTGTAGAGCGAGCAAATACTTCCCCATATTCTCTAGCCCCTGGTGGAGTCATCCCTTGGTAAAGCCAGAAGATAACCTCTCCTTGAGTGTGATAAGCTATAACTAACTTAAAATTGTGCCCTCTCGTAAATTCTGTCATTGCCTGAGTTTCAGGTTCTGATAGTGGAGAAGGGCCCCCGTATCTGGTAGGTGCAGGTCCCGTTACGCCAAATTCTATCTCTTGATCTTTTGCCTCTTCCCAACTTGCCGGATAATTTCTATTTAAGTCTACGCCTCTGGCATTCGCCTTCCACACTAAATTAAGAGGTAATCCTGTATTATTCCACCTGGCATAATCATTATAGTATGGATTTGATGGCTGTGGTCCATTTAAGACAATATCCACACCATCAGGATTTACCATAGGAACAATATAAATACTACTTCTATTCCATATATCTCGAATATCATAACCCCTTATAGATCTGCCTGAAGAATAGGCTTTAGAGAAATTCTCAATAAATTTCATAAGAAGAGGCGTGGTAATCCACTCTAATCCGTGATGTGCTCCATTGTAAGAGACCTCTACTGGTCCTCTGCCTATTCGTATATAGTATAGTTCCTTACCTAATAAGCTTTGTCCAATGGTTCCGACTTCAAGGAAAGGATACCGGACTTGAAGTCCTCGGATATCTCTCTCCATAATTTCATAAGTGTAGTCAATATTTGTAAAAACCACATCTATACCGTAGGGCACTATAATTTCCTGCCCTACTTGTAAATTTATTGGGTCTACATTAGGATTTGCAGTGACTATGGCATTTACTGTGGTGTAATATTTTTGAGCAATTTTGTAGAAAGTATCTCCTGGTTGTATGATGTAGGTATCATATCCTTCTAAGAACCTTTCAAAATAAATCCATGTATTGGGACCCACTATTCCATCAGCTACTAATCCATTATCTCTCTGAAAAGCCATTACGGCTCTTTGTGTCTGAGTGCCGAAAATACCATCAACTGCCCCAGCAGGATATCCTATTCGATTGAGTAAACTTTGAATGAGTTTTACATTCGATCCTGTAGATCCAATTCTTAATATCTCCACCTATTTTGCTCCTTTCCTCATACTTTTTCTATTTATAATACGAAAATAAAGATGTTTCCGTGAATAAAATTAGTTCTAACTTTTACATTGTAAGTTCTATGTAAAAGCTTTTAGATTACTAGCAGGAAGTCAAGTAAGCTAAAAGGAGGAACTTCACATTCTACTTTCAGCTTTCCACAATGACAAAAACTCAGGACAATATTATCCTGAGTTTTTTGATAGCTATAAATTAATTTTTTCATTACACTTCAAATTTTTGGGTTTGTTTAGGATTTCCTTTCCGTATATAACGATTTTGGCATCTTCTTGATTGCCCTTAGCATTACAAAGAGCCTCTACAGCATTTCTAAATAGAACCTCTGTAGCTTCTTTTTTATCCACAAATTTAATTCCTACAGAAGTAGATAGCCTAATGTTTTTTTCTGATAGTGCTTGATTTTCCTTGATGTTTATTTGGATCTGCTTCATAAGCACTTTTGCATTTTGTGCTGGACAATTACTTAGAATAATGAGAAAAGCATCTCCCTTATACCTAGCTACAATATCGCAATATCGCATGTTTTCTCTAATAGACTTTGCAGTAACTTTTAATACTAAATCTCCAATTACTGTATCAAACTTCTCATTAATTTCCTTAAAATCATCGATATCTAACATAACTAAAGAAAAAGGAATCTCCATCTTTTGCATGAGTTTAACGAAGTAATCAAAATTGTATAGCTGAGTTAGCGTATCAAATTTTACCAGATCATGCGGTTCTTTTTCATTCTTTTGATAAAGGTGTTGCTTGTATGCTTTAATCCCAAAAAAAATCAGATAGGCTAAAGCTATAACAAAAAGAATTCCCAATAGGATAACTATCAACAAATTATTCCGTAACATCTCAGCAACATCGACATTTAATAATCCTAATGTTATAAGCGTTATTATAACTCCTAAAACAAACATTACGATAGATGTCGTCAATACTACTTTCGAATTATTTGACATCATAATACCCCTTTTAATTTCAATCTATAGTCTATTTTTATACTATAAATATGCGGATTAGCTCTATTATATTTACATCATACAGTTAAGTTGTCTTACTCAAAGACAAAACTCATCTCCGTAAGTTAATCCGTTTGCTGTCAATATTATACCATAATTATAGAAGTCACTCGTATATTATTATTATTGAATGATTTCACTTAGAATCGAAAGAGGTATTTCATTTCCGCTTTTACTACTTGGAATTTCTTATGCCCTCAATTAATGCAGGTATGATTTGTTTTTTTCTAGATACACATTCTTCAATAAAAGTTCCTTGTTCCATCTTTTTGTTAAAGGAAGCTTCTAATATATTTTTTCGGTTTTCATTATAGAATAGGTAGGACCCTTGTCTAATAATATCTGTTACGATAAGAAGTGTAGCAAATTGTCCCTTTTGAGCATTTGTCTCTTCTATAATATTCAAGTATTCAGACGTTTTTTCTTTTACAGATTCGATATTTAGGGTAAATACTTGAGCTACACCTACTCTCATACCTTCTAGGCTAAATTCTTTATAGTCGTTAAAGAATACTTCATGAACATCTAGTCCCGTAATATCTGTACCCTTTCTAAACATCTCCATTGCATAATCTTGTAGATCCATTCCTAAAAGTTCGGTGAGCTCTTCTACAGCTTGTACATCTTTTTTCGTTGTCGTTGGGGATTTTAATAGCAATGTGTCTGAAATAATACCAGATATCATGATTCCAGCAATAGGGTGTGGAATTTTAATTTGGTTTTCTTTATACATTTGATAGATAATCGTATTCGTGCTGCCCACTGGTAAATTTCTAAAGCCAATGGGTATATTCGTAGAAATATCCCCTATTTTGTGGTGGTCTATAATCTCAAGGATTTCTGCTTGTTCAATTCCATCAGCACTTTGAGCGTATTCATTGTGATCTACTAAGATGACTTTTTTCTTCTTAGGGGAAATAATATGACCTCTACCTAATATTCCTAAATAATAACCCTCAGCATCAACAATAGGAAACTTTGAATGACCTGATTTTCGAATAACTTCCTTACATTCGTCTAGATATTCATTTTCTCTGAAGAATAAAATGTCCTTATCTATCATAATATTGCTAGCATAATTCGTTAAATAGATTAGTTTAGATGTGCTATAAGTATCCATTTTTGTACGAATAATATTAACTTTTTTATTCATTGCTTCTTCTAACAAATCATCACTTAACCATGATTCCCCTGTAATAACAATTAGTGCTACTCCTTTTTCTATAGCAGCCTTTATTACTTCATCGCGGTCACCTACAATTACAATGCTATCTTCTGTCAATAAATGTAGTTTTTCAATAGTGTTTAAGTGAAAAGCCGTTACTAAGATATTGCCATCAATATGTTCTTTATGCCTTGAAACAGCATGCCCCTCTAATCCATTTAAAACATTTGTATAGCAACTATGCAGCTTTCTTTGATCTTCCTTAATAAGACTCATGGCAATATCTTTCATTGTAATGAGTCCAGCAAATTTGTTATTCTCAAAGATAATAGGTAGGGTTCTAACCCGATTTTCCGTCATAAAATTATAAGCGTCTAATATCGAATCTTTTGATTTAAATGTAGCGATTTTATCGTAATTTAAGTCTCTAATCTGAGTTCGAACATTTTCTAATAATACAGGTTTATCTATCTGAAAAGAATGTAAAACAAATTCTGTTTCTTTACTTATTTCACCTAGTATATAAGGCTCTGTATTTTCGCCTAGACTATTTTTTAAATAAGAGAAGGATATGGCTGATGTTACACTATCCGTATCTGGGTTCTTATGTCCAAAAATCAAGGTTTTTCTATCCATGTAATACCTCTATTCTTATGTATTATCAATAATATTATATATATACCAATTTAGATAAAGGAAGTCAAGGATAAACTAAAATGTAACAAATAGAGATTTTTTCTATAAGGGATTCATACACCAATACTAGCAAAAACGCATAATATAGTACTATATTAAATAGGAGGTATAAATATGCAGTATGATGGTTTCAAGAAAGTCTCTTATAGATATTATTTTCTTGACTTTAAGCTTGGAGATGTAACTGGAGACGGTTATGTAGACAGAGTGTATCTAATCGGTGAAAAGACTTCTAAACAAGATCTATTTTCAGATAATATATCTATTGTTATTCATGATGGTCGAACAAACCAATTGATTCGAATTCAAATGAAGTATGCTGCAGGCTACAATGCCAAACTCTTTCTTGGCAACTTTACCAGCAAAAATAAGTTTGATATATTAGTAAAAATTGATACTGGCGGTAGTGGTGGTTATATATTATCTTATTTATATAGTTTGAATAATGAAACAATTAATTTGCTCCTAGATTCCGAGAGCTTTGAACGCATATCCTTGTACGATGTGAATTTTCTAGACCATTTTAATGTAGAGATAATGAGTAAAGCAAGAGATGTATCCTTTACATTAAGCATCCTAAATCGAAAAGACGCATACATAAAGGCAGGTCTCTATACAGAGGATGGAAAACTCGTAAAACCAACAGAAGGAGCCGTCCTAGCATTAGGAGCAGCTTATCCCATTATCGATGACTATCATGGATTATTTAAACTTTTGACATATCAAAGAATTATTGGCATAAACAATGCAGATGACCTAGGCGCCATTGAAAGCTATTTGACTTGGAACGGAGAGTACATGGAAGTAGAAAGAGTTAATGTGAGTTTAATCCCCAACGACTCCGTCGTTGGAGATTAAACTCACAAGTCGCTAGTCTTTAGTCATTAGACTCTAGCTTGCATGTGTTCCTCTTGGGTCGTTTAGCTACCTTCGGTAGCTTTTTTTGACCAGTAAGGAATGCTCTAAAACTAAGGACTAGTGACTATTTCTTGCTATCGACTAGAAGTTTAGTGTTTTTATAAACTTCTGAGAGCGTCTATTGGATTTAGTTTGCTCGCCTTTCTTGCAGGAGCGTAGCCAAAGATAATTCCTACAGCTGCCGAAAATCCGACTGCTAGGATAATAGTACCTGTAGATATAGAAAAGCTCGTGCCAATAATTGTGGATGTAATATAGGCTATTAGTGCTCCTAATAGAATACCAATTATACCGCCAAATATGGAAAGAAAGATGGATTCAATAATAAACTGAATTTGTATGCTATTTGGCGTGGCGCCTAGGGCTTTACGAAGGCCGATCTCCGTTGTTCTTTCCGTAACAGACACGAGCATCATATTCATAATCCCAATACCGCCTACTACAAGTGAGATGGCTGCAATTCCACCAAGCAACATGGACATCATAGACATAACCGTCTGAAAAGACTCGATCATATCTCCCATATTAAAAACAGTATAAGCATCTTCCTTTTGATTAAATACTTGATATAATGCGCCCTTTATATCTTTTACTGTTTGATTCGCTAAGTTTACATCTTCTAGGTACACATCAAAAGACGACACATTTTTGACGCCTAAACTCCTAAGAGCTGTCGTATATGGAATAATCACCGTATCATTATTAGACTCTAAGCCAAATTCATTAGAAGGGGTTAGAGTACCTATTATTTTATAGGTAGTGCCATGAACGATAAGCTCTTTTCCAATAGGATTTATTCCGTAAAAGAGTTCTTTAACAATATTGTTCCCTATAATAGCTACCTGGTTTTTGCTTTCAATATCCAATCTATTTATGGGTCTTCCTGATTTTAAAAGGCTTGAATCTACATTAAAGTAAACCTCATTTTTTCCTTGTACAGATACGTCTTCCATAGCATCTTTTTTGTATACTACAGCAGAACTACCTGATATAGTAGGCGACAATCCACTAATATTCTCCAATTCTGAAATTTGACTAATTTCATCATCTGTTAAACCTTGTTTTATAGTAGTACCCATGGTGCTTACCATAATCTTGTTGGCACCAAGGTCTGTAATCTGTTGATTAATGCTGTTCGTTGCTCCTTGAACAATGGTAATTAAAGCAATAATCGAGGCAACTCCAATGACGATTCCCAGCATTGTTAAAATAGAACGGAGTTTGTTGCTGATTATATTTTCCCATGACATTTTTATGCTTTCAAATAACACAACTTCACCCCTATTCCGTTAAGTATCCATCTAAAATATGGACTACCCTCTTTGCATACTTTGCAATATTCGTGTCATGAGTGATCATGATAATGGTCCTTCCCTCTTGATTAATCTCTTCAAAAAGTTCCATTACTTGGTTACCTGTCTTTTGATCTAAAGCTCCTGTAGGTTCATCTGCTAAGAGAATAGTAGGTTCTGTTACTAATGCTCTTGCTATAGCCACCCTTTGTTGTTGGCCACCTGAAAGTTGATTGGGATAATTTCTCATTCGGTCTCCTAATCCAACCTTTTCTAGCATAGAAGCTGCTCTTTCCCTTCTTTCTCCTGCAGGTACACCAGCATATACCAGGGGAAGTTCTACGTTTTTTAAAGCGCTTGATTTAGGCAAAAGCTGAAAACTTTGAAAAACAAAGCCAATTTCCTTGTTTCTCGCTTTAGCTAGGGCCACTTCATCGTAGCTTTCAATATCTAAGCCCGAAAGATAATACTTGCCTTTTGTAGGAACATCTAGGCAACCAATAATATTCATTATAGTAGATTTACCTGATCCGGAAGGACCTAATATGGATAAAAACTCTCCACTATGAACTTTTAGATTAACATTATGCAAAACCTCAATTTCTTCTTCACCCATGTAGTAGCTTTTACAAATCGTTTCCATGTTTAGGATCTCAGACATTAATTTTCGCCCCCGCCAATGCCATTTTCCCGGTGTTCTCTAGTCATGACCATCGCTTCAAATCCATTAGCTTCTGTATAGTACACTGTTTCACCTGCAGATACGCCCTTTTTAATCTCTACGGTAATGCCATCATTAATACCTACTTCAATTTTCTCTTTGTAGATCTCTCTATTTTCATCTTTTTTCTGTACATAGGCTTCATTATTGTCTTCAAATTGAATTGCGCTCATAGGCAAAGACACCACGTCCTTTACTTCATGGCTTAAGACCTTAATTTCTGCAGACATACCAATTTTAATGTTTTCCTCTTCTTCTAAGTCAATAGTAGCCGTAAAAAAGGTTACTCCATTTTCTACTTGGCCTTCTTTTGATATGCTCTTGATTTTACCCATAATTTCCTTATCAATTGCGCTAATGGTTACCGTAGCATCCATATTTTCTTTTATAGCTCCTAAGTCGTATTCATCTACTTTTACAATAATCTCCATGTTCTTGTAATCTGTAATATCTATTAAGGGCGACGCAGCCATTACCTGTTCATCTTCTTCGACGTGAATTGTTGAAATCTCACCATTGATTTTGCTCTCAATGTCTTCCCCATATGAAGTCTCAAATAGAACGTCTCCTTCTTTTACCATATCTCCTTCTTCTACTTTGATTTCAGTTATTTGCATAACTTTATCCGCTATGACATTTTGTTTGTTTTGAGATTCTATATTTCCCGAGAAATGATAGTAAGTAGTAATATCTCCCTTTTTAGCCTCTGCACTTTCGTAAATTGTGACCTCAGGTTTTGAAGCAAATGCCACTGCAACTGCAACAATCCCAATAATGATACTTCCTACTATAATCCTTTTGCGCTTTTTCGATTTTTTTATTGCACTCATTACTGCCTCCGCCTCGCATATTTATACTTTTAATTCCAAAAATATTACAAATAAAGTATACCAATTCTTTCTTAAGTTAGCATTAATTTCATCATGTAAAAAGGCAATACCTAAAAGTAGATACTGCCTAGAGTAGACGTCTATTATAATGGTTTTTAATCAATCGTATAGGATTGGATTTGCTTTTTCGTGTCCTGCTTTTGCTTTACCTTGAATTTCAGGTACTGGAGGTACGTCATTTTTCTTTCTTTTGTGTTTTTTATTGCTCTCTGTGCCATGGGGATCACTTGGATCTGGTCTTCGCATTCCAGCCTTAGCCATTTTTATCACCGCCTTATACGATTTTAATGTTATTATTTGATTTAAAATAAAATTTATTCTTTTTTAGAACACAATATTTCTAATTATTTAGGCTCTTGTTTAAAATAAATATTACTCTTGTAATCTTCATTTTAAACAAAAAACGCCCAAAAGGGCGTTTTTAGTCGTCATCTCTATGATTATAGTCTCTTTCATTGAAGAAGTTTAACCATGAAGATGTTTGATATAGATTCCAATCTGCTGGTGGGGCGTATCTATTATTCATAATGTATTCTTTTCCATCGTGTTTCAATTTTTCATACATATTAACATAGATGCATCGTTTTTCTCCAGGGTATACTTCACACCATCCGTCTTTTCCACCGCCACAAGCACCATTTCTTTGATGTTTGGCACATTGAGACATTGGGCACTGAAAAGCCAGTTCGTGCATTACACAATCTCCACAAAATTTACATTCATTTGTTAATGTTTTCGTGTAATATTCTGCATATGTAAATGGCTTTTTAAAAACAGATTTATCTATTTTTTTAGCAAACCATTTAATCATTGGATAAAGTGGTGCTTGCTCGCTTAATGCTAGCTTGTGGACCATACCAAAGCTCCAGTAGAATAAAGAAGTACTCTTCTCACCTGTTTTGTTTCGGTCTCCTGGCGTTGTGGTATTTAAGCCCGTCTTTTCATCTTTTTCGAAGAAATAGAATCCATTCTTTTCTGGATAATCAAATTCTTTGACAAGGGCTTGCCAATTTGGCGCAAATTCTTCTCCTTTATCAAGGATAAACTTAATATCTTCGTACTTAATACCATGACCAGCTATAGTGACCCCATCATAGCCTATTCCCTTTAATACAGCAAATAATTTAGCGGCACGAAGCAATTGTCTTTCTTTATTGTTTTCAAATTCTTTCTTTTCTACCTCTAAATCCTTTAAGAATTCATCTGTGACGACAGCACCAGGTATTACACCTCTGTTCATCATCTTCGCTACGCCTAATGTTAATATGTATATATTACCAATAATAGGAACATTTAATTCAAATTTATCTACATACTTTCTGAGTTCATCAAATTTACGTGCATCCCAGCCTACTTGTGTAATAATATACTTTGCACCTGCAGCAACCTTTTGTTGTAGTTTAGCGTATTGAGCCATAGTCTCTGCTTCTAAGGACTTAAATGGAGAAACAACAGCTCCCGCAAAGAATTCTGTCTCTGGGAATTTTTTTAATTTACCCCTCATTGGAACTTCTAGACCAGCATTTAATTTTTCGATCATTCTAACAGCTTGAACACTATCTACATCGAATACTGGTTTAGGTCTTCCATTATAACCAGCAGTCACATAGTCACCAGTCATAACTAATAAATTCTTCAGACCTACTCTATCTAATGCATATAATTCTGATTCTATTTCATTTCTATTCTTATCCTTACAAGTAAAGTGAATAAGAGCGTCTATACCTAAATCCTCAACTTCTTTAGACAATCCTGCCGGGTGAATTGCTGGTGTGCCGCTAGGATTATCTGTTAGAGTAATAGCATTGATTCTTGGATCTTTTACTGCAGCTTTTGCACATAGTGCAACAGCATCTTGATCTTTTTCGTGTGATCCTTGCCCTGGAACAAGTTCCCAAGTTATTGAAAATTTGTCTTTATCTAAAACCGCGTCTTTAAATGAAACTCTTTCTACAGGCATAGCATCCTCCTTAAGTCATTAACTATTGATCCTTTACATTTGAAAAGTGCATGAACTCGTTTTCACAATAGTACACATAGATGTCTTTCTAAACACATTATAACACCTTTTTTTGATTTATAAAGTATAGTTAAAAAATAGCCACACCTGTATATACAAGTTAGTATTTAATGCTTTTATTCTAAATTCTGCGTCTTAAATTCTACGTAAAATGAACTACATTTTGATAAAAATCTATATAAGATAATTCATTTATAAAGACACAAGAAACATGCTTTGAAAGCTTCTCTTAATTCCTGATATTTTTTTGACTTATCATTTTGTAATAAAAAAGCTAGAAAATACTTTTTGAAAGTACTTTCTAGCTTTTTTCTATGAATAACAATTCTTTTAAGTTCTTTCCTTTAAACGCTACAGCAAAGATACTTTTTATAATCAAAAGGGTAATTGGTCCAAGAATTAAGCCACTAGCTCCTAATATTTGTAATCCAATATACATAGCTCCTAGAGTCATCAGTGGATGTACACCAATTTGTGCTCCAATAATTTTAGGTTCTACAACCTGCCTTACCACTAATACTATTAAATACAGAATGATTAGAGAAATACCTAAACCAATATCTCCCGTAATCAAAGATATGATGGCCCAAGGGATTAGAACTCCACCTGTACCTAAAACAGGTAATATATCAAAGATAGCAATGATAACAGCCAAAACTACTGCATACTTTACTCTGATAATACTAAAGCCAATCAGAAGCTCTGTAAAGGTCACTAGCATAATTAGTATATAAGCCCTTATCAGCCTTAATATTTGACTTATTACATCATTTTTTATAAAACTAATTTGATCGTACCAATCTTCAGGCAGTTGTTTTCGAATCTTCTTTTTAAAATCGTTTTTATCTCCTAAGAAAAAATAAGTAGAAAACAGGGTAATTATAACAAAGATCAAAACTGTAGGTAAAGATATCGCCGTATTTACAAGATACTTGACGCCATTATTTGCAAAATTAGCTAAACTAGATACGAGAACTGCTAATTGATCCACTAAAAAGTCTAATACCTCTTGAGGCAATTCAATTAGTTGATCACTGCTATTTAAAAAGTTAATAATGGAGTTATACCAATCATTCAAAAATATAGGAAGTACTTCAAAAAGATCTTTAGCTTGTATAATTAACTTAGATACTAGGAGGGTAATTGCCAGACCTATAAACGTCAAAACCAATACAATGCAAATAATGGAGGCTAATTTTCTTGGCATTTTCACTTTTCGCACTAACAATTTCACTAATGGTTCTAAAAACATTGATAATATAAGAGCGATGAGAAAGGGTGCAATGTATTGAATCGACTTAAAAAATAGAAATATACCCAAAAATATTCCAATTGTCATAACAAAAAACTTTTTCGCTTTTTCCGGATCAATTATGTAATTATTCATCATTTCTCCAATCCATTTATTCTTAAATAACTTAAATAATATGATATCATATTATAAGGGAATTACAAGAAAAATATGGGATGAGTTTTAAGGTCGTCAGGTGGGTTTAAGGTTGGACGGAAAAACCTTAAAGCTGAATGCGGAAAGCGGAAAAAAACAAACTCGCCTTTAGGCGAGTGTAGATTTTGCTTACCACCTTACTACCTTGTCACCTTACCACCTCGTATATGAACTATTTTGCTTCTATACTCTCCAATAATGTTATCAAATCGGCCTTTTCAAATTCATACTTCTTATTACAAAAGTGGCAGAGTATTTCAGCTTGTCCGTCTTCTTCTACTATAGCAGTTAGCTCTTCTCTTCCCAATGAAATAAGGCCTCTTTCAAAACGGTCTCGATTGCAATCACAGTGATATACTGGCTTCTTCTTTTCTGTAAAAGTCACTTTATAATCTTTAAAGATCAATTCTATGATATCTTTAGATTCATGCCCTTCATCTAGCAATTTGCTTATGGTAGGAATTTCTCCTATTCTCTTTTCGATATAGTCAATTAATTCTTCGCTGTGATTTGGAAGCAATTGAATTAAGTAGCCTCCAGCTTTTTTTATAGTACCATCAGGGTTTACTAACACTCCTAGAGCCACTACGGATGGTGTTTGTTCCGATACGGAAAAGTAATAAGAGAAGTCCTCTCCTATTTCCCCTGAAACTAGTTCTACCGTTCCAACATAAGGTTCCTTTAAGCCTAAGTCTTGGATAATGGTTAACGTCCCTTTACCAATAGCACCTGCTACATCGAGTTTACCAATTTGATTTAAAGGAATGTGAACGAGAGGATTATTAATATCCCCTTTAATTTCCCCCTTGGTATTTCCTACAACTAAAAGATCTTCAATAGGGCCATCACATTTAATTTGAACGCTGATTTTATTGTTTTCGTTTTTTAGTAACATGGTCATAAGAGCTGCCGCCGTCAACGTTCTGCCAAAAGCAGCAGAAGCTGTTGGCAATGTAGAATGTATCTTTTGAGCCTCCCCTACAAGCTCCGATGTATCCGCTGCAAATATTCGAACTGGTACATCTTTAATCATTGCGCCTATCATATAGTCCATAATTTATCCTCTCTTGTGTCCATCAATTTATGTGTAACTTTTATTTATTATAATCATATTGTGCTGTTTTGAATACAAATTATTTTAAAATGCTTTTATAAGAAAAATCCCTGTGAATACACAGGGATTTGCTTAATGTTATTCGCAATTCATTTATATTGTCTAAGTACGTAAATACTTTTAATCTTCTTTAATTAAGCTTCAACAGCGTTAACATTAGCAGCTTGAGGTCCTTTTTCTCCCTCAACGATATCGAATTCTACATTTTGACCTTCGTTTAGCGTCTTGTAGCCATCCATTTGTAACGCTGAAAAATGTACAAATACATCTCCCTCGTTTTCAGTTGAAATAAAACCATATCCTTTTTCTGCATTAAACCACTTTACAATACCATTTGTCATTAATTTGTTCCTCCTAAAATAATTCAATTTCGAATTTATTGTATCATTTAAGGGGTAATTTGTCAAAGAAATCGTACTAACTTGTACTTAACTTTTGCAACAAAATTGGAGCCTTTCCGTATTTTCATCAGGCTCTTCAAAGGAGCCAAAATCAAAGACGTCTATTGTCTTAAAGCCCGATTCTAAGAGCAATTCTTTAACTTCTTCTATTTCGTACGCTCTTTGATAATGCACTTCTTCCGATCGGGTGTAATAAGGGTCTCTATGCCTTTTTATGAAAATATTTAAATAGTACTCTATAATAGAACTGTCTTCATCAAAACTGTTTTCCCAAATATAACACAGCTCATCAGAGGTGTAAGTAAAAGTTTCGTTTCTGTATATTTGTTTGAGTCTATAAGGAGCATGAATGTCAAATGTAAAAACCCCTCCTTCTCTAAGGCTCGTATACGCATTTTGAAATACCTTCAAAATGTCTTCTGTTTCTAAAATATAGTTGACGCAATCACAGCAGGATATAATCGCATCAAAAGCATTTTTTATTCTAAAGTCGCTCATATCTCCTTGAATCCATTTTATATGCTGTTTTTGTTCAAAGGCCTTGCCATCAGCTATTGATAACATATCTTCCGATAAATCTACGCCAGTCATTTCATAACCCATTTTGCTTAAAGGGATGGTAATATTGCCTGTGCCACAACCCAAGTCTAAAATAGTAGCTACTTGTGCTTGGTATTTTTCTAGTATGCTTTGAATATAGCCACTCCATTTACCATAGTCTACATCTTCTCTCATTAATTGATCATAAATTTGAGACATTTCTTTATACATAGTACTCCTCTAATAGAAAAATCTATCTCTTCTTTTCTTTTTTCGTATCCTAATCACTATAACTATAATCAAAATAACTAAAACTAGTCCTATAAATAAGTAAGTATAAAAATCTCCTTGCATAAATTTTCTCACTACTTTTTCTACAGAGCTAGGCTCTTTGCGACTTTCTCGCAATTTTTCCAATTGATTTTCTGGAATCAACTCTAATTGAGCTGTTAGCCAATTGTCTAGATAAACGTTTGAATTGCCATAATTTACTTGATAATCAATCAAGTCATACATAGCCTCATATTCTTTTAATCCCCTATAAGCTTCAATCTTGTTAACTAGAATCTTTTCCGTAATCTTTTTTTCAAGCGTACCAAAATTGCTCATATCTGTTTCGATTAAATCGTAAACAACTAAAGCTCTATCAAACTTTTTTGATTGCATATAGGCATCTGCCATGACGAGATACACTTTACTTTGATCCTTTTCATCTTTGGAACTAGAAATATAACTATTTCCAGCATCAATAGCCTCTTGATACTCACCATTATTAAAACTAGAAATCATCTTGTTAATTTGATTGCTCTTTATTGCTTTTAATTCTCTTTCGATGACTTCATCTACAAAGTAATAGCTAAAACGAATCTCTTTAAAAGCATCTCTTCCAGATTGTTTCCAATAATAACCATATTCTGGACTGATTTCCGTCGGCTCAATCGAAAAATAATTGTCAAAATTGTACATTTGTATGGACCTCGCGTTAAAACCTACATTGATTTGAATATTTTCAGGTTCTTTACTCCACGTTCTTAAGTGATGCATATCCATATCAAAGAGAACCTGACCGAGATTTTCGTGTTTATTTTCTGTACTATAGGACACTTTAGCCATGGCCGTCTCCCCTGGCTTTAATGTCATAGCTATATTAAAATTTTTCCAATTGTCAAAATCCACACTTACCTCTTCAATACTTGGATTAACTTTACTGCCATTTACAATAACTGAATTGTACTTGTACGATTTTCTCTTACTAGGATCTTCTGGAAAAAACACAAATTCTGATGTATATCCATCAACCTTTAGATCCGTTACTGGAGTTCCTAATGTCAACAATTGAGTTTCCTTTGTAGTGTTTTTCATGGAATAAGAAGCCGTCACACTGCTTTTATTTAGTGCATCTACCGTTATATTGATCTCTACTCCAGTGAGTTCAACTTGACCATCAATCAAATATAGACCATTAAAAGCAGGTATTCCTTGGGCTCGTGCCGTGGTTTGAGAAGAAAACAAAGAAAAAAATGCAACGTAAAGCAACGCCATGAATATCTTCTTAAAATTTACGTCTTTCATCTTTATCCTTCTATAATACGTGCGTACAGTTCAACTGCTCGCAACAGTATCCTTTCATTAAAATTAAATTTGCTGTGGTGAAGACCATATACATAGTCTTTCTCTTCATTTTTCGATCCTAAATAAAAGAATACTCCAGGGACTTCTCTTTGGTAAAATGAAAAGTCTTCTGCAATCATCATAGGAGGAACCTCTTTATATGGAATATCTCCTAAACAGCTCAAAAATTCTTGATACATTTGAGAATCATTGATTACCGGTGGATACATCCTTATAACTGTGCTTTCGATGCTACAGTCAAAGGCTTTTTCATAACCACTTACAATCTCCATAAGCCTTCTTTCAATTAAATTAAAGGTCTCCTCATCAAACGCCCTCATGGTACCACTTAAATTAACTTCACCAGCTACTACATTTACTCTACTTCCGCCATTAATTGTACCGATAGAAAACAAGGTCGTTTCTATCGGATCTATATTTCTACTAATAATATTATTAAGGGCATTAATAAGCTGAGCACTAATCATAATAGCATCTATACTCTTATGAGGAACTGCAGCATGGCCACTTTTGCCTTTAATGTTTATATAGAATTCAGCTGTTTGGGCCATAAG
>ENA-UOOM01000866-UOOM01000866.1-fermentation-metagenome-genome-assembly--contig:-NODE-866-length-32020-cov-4.535367_pt1 | contig 32020 bp, 34 predicted proteins | sample MGYA00245781_ERZ724031 | MGnify/ENA primary metagenome ERZ724031 (study PRJEB28704, sample SAMN03018317) | fermentation metagenome | biome: anthropogenic terrestrial biome; feature: soil; material... | reverse complement strand
GATGTTTTTTAATAGTAAATTTAGGTGGTAGCTGACCCTTCGCTCTGGATGACTGAGCAGGGGATCGGTCATCCAGAGTGAAGGCAAGTTTTGTCTTTGCTTACCACCTTATTAATTCTTAAAACTATGAATCGGAGCTGGTATTCTGCCACCTCTATTGATAAAGTCTTCTGAACTAAATTTATGAACGGACATAATAGGTGCATAGCCTAGAAGTCCACCAAATTCTACAGTGTCTCCAATGGTTTTACCGTGTACAGGAACGAGGCGAACTGCTGTTGTCTTGTGGTTAATCATACCAATTGCTGCTTCATCTGCAATAATGGCGGAAATTGTCGATTCTGGAGTGTCTCCAGGGATTGCAATCATATCTAATCCTACAGAACATACACTTGTCATGGCTTCTAATTTGTCAAAAGTTAATGCGCCATTTAAAACAGCTTGAATCATTCCTTCGTCTTCGCTGACTGGAATAAATGCTCCACTTAGTCCACCAACAGAAGAAGAGGCCATAATTCCACCTTTTTTCACTGCATCATTAAGCATTGCAAGGCATGCAGTTGTGCCATGGGTGCCGCAAGCTTCTAAACCAATCTCTTCTAAAATTCTTGCAACACTATCTCCAATTTCTGGAGTTGGAGCTAAGGACAAGTCTAATATGCCAAAGGGAACACCAAGCCTAGAAGAAACTTCTTTTCCAACGAATTGACCTGCTCTAGTAATTTTAAAGGCAGTCTTTTTTATATTCTCTGCTACGATATCTAATGGCGCACCTTTATCCTTTTCCAATGCGGATTTTACTACACCTGGTCCACTGACGCCCACATTGATGACGACCTCTGGTTCTCCCACACCATGATAAGCTCCAGCCATAAAAGGATTGTCGTCTACGGCATTAGAAAATACTACCAACTTTGCACAACCAATGGAATCTCGATCTTTTGTTAAATAAGCAGTGTCCTTTATGATTTTACCCATAAGCTTTACTGCGTCCATATTGATACCAGCTTTTGAACTAGCTAAATTAACAGAAGAGCACACTCTCTCTGTTTCACTTAGCGCTTCAGGTATAGAATGAATCAGGATTTCATCGCCTTTTGTAAAGCCCTTTTGAACTAATGCAGAAAATCCACCAATAAAATTCACACCTACTTCTTCAGCAGCCTTGTCCAATGTTTTGGCAAAAGCAGTGTAATTCTTGTCATCACTAGCAGCTGCGATAAGAGCTATCGGTGTAACAGAGATTCTTTTGTTAATGATTGGAATACCAAACTCTATTTCAATTTCATTGCCAACTTTAACGAGGTTTTTAGCATAATTAGTTATTTTGTCATAAATCTTTTGTCTAGCACGCTCACCATTAGAATCGATGCAATCTAACAAAGAAATCCCCATGGTAGTCGTTCGTATATCTAAATTTTCTTTCTCTATCATTCGAAGTGTTTCAAAAATATCACTGTAAAAGCTCACTAAATTACCCTCCTTAAATATTGTGCATGGACTTGAATAAGTCTTCTAGCTGTACTTTGATAGACAATCCAATTTCTTCTCCTAATGCCTCTAAAGAATCCTTTAATTCTTTAAAATCACAATCCATATTTGAAAGATTGACCATCATCATCATAGTAAAATAATTCTGCATAACTGTTTGGCTAATATCCTCTACATTAACCTTTTTTTCTGATAGTATCTTTGTAACATTGTAAATAATTCCCACCTTGTCTTTCCCGATAACTGTAATAACACCTTTCATATGAAAACACCTCCATGATATTTTTAACAATAGTTGAACAGCAGGTAAACAATCGTTTGGCGCCGCTTGGCTCACAAAACAGCAGTACAACACTAGAATCTCCTACGTCGATTATTCAATCGCGCCTTTCGCCAAATGAATGCCATGTATTCATTACGTAGCCATGTGATTTCACAACTACATCAGCAAGCTTCTTGTCTGCTACATTACATAGCTACTACGAAAGCTTCATTTTTGCTTGGTTTACAAGTACGCGAAAAAGAAAATGAGACCGAAGTCTCAAAGAAAAAAGCAAATTAAATTTAATATACTTTTGTCTCTGTCCTTTTACCTGAGAGTTTTAACCATAATGTGGCTTTATCCCCTTCGGTGCTCTTAGAAGTCTCTCCAGAGTTCTGTCCATTAACGAAGGTTACCCGTTAATTTCACCCAGCTAGTATGTAGTTATTTGTAGAATAATAAATTATATTTATTACTATAGCATTGGACGAAGAAAATGTAAATCATTTTGAAACGATAGTTTAACGATGATTAAGCTATCATTCCATCAGATGCTTGACCAAAGAAATTCCTTTATATATAATATACCAATAGTATTTTCTAGGAGGAATTACAATGATTTGGACGGAAATAAAGATAAAGTCTACGCCAGAGTCAGAAGAAGCAATATCTAATATTCTTTATGAAGCTGGTGCAGATGGAGTAGTAATAGAGTCACCAAACGATTTATCTGTATTAAAGAACAAAGAAGTACTATGGGATTATATAGATGACGATTTAATAAACATGGATCCAGAGGTTTCTATTATTAAAGGGTATATAAATGAAACGGAAAATGTAAAGGAAGCAATTGCTCAGATTAAAAAAAGAATTGATCAATTGCCTTCTTTTGGTTTGAATACGGGAAACGTAGAAACTACAGTTACAGAAGTAGATCAAGAAGATTGGGAGAATTCATGGAAACAATATTACAAACCTACTTTAATAGGACAACATTTTATAATAAAGCCAAGTTGGGAGCCCTATACATCGCAAGAAGGTGATATGGTTATAGAAATCGATCCCGGTATGGCATTTGGATCGGGTTTACATGAGACAACTCAGCTTTGTATCATCAATTTAGAAAAACACGTAAAAGAAGGAGATGTAGTCTTTGATATAGGTTGTGGATCAGGAATATTGTCTCTGGCTGCAGCAAATCTCAATTGTAAAAAGGTTATAGGAGTAGATGTAGATTCACTAGCTGTACAAGTGGCTAAGGAAAATGCTCTTCACAATCATTTAGATAAAATAATCGATATTCGCCAAGGTGATCTTTTAGATGTAGTAGATGAAAAAGCAGATGTAATAGTAGCCAATATTCTAGCAGAAGTCATTGTAAAATTAGCGGATCAAATAAAGCCTTGTTTAAAGGAGAATGGAATATTCATTTCTTCAGGTATCATACTAAGTAAAGTAGAATTAGTAGTAGATAGTCTTCTGAGTAATGGCTTTGAAATAATTGAAGTTCAACGAATGGGAGAATGGGCTGCAATAATAGCTCAATACAAGGGATAGTATGCATCGTTTTTTTATAGAAGATAATCAAATTGTAGGAGAACAAGTATATATCAGTGGCAAAAATCATGAACATATGACCAAGTCTCTGCGGGTGAAAATAGGCGAAAAGGTAGAGCTGAGCAATGGAAAGGGTTTAGAATATATAGCTACAGTACAAGAAATAGACAAAAATCAGGTCTTATTAGAAATAGTAGAAAAAACTACCAATTCTTCTGAAATGCCAGTCAAAATAACCTTATACCAAGGTCTTCCTAAAGCTACAAAAATGGATTTAATTGTACAGAAGACAGTTGAATTAGGTGTAACAAGTATTGTACCAGTTATTATGGAGCGGACGATTGTAGAAATTGATAAAAAGGCTAATAAGAAAATTGAACGATGGCAAAAAATTTCAGAAGAGGCAGCAAAGCAGTCAAAGAGAGGCATTATCCCCATAATAAAGCCTATTGTAAATCTAAAAGATATGGATAAAGAATTTGAAAAAAATGATTTGAATCTTATAGCTTATGAAAATGAAGAAGATAGCAATTTAAAAAAGATTTTAGAAGCACATAATAAAGTACAGAAGATAGGCATATTGATCGGACCAGAAGGCGGTATATCCGAAAAGGAAGCTCAATATTTAAAAGACCTTAAAGCAAAATCCATTTCTCTAGGGAAAAGAATACTTCGAACAGAAACAACTGGCATGGCTGCACTGGCGATGCTTATTTATCACTTCGAACTGTAGTGAAATAGTCAGCTAAGTCAAAATAAAGCTTTTGTAGTATTTATACACTGGTTTAGGAGAGTGGTTCGTTGGACGGTTAGATGGGAAAAACAAAAAGTGGATAGCTGTATTCTGACCCGTGAGACCTGACCTAAAAGACTGAAGGCTGGTGCTGATGGCTGATTTTTCTGCTTTACGCTTTCAACTTTCTGTGCTTTTAACATAAAATAAAAAGGAGAATTTATATAGATGAAAACCGCTGCTTTTCATACATTAGGTTGTAAAGTAAATACCTATGATACTGAATCGATGATGGAATTATTTGAAAAAGCAGGTTATGAAATTGTAGATTTTGAGGAACAAGCAGATGTTTATATCATTAACACTTGTACAGTAACAAATGTAGGTGATAGAAAGTCTCGTCAGATGATACGAAAAGCAAAGAGGGTAAGTCCTCAAGCTATAGTAGCTGTAACAGGTTGTTACGCTCAAACATCTCCTGAAGATCTGAAAAAGATTCCAGAAGTCAATATTATTATAGGCAATCAAGATAGAAGCCGAATTGTCCAATTAGTAGAAGAAAAAAAGATATCTGGTCACAATATAGATATTGTACAAGATATTATGAAGACAAAAAAATATGAAGAATTAAAAATATCTAAGGTAAAAGATCATGGGAGAGCCTTTATAAAAGTTCAAGAGGGTTGCAATAATTTTTGCTCTTATTGTATTATTCCTTATGCCAGAGGCCCAGTAAGAAGCAGGAGTATAGAGAATATTCTCGAAGAAGGTAGGCAAATAGCAACACAAGGTTATAAAGAAATCGTCATAACGGGCATTAATGTATCTTCTTACGGTAGAGAATTAGAGGGTGTTACTTTAATTGATGTACTAAAAGGTTTAAATGAAATAGAAGGTATAGAGCGTATTCGCCTAGGCTCCTTAGAGCCTATGTTGTTAGATGAAGAGTTTATTATGGGTTTAGAAGATATAAATAAATTGTGTGACCACTTCCACTTATCTTTACAAAGCGGATCAGATGAAATATTAAAGAAAATGAACCGTAAATACGATACAAAAATGTACAAAACCATTATAGATAATATTAGAAAAGTATTTCCTCGAGCATCTTTGACCACAGATATCATGGTAGGATTCCCAGGAGAGAGCCATGAAAACTTTAGAGAAAGCTACGAGTTTATTGATCAAATTGGCTTTAGTAAACTCCACGTATTTAAATATTCAAAACGACAAGGTACTCCTGCATCAAAAATGGTCGATCAAATACCAGAGTCTATAAAAGAAGAGAGAAGCAAAGAAATTATAGGACTTTCTGATAAATTGGAAAAAAACTACTATAAACAATTTTTGGGTAAAAAAATGGCTGTATTGATTGAACAAAGTTCAAAAGAAGATTATAATATTTATCAGGGACATACTACAAATTATATATTAGTAAAAATACAGGGTAATAAAAATATGATCAATCAAACAATTCCTGTAGAGATCAAAGAAATACATACAGGTTTTGTCAATGGAATCCATAAAGAATAGGAGATTTATATGGACGATTGTTTGTTTTGTAAAATTGCAAGTAAAGAAATTCCTGGGGAAATAGTCTATGAAGACGATAATGTAATAGCAATAAAAGATGTTAATCCTCAAGCACCTATACATCTTTTGCTCATACCAAAAGAGCATTACGATTCAGTGCTTACTGTACCAGCTGGAAATGAGATCATCACTCAAATACACACTGTTGCAAATCGATTAGCCTTAAAGTATGGCATAGTAGATACTGGATTTCGATTAGTAAATAATTGTGGCGAAGATGGCGGACAAACGGTACTTCACTTACACTATCATTTATTAGGTGGAAGAAATTTGGGTTGGCCTCCAGGTTAGAATTATTTGACATGGTATATTTGTATATTATATAATAATAGTGTTAAATGCCCGCTATTACGATAGTAGCAATAACTCTAACAATCTGTTACATTAATGTAGTAGAGGGGAGGGTGGAAAATGTCTGAAGTAAAAGTTAAAGATGGTGAATCATTAGAGAATGCTCTACGCAGATTTAAGAAAAAAACAGCTAGAGCAGGTGTAATGTCTGAGGTTAGAAAAAGAGAACATTACGAAAAGCCTAGTGTTAAGAGAAAAAAGAAATCTGAAGCTGCTAGAAAAAGAAACACTAAAAAGTTTAGGTAAGAGGTGTTTAAATGTCCCTCAAAGAGCAATTGGTCGCTGACTTAAAGCAGTCAATGAAGGATAAGGATACAATCGCAAAATCAGCCATCACATTAGTAAGAGCAGCAATACTTCAAGTCGAAAAAGATGAAAGACGAGAATTATACGAAGACGACATTATTGATATCATTTCGAAACAAGTAAAGCAGCGAAAAGATGTGCTTATAGATTTTCAAAAAGCAAATAGGCAAGACTTAATCGACCAAACGGAAAGGGAAATTGAAGTTTTAACGAAATACCTTCCCCAACAATTAAGTGAAGAAGAATTAAAAGTCATTGTACTTGATGCGATAAATGAAGTTGGCGCAACCTCCATGAAAGATATGGGCAAAATCATGGGCATAGTAATGCCTAAGATTAAAGGCCGTGCTGACGGTGGAATGGTCAATAAAATAGTAAAAGAAAATCTGTAGTTTAAAAAAGTCCGAGAACTTGCGTTCTCGGACTTTTTTTAGCCATCAACCAGCAAAATGGCTACCAAAGGTAGCTGTAATGCTTTATGTATCTTGCTTATCATTTGTAGTCAATTAATCCCACCTCGCAATATTCTGTCTTCTGATTTATTATATTTAATAAGAAGTTCTACTTATATACATTAAACAATGTGTGAATTATTGTGCAAATGCTACTACTAATTCTAAATGACCCGAAAGGAATGCAATAAACTAGTAGCTGATCGCTGACTGCTCATCATTGGCAGCTGCCAATGATGTTTAAGTCATATCTACAAATTCTTAAACATAAGATACCATATGGAGAGATACCATATGGAGGGGTTCTATGGGAAAAAAAAAGAAAATTGAAAATATAAAAGAAAATGTAAGTGATGCGTTAGAGTTACCAAAGGAAATCACCTTAAATCTGCCGAAAGTGACGATGGTAGGAAGTACACAAATTCGGATAGAAAATCATAAGGGTATAATAGAGTACAGTGAGAGTAAAATAAGAGTCAACTCCAAAATTGGCATTATCGTAATAACTGGCAAAAATCTGTTTATTAGAAATATCATTAAAGAAGAAGTGCTCTTAGAGGGGAAGCTTGAGAGTGTACAAATAGATGGATAGGAGGTGTTAACTTGATCATTGTTAAGTTATGGCATTATATTAGAGGTTATGTTATTATTAACATAAAAGGCAGACATCTTGAGAGATTAATCAATCTTATCCACCATAATAATATTTTGATCTGGGATATTTTTAGAATAAGCTCAGAGGAAATAAGCGCGAAAATAGAGATAGGGGATTACAAAAAAGTTTCTGAATTATCGGATCAGTTATCTTGTACTATTGAAATCATAAGAAAATCAGGAATGACATTATGGAAATGGAGAGTAAAAACGCGAAAAATTTTTGTCATAACTTCTTTTCTTGTCTTACTAGGCATTTGTTTTATATCTTCTTTAGTATTAACCGTCGATGTAATGGGTGATATCACTGTAGATAAAAATGAAATTATAGAGGATATAGCAAGTAGAGGTTTAAAACCTTGGAAATTAAAAGGTACTGTAGATATCGAAGAAATTAAAACATCTTTTTTAAACGATTATAAAAACTTTGAATATATAGATATTGAATTTAATGGGACGAAAGCTATTATTGATTTAGTAGAGGCAAAAAAGATAGAAAAAATATATGATAAATCCCTTCCTGTAGATCTTATAGCTAAAAAAGATGCTATTATTAAAGATATTCTAATTATCAACGGTACTGCTAATGTAGAAGTAGATCAAGAAGTGAAAAAAGGAGATTTATTAGTAAAAGGTGAAATAGTCACCTCTAAACAAAATGATGAAGGAGAAGAGATCTTTTTCAATCAGATTCACGCTAAGGCTAAGGTCATGGGTTTAGTAGATTATACAGAAAAATACGATATACGAAAATATAAAATGATTGATGAAGATCGCTATAAAATAAATAGAGTAATACATATCGGAGATTTAGTGATTAATTTCCTCGATAGCGACGAAAACTATTATTATCACAGCAGTGAAGAGGCAAATCTTCATATTTTTGATTTTAAACTTCCTGTTAAAATTAATAAAATAAAGTATTATGAAAAAGAAAACTGTGTTAATAAATCGAAAGAGGAATTAGAAGACGAAGTACAGGAAAAAGTAAAAAAGAAATACAGAGAAATTGGTCAAGTGCAGGATATACAGATTGTTTCTATACAGGAAGAAAATAATATTAATAAATATGAGGTAAAAGTCCATGTACTTGAGGAAATAAGTGAGGAGCAGCTCCTCGATTAAAACACACTAAGGAGGAATCACTTTTTGTCAGATTATACAATAAGTATGACCATTGAAGATGGGGAACTACTAATGAAATTGCTAGGCCAATACGATGAAAACCAAAAAATAATTGAAGAACAAATGAATGTACACCTTGTATTTAGAGATGGAGATCTCAAAATTGTTGGTGAGCAGAAGAATACCGAGAATGCTAAACGAGCCATTGATAAAATGGTGCAAACCATTAAAGATAGCGGCCCAATCGACTCTCAAAAGGTATCTTATATTATTGAACTAGTAAAAAAAGATCATGAAAATGATTATGATAAATTGAGCGATATTATTTGCTATACTCATAAAGGGAAGCAAATTCGCTGTAAGACTTTAGGACAAAAAAAATATATTAAATCCATAGAAAAAAATGAAATTGTTTTTGGGATTGGACCAGCTGGTACAGGTAAGACTTACCTTGCCATGGCTATGGCTGTAAAGGCCTTTAAAAGAGAAGAAGTCAGTAGAATCATCTTAACTCGTCCAGCAGTAGAAGCTGGAGAAAAACTCGGCTTCTTGCCAGGAGACTTACAGGATAAAGTAGACCCATATCTAAGACCATTATACGATGCATTGTATGATTTGATTGGCGCAGAAGCCTATACTCGTTTTAGAGAAAAAGGATTAATCGAAGTAGCTCCATTGGCGTATATGAGAGGGAGAACTCTAGACGATTCCTTTATTATATTAGATGAGGCTCAAAATACAACGCCAGAGCAAATGAAGATGTTCTTAACTCGTATGGGCTTTGGTTCAAAAGTAATCATAACAGGAGATATTACTCAAGTTGACCTGCCTATGGGCAAAGTTTCCGGTCTGACAAAAGCAGAAAAAATCCTAAAAGATATTAAGGGTATCGACTTTATCTACTTAACAAAGGACGACGTAGTAAGACACCGAATTGTTCAGAAAATCATAGAAGCCTATGATAAATATGATACGGAACATCTTTAATGTGGTCAGCAAAACCATATATGCCACCAATGGTGGCAAAGTTTTACTTACAATATAGAACTTAGAACGAACATGGAGGATTAATGGAATTATTTATCGATAATAGATACCATATTGAAATAGAAGAAGAGCTTGTTGCCAAATTAGAAAAATGTGCTCGCGAGTGTTTGAAGGTAGAGGAATTTCCTACTAATGTGGAGATTAGTTTATCTTTAGTAGGTAATGAAGAAATTCATCAATTAAATAAACAGTATAGAGAAAAGGACTCGCCTACTGATGTGCTTTCTTTTCCTATGGTTGAAGATGATGATGACTTAGATCAAGAGATGATTCTTTTAGGGGATATTGTCATCTCTATTCCCAAAGCACAAGAACAGGCCATAGAGTATAGGCATAGTTTTGAAAGAGAATTATGTTACCTTACCATTCATAGTATGTTTCACCTTTTAGGTTATGATCATATGGAAGAAGAGGACAAGCAAATTATGAGGGGAAAAGAGAAAGAAGTAATTAAAAACCTAAATATCTGTTAGTTGGTGTATATATGAAAAAATTAATATCTAGTTTTAAATACGCCTTTCAAGGTATTCAATATGCGTTTACGACTCAAAGAAATATAAAAGTTCATTTTGCAATAGGAATAATAGTGCTCCTTCTAGGGATTTACCTTAAACTGAATTTATTAGAATGGTGTATTTTGTTTTTGACCATAAATATGGTTATTACAGGAGAAATGATCAATACAGCTTTAGAAAAGACAATCGATTTAGTTACAGAAGAATATAGAGTTCTCGCAAAAATCGCCAAAGATGTAGCAGCTGGGGCAGTACTTATAAGTGCAGTGTTTTCAGTTATTATAGGGATTTTGTTGTTTTATTCAAAATTATTTATGTGAAACGGTTGGATGGGAAAACCTTAAATGCGAAAAACAGAAAGTAATTTTTTTTATATCCAACCAATTGTAGTGTCTGATTACCTAATTTTTGATAATAATTATAGAGCGGAAAGTCATTTTTTTCATATGCAAAGCGAGGAGATGTACATGAACGAACAGTACGCAGAACTTATAGAGGCAGCTATTGCTGCGAAGAAATTTTCTTATTCACCTTATTCACTTTTTAGAGTAGGTGCTGCAATACTTTCTGAAGATGGGCAGATATTTAAAGGATGCAATATTGAAAATGTATCCTATGGAGCGACCAATTGCGCGGAGAGAACGGCTATTTTTAAGGGTGTATCTGAAGGAGTAAAGTCTATAAAAGCTATTGCTATTACATCAGATGAAGAAGACTTTACCTACCCATGTGGAATATGTAGACAAGTGATTTGTGAATTTGGAACAGAAGTTGATATCCTACTAGTCAATAATAAGGGTGAAACTAGGATGAGTTCCATCAAGGAATTGTTGCCTAATAGCTTTTCTAAAGAGACTTTGCTTGACTAGTAGGATTGGTTGGGCAGGAAAGACAAAATGCGGAAAGTAGAAAATCAACTCGCCTAAAGGCGAGATATGCTTTTGTTTACCAATTGACCACCTTGTTTTTACGAAGAATTGAGAACATAGAAATTAGAAACCAAACGGAGGAATATATGAATAAATTTAAATCAGGTTTTATAACCATTATTGGACGTCCTAATGTAGGGAAATCTACATTACTTAATCATATCATTGGGGAGAAGATGGCTATTATGTCGTCAAAGCCTCAGACTACGAGAAATACTATTCGGTGCGTACACACTACAGAAGATTATCAGATGGTTTTCATCGATACACCAGGTATGCACAAACCTAAAAATAAATTAGGCGATTATATGATGGATGTAGCTACCTCTACATTAAAAGAAGTGGATGTCGTGCTTTTTCTTATAGATGAACCAGGAAAAATGGGACCAGGGGACCAATATATCGTCAATATCTTAAAAGATCTTAAAACAAAGAAGATTTTAGTAATCAATAAGATGGACAAGATGAACCAAGAAGAGCTTCTTGGTAAAATTGATGAACTTAAGGAGTATCATTTTGATGAGATTGTGCCGATCTCTGCAATGAATGGAAAAAATGTGGATACTTTATTAAATCTCATATACAAATACATCCCAGAGGGCCCTCAATATTTTCCAGAAGATACGATAACGGAACAACCCGAAAAAATTATCGTCGCAGAATTTGTTCGTGAAAAAGCCCTACAATTTCTTAAAGATGAAGTGCCCCATGGTATAGCTGTGGAGGTCATGAGCATGAAGGAAAGAAAAAGTGGAGAATTATATGATATAGAAGTTAACATTTATTGTGAACGAAAAAGCCATAAGGGGATTATAATAGGTAAGGAGGGTAAAATGCTAAAGAAAATTGGTACTCGTGCCCGACAAGATATTGAAAATCTATTAGGGTGCAAAGTAAACCTGCAACTTTGGGTAAAAATACGCGCAGATTGGAGAGATAAAGACTTTGACCTGAGAGATTTAGGGTATAGGAAATAGAGGAATGCAATGGAAAAAGTCTCTGGCGTAGTAATAAAAAGAACAGACCTAAGTGATAACGATGTAATTGTAACCATTTTCACAAAGGAAAAAGGAAAGATTCAGGCCATTGCAAAAGGCGCAAAGAAACTTAAAAGTCAATATACAGGTACAACACAATTGTTTTGCTACTCAAACTTTGTTTACTACCCTGGAAAATCGTTGGGTTATTTAAGCCAATCAGAGCTAATTGAATCTTTTTATAAGTTGAGAAACAGTCTTGAAAAACTCTATTCCGCTACATATATAATAGAGATGATTAATGCAACCTTTTTAGAAAGTCAAAAAGACGAAAGAATCCTCAGCTTACTACTCCATACCCTCAGTTTATTGGCAAGTGATAAGACCAGAGATATAAGGACAGTACTATTATCTTTTCAATTAAAATTTGTGGGATTTTTAGGTTATGCCCCTCATTTAAATCATTGTAGCCGATGTACTAAGGAATACGAGGAATACTATTTTTCAAAAAAATCTGGTGGTCTGATTTGCCCCAAATGTAAAGGTAACAGTACGTTTGAAAGAAAAATTAGCAGAGACGGTCTTGAAATACTAAAGACAATTCTATACTATGACATTACAAAAATTAGTTCGTTAATATTTAATGAAGAGCTGATGAAGTACTTAATCAAACTAATGAATGATTATATTGTATATCACATCGATAAAAAACTGTATTGTTTTGAGTTTCTGGAGACAATATGAAATAAGGTGATCGTCGTAGGTTACAGGCTTGTAGCTCCTTGCAGTTGCTACAAATCGATTGATATTACTCGCAGGTGATTAGCAAAAGCCAGGACCTAATAGCCAAAAGTGGAATGAAGAAAGTAGAAACATAACTTGCCTTTGAGCGAGATAGATAATTTTCAAGTATTAATTGTGCACGGATGGCACGTAACCCTAAAGTAGTGACTCGACGATTTTACTTAGAATTTAGAACTAAAAACGGAGGTGGTAATATGAGTTCTATTACGGAAATTGCCAATAAACTCATCGAAGAAACCAATTGTACTACTGCTGAGGCTATTGAAGCTCTTGCTGAAGCCAATGGCGACTATGAGGTTGCATTGCAGTTTTTAAGAAAGAAAAATGCGCAACCCATCAATATTGTCTTAGTAGAGAAGGAAGAATCCCAAAAAGAAGATCAAGAAGAGAATCAAAAACAGGACGAAGAAAAGACAAACCACAAAGAAGAGTATACTGCTAAGGGTAAGGATATTTTAAAGCTTATTAAGAAGCTTTTAAAAGAAGGTAATGTAACAAAGCTTACGGTTAAAAAGAAGGATGAAGTAGTCTTAAATATTCCTGTTAATGCAGCAGCAATAGGCGTTGTGTTAATACCCTATCTATCCGTTATAGCAGGAATTGCAGCGATTGCTACAGATTGTACCATACAAGTAGAACGAAAAGGCGATGTAGTCGTAAATGTAAATGATACACTGAGAAATGCAAGCGACAAAGTTGAAAAGACAATAAAGGATATATTAGATCGCTAACTTTTATGTACCAAAAAAGCGCTACTTTTAACCTAGCTCCTGTTTAGTCATCCTTTAGATGCAAAAAATCTTTGTCTGTAAGACTTGGCTCTAAAGCACTGGTTGCTAGTAGTTGGTGGTTAAACAAAAGTTTCCCTTGACATTAACCCAGTAATTTAGTAATTTATTAGTTATAGATAAATGAATATATGCAATGACGAAGAAGAGTAACTTGGGAAAGTATCTAGCGAGTGGAGAATGGTGTAAGCTCCATTATGGAACCATGTGAAGGGAGCTTTGGAGCATAAATAAAAAAGTTGGGTAACTGTACCAAATAGGGTGGAACCGCGGTAATAATCGTCCCTTGCTGATGAAGCAAGGGATTTTTTGCGTGATAATAGAAGCCAAGCGAAAACAAGGTTTTCGCAGGATTCAACTGATTACAGAGTGTAGCGTAAAAGTAAAGGGTGGTCAGATGGTCAGCAAAACTGTACTCGCCTAAAGGAAAGCTATCTTTTTCGCTTTCTGCCTTTAGCTTTTCACATATCAAAAATAGGAGGAAAATAATGAGTAAGCAACTAGAGATTAGTGAAATTGTAAGTATTTGCAAGATGAGAGGTATTGTATTTCCTGGTTCGGAAATATACGGAGGTTTAGCGAATAGCTGGGATTATGGTCCACTTGGCGTAGAAATTAAAAACAATGTAAAAAAAGCATGGTGGAAAAAGTTTGTGCAAGAATCTCCATATAATGTAGGATTAGATACTGCTATTTTAATGAATCCTCAAGTTTGGGTGGCTTCTGGTCATGTAGGTGGCTTTAATGACCCACTTATGGATTGTAAAGAGTGTAAGACAAGATATAGAGCGGATAAACTTATTGAAGATTATCTATTTGAAAAGGGCGAAGAGGCAGTTGTGGATGGCTGGAGCAACGATCAAATGAAAGACTATATCTTAGAACACGAGATCAAATGTCCTAACTGTGGATCATTAAGCTATACAGATATACGACAATTTAATTTGATGTTTAAGACTTTCCAAGGTGTTACAGAAGACTCTTCAAGTGAAATTTACTTAAGACCAGAAACAGCTCAAGGAATTTTTGTGAACTTTAGCAATGTACAAAGAACTACTAGAAAGAAAGTTCCTTTTGGTATAGCGCAAATAGGTAAATCCTTTAGAAATGAAATTACACCAGGTAATTTTATTTTTAGAACTAGAGAATTTGAGCAAATGGAATTAGAGTTCTTCTGCGCACCAGGAGAGGACATGGAATGGTTTGATTATTGGAAGAATCATTGCTTAAAATGGTTATCAGATTTAGGAATGGAAGAAGAAAGCATTCGAGTAAGAGACCATTCAGCAGAAGAATTGTCCCACTATAGCAATGCGACAAGTGATATTGAATTCAGATTCCCATTCGGTTGGGGTGAACTTTGGGGCATCGCAGACCGTACGGATTTTGACTTAAAACAACATGGCAGCCATTCAGGAAAAGAAATTATGTACACAGATCCAATGACAAATCAAAAATATGTACCTTATTGTATAGAACCTTCACTAGGTGTAGATCGAGTATTACTTGCTTTCTTATGCAATGCATTTAAAGAAGAAGAACTGGATGATAAGGATAAGAGAACTGTATTACAATTACACCCATTCCTTGCACCTTTTAAAGCTTGCGTACTTCCTCTAACGAAGAAACTAAAGGATAAAGCTGGCGAAGTTTACAGTGAACTTTCTAAATATATGATGGTAGACTACGATGAGGCTGGTAGTATAGGTAAAAGATACAGAAGGCAAGATGAAATAGGCACACCTTATTGTATAACTATTGATTTTGACACTTTAGAAGATAACACAGTAACCATAAGAGATAGAGACACGATGGAACAAATACGAATTAGTATAACAGAATTGAAAAGTTTCTTAGAGAAAAAGATGGAATTTTAAAAAAATAAATGCAAATAATACCTCAAATATGTTATACTTTATTATGGAAATCATAATAAGTGTAACATATTTTGCGTTAACCAACGAGCTAAGCGAAAGCGTAAGCTTTCATTTGGCGAGTGGCACGACTCCCAAAACTTGTATATCAAATTTTAGGAGTGCACTTGCTAATTTGGCTGAAAAATTATATATGTACCTAAATGAAAGCGTAGACTTTCATTTAGTGAGTGGCGCGACTCCAGGAATTTGTGTATCAAATTTCTGCAGTGCTAGCTTCCCAATACTATATCATCAGGGGGTGGACTTTATCCAACTTTCAAAACGGCAAATGGAAATAATGGAAATTGTAAAAGCAGATCAACCAATTACTAGTGAACAAATTGCAGAGAAGCTTGGATTAACTCGAGCGACTTTAAGGCCAGACTTAACTGTTCTAACTATGATTGGCATACTAGAAGCAAGACCAAAAGTGGGATATTTTTATTCAGGCAAATCTTTACTTAGTGTTATGGGAAGTTTCATTAAGAATTTAAATGTAATGGATGTAAAAACACATCCAGTGGTTGTATCAGAAGAAACCACAGTATATGACGCTATAGTAACTATGTTTTTAGAAGATACAGGAAATATATTTGTTCAATACAATGGATATTTATCTGGAATTGTTTCAAGAAAAGATTTTATAAAAGTTACCATAGGAACAAACGACATCAAAACATTACCTGTCGCTATGATCATGACGAGAATGCCTAATATTGTATATGCAGAGACGCACGAATCTGTCTTTGATGCAGCGCAAAAGTTAATTCTTCATGAAGTAGATTCACTTCCTGTTGTTGAAAAAGTAATCTCTGACAATTCAGTAGTCCATCTAAAGGTCATTGGGAAAATCTCAAAAACAACGATTACCAAAGTCATGGTACAAATCGGGAATGAGTAGGGAGGAAAAACAAATGTCAGATAATAAAACAGGGGTTATATATGTGGTCTCTGACTCCCTTGGCGAAACAGGAGAGTTAGTTGCAAAGGCAGGAAAAATTCAATTTAGTAGCATTAGAGAAATCAAAAAATTTCCTTTTGTCTTAGAATATGAACAAATTGATGAAATCATTGAAGAAGCTTCTCAACACAACTCCATTATTATATACACTTTGGCAGTTCCTGAAATGAAGGAATACATGAACAATGCTGCTAGCAAATACAATATTAAAGCGATTGACGTATTGGGGCCAGTAATTCATACTTTGAGGGATATTACAGGTCAGGAACCTCTTTATGAAGCCGGTTTAAATAGACGATTAGATGCAAATTATTTTAAAAAAGTAGAGGCTATTGAATTTGCCGTCAAATACGACGATGGTAAAGATCCAAGAGGTATTAAAAAGGCAGATGTAGTACTGGTAGGTGTGTCTAGAACATCAAAGACGCCCCTAAGTATGTATCTGGCTAATAAAAATCTTAGAGTTGCGAACATTCCTCTTGTGCCGGAAGTAGACGCACCTAAAGAATTATTTGAAATATCTAATAAAAAGATTATTGGATTGACAAATAATCCTGATAAATTAAATGGTATTCGCAAGGAAAGGTTAAAAGCATTAGGACTAGATTATACTGTTGCAAACTATGCCAGTTTAGAGCGAATCATGTTAGAGTTGCAATATGCCGATGATCTCTTTCGCAAATTAAGGTGTCCTGTTATTAATGTTTCTCATAAAGCAATAGAAGAAACTGCAAATATAATATTATCAATAATTCGTAAGGAGGATTTACTTTGAGCAAAAAATATGTATATTTATTTAAAGAGGGCAATGCAGAAATGAAAGCAATTCTTGGCGGAAAAGGTGCTAATTTAGCAGAAATGACTAATATTGGTTTACCTGTACCTCCAGGGCTAACAGTCTCTACTGAGGCTTGTACCGTATTTTATAAAAATGATAAAAACCTTACAGATGAAATAAAAGAGCAGATAGATGCGGCACTATTACACCTTGAAGAACAAACGGGTAAAAAATTTGGTGATCAAGATAATCCGCTACTAGTTTCTGTTCGTTCAGGTGCAAAATTTTCTATGCCAGGAATGATGGATACGATATTAAACCTCGGTCTTAATGATCAAACGGTATTAACCCTTGCTAAAAAATCAAATAATTCACGTTTTGCTTATGATAGTTATAGAAGATTTATACAGATGTTTGCAGATGTAGTATTAGAAATTGAAAAATATAAATTTGAAGGCGTATTAGATCGATTTAAAGAAGACAATGATTATATGGATGATACTCAGTTAACAGTAGAAAATCTAAAAGATATCGTTGAAGAATTTAAAGCTATTGTGAAAAAAGAAAGAAGAATAGATTTTCCACAAGATCCAAAAGAGCAATTAATGTATGCTATTAATGCCGTATTTATGTCTTGGGACAATCCTAGAGCAAATACATATCGTAATTTAAATGAAATACCACACGATATAGGCACTGCTGTAAATGTACAATCTATGGTATTTGGAAATATGGGTGATGATTGTGGTACAGGAGTTGCCTTTACAAGAAACCCATCTACAGGTGAAAAGAAATTATTTGGCGAATTTTTGATTAATGCACAAGGAGAAGATGTAGTAGCAGGTATTAGAACGCCAAAATCGATTGATGAATTATCCGAAATCATGCCTGAAATATACAAGCAATTTGAAGATATTACACAACTTCTTGAAAAACACTATAGAGATATGCAAGATGTGGAATTTACAATAGAACAAAGTAAATTATATATGCTTCAAACGAGAAGTGGTAAAAGAACAGTTCATGCTGCACTAAGGGCTGCAACGGAGATGGTAGACGAAGGCTTAATCACAAAAGTAGAAGCCATTCAAAGAATAGAGCCAAAGCAATTGGATCAATTACTTCACCCTAATTTTGACCCTGAAACGATGAAGGCAGCAACTCCTTTAGCGCAAGGATTACCAGCTTCTCCAGGAGCAGCTACAGGTAGAGTATACTTTAATGCAGAAGATGTCGCAAAAGCGGTTGCAGATGGAGAAAAGGCAATTTTAGTTCGTAGAGAAACGTCACCAGAAGATATTGAAGGAATGATTGCTGCAGAGGGAATCTTAACTTCTAGAGGTGGTATGACTTCTCATGCTGCAGTTGTAGCAAGAGGTATGGGAAAATGCTGTGTAGCTGGTTGCGAAATGGCAAAAGTAGACGAAGAACTAAAATTATTCACTATAGGTGATGTAAGAATTGCTGAAGGGGATTACATATCCTTAGACGGTAGTACTGGAAAGGTATATAAAGGAAGCATTAAGACTGTAAAACCAGAATTATCTGGTAACTTTGGTACCTTAATGAATTGGGCAGATGAGATTCGAAGAATGAAAGTTCGCACAAATGCAGATACGCCAAGAGAGGCACAAACTGCATTAGATTTTGGAGCAGAAGGTATCGGTTTATGTAGAACAGAGCACATGTTCTTTGATGAAGAGAGAATCCCTGTAGTCCGCCGCATGATTTTATCTACGTCAACAGAGCAAAGGGTACAGGCTTTAGACTTATTAATGCCAATGCAAAAGGGAGACTTTAAAGGTCTATATAAAATAATGAAAGAAAAACCAGTAACTGTTCGATTATTAGACCCACCACTACATGAATTTTTACCAACAGAAGTAAAGGACATTATAGCTTTAGCTAAAGATTTTGATATGGAAGTAGATGAATTAAAAGCCGTTATTCACAGTCTACAAGAAATTAACCCAATGTTAGGTCATAGAGGATGTAGATTAGCAGTTACTTATCCAGAGATAGCAGCAATGCAGACAAGAGCAATTATGGAAGCAGCTATTGAAGTATCAAAAGAAGAAAACTGTACGATTATACCCGAAATTATGATCCCATTAATAGGCATTCAAGCAGAGTTAGAATATGTGAAAAAAGTCGTCGTAGAAACAGCAGAAAAAGTTAAAGAAGAAAACAATTCTTCTTTGGTATACTCCGTAGGAACGATGATCGAAATACCAAGAGCTACATTAATTGCAGACGAAATCGCCAAAGAGGCAGAGTTCTTCTCCTTTGGTACGAACGATTTAACTCAAATGACTTATGGATTTTCTAGAGACGACGCAGGTAAATTTATAAGCGAATACAGGGAAAAAGATGTATTACCAGATGATCCATTCCAAAGCATCGATCAAGAAGGCGTTGGAAAGCTAGTAGCCTTAGGCGTAAAACTTGGAAGAACGACTAATCCAAATCTTAAAATAGGCGTCTGTGGGGAACACGGTGGAGATCCAAAATCAATCGAATTCTTCCATAAAACAGGTTTAAGCTATGTTTCTTGCTCACCATATAGAGTTCCAATTGCAAGATTAGCTGCAGCACAAGCAGTTCTAAAAGAAGAATCAACTATAAGTTGATAAATAAAGTAAGGGTATTATTTCTTGTAAATGAAAGAGATAATACCCTCTTTTTATAAAAAAATAGGGCATTGTCCTTTAGAAAGATTAAGAACAATACTCTATTTTTGTAAACTAAAGAAAGATCCTATGGATTTGATTTAATGTAAGGTGATCTTATTTCTCCTTAACGGTAAACCATAAATTGTCGTCTGCAAAAACTGCTGTTAGGTTGTCCTTTTTTAAATAATCATGAATGAATAATTTAATGTCGTCGCTTGTTTGCTCTAAAGAAAAAGACTGACCACCACAGCCGTCATGGAAATGCAAATATACGGAAAAGTTGTCCTGTAGAGCTTTTTTGAGTTCTTTAACAAAATCAAAAGATAATATCACAGCGATTCCTCCCTAAATTTAAGTTTTTGTATAAGTTTACACATTATACTAAATTAGAGTCGTAAAGTCAATATGCCGTCATAATGCGGTGCTCTTATGGCTCATATCAATAGTTCTCTATTTGACTATATTTTTTATAATTTCTAGAATATATTTCATGAAATTTTCTGCATTCAAATTGTCAAACTACAATTTCTGTCCATTTTAATTTAGTAGTTACAAACGGTACTGTCACTTAATAAGGTTAATGGGCAGTACTTTTTTTCGTTATAAATATTTGTAATGAAAGCATGTTTAGGTAAATATTTTATTGAAAGATGAGGTTAATGATTAGGGTAGTCCTCTTCGCGGATAAAATATTGACAATAAATACAACTTAATATATAATTTTTACAGTTGGCTTTAGTTGGTTTGGCTTATATATTGTTTAATATGATGAGGATATTACATAATGAAAGGAAATGAAATAGGGAATGAAATTAATCACCTTTTCCGGTCCCCCTTCCTCTGGAAAGACATCAGTCATCTCAAGGATGATCCGTGCGTATCTTGATAGAGGTACAAAGGTAGGCGTAGTAAAATTTGATTGTCTTCAAAGTAATGACGATAAGATTTACGCCCGTTTGAAAGTGCCGGTTTTGTTAGGAATTTCTGGACAACAGTGTCCGGACCATTACTACATCAGCAACATTGAAGATGTATTTAATTGGGGTACTGAACTCAACTTTGACATCCTGTTATCAGAAAGCGCAGGACTTTGCAACCGGTGTGCTCCTCATATTCGGGACATACCAGCAGTCTGTGTCATAGACCAGATGAGTGGTGTGCACACTCCAATGAAAATCGGGCCAATGCTCCGGTTTGCGGATATAGTTGTAATTACAAAGAGCGACATCGTGTCCCAAGCTGAACGGGAAGTATTTGAGATGAATGTTCAATGTGTCAACCCTCATGCCGAAATTTTTCACGTTAACGGTTTGACAGGGCAGGGGTTGACGGAATTAATTGAGATATTAGATGGTTATTCCATCGATTCAAAGGTCACAGAGAATAAGTTGCGCTATCCGATGCCAATGGCCCTCTGTTCGTACTGTCTTGGAGAGACGAACATTGGTGCACAGTACCAACTGGGCAATCTCAGAAAGGTTGAAATTCGGGAAAGAGATATGGAGATAGATAAAAATGATTGAAAAATATTTGGAAAAACCGGTGAAGTTGCTTTTTATCGAGCATCCCTACGCTAAAGACTGGTTGGAGCAGATCGGTTGCGTTATCGACCAAGACGACACACTCAGTAACATGCTATTTAAGCAAAAAGAGTCCTTTTATGCTTTCCAAAATATGAATGCTCGTATGATCACACAGCAGTTTGATGATTATCTGATAGTCATGAAGGACATGCTCGAGAAGCCTTTGAAGGAAATCGAAAACATAACGTTATGCCCCGGATATGGTAAAAACCGAGAACCAGAAAAATTTAAACCTCTGACATTTTATCCCGGGGATATCATCGCAGTGGTAGGCCCTACGGGAAGTGGAAAGAGCCGACTGCTTGAAGACATAGAATGTGGTGCGAACGGAAATACACCGACTGGAAGACGTATATTGATAAATGGTGAAACAACCTCAAAAAACAAAAAAGGGAGAGCAAGGAAGAAAATTGTAGCGCAGCTTTCGCAAAACATGCACTTCGTTATCGATTTAACAGTGCGTGACTTTCTTGGCATGCATTCCCGCTGCTGGCCCACGCCAGATGCCAGCGGGAGAATTGAAAGGATTATAGAGCTAGCAAATTCGTTGGCAGGAGAAAAATTTGAGATGGAGAGCAATGTGGCAGAGCTAAGTGGAGGTCAATCAAGAGCCCTGATGATCGCTGACTGCGCACTGCTGTCATCGGCCCCCATCGTGTTGATTGATGAAATAGAAAATGCTGGGATCAACAGGCGAAAAGCCTTAAAGCTTCTGACAGGCGAGGATAAAATCATCTTTCTGACAACACACGACCCACTCCTGGCATTGCTTGCTCACACCCGGTTAGTAATCAAAAATGGCGAGATCCACAGGGTTATTCGACGTACGAAAAAAGAAAAGGAAACACTTCGGAAATTGGAATTTACTGATGACAGAATGGTTAAGCTACGCCGAACGATGCGCAGCGGCGAAATGCTGGAGGAATATTAAAAGCAATAGAAATTTAGCATCAAAAAATTATATAACAGGAGAATAAAAAAGATGGTTAAAATACAAATTCAGCTGCCACTCAATATGAGCCGGGGCCTCGAAGAGATTCTAAGGGAACATATTGAATCAGGCACAGGAGAATATCACACGGAAATTGAAATTGAAAATTGCCATGCATGTGGTACTAAAGGAGAGAAGGGTCTGAACCATGGAGATATCATGATTGGATTTATGCCGGAGCTTGCGGTGCAGACAGATGAGTACATTCTTAGGGATTTGATTAGTACATCCGGACGTTTTCCCATCAGTAAAGCATTTCAATGCAGCGGGTTTATCGATCCTCAGGGGTATTTTCACACCTTTGGCATTGTTCCCTTTGTTATGTTTTACAATCCGGATTATACAGATGCTTCCGAAATTCCCCGTACCTGGAGTGAGCTGCTCCATCCCAAATGGAAGGGACGCATTATGATGCCGGGAAAAGAACACATGGCACCGAAGGTTATTCGGGCTATTTTGAAATATCAGAATCCGAATCAGGCACAGGCGATAGAAGAAAATATTACATGCAGTGGGATGCCACCTAATGTGATAGAGGCTGTAAGAAACGGAGAATTTTCTCTAGGAATTACAAATATTACTTTTGGAAAAATTTCAGAAAACTATAAGATCAGGATGATCTGGCCGGAGGACGGACTCCTATGCATGCCCCAGATTATCGCCTGGAAAAAGGGCCTTGACGAAAGTCTGTTGAAACTTGGGGATTTCATGTTATCTTCAAAAGTTCAGAATTTTCTCAAGCAACAGTCATTTGTTCCGGTTTCCAATGAAGTCAAGCCCCCTGAAATTTTTATAAATAAGAGTTCTGTACTCAAATGGACAGGCTGGGATAGCTTTCGTCAGGCTATGAAAAACAGCGCATCATAAGGGGGAGCCGCTTTGTTTGAAATGGAAAGTATTGTGATAAATTATGACAATCTCAACGTACTGGAAGACTTTAGCCTTAAAGGAGAGACAAAACAATTCATCTGCCTCTTTGGTCCATCCGGCATCGGTAAGACAACTATTCTTAATGTACTTGCGGGGATATTAAAACCGGATTACGGAAAGATTACCTTGGACAACGAACGCGTCGCCTATGTTTTCCAGGAACCACGGCTTCCCCCATGGATGACGGTAGAACAAAATATCGAGGTGGGGCTCTACAACTTGATCAGAGATGTGCGCAGGAGAAAGAAGATTGTGCAGCAAGTCCTGCCTAAAATTGGGCTTGAATACTTCGGGGAATACTATCCGGAACAACTGAGCGGTGGCATGAAGCAACGGGTCTCTATCGGTCGTGCCTTTGTGATTCAGCCTGATTTGCTCTTGCTTGACGAACCGTTTTCTGGACTGGATGAAGCGCTAAAAATAGAAATGCAGGATTTGATTTTGACACTTGAAAACTGGCACATGTGCACAACCGTCATGGTGACCCACGATATCCAGGAAGCTTTTAAACTAAGTGACCGTATCGTAGTTGTTGGTGGTAGACCCTGCCGGATCATTCTTGACATCATGATGAACCCGAAAGACAGGAGAGACCCAAAATATAAAAATGAACTGGAGGGAAAAATCATATCAGCTTTGCACAAAAATAATAAGAGAGAAATGGAGCATAACTGATGAAAAAAATAATTTTATCTCTCATGATATGTATAGCGCTAATCGTAGGCGCAACAGGATGCAGAGAAAATACCGGAACGACAGAAACTACACCAACAACAGAAACGACAAAAACGCAATCAACACCTGTCTCTTTTGATGAATTGAATTTGAAGATTGGTAGCGCACCAGGTCCTGTTACATATGCGCTGACAACGATGAGCGAAAAAAACAGTGATATAGTTCTTCAGCCATGGCAGAATAGTGAGCAGCTTACGGCGATGATTACCTCTAGGGAAGTCAATCTCTGTAGCACGCCCATTAGCAATGCATTATTGACCTATAACAAGGGTATGGACACACAGCTTGTGATGGTTACTGTATGGGGTATGCTCTATGTCATGAGCACTGAGAATGACATTGTATCTCTTCAAGATTTGAAAGGAAAGGAAGTTATCGTATCAGGTAAAGGCGGAATACATGATCATATTTTCCGTCACTTGCTGATCAAGAGTGGTATAGACCCGGACAAGGATGTGAAGATTACTTATCTCGACATGACAGAAGCTTCACAGCGTATGATTTCCGGTGATGTTAAATATGCTGTTCTCAATGAGCCACAAGCGAGTATTGCTTCGTTGAATGCGAAAAAAGCAAATGTAAAAATTAACAGGATACTGGATTTAACTGAGGAATGGGGGAAACTTCCGGGTCAAAAGAATAAGAAATTCCCCATGGCTGGGATTGTCGTCGTCAATGGCAGTGGAGTTTCGTCAGAGCAAATTGTTGCATTTGAGAAGGCCTATATAGAGGCAGCTGGATGGGTCAACAAGCATGGACAGGAAGCCGGTCCTATTGTGGAAAAGCATGTTCCTACAATGAAGGCTATGGCCGTTGCTCAATCAATTCAATATGCCCGTCTGGATCCTAAGCCTGCTATAGAATGCAAAGAGGAAATTATGGCGTTTTTTAAGGAATTGACGACGACGACTGATGTCAAAGCATTCGGAGGTAAATTGCCGGATGATGGCTTCTACTACAAATAATAGAATTTGGTATATTATTGGCATTGGTTTAGTGTTGGCGGGTTGGCAACTGATGTCTATGAGATACAGCATTGTGATTATACCGTCGCCCGTTGAGACCTTACGTGCTATCATCCAAATTGTAATCAATGGTGAATTGACAGAGAATCTGAAGATCACATTTTCGAGGCAATTGATGGGTTTGATTCTTGGACTGACAGTTGGGACTGTAACAGGTGTATTCGCTGGAATCTTCAAAAAGGTGGAGTTAATAATCGAGCCGACAATTATATTCTTACTTTCAGTACCGGCCATCATCCTTTTTACAATAGCAATGGTTTGGTTTGGTATGGGAACAAAAATGGCTGTATTTATTGTCTCATTGCTGGTATTTCCCGTCATGCATACGAATACGGCAACTGGTATTCATTCGATAGATACGGAGTTGAAGCAAATGGCAGATGTATACCGCATGCCGGCATTTAAAAAAATGACTAAAATTTGCATACCAGGCATGCGCGGGCACCTGATTACCGGTTTTTCGCTGGGAATGGCATCTTCAGTTAGGTTGACAATTATGGCAGAAATGCTAGGCGCCGAAGACGGTATGGGACAAAGAATCTTTATCTCCAGGGCATACCTGGAAACCGAAAATCTATTTGCCTGGGTTGTCATATTACTTATTATCCTGATTCTTCTTGAGTTTTTTACCATCAGGCCCTTAAAGAAGTGGGCACGGGTAGATTGAAGGAAGGGTACGTCTTAAACAATGAAGCTTTAGTGAAAAGACGGCCAATTATTGAAATAGTAAAAGCTTTTAGAGCTAAGTTTTACACGTTTTTCAGCAATACAACTGGAAACTGCTTAATTATTATAATGTAGGAGGTAAATATTTTGTTTATAACAGATGAAACAATTGATAGATTTATTAAAGAGGATATACCTTATATTGATTTGACGACACATGTGTTAGATATCGGAAATCGAATAGGAAGTATTACTTTCACTTCAAGGCAAAATGCGGTGATAAGCGGAACCGATGAAGTAAAAAGGATTTTTGAAAAACTAGGAATAAAAATAAATAGTATTATTCCTTCAGGCACAGCAGTAAATGCTGGTGATGTTTTTATATCAGCACAGGGCACCGTGGAAAGCCTTCATATGGCCTGGAAAGTATGCATGAATATACTTGAATATTGCTCCGGAATTGCCACAAGAACAAGAAAACTAGTCGAAACTGCAAAGAAAATAAATTCAAGAATAGAAGTGGTTACGACCCGTAAAATATTTCCTGGTACTAAGGAACTCTCAATAAAAGCCGCTATGGATGGAGGGGCATTGCCGCACAGGCTTGGATTATCGGAAACGATACTGATTTTCGAACAGCATATGACTTTCCTGGGCGGAATTGATGGCTTGTTAAGTAAGTTAGATGACATCAAGACCAGAGCATATGAGAAAAAGATAACTGTTGAGGCTAAGTGCAGAGAAGAAGCGATTAAGTTGAGCAGGAGCTGCGTGGACGCGATACAATTTGATAAAATATCGCCAAAAGAGCTGGGTGAAATTGTATATGACATAAGAAATATAAATCCAGCGATAACATTGATAGGTACAGGTGGAATCAATGCTGATAATATAGGTGAATATGCTGCAACAGGCGTTGATGTAATTAATACGACATGGGTTTATTTTGGAAAGCCTGCTGATATTGGTGTAAATATGGAAGTATCTAAGATATAACTTCAGGTATATTTTCGTGAAATTAATTACAATGTCTTTATGCTATCTCAATCTTATTAAAATAGCATTGACAGCGACGCTTTGTGGGGATGTTAACCTCAAATTATAATAAAGCATTTGTAAGGTTTTGTTAAATTTTGGTGAAATATCAACGAACGTAAGAATAGAAATATAAGTAAGTGAATAAAAAGCTCCATATTAGCTATGCAATTATAGTTGGTATGGAGCTCATTTTGTTGAGATTTTGGCATTTCTGTTATTCGTTGTTTAATGCATTCCTATATAATAAAATATTCATAAAGGCATAGGGATTACGTTTGCAAAAAGCAATATTACAATATACGACAAAGCTAGAATGGCACCCTGTCGTGATAATGAGAGCTTTACATTTACATTTTAAAGCAGTAAAATAGATTGAACCCTTTTATATCAAAATAAAAGAACTTCAATTAACTTAAAATGAAATTGATGTTCTTTTTTTGTTTAATAGTAGACCCATTAGCACAACTTAAATGAAATTACAACATTTCAGAAGAGCTTAAAGACAGATTGGAGGATGAGTAAATGGGGAAATTACAAGAAAATGATCTACAGACCAAAAGCATAGGGAAGTTGCTTTTTAGCATGTCCTTTCCTGCTATTACAGCACAGATCGTCAATGTTTTATATAACATGGTAGATAGGATGTACATAGGCCATATCCCTGAAACAGGAGCTGAGGCGTTGACTGGTGTAGGTGTGACGATGCCTATGATTATGGTTATTGCGGCATTTGCTTCATTGGTAAGTGTAGGGGGTGCCTCTAGGGCATCGATTATGATGGGGAGAAAAGATAAGGAGACTGCTGAAAAAATACTTGGCAATTGTACGACAGCACTAATCCTAGTATCGATTATATTAACTATCACAGTACTTGCTGCTGGTAAAAAAATGCTAATGCTTTTTGGAGCAAGTTCAAATACGATTGGATATGCATTAGATTATATGAATATATACGCTATTGGAACAGTATTCGTACAGCTGTCCTTGGGCTTAAATGCATTTATCACAGCTCAAGGTTTTGCTAAAACAAGCATGATTACAGTAACTATTGGGGCTATAGTAAATATTATACTTGATCCAATTTTTATGTTTGGCCTTGGTATGGGGGTAAAAGGTGCTGCGTTTGCGACCATCATTTCACAGGCTATTTCTGCTATATGGGTAATTCGATTTTTAAGAGGTAAAACCACCTTACTGAAGATTAAAAAGGAATATATGAAAATAGATTCTAAAATTCTTTGGTCATGCATCGGCCTTGGATTATCTCCATTTATAATGCAGGCAACAGAGAGTATCATTGCTATTGCCTTTAACATATCTTTACAGAAGTATGGTGGAGATTTAGCAGTAGGGGCTATGACGATTCTAACAAGCATAATGCAATTTTCCATGCTACCTTTGATGGGGTTGACTCAGGGAGCCCAGCCTATTGTCAGCTATAATTATGGTGCTAGAAACTCATCTAGGGTGAAAGAGACTTTTACATTACTACTAAAAGCCTCTGTGATTTATTCTACAGCACTGTGGGCAATAGTTATGCTGTTCCCCCAGATGTTTGCTCGTATATTTACGTCTGATCAAAGTTTAGTTCAAACTACGATTTCAGCACTGAGGATTTATATGGCGGCATCTTTGGTGTTTGGCATCCAAATCAGTTGCCAACAGACTTTTATCGCCCTTGGCAAAGCAAAGATATCTGTATTTCTTGCCCTTTTACGTAAGGTAATCCTATTGATTCCATTCATATTTATATTGCCATTGTTTATGGAGGATAAAGTTAATGCAGTATTCTTGGCAGAACCAATAGCAGACATAATAGCTGTTACAGTCACTGCCATTATGTTTACAGCCCAATTTAAAAACACCCTTGAAAAATTACATAATAGTGAAAAGTAGAAAGTGAAAGAAAGCCTTAATTCTAAATACTTCGCGAATCAAAAAATTTCTTATAGAAGATGCATTACTTGTAAGTCCATATAATAATCGTATTTTGAAGAGGCTGATACATTGACCATTTTCAGAAGCAACGTGGCATATAGTAAAACCTAAAACTGGAAATCCAGGTCTTCGAGCAGCTGCAACAATGATCAAAGCAATGACAGAACGAGCAGATGAATTAGGTGTAGAAATTCTATTAGAAACTCCTGTAAAAAGTCTTATTAAAGAGGATGGAGAGATCATTGATGTAGTAGCTAATGATAAAGAAGGAGATCTAGAAGTTTATGCTGGAGCAGTTATTATTTCTACAGGTGGTTTTGGAGATAGCCCAGAGTTTATTAAAAAGCACGCTCCATATGAATGGGGAAAAGATATCTTTTCATACCGCATTCCAGGGCTTACAGGAGATGGCATTCAAATGGCATGGGATGCAGGCGCAGCTTATGTAATCCTGATTATGTATTCATATATGTATACAAGATTCTTAAAATATTTATTTTTTTTTATTAATTTTTTCCATAAATTATATTGACATAAGTAGTTAGCGGTGGTAAACTTTAATCAAGAGTTAGCGGATGCTTCCTAATATGCAATAGGGGGTTAGCGTAGTCTAACAATCATAAAAATGCAATATATTAAGGGGGAAAAATCCATGAATTTAAACGATGCAAAAATAGGTGAAAAAGTAAAAGTTGTTAAACTTCATACACAAGGTGCACTTAAACGTAGAATTATGGACATGGGTATTACAAAAGGTGCTGAAATTTTTATCCGAAAAGTAGCTCCCTTTGGGGATCCATTACAAATAAATGTTCGTGGCTACGAGCTTTCTCTTCGAAAATGCGATGCAGCAAACATTGAAGTAGAATAAGTAAGTAAAAGTACGTAAGGGAGTTAGCAGAGTCTAACTAAGAGGAGGGATTTTTATATGGTTACAAAAATTGCACTTGCGGGAAATCCTAATAGTGGGAAGACCACTTTATTTAATGATTTGACAGGATCAAATCAATACGTTGGTAACTGGCCAGGAGTTACTGTAGAAAAAAAAGAGGGAAAGATACAAGGCCATGAAGATGCTATACTAATGGATTTACCTGGAATTTATTCTCTTTCTCCATATACTTTAGAAGAAGTAGTTACAAGAAATTACCTCATTAACGAAAAGCCTAATGCAATTATCAATATTATAGATGGTTCGAATCTAGAACGGAATTTATATTTGACTACCCAATTATTAGAGCTAGGCATTCCAGTCATTGTAGCAATCAATATGATGGACATCGTCAAAAAACGAGGAGATAAAATCGATACGGCAAAGCTCTCAAAGGCTATTGGTTGCGAAATTGTCGAAATAACAGCATTAGATGGTACTGGAACAAAAGAGCTCATAAATAAGGTTGTAAAACTAGTGCAAAATCCTAAGAAAAAAGTACCCAAAGGAATTTTTAGCCCAGAGGTGGAAAAGGCTCTTTCTAGCATAGAAGACCAATTACCAAAAGAAATTGACATAACTCAAAGGCGTTGGTATACAATAAAACTATTTGAACGAGATAAAAAAGTACTAAAGGAATTAAATATAGACTCTAATGTAGATGGAATAATTACCTTTGTAGAAAAGACTTTAGATGATGATAGTGAAAGTATTATTATTAATGAAAGATATAATTATATTACTGAGACAATAAAGGGAATCTATGTAAAGAAAAATGGATCAGATCTTACTACTTCAGATAAAGTAGATGCAATTATTACCAATAGATGGCTGGCACTACCTATCTTTGCTGTAATCATGTTTTCTGTTTATTATATTTCAGTCACTACAGTTGGTACTTTTGTAACGGATTTTACGAATGATACGATTTTTGGAGAGTGGATTATTGCACCTTTAGGAGCATGGTTTGAAAGTACAGGAGTATCTCCTTGGTTGTCGGGGTTAGTTGTAGATGGTATAGTAGGTGGCGTCGGCGCTGTTCTTGGCTTTGTACCACAGATGTTTGTACTGTTTTTCTTATTGGCTATCCTTGAAGAGTGCGGTTATATGTCACGTGTAGCATTTATCTTAGATAAATTATTTAGACGTTTTGGCCTTTCAGGAAAATCTTTTATTCCTATGTTAATTGGAACAGGTTGTGGTGTTCCTGGAGTAATGGCATCTCGTACTATTGAAAATGAGCAAGAGAGACGAATGACCATCATGACTACGACTTTTATGCCATGTGGCGCAAAACTTCCAATCATTGCACTTATTGCTGGAGCATTGTTTGGAGGAGCTTGGTGGGTTGCTCCTAGTGCATATTTCTTAGGTATTGGTGCTATTGTAATCTCAGGTGTTATATTAAAGAAATCAAAGATGTTTGCAGGAGAATCTTCTCCTTTCGTTATGGAACTACCTGCTTATCACATTCCAAGCTCAAAGAGTGTATTTAAGAGTACTTGGGAAAGAGGTTTTTCCTTTGTAAAAAGAGCGGGTACAGTAGTCTTACTATCTAGTATGATTATCTGGTTCTTATCTAATTTTGGTATGGCAAATGGGTCCTTTGGAATGGTTGAAGATATGGATCATAGTATTCTTTCTGTAATTGGTGGAATAGTTGCACCATTATTTGCTCCAATAGGCTTTGGAAATTGGCAAAGTGCAGTTGCAACGGTAATGGGTATTTTAGCAAAAGAAGAAGTAGTAGCAGTATTTGGCGTTCTTTATGGAATAACAGGTGATGCACTATCTATTGTAGAAGAAGGGTCTTTTAATCAATTAGGAACGATTGCAGCACATTTTACCCCTCTTGCAGCATATAGTTTTATGATATTTAATTTATTGTGCCCTCCTTGCTTTGCAGCAATAGGTGCGATTATGAGAGAAATGAACAATGCAAAATGGACTTGGTTTACAATTGGATATCAGTTTGGCTTAGCTTATGCAGTATCCTTGATTTTCTACCAAATTGGTTTATTCCTATCAAGTGGTGTTTTCACTTTTGGAACAGCAGCAGGATTTGTAGTATTAATAGGAATGTTGTATCTAATCTTTAGAACACCTAATACAAATGAAACAAATAAAAGAAATAAAATGAAATTATACCCAGAAGTAGAGTAAATCGATCTATAGAAAGTAAAGTATAAATTAGAGGAGGCCTTTATATGTTTACTTGGATAGCATCAAATATGGCTAATATCGTTATTATTGCCATTCTCACACTAGTAGT
>ENA-UOOM01000865-UOOM01000865.1-fermentation-metagenome-genome-assembly--contig:-NODE-865-length-32035-cov-41.730113_pt1 | contig 32035 bp, 31 predicted proteins | sample MGYA00245781_ERZ724031 | MGnify/ENA primary metagenome ERZ724031 (study PRJEB28704, sample SAMN03018317) | fermentation metagenome | biome: anthropogenic terrestrial biome; feature: soil; material... | reverse complement strand
CATGATTAATCAGGAGGACTTTTATTTCTCCTCTATATCCAATATCAATGGTTCCGGGGGAGTTTAATACGGTAACCGAATACTTGGCGGAGAAAGTACTCCTGATACACAAGTCAATACGCTCCCTCCTAAAAACAGGCCTTATTATTAAGGCCTGTATAATTCCGGTTAACCTATATTAATTAATTCTCTTTCGCTCTTGGGATATTTGCCTAGTACCTGCTGTCTTGCTATCCGCAATTTTGCGGGAGTGTTATCCCGCCAACCACATTTGGGATTTTGACAAATGTATGCACCAAAGTAAGTATTAAGAGGAGCAAAAGATTTACATTTTGGACAGATTTTCATTCTCAACTTCCCTTTCATATATTCTAAAATATGATCTGAATGTAACTCCTTCAAAAGGCTCTTGTACTACGCCATGCTCATTTAGAATAACAACTGCTTCCTTCATTGGATATGGCTCGAAGTAGATTATTTTTCTAATTCCTAATTGGGCTATCTTTTTAGAGCACAGATTGCACGGAAATGCGGTGATATACATAATTGTGTTATGGAAATTTACATTGCTCCCTAACTTTGAAAGAGCCAAAATAGCATTTTCTTCTGCATGTAAAGACCGGCAATAATCAAGTAACTTAATTTCATTCCAGATCTTTCTATACTCATTCCTCCTTATTGTTACATCTTCAATATCAGAACTGGCTTCAATATCTTCTTTAAGTTTATCCCGGTAACATCTATTGTGCTTTTCGATACATGGATCTGAAGAATACGGAACCTCATTAAATCCCGCGCAGACAACGTTACCGAGTTCACCTTCTACGAGAATCGCGCCTACTTTTCTCTTTAAACATTTTGATTTCTGGCTGATAGCATATGTTAAAGCCATATGGGTCTCCATTTCAGTTGGTGAAATTAGGCGGGAATCACTGGTAACAAGGTTTATGTAATTATGTATTTTTGTTTTAAAGAAATCCTCGTTCTTTTTATCTTCATCATCGGGGATATATCTATTATTATTTAATATGATGTCACTCTTAAGGAAACAATCTCTTGTCCGCTGACCGTATGGAATATCTTCAACTTGGTCCCTCTCCTGATCGCGTTGAAAAGCTGTTCTGTCTTTACTGTATTTGTTTTCCACCCTTTGCCAGCGAATATCTACATCTGCATATACACCAACCAAATAAAAGTTGACAAGATTTTTCCTGAAAAATTGGACCTCGAATGGATTCCTGATGGAATCTATTACCCAGTTGTATTCACTTTTTTTATCTACTTTTTTGATATGTTTAAGAGCCTCTTCGGCGAGGAAGGATGGTTTTTTTTGTCTGAGGATATTGCCGAAATCTTGTAATTGAGAGCGATTTGGTTCCACATCAGTTTTAGATTTTTGTTTATATAGATCCCTTAGAAGCTCTGACAATGAGACCCTCTTAAAGTTTTTTTCTTTTTTTATTATCGACGAAACATAGGAACACCCGCTTCCGATCGTACCGCATAAGCCGATATAATATGACACGCTTACTCATCTCCCTAATCTAACCTAAAGATTCATAGTATTATTAGAGTAAGAATAGAGTAGTGATTATAATGATTATAAGAAAATCATCTGCAGATAAGTGGTCACTCCACAGATGATAATTAGTAATTCTATAATAATATTAAAAATCCTCCTTTTTGCAAAGCTCGCCGTTCAAATTTCTGGCAGCAGCGAAAACACAGGGGCCAGTTTTCGGCCCCCTCTCTGTACATTTTTAAGGCCTCCTTTGCGCCAAGGAGGCCTTAATGATATCTGAATATGCTCTGTGTTAATAGCCTGCTAACATGGTATGTCCCTGTTATGAACGGTGAATCTCAATTAATAATTGCTAGCATCAGTTGGGATATCATTCGCATAGATGTATTCAATTACATCATACAGACTGTCATATCGGCGCAGGCAGCCCTTTAGCATCGCTTCCGAGGGCGGAATCATGTCGGGAATAATAATTACCGGAATATGTGCGGATAATGCCGCTTCAACTCCTGCCTGGGAATCTTCCAGAATCAAACATTCTTCCGGTTTGCCGCCAAGCGTTTTCGCCGCTTTAAGAAATAGATCCGGAAAGGGCTTGACTCTCTCAACCAATTCCGAATAGACAATGGCGTCAATTCTATTGTAAACGCCTATGCTTTTGAGACTTGCCTCGACGATACTTTTATCGTTTGAGCTAGCCACCGCCCGCTTGATTCCCCTCTTGTCCATCTCATTCAGCAGTTGGAACAGTCCGGGCTTTGCAGCCAGCTTTCCGTCTTCGACTGCTTTGAAATACCGTTCGAAGAAGGCTCCGTAAACATCACGTTTGCCGTCTATTCCCGGGAAAGACTGTGTAAAAAGCTGTTCCGAGTGTTCCCGGCTGACGCCGATTGTTTTTGCGTAAAACTCCAGTGAAAGATTGTATCCATGTTCATGAAGAATCGATTTTATGATATCGAATGATAGTTTTTCAGAGTCTATCATCAGTCCATCCATGTCAAAGATAATATATTTCGTGTCCATTATGTATCCCACCTCCCCTGTAATTGAGCTGTCTATTATTCACCACAGGCTGGCTGCAGAACCCGAAATTGGTGAAACGCTCATAAACAATCATAGTTATATGATATCAGGCCTTAGAAAATAATCAACGGTTTTCAACATATTATATATATTGCCATTGACATAGAAAGAAGACATGTGGTAATGTAAGCATAAAGAACATTCGCTTACAAACAAACAGAAACGCTTACAACCAAAAGTTTGGAGGAGCATGATGTTTGCAGAACAGAGAAAGTCCATTATTATCGACCTAATCAATCAAAACGGCAGCGTATCTTTGAACAAGCTAGTGGAATTGCTTGGCGTCAGCAAGGCAACAATTCGCAGGGATTTAACTGAACTCGAACAAGCGAACCACCTGCAGCGCACCCATGGGGGGGCAGTTTCTTCAAATCTCTCCGTATTTGAGGCCGATTATTCTGAGAAAGAGCTGGAGTTTCTTGAGGAGAAGCGCCATATAGCAAAAATCGCCGCAGAATTAATCAACGAGGGCGATACAGTCTTGTTGGATTCGGGAACCACTACCTTTGAAATCGCCCGGGCGATTAGGAATAAAAAAATCACGCTTATCACTAACTCAGCAACTATAATTGCAGATATGATGCATGCCAAAGACTGCAAAATGGAAATTGTCTCAACGGGTGGCATATTCCGGACTAATTTCAGAGCATTTATAGGGACAAGTGCAGAAGATTTTATAAGAAATATCGTTCCCGATAAAGTGTTTATTGCCGCAAACGGTTTTAGTGTGAAACGCGGAGCAACAACGCCTAATATGACTGAGGCCAGCATAAAAAGGGTAATGATTGCTTCGGGTAAAAAGATTTTTCTAGTAGCGGACAGCAGCAAGGTTAACAAGGAATATCTGTCGATTATCGTGCGGCCCACTGAGTTTGACGGGATAATCACTGACAAGAAAATAGATGATTTGGCGGCACAAGATTTTCGGGCCGCAGGCGTGCCGGTTTTGACAGAAATCGCTTGCACTACAATAACCAGCGAAGGGGACAGCGGTATGGACATTTCAGAAATTCTAAGTACGGAAAACATGACTTTAGATTTGAAGGCCCACACACGCGAGGAGGCCATTTCTGAACTAATGGATTTATTATATGCCTCTGGGGCCATTTCAGATAAAGAGGAGATGGTAAAGGCCGCATTGAAGAGAGAAGAGGAATTTTCGACGGGAATTGGAATGCAGGTTGCAATCCCTCATGCTAAGAGCCGTTTTGTGAAAAGGGCTGCAATCGCATTCGGCAGAAATGACGGAGTTGAATGGCCTACGGAAGACGGGATTAATCCGTGCATGATTTTCCTAATTGTGGTTCCGCTTGAAGCGAGAAACCAGCATCTGCAGCTATTAGCCCAGATATCCAGGAAAATCATTCATAAGGAAGTAAGACAAGCTATCCTCAACGCACCAAGTAAGGAATGCGTTATTAACGCATTCAAATAATCTAATCGATAATGTATTATTAGCTCATTCAAGTGTCTATTCGGAGAGTGTATTTTTTAAGCATTCATTTAAATCTAATCGAGAATGTATCGTTAGCTCGCTCATTCAATAATCTAATCGTTTTATCTAATTGAGAATGCATTATTAATGCATTCAGATGATCTTGTAAGAATGCGTAATTCACGCGTTCAAATAATTATAAGAGGGGAATCTAATGAAACTTGTAGCTATCACCAATTGTCCAACCGGCATTGCGCATACCTACATGGCGGCTGAAGCTTTGGAAAAAGCTGCTAAAGAACTAGGCGTTACAATCAAGGTTGAAACTCAAGGTTCAGTTGGCGTGGAAAACGAACTGACAGCACAAGAAATCAAAGAAGCCCATGCAGTACTAATCGCATCAGGTGTCGCGACGGATATTTCAAGATTTAAGGACAAGACAGTCATCGAATGGCCCGTAAGCAAAATTATCAGAGAGGCGAAACAAGCAATTCAAACAGCGATGAAGGCTACAGAAAAGCCTCTTGCCAAGGTTGAAGAACCAGATAAGAGTGCGGCAAATCCGATTCCTGTCCACGGAACGGGCGTTCTAAAACACCTCTTCACTGGTATTTCCTATATGATTCCAATCGTGGCTTCTGGTGGTTTACTAATTGCCATTTCCTTTTTATGGGGATTGAACCCTGCTGAAGGCTCACTAGGCGGAGCGCTAAACACTCTTGGTGGCGCTGCACTCTCCTTCATGATCCCAATAATGTGTGCATTTATTGCCTACTCGATTGCCGACCGTCCCGGTATTGCTCCCGGTCTTGCACTAGGCTATATCAGCGCAAACGTGGTTGGCGCTGGCTTCCTAGGTGCAATCGTCGCCGGTCTTGCCTGCGGTTATCTGGCATTATACCTTAAAAAGATTAAACTGCCTCAGGCATTGCAGGGAATTAACGTGGTCCTTTTCATTCCGCTGGTTACAACTGCCGTTGTCGGTCTCCTTATGATGTATGTTATCGGCAGACCTATTGAATCAGTCATGATCTGGCTGACCAATGGCCTAAACAGCCTATCAACAGCAAGCTCCGTTTTACTCGGTGTTGTTATGGGTCTGATGACAGCCTTTGACATGGGTGGTCCTTGTGATAAAGTTGCATATACATTCTCTGTTGGCCTGCTCGCCTCCGGCATCACTGCCCCAATGGCAGCGAACATGGCAGCGGGAATGTCCCCGGCTCTGGGACTTGCCCTGGCAACTGTTCTCTTTCGCTCCAGATTCACACCTCATGAGCGTGAGTCCGGCAAAGTGGCATGGGCCCTTGGCGCCTGCTTTATTACTGAGGGCGCAATACCGTTTGCCGCGGCAGACCCCTTGCGGGTCCTGCCTGCAACAATGCTTGGTTCAGCCGTAGCGGGGGCGTTGTCCATGCTGTTTGGTTGCACCCTGGCAGCTCCTCATGGCGGGATTTTCGCAATCACGATTCCCGGAGTAGTCGGAAACGTTGGGATGTACCTGGTAGCGATTGTCGCCGGCGCAGTTGTAACGGCAATTACAGTTAGCTTTACAAAGATGATAGGTAGGAAAAAAGCCTAACTCAACTTTTCAGGGAGTTCTCAAATGAGAACTCCCTGAAATATCAGTGAAGAAAAGACCAGGTGATAAAGATGATTAAGCAAAAATATCGTTTTTCCGGAGAAGAAGGGTTCCATGCCCGACCGGTAACAGAATTTGTTCAGGTTGCGAAACAATTCTCCAGCAACGTTGAGATTGAATATGAAGGAGAAACGTATGACGGCAAAAGCTCTATCTCTATTATGTGTAGTTGCATAGAAGATGGCTGCGTTTTCTCTCTAATTATAGATGGCGCTGATGAGCAGCAGGCGCGCCTGGCAATCCGGGAAAAAATGATGCACTCCCCGGAAGCCTACTTTGTTGAGGTGGCCGCTGATGAGAAATGCAGCAACGCTGGCAGCAGTAAAGATGCTTCAGCTAAAGGCAAAAGCGAAGGGTGCATAGCTGTATCCAGCGGGGTTGCTATTGGAAAAGCGCAGCTGTACCGCAGAAACGATGTCGGCGATATACAGACGACTGAGAACACTGATTCTGAACTGCAAAAGCTGGAAACCGCTATCTCTTCCTTGGCGAAAAGGTTAAAAGAATCGATCGCTGGCATTGTCAATGAAGATTCATTGGGAATAGTCGAGGCCCATGCCGAGATTCTTAAGGACGCTTCTCTAATCGACTTAATAAAAGATAAGATAACAACAGATAAGCTAGGCTGCGTTAGCGCAATCACGGTGGCTTCTGAAGAAATGCAAAAGCGATTTGAAGCTTTGAAAAACGAGAGAATGCGGGAACGGGCAGCTGATATTAAGGATGTTTTGAATCAACTGGCAAGTGAAATTACAGGGGTTCGCAACAATCTCGAAGTAAAGGGAAAAGATACAATAATAATCGCTGAAGAGCTTCTTCCTTCCGACACAATTCATCTTGATCCGGATATGACTGTCGGTTTTATAACCGAAAAGGGCGGCAGCAACTGCCACAGTTCTATTGTCGCCCGCGGACTGGGAATACCTGCGCTGTCAAATGTCAAGGATGCGCTTTCAATCATTCCCAACGAAGCTGTCGTGATTATAGACGGTGACGAGGGTGTCTATTATGTATCGCCCTCGGAGGAGCTGCTGCAAAAATACCGAGCGAAAGTTCAGGACAACATCCAAAAGCAGCAGGAAAACGAAAAATACAGGTCTCTGGCCTCGCAAACAGTCGATGGCAAGAAGATAGAGCTTGCCGCAAATATCTTTGACGCTGCTGAGATGGGAGCGGCGGTGCAAGCCGGCGCCGAAGGAGTTGGGCTGTTCAGGACAGAGTTCCTGTACATGAACAGGGAACAGCCGCCCACTTTGGAGGAACAATTTGAATGCTATAAGAAAACCCTTGTAGACGCGAACGGATTGCCTGTAACAATTAGAACCCTGGATGCCGGCGGTGACAAGCCAACCCCCTGCCTCAACATGCCCAAGGAGGATAATCCCTTCCTCGGAGTGCGGGCGATACGTTTTTGTTTAAAGAACCCGGACATTTTCAGGACCCAGCTGCGGGCGCTGTTGATGGCAAGCGCATATGGCAACCTGAGAATAATGTTCCCGATGATAACGATGCAAGAGGAACTGGTCCAGGTATTAAAGATCCTTAATGCAGAAAAGCAGTATCTTGTGGCAGAAGGAATAGCGCTGGGGAATTACCAGACAGGGATTATGATTGAGACCCCGGCTGCTGCAATTATGAGCAAAGATTTGGCGCCCTTAGTTGACTTTTTCAGCATTGGCACCAACGATCTGACTCAATATGTTATGGCTGCCGACAGAGGTTCTGGGGAACTCTCGGATTTTCAAAGCCCCTATCAGCCTGCTGTTTTGCGCCTGATAAACTATGTGGTTAAGTCCGCGTCAATGCACAGCGTTTGGGTCGGCATCTGCGGGGAAAGCGGGGGCGACCAGCTGCTGACGCCGTTGTTTATCGGAATGGGAATTTCCGAACTGAGCATGACCGCCAAAAAAATACCCTTGCTTAGAAGTATAGTCAATAGCCTGGCATATGAGGCTCTTGCGCAAAAGGTAGAATTAGTGATCAATTCTCCTACTGCTGTAGAGCTTAAAGAGCGGCTAATAAATTTGCACAGATAATATAAGGCGGCAGACTAAAGTCTGTCGCCTTATGTTTATTAAAGTAGCGCAAAAATCAGCACAAAACAACTTCGACGCCGTAATTATCCAACTCGGCTGCCGCCTGTTTGTCAACATTGCTATTAGTGACCAACATGTCAATATTGTCAAGCTGGGAAACGTGATAAAATCCTTCATGCCCAAACTTAGTTGAATCGGCGACAACTATTGTCTGCTTCGAGCGTTCCATCATTAGGCGGTCCATGGCGGCCTCTTCTGGGTGGTAGGTTGTAATTCCCGTTTTGCTGCAGCTGATCCCGCTGACAGACAATATTGTCTTGTCTGCCCGGTAGCGCTTCAGTTGTTCAAGGCAGTCGTGTCCATATAGAAATAAGTACTGGTTGTTTATATCGCCGCCCAACAGTTTAACGCGAAATGCAGGCACGTCGCCAAGCTCCATTGCACAATAAATAGAGTTGGTTACTATATTTAAATTGCGATGCTGTTTCAGCTGGATAGCAGTAAAGTACGTTGTGGTGCCGGAGTTGATGAAAATGGTCTCCCCATCCTTGATAAGGTTTGCTGTAGCAATGGCAATGCCCTTTTTTAAGGATTCATTTTCCTGCTTGCAGCGCTCGAAAAAAAGATTATGGTAATTCTTCGATGATTGCTTGGCTCCCCCCTGGACCCGTTCAAGGTAACCCCTTTTTTCCAGCTCATTGAGGTCATTGCGTATGGTTACAACTGTGGCCCCTAACAGTTCACTGAGCTGTGAAACGCGAACCTGGCCATCACGGTAGAGAATCTCCAAAATCTTATTTCTCCGTGAATCAATTTTCAAACTGTTACTTTGTGGCATAAATTCACCTCATTGAATGAAGTTCTCAGCTGCCATTTTTGATGGTATCTATTATTGACTTAGGATTTATTGCGGAAAATACAGAACGGCCTGCAACCACAATGTCGGCGCCGGCTTCACGGCACACTGCAGCAGTAGTGGGGTTGATGCCACCGTCAACGCTGATTAGATAGCTTGAGTCTGATTGTTTTCGCATCTTGGCAGCTTCCTTGATTCTGTCAGCAGCCTCAGGCATAAATTTCTGACCGCCGATTCCAGGATGTATGCTCATAAGCAAAAGAATATCCATAATATCTTGATATTGTGCAATGCTGCAAACAGGTGTCTGCGGGCACAGGGATATTCCAAATCCGACGTCGTTTTGCGAACATATTTTGCCGATTTCCCTCAGCTTGTCCGTAGCCTCATAATGTACAGTTATGCAGTCAGCGCCTGCATCAATAAACCGTTTTGCGAAATTTTCAGGATGGTGAATCATGAGGTGAACGTCAAAATACAGATTGCTGATTGGCCTTATTCCCTCCAAAATATTGGGCCCGAAGGACATGTTGGGGACAAAGGAGCCATCCATAACATCAATATGCAAGTATTCAGCCCCTGCAGCTTCAACGGCAGCAACCTCTTCTCCATATCGTGCGGAACATGCCGCAAATAAAGATGGTGAAACAATCATCAGGTATTCTCCTTATTCAAGATTTGCGTGCAGATTAAGACCTTTTGAGATATCAACACCTTTTGCTTCTGCCAGCTTAATCAACATGGCATCAAGGATAATCAACAAGCTTTGTTCAAACGAGTTTCCGCCGGGCTGCCAAGACTTGCCGATTTCTAGATGATTGATTGAAGCCGGTATAATCAGCGCATAATCTGCCATCTGCGCGATTGAAGAATTTTTTTTGGTTGACAACACGCCGATTTTTGCGCCGACTTTTTTAGCTTTTTCAACAACAACGCGCAAGGTTGCAGTTTCGCCGGAGCCGGTTCCGACTACCAGCATATCCTCCTCTGTAATAGCAGGAGTCACCGTTTCTCCGGCTACATATGCCGTAAAGCCAGCATGCATCAGCCTCATTGCGAATGCCTTTAGCATCAGCAGAGAACGCCCCGCGCCGGCTAAAAACACCCGTTTTGCCGACAGGATTTCTGTTGCCATTTTTTCAGCTTGCTCAGGATTCATGGCAGCGAGAATTTCTTGGATTTCATCCGTTATTCTCTTTGAGTAATCTAATACGTTCATGGGATGCCTCCTATATGCAGTTGGCAGGCCAATTTGGTCTGCCAACTGTGTAGCTCATTATTCGCCTATGATCTGGACCTGAACTTGACGTTCGCGGGCACGAACCTGGTCCCAGTCGATGAAGTAAACGTAGCCAAACTGTCCGAGATCCATTTCACCGTCGGCAATGACAATGCTCTCGCTTCTGCCGAAGAAGATTGAACGAAGGTGGGCATCGGTGTTGAGGGACGCGAACGGTTCATCGCCGACAGAGTATGCGAATTCAATGTGTTTTTCACCTGGATGCATGTACTGATGCTCTACACGGCAAGTGGGAACCAGCTTTTCCATAATGTTGCACAGGTCCTGCTGGAGATACTCAAGGCCAAAATAGGTGTAATCATGGGAGCATTCCTGAATCATGACAGAGCAGGTTGTGTGATGTGAATAAACAACGCAGATACCATTCTTGACACCGGATTTTGCCACAATTTCTTTTACCTGCTTTGTAACATCGTGGAATGTAGGGTGCAGACCTTCTGAATGAACTGTGATTGGCTCGCGATAGACTTTCATTGTTTACCCTCCAATTATATTTGCTTAAGATTAGATCTTTGCTTGCTTATTTAGAAGTACGCTCATCCCATGCCTGGCGGGCGGCCTGCAGCATTTCATTGACGATTGCGCGTTTATCTTTTGCGCAGGCAACGGCGCTTGATGAACCTGAGGCATCAGCTCCCTCGCGGATAACATTGTAGACATCCTTGCCGCAGGAGATGCCTGCTCCGATAAGAACATAAATATCAGGATTAATAGAGTGTATCGCGTTGACTGACTCACGAATATATGTGAGGTCACTTACTTTTCCTGTGCCGATAAGGTCATTGGGCTCAGCGGTTATTACCGTGGGAGCAAGAAGCGCTGCGGCTTTCGCTTCAACGGATGAGTCGGTGCAAATCAGGGTCAGCATGTTTAACTCATTTGCACGATCCATAGTATTTTTCAAGGTGAGATAGGAAAGCTGTTTTTCTACATGGTTCAGCATTACTCCATCTGCGCCAGCAGCTCTGACAGACTCGGGCAATATATTTGCAAGGCCCCGTCCGACAGGGATATTGTCCATTGAAGGAGCAAATACGATCAAATTTTCTGTTGCCTTGGCAACCATGCGAATGTCAGGAAAAGGCGTAGTGAAAATGACCTGAACTCCGTGTTTTTTTGAGGCTTCTTCCGCTATCAGCGCAAGTTCAAGAACCTCTTCACCGTAAAGATACTGTTTGGGTCCGATTTCGAAAAATGGCGGTTTGAGAATACGTTTCGTATGCAAAGTATCACTCCTAATTTGAATTTCGGATGCTGAAACAATCTCTGTTCCGATACATTAACTATAACTAAAACAAGAGAAATAATCAAGGTTATTTACTCATTATCTTCTAATCCTTTGTCAGTAAAGCGAACCGGGAAAACGCTATCTTCTGAATCGAAAATACAGCTTTCCTAGGATTCCAGGGAATGAGCATTGTTATTGCCTGTTGGGGTTTAATCAAAGCTTCCATGAGCTTTCATTTTTACGCCAGGGATGAATTCGGCGCAATTTGATTTCCTAGCAGAACATTTTCTAGGCCTCCTTTGCGCCAAGGAGGCATTTTAATGTTTGAATATACTCTGTGCTCTGGAGTCTCCCATATCTTCGGGGAGCCTTTCTTCATTTCCGTCCAGGTTAATTACTTGAAAGGTGCTTGATCTTATTATCTTTCAGGGGTGTATGGGCCGAGGTCTTACTCATTAAAATTCATCATAACAGGGGACAATGTCTTTAAGGGTAACGTTCTTAGCCAACATCATCATAATTTATCCACTGCAATGTTTCCGGGTTATTTCCGTTAGTCTGCTTCATTTTAAGCATTTTTATGAGCGTAAAACTCAAACAAGTGATAGTTTTGTCAGATATTGTGCAGAGCCCAAAGGAAAGGTACACCAGGGCAGGAAATTTTAGATTACTGTAAAGCGGTGCCTTAACATTTCGGAGAAAAAGCTTTCTAATATTTACTCAAGTTAGCGATTCGCTCCAAAACGTATTCTATTGTTAAAAGGAATACCCGTGATGTCTCCAGAATATTAACAGTAACGGCTTGACTGATTAACAAACGCCAGCCGTATATGTAAGGAGGAGGTGTAATCATGCGGATTGATAAATCGAAATGTGTCAATTGCGGACTCTGTAAGCCTTACTGTCCTGTTCAGGCCATTGAAGGGGATGAGGTTCAGGTAAATCTGGATAAATGCGTGGAGTGCAATGTATGTCTGCGCAGTCATGTATGCCCCACCGATGCGTTTGTGCGGGAAAAACTTGAGTGGCCCCGGGTTTTGCGATCAATATTTAGTGACCCGCTGGGCAAACATGAATCAACCCAAGACATGGGACGGGGTACCGAAGAGGTCAAGACCAATGATGTCACAAATTTAGTCGCTCCTGGCAATGTCGGAATGACAGTGGAAATTGGTCGCCCAGGCATCAGCGGCAGCTTTTCCGATTTAGAAAAAGTAACTACCGCCCTGGCAAAAATCGGAGTAAATTTTGCGCCCAGGACTCCAGTTACTGCCCTGATGAGTGATCAGGCCACGGGTCAGCTACAACAAGAAATACTTAATGAACGTGTATTATCGGCAATCGTGGAGTTTACAGTAAAGGAAGAGCAGGTTGGCCAGGTCCTAGAAGTTCTAGATAAAGTAAAAGATGAAATAGATACGGTATTTAGTCTGGCGGCTTTTTATGCCGGAGGGAACGAGCAGAAATATCCTAAGGCGGAATTCTTTAGTTCCAGAGGCTACACAGTTTCTCCCGCAGCAAAAATTAATCTGGGCTTGGGAAGGCCATAGAAAGGGGGTGTCTCTTTGACCCATACAAACTTCCGAGAAGGTACACTCGAGACGTACAAGCGTGATTATGTGGTTTTGGTTATGCCTGCGAAGGGCTTTAATAATCGGGAAGACATTGGTGATAAGTTACGGGACATCTGGAGAATAATGTACAGCTATAAGCCCATTAACGGTGGCGGAGTTAGTACAGGTATGCTCCTGACAACTCCTGCTGAGACCATCATCGAGAAGATCGAAAACAAGACTCCGATGCTGCTGGGGGTATACTCCGACAAGGATACTGTTAACCGGGTGATTAGGGATATTAAAGCTGCAGATCGCGGCATCTCTGTTGTGGTTAGCGGTCTTATTGAAGACACAGCCGAGATTGCCAAAGCAAACGGCCTAAATTTACACAGTATTGAGTACGTTCTCGGCATTCATGGTCGCCGTGATCTCTTGCCTCCTGAGCATATTCGGGAAGTAACGACGATGTGCGGTCATGGTCTAATCTCTTCACACTTAGTAGCCCACCTCTTAGAACAAGTTAAGGGAAAAAAGATGGGTGTGGATGACGCAGTAACTGAAATTGGCAGGCAATGCATTTGTGGGATTTTTAATACTGAGAAAGCTAGGTTTCTATTCGAGCGTGCCCTGAAAGCGGAAATGAAATAACGAATTTATTTATAAGGAAGGGGACTTAATAGTGAGCATTAAAAATATCACTTGGCCTGTTTTTCTAATCCTTGTAGCAGTTGCTGTCATTCTAATCTATACCAATACTCTTCCCAATGACATGGTAGGCGCCTTTAGTCTAATGCTAATAATGGGTTTGGTGTTTGGGGAGATTGGTGATCGGACCCCCATTGTAAAGGATTACTTGGGTGGAGGGCCAATTGTATGTATCTTCGTGCCAGCCATTTTGCTTCACTTTAAACTATTGCCCCAGTACGTTGCTGATATAATGACTAACTTTATGAATAACATGAATTTCTTTGCGTTCTTTATTGCCATCATGGTAGCTGGAGCTATCCTGTCCCTGAGCCGGAAAATTATCATTAAAGCCTCAATCCGCTATGTGCCAGCCCTTTTGGGGGGAATAATCGTTTCTTTTTTAGCTGCTGCAGGCGTAGGCTTGATTACTGGTTATGGCGTAAAAGATGCAATATTTGACATTGCTATTCCCGTTATGGGCGGCGGAGTTGGGGCGGGCGCTCTGCCACTGTCGCAGATTTATGCAGGAGCGACCGGCGGTGATGCAGCGACAATCCTCTCGACTATTATGCCTGCTGTGGTTCTGGCTAACGTTGTTGCCATCCTGGTAGGTGCCCAGCTGAACCGACTTGGTAAAAAGCGTCCTAAACTGACGGGTAACGGTCTAATCCTCAAAGTCGAAGACAAAGAGTTAATGGCAGAAATAGAGGCAGACACCAATAAAAGCGACACGACCCCGATGGACGTTAAAACACTAGGCGCCGGTTTTCTTATTTGCCTCGGCTTCTACCTGATTGCCTTGCTAATCAATAAATTTATCTTCCCCGGTATTCACACTTTTGTCTGGTTGATTCTCCTACTCACCGTTGCCAAGGCCGCTAAGCTGCTCCCCGAGCACCTGGAAGTGGGAACCATTCAGTGGTCCCGGATATGGACTAAAAACCTTATTTACGGTGCGTTAATCCCAATTGGCCTAGGTTTTGTTAATATTACCACAGTAGTGGGGGCGCTTACCAATGTGTCCTACCTGTTAGTCATCGTTGCTACTGTATTAGGTGCTGCAATTGGCGCTGGTTTGGTAGGTCATTTTGTTGGTCTGTATTTTGTAGAGTCCTCCATTTCCGGCGGTTTATGTATGGCAAACATGGCCCAAACTGGTGATCTGGCAGTATTGTCGGCTGCTAAACGGATGCAGCTGCTACCCTTCGCGGCGTTTTCGTCCAGGATTGGCGGCTCTATTATCCTCGTTTTGGCAGGATTATTAGTGTCCATGTTCCTCTAACCCTGCTGCAAATTGAATAACTGTATCAGGGTCGGTGGCCCTGATACAGTTATTTTAAGGTTATTACATTACTGTCAGATCAGATTTAAACCTCTTCAAAAGCATAGATATTTCTACATTGGTTATTCCGTCGATGGTATAGACATGTTTTTGGAGGAAGTCAACTAAAGAATCGTTATCTTCCATGAAAGCGTGGACGTGCAGGGCTGTAGAGCCTGTCATCTGATATACAATTTTAACTTTGTCCTGGGCAACTAAATTCTTTGCTACACTGATCATTTTATTTGGCTCCACCCCTACTTCCAGGAACACCGACAATGGAAATCCCACCTTTTCCCCCTGAACGACAGTTGTAAATTGGGTGATAATGCCAGCACTAATGAGATTGTTGATCCGCTCCCTTACAGCAACCCGGGATAAATGGGTTTGACGCGCGATTTCGGCATATGAAATTCTACTGTCCTTCGTTAAGAGATCTAAGATCTTTTGGTTAATCGAGTCCAGGTTTTTAAAGTCCATAAGGCACCTCCGAGATTTAATTGTGTTCCTTCAATATAGTTTGACGCAAAGTCGCTTTATCCTGCATCAAATTGATCCATTTGCTAATAAGAAGTATAAGCTTGTTAACAAAACTCAAAAAATATCGGATGGCGGTTTCCGTATGGAAGATTTGACAGCACATACTCCTTCAAACCTAAAATGTAAATAGACAGTGGATTTGGAGGCTAAATCTTTGGTCTGTAAAGCTTAACAAAGCTGGCGACAAAAGCCAGTGAAATGTCACTTGTAATATAAACATCGCAAACTATGTACATCTGTTAAGAGGAAATCCGGTATGCTTTCCGGAATATAGTATATATGCCAATTCATAATTACGCTTTGTCTGGGATGGAAATCCCAGTATTAACAACTAGGAGGTCTGATAATGAAGGAAATCATTTTTTATGGGCGAGGCGGTCAAGGTGCAGTCACCGCTTCCAAATGGTTAGTGTCCGCAGCTGTATTTGAACAAAAGTATGCCCACGCCTTACCCGCTTTTGGCCAAGAGCGTCAGGGTGCGCCTGTGTATGCTTACGCTCGCATAGATGTCCAGCCCATTGCGACCAAGTCCTTTGTGTACAAGCCCGATTGTGCTGTGGTCTTTGATAACCATCTTCCTGCTCTTGGTGTTGATTATTCAGCGGGAATCAAGGGTGATAAGATCTTGGTCATTAATAGTCAAACAGAAATAGACCCGCAAATTGCCTCCGCTTTTTCAGCAGTCGGCAGGGTGGATGCCACGGGAATAACCGGAGATATTCTGGGGCGTGTCCCTGCCAATGCAGCTATGTTGGGCGCCCTGGCGGCCACAACGAACTGGATTAGTATAGACAGTGTTATCCTTGCCCTTAAAAGAAGTATGCCAGGAAGGATGGGTGAACTTAATGCCAAAGCAGCACAAGAAGCTTTCAGCGTTACAGCAGTTACAAGAAGCAAATAAAACTCATTCAGTATTACAGGGTCCAGTGGCAGATTTGCATGCTAACACTCTTACAGGAAACTGGAGGCAAAAGCGCCCGGTAATTACTATGGATTGTCGAAACTGTGGGTTGTGTGAGAAATATTGTCCTTGTGGGGTAATATCTCCTGGGGATGAAATACGTCAAATTGATTATACCTGGTGCAAGGGATGCGGTGTTTGCATTAGTGTCTGTCCTTTTGCTGCCATTAAGGAAATTCCAGAGAACCAGGGGGAAGAAAAATGAAAATGACGGCGATGAATGGAAATGATGCTGCCGCAGCTGGTGCTCGCATGGCTCGGGTGCAGGTTGTCGCAGCCTACCCCATCACTCCTCAAACCCCAATTGTTGAAAACCTCGCTACGGCAATAGACAAGGGCGATTTAAAGGCGAATTACATCAATGTCGAATCCGAGCACTCAGCTCTCTGTGCTACGGTGGGGGCCTCCTTGGTTGGAGCTCGGGCATTTACAGCCACAGCTTCCGCTGGTCTTGCTCTTATGCATGAGATTACCGGTGTCGCTGCTGGTTGTCGCCAGCCTATTGTAATGCCAGTAGTTAACCGGGCTATCCCCAGTCCCTGGAGTCTCTGGTGCGACCATTCAGACATCATGGGGGAGCGGGATCAGGGTTGGATTCAACTCTTTGCTGAAACCTGTCAGGAGGCTCTGGATTTTGTCATTCTTTCCTATCGCCTGGCTGAGGATAAACGTGTTCAACTGCCAGTGATGATAGGAATCGATGGTTTTTTCTTATCCCACATTACTGAGCCTGTAGCCGTTCCCAGCCAAGAACAGGTGGACGCTTATTTGCCACCTAGGGAACCTCATAATTTGGTCTTGGATGTAGATAACCCATTGGCGATTAACACCTTAACACCGCCGGGACTATTTACTGAAATAAAATATCAGCATAAGCAAGCCATGGAAAATGCTGCTGTGGTCATGGGTAAAGTTTTTGCATCTTTTGCTGCAGCCTTTGGCAGGAAGTATTCCGTGGTAAAGAAATACAAGACTGAGGACGCAGATATAGTTTTTGTCGCCATGGGCACCATGGCTGGCACTGGTCGTGATGCTGTGGATGCGTTGCGGAGCAAGGGGCACAAGGTGGGTATGCTGCGGATAATAAGTTTCCGTCCTTTCCCTACAGAAGCCGTCCAAGATGCTCTAAAGGAAGCTGAGAAAGTAATAGTCCTGGATCGCAGTGCCGGGCTCGGATCTACCCCACCTTTGGCCTTAGAAGTGAGCAGGGCCGTTCCGGACAAGTCTTTTACCAGTTGTGTGGCCGGTTTGGGTGGTCGGGATGTCACCATCGCCACATACGAACAGGCGTTGAGCGTGACAGGAAAAACCGGAGTCAACTGGCTTGATTTGAAGGAGGGAGAGTAAGTGAATAAGTTTATTGGACTAGCCAATGGTATAACAACATGCGAAGGATGCGCCATGGAAACTGCAGCGCGGCATATGATAGAAATTCTTGGCCCGCGCACCATCATCTTGACTCCCCCCAGTTGCTCTGCTATTCTAACCGGGTTTGGTCGGGAAACCGGTTGGACGGTGCCCTCCTTTATGTCAAACCTGGAGGCTGTTGCAGCATATGGTTCTGGGGTTAGGGAAGCATTGGACATCCTTGGAAAAGGTGATGTCAATGTGGTGGGTTATGCTGGCGACGGAGGGACTTTAGATATAGGCCTACAGGCCCTTTCCGGGGCCATTGAGCGGGGGCATCGCTTAATCTATATCTGTTATGACAATGAGGCCTACATGAATACCGGTATCCAACGCAGCAGCGCAACTCCGGCCGGAGCCTGGACAACCACTACCCCAGGGGGAAAACGGGGCGATCGCAAGGATATAGATGGTATGCTAGTGGCTCAAGGTATTCCCTATTTGGCCACTGCTTCAGCATCATATATTGATGATTTTCGCAATAAAGTCGCCACGGCTATGAAAGTGGATGGCCCTTCTTTTATTCACCTGCATTCAGCCTGTCCCACAGGATGGCGTTTTAATCCTGCTGAAACTTATCGTGTCGGCAAACTTGCAGTAGATTGCGGCCTCTGGGTTCTATACGAAGTAGTAAACGGCAAATACCGTGTAACAAGAAAACTCAAATCTCTGGAACCAGCTTCAAATTACTTCACCGCCCAGGGAAGGTTTAAGCACTTATCCAGGCAGGAAATTGACAGTCTTGCTGCCCAGGCTCAAGAGGGCTATTACGCTATCGTGGCAAAGGAGAATGACTAGATGGAGAATACCCTAAAGTCCTTTTTCGAACCGTCCAGTGTTGCAGTTATTGGCGCCACTACCGATGTTGGCAAGGCGGGCTACCAGATAACCCAGAATCTGGTGGGGCGCAATTTTACTGGCAGAATTTATCCAGTCAATCCCAAGAACGACAGTATATTTGGTCTTGCTTGCTATCCTTCTTTATCTGAAATACCTGAACCTGTAGAGTTAATCGTTATCTGTATCCCTGCCCCCGGTGTGCCCGGAGTTTTTCGTCAGGCCGCGGCCCGGGGTGATGTAAAGGCTGCGGTGATAGTTGCCGCAGGTTTTAGTGAGACTCGTATTCCCGAGCGGATTGCCTTGGAGGAGGAAGTAGTCTCCATAGCCAAGAAAGCAGGCATCCGGGTTTTTGGTCCCAACTGTGTTGGCGTCATGAACTCAGCCAATAATCTGGATACTACTTTTGCCCCTCCTCGGCGGCAAGTGCCGGGTTCCATGAGCATTATCAGTCAGAGTGGCTCCTTGGGAGCGTCAATCTTGATGTTTGCTGGTGATCAGCCCGTGCCAATTGGTTATGCCAAGTGGGCGCATGTGGGGAATATGTGTGATGTGGATGTATTAGAGTTACTAAAGTATTACCGTGATGATGATCAAACAGCAGCAATTGCCGTATATATGGAGGGCATTGATAATGCCCGGGAGTTTATGGAGGTTGCCAGGGATGTCACCAAGACTAAGCCGATAATTACCCTCAAAGTGGGACGAAGTGACTTGGGTTCTAAGGCTGCGGCTTCCCACACCGGTTCTTTGGCTGGTTCCGAGCAAATATATGAGGGCGCCCTGAAACAGGCTGGGGTTGTTCGGGTAAATACCATTGAAGAGCTTTTGGATACAGCGAAGGCCTTATCAGCTCAGCCCATTCCCCGAGGCAATCGGGTTTGCATTCTTACCGAGGCTGGCGGCCCTGGCATAATAGCCATGGATGAAATCGGATTGGCCAATGGGGCAGCCCGGTTGGCCACCCTGTCGGAACAGACTAAAGATAAGTTGCGGGAAATACTGCCGCCAATGGCAATAATTTGTCATCCTGAGGGCTATATTGACATGTCTGCAGCTGCCAACGAGGAACACCATGCACTGGCTTTGGATGTAATTCTCGCTGATCCCGGAGTGGATTCTGTGTTGCTGATGAGCGTACCGCCGTCTTTCCTGGAGCCCAATGATTTAGCAGAGGCAGTAGTGAAAGTCAAGGAGAAGTATGACAAACCTGTGCTGACTTGCCTTCTGGCGGGAGACTGGGTCAAAGAAGCTAGGCTGATCATGGAAAACAATAAAATGCCCACCTTTGATATGCCCGAACGGGCTGCCCGGGCCTTAATCAATATGAATAAAAGATCTGCTTATTTGAGGGGGACACAAAATGAACGCTCTAATTAAGGCTGCCTTGAATAGAAACCGAAGTTTTACTGAGCCTGAGGCGCGGGATTTCCTATCAGCATATGGATTGCCCCTTGCAGGTTATAAGGTCGCAGCACATGCCCAAGAGGCGGTTGTGGCAGCGGCGGAAATAGGCTTTCCCGTAGTCCTGAAAATAGTATCGCCGGATATCCTTCACAAAACCGATGCAGGCGGAGTAAAGGTGGGAATTGAAAGCCAGGAAGACGTCATCGCTGCCTTTAATGACTTAATTGCCAATGCTAAGGGTTACAAAGGGGATGCAGATATCCATGGTGTAATGGTCACATCCATGGCTGAGACCGGATTAGAAGTTATTATTGGCGCCGTTCGCGATCCCCAGTTCGGCCCGGTGGTAATGTTTGGCCTGGGCGGAGTCTTGGTGGAGATATTTAGAGACGTATCTTTCCGGGTTGCTCCACTGACTGAAGTGGATGCCTTGGAAATGGTGCAGGAAATAAAATCTGCGCCGTTGCTTAAGGGGTACCGGGGTGATTCGCCAAAGGATATCCAGGCATTGGCACAAGCCCTGGTCACCGTATCCCAGGTAATGGAGGAAAATCCCCAAATCAAGGAAATTGATCTAAACCCAGTATTTGTGTATGAGAAGGGAATTGTTGCCGTAGACGCCAGGGTTATCCTGTAAAGCGCTCCCTAGGTTATTTGTTGTGAAGCGGAAGTTTGGCCTTGAGGTGCGTAGCTTCAGCCATACCAAAGTGGACTTCCTGGACCAATCCCTGGGGGGGCCAGTCATGGATCTCATGGCGGGGATTAAGCTGGCCCTTTGACTCAGGAACATCTTAAACCCAAGTAAAGTAGTGCGGATATAACGATAACCGGGACTGTTCCATGTTGGACCATCCCGGTTTTGTTTTGGAGGTTATCTTGCCAATCGTAACCTTCGGAATTGGCCCAAGAAAAAAAGCACCCGCATTCCTGTCGGAAAGCGGGTAAATGTTACTCTTTTAGAATGGGGAAGAGTATTTTTGTATTATATCTAAGAGGGAGGTTTGTTCGATTGGTTTAGGCAGATGATGATTGAATCCACTGGCCAGCATTTTCCTGACATCTTCTCTGCGGGTCAGTGCGGTCTGTGCCACAATTGGCACCGGTGTTTTCGAATGAAGTTCTTCCCAAGCCCGGATTTCCTTGGTAGCTTCGTACCCATCCATTATGGGCATCTGGATGTCCATAAGGATAAGGTCATAATCTGTGGCCTTTGCCTTAGTTACTGCAACTCTGCCGTTATCTGCAATATCCAAATGATGAGGAGTTGTCTTTAAGTAACACTGGATAAGCAGGCAATTATCTTTATTGTCTTCAGCCAACAGTATTTTTAGCGAAGCAGGGACCATTATATCGTTACTCCAATCTGGGGTTTGGAACTGAAGGAATTGGGACCCAAGAAATATCTGATTTGTCATCAGCCAGGCCGGGAATGGCTTCGTCTGTTTTTTGAATCCGACAAGCGAAACTTAACCGGGGAAAATCTTCCCTCATCAGTATCACATCCTTGTGTGTTAAGATGGCAGGAAACTGCCTGTTATCTTTATGATGAGCCATATTGAGATGGAATCATATTATTCATGACAAAGATTTGCTCAGCTAACTTGCATCTCAAGAAAGGTGCACAAAAGACCCGGAGAAGCTATATTCCTCTGTTAGTTAATTACCCAGATGCGGGGAATATCATCTTCACCGTCAGGAACAACGGGGTCATTCATCTGCGGTGTCTTTTCTTCCTCGGTCTCGATAACAGAATCAATAACCCAGATCCGGGGGATATCATCTTCCCCTGCATGTACAACAATAGGTGCCAAAAGTACTGAGAAGATGACCGCTACTAAAGTCAACAATGCGAATCCCTTTTTCATTACTTTCCACCTCCTAACTTGATTTAATTCACCCTTATTGTACAATGTATTTATATTAACGAACCCCGATGATAATCGGGGTTTTGAGGGGTATCGCAATGTTTGTAAGTTATAACCTTGAAGATTTTGGCAATGAGCTTAGGAAAATACGCAGGAGCTTGGGTTTTAGCCAGTCCTATGTCCAGAGAACAGTTGGTGTCAATATCGATACGATCAGAAAAATAGAAGGCGGGCTCGTGGTTCCAAGATATGATACTCTGGAACTGCTTTCTGTTGCCTACAAACAAGACTTGCTTGAGCTTCTTAAAAATTGCAGATCTAATAGATTTATAATGGAATATTATGACGAGCTGGACTATATTATTACCTGTTATGATAAAGTTGCTGCTGCCAGGCTGAAAAAGAAATTGCATCAAAACTTCTCCCATGACATTCAGATCTCCATGGTAAATCCTAACGAATTGAAGCAATTTATTGAGTTTGTAGAGGCTATTGACGCGTATTTTTCCAGTTTTACTTTGGACAGAGAATATTCCCAAAATAATCTCATTAAGTCCTTGCGCCTGACAATCCCTGACTTTGATTTGAAAAACTTCAAAGACTATAATTATAGCTATATGGAGTTTCGGATACTCTTGTTTATCAGTTTGTTCATTGCTCTAGAAGGAGATCTTATCTATAGCAATAAGATTTTGTACTATATTCTCAAAACCATTACCAACAAAAAATACACCACGAAATATATTGACTTCCTGATTATTAATATTCACTTTAATATCGCTTATAACTACCACAAATTGGACAAACATGCCCAGGTGATTGAAACAGCTGATGACGGCATTACATATTGTTTGGAACACAGAACTTACCATGCCTTGTTTTCTTTGTACTACCGAAAGGGTATAGCACAGTTTAATCTTGAGGATGAGAACTATCTGGATTCTATAACCACTGCCTTTTACATATTAAAGGCAATCCGAATTCCCAAGTTATTAGAGCAGTATGTAAAAATTACCGAGGATAAATACGGAATCTTGATACCGCTGGCAAAATAGGCCTTGCTTTCTAAAAAAACAACAACTCCGGAAATCCCGGGGTTGTTGTTTTTTGCCAATCCCTCTATCAAATATCCTCCAGCTCAAGAGCTACAACCGTATCTATTTCATTGGGCAAGGGGTAGGTTAGGTGCTCTGGCTTGCCGAAATTAATAAAAATATAGTCATTGTAGTCCATGGTATTCCAGGGTTTTAGCGGTTTCATCTCTGAATTGTCTGCCAGCAACCTGATCTTTTTCACCTTGCCATTCAACCCTTGAATCGCCAAGGGTCCGATGCTGCCTTCAAATATATGGGCGTAGAGGATGTTGCCCTTTTGGGTGTAATAACCCCACTCGGGTTTGGGTAAGTATGCTTTGCCGCAGTTGTATATGCTGTCCCCATTTTGTTTTAGCCAGCTGCCGATTTTCTCAAGAACAGCCAGTGATTCTTGGGGGATTTCACCCTTGGCATTGGGGCCGACATTGAGCAGAAGGTTGCCGTTTTTGCTGACACATTCCACCAGCTTGCGAATGATCAGCTTGGGGGACTTAAAATTCTTATCTGTCGAGGAATAACCCCAATGATTGTTCATAGTTATACATGCTTCCCAGGGGATGGGCTTGCCCTTTTCATCAGTAATCCCTTCCGGGGGAATGATTTGCTCAGGAGAGGCGAAATCTCCGGCATAAAAACTGGGGTTGCCAGTCCTGATGCTGCCTGCGTATTCTCCGCTCGCTTCCAATCTGTTGTCTATGATTACGTCGGGCTGCAATTCGCGTACCATTGTAATCAATTCAGCAGCTTTCCACTTTTCCCCAACCATTTGATCATAGGAAAAGTCAAACCAGAGGATATCGATTTTTCCGTAGTTAGTGCACAGTTCCCGTACTTGTCCGTGCATATATTTGAGGTAATTATCAAAGTCATGTTTGGTATTTCTATAAGCTGGATTATCCCGCATGGGATGATGCCTGTCTCCATAATGAGGGTAATCAGGATGCTGCCAGTCGATGAGAGAATAATACAGCCCCACTTTCAGCCCTTCCGCCCTGAAGGCATCTGTGTATTCTTTGATTAAATCCCTTTGGCCCCGGGTATTAGTGGCTTTATAATCTGTGAGTTTGCTGTCAAACAGGCAAAAACCGTCATGGTGTTTTGCCGTCATTACCGCATATTTCATACCGGCGGTTTTCGCGGCTTTAGCCCAGGATTTTGGGTCATAATTTAGCGGGTTAAATTCATCAAAGTATGCCCGATACTCTTCTTTGCACATTTTCTCGGCAGTCATGACCCATTCGCCCCTGGAGGGTATGGAATACAAGCCCCAGTGGATGAACATGCCGAACCTGTCTTTGAGAAACCAGTTTGTCCTGTTAGTTCTTGTGGGCATTAATATCCTCCCTCATCTGGCTAGCGATAACTCTATAATACAGGAAAAGGCAGGTGAGCGGGAAGATGAACTGACTTATCCGGAGGCTGCACTGGCCTATTTACAGAAAAGAAACAGGGGATCCTGTTCCAGTTATCAGAAGTTAGTACCGTAGGGCTGTGGTTTTGTGCTTTCATGCTTCAGCACCCAGAGCAGTGCTTTGGCCCGGGTCATGGCGGTATAGCAGCGGGTGGCATAATCATCTTTAGTATCGGTGACGTCAGTAACGATGACCACCGGTGATTCCATGCCCTTAAAGCGAAAGACGGAGCTGAATTTTACTCTCTCCGGGTCCCATTGTTCTGGCGATAGATCCGTCAAATCCTGGATAAGGAATTTCCCTGCTCTTAATTTTCCCTGGAGAACGGATTTATCGAAGCTGGTTAAGGAAACGATGCAAATGCTGGCCGGGGGGATATATTCCTTTTTAAGCTGTTCCAAGGCCTTTACCAGCTTGATGCGCTGGTCTTCAATATTCTCATAATAGTCTTCCCTGATCTCAAGGCCCTGAATTAGGGGGTTGACCTGGGGATCGATGCCGGTGCTCTCGATGGTGTATTGGATAATCTCTTTAGTATTGCGATAATTATCTTCCAGATTCAAGATGGTGGGGTTTCCCCGCCGGAGGATGCTGAGACCAGTTTCCAAATCAGTCCTGTAGAGATTCTGCTGCGGATCCATGGCTGCCAGCCAGCGCCCCGAGAACAGACCGCCCTTTAAGAGCTTGTTCATGCATTGCAACATCAGGGGATCGAGAAGGTCCTGCCCCTCGTCGATGACGAGAAAGTCGTATTTGTCATCTTCTTCGGGCAAGGTGAGAAAGGTCTGGGGCAATACTTCCAGCCAATAGCGATCGAACGCTTCTCTGTCAGACTGGGGAGGCTGGGGGGGGAGATGATCGCTGTCCGTCAGTGCTTGGAGGATGTATTTGTAAAAGGCGCAGACGTGCAGGTCAGAATCTGCCAAGTCTGGACTTTGCACTTTGACCCGATGGTGCAGGTGGAAGGATAAATTGTGATTGTAACAGAGGAAGAGGACTTTGTCTCCGCTTCTTGCCCGGCGCTGGGCTTGCTCAAGACAGAGGATGGTTTTGCCTGTGCCGGCGCCGCCGGTAATGAGGATGCGGGGATTTTGGGCGACATAATTGAGGATTTGCCGCTGGTCTTCTGTCAGGCGGATAGTCTCCTTTGCAACTTGGTCAACTCTGGTGCCCACTGTGTATACGATATCAAAGTCGTGGCTTAAATACTTTTCCAGTTGAAAACAGGCGGAATCCGAGAGTCCTGTCAACTCAAAATCGAAACGCTGGCGGAGTTCCTGTTGCCAGAATGCGAAGACCTTTTCAATATAGCTGAGGAAGTTGCCGCTTTTTTTATCATAGACAATTTCGGGGCGAATCTCCGGTCCCCTTTCATTGAAAGAAATATCCGGAAATGCGACCCCCGAGGCAAAGCAGGCATTGACGATGCTGCGATTTGTCCGAAAATAGTCTTGGACTGCATGGTACAGGGCCATGGCAGCAGTTTGGGCCTGGGTAAAAGGATTCTCAATTGGTCTGGAGCTGCCGCCGCCGTAGGAGTGCCACTGGCGATCTTGGCATTTAATGTGTCCGCCCTTGACCTCCAGGCATAGGACCCCCTGGGGACATAGAATGACAAAGTCTATCTCAGCGAAGAGCTTGCCTGTATGACTGTTGAGGGAATAGGAATGGAAGACGGTATAGGTGCCAGGCAGCTTTTCCAGAGCATGGAAAATCTGCTGCTCGCCGTAACTGGTAGTGTCTGGCTTGTAATGAGAAGGAACCATTTTGGCCATGTTGTCACCCCCCGATTCTGGATTATTATAACATTCGTTTTTTAGCGCAGAAATCCCTGCAATCATCGGCAAAATCCGGTAAATTAACAGAAATCCCCATGGTCTTGAACAAAAAAGAAAAGGGATTCCATGGGAAAGAACGAATTAACTCAGTAAGAAAAGGGGAGGAGATTAATAATGGCCAAAGTTGCTGTTGTAGATGTAAAACAGGAGTTATCTCAGGCTGTGGAAGATGTATTTGCGCCCTTTGGCGGTGTCGGTCAGGTCTTGGCCGGGAGGAAGCGGGCCTTTATCAAGGTTAATGCTATCGACTGCCGGCCCGAGACCTACACCTCACCTGCTGTATTGGACACGGTCTTGCAGGTTCTGCGCAAATACGGGGTTGAGGATTTGAATGTAATGGAAAATTGCACCCAGGGCAACTTCACCCGCATGGTTTTTGCCGCCACCGACTTGGGCAAGGTCTGCCGTCGGAACAAGGCAAAGATCATTTACCTGGATGAGCAGCCGGTGGCGGAAATGGAACTGCCGGGTCTGGGGGAAAGGGTCCGGTTCCCCCGGTTGATTATAGAGGAGTTTGGCGGCCAGGAAAGAGAGGCCTTTTACCTGAATGTGCCAAGGCTTAAGGCTCATTCCATGTCGGTGGTGACACTGGGCACCAAAAACCAGCTGGGCCTGATGGATCAGCTGGACCGGATGAAGAACCATAACTTTAACCTCCATGCCCGCCTGGCGGCAATCGCTCAGATTTTCCGCCCGGATTTTACCCTGATTGACGGGGTGAAGGCGGTGTTTTATGGCCACTATCCCCCAGCTTCGGTGGTGGATCGGTGTACGGAAACCCTGAATGTGCTGGTGGGGGGGCCGGATATGCTGGCGGTGGATACGGTGGGGGCAAGAATTCTGGGCTATTCAGTGGAGGAGGTGCCCCATCTGGCTCTGGCAAGGGGGCAGGGCTGGGGTTGCGGCCGGCTGGAGGAAATAGAGGTCATCGGCGACCTCTCCCGGTTTACCAAGAAATATCCCTACCATCTGTTGCCTGAGTTTCCCCCGGATGTAAAGATCATTAAGGGCGGGGAACGCTGCTGCCCTGAAGGGTGCGAGCTGAATACCAAGGCGGTCCTGCAGTTTTTATATCTAGACCATCAGGGAAAAGGCGGCTTTACCATTCTCATGGGCAAGGGATTTGACCGGGAGCAGCTGAAAGCCCTGCGGGGACCGGTGTTGCTGGCGGGGAAATGCGCTGCCCAGGAGGCCCTGCCGATTATACAGAACAATTGCAGCAAGATTTATACCTCTGCTGAGTGCAACGACCTGGCCTCGACCATTAAGGCCCTGACAAAACTGATGAAGGTAAACCCCTTGAAATTGGTGCCGGTTTCACCCATACGGAGCCTGGTACTGCTGGCCCTGGCCAAGCTCCATGGCAGCCGGGCCCGGGTGGGCATGTAAAGCTATATGTGCGTTTTCATCTATAAATAGTAAGACACCGGTTGATGCCGGTGTCTTTGCTAATGCAGAAATTGTGAGTATAACCTGGATAGAATGAATCAAATGATGCATAATATTTGACAATGCGCATATAATAATGATATCATCGCATCAAGGTGGTGATGTAATGAGTGAATGCTTCAAGCAAACAATAGAACAGGTTAAGAATATCCTAGACATAATTCAAGATTGTGTCAGGCGTGATAAATACATAGTTTCAAATAACGAAAATCGCAGAGAGAATGTTGAATTCTTTCATCGTTATAACCTTACTTCAGCCAGGCAAAAAGAAATTATCTTAAAAATAAAACCTGAGGATTTCTGTCATTTAAAACAAAATAGGAATATAGGATACGAATATGAGAACTTGTATGTCTTTTGTCCACAAGTAAACTTGTATAATTTCGATGGGGAAGTGGGGTTAGTTGATATCTACTTGAAATTTAATATCGTGAATTGCGCTGATAGTAAACGTGTAATAATTATTTCATTTCATAAGAGGAACTATTCGGTAGAGTACCTGTTTAGGTAGTTAATTGGACTTTTTTATTCAAGGAGGGAGAAAAATATCATGGGTGAAAGAGTGACTTTTTGTGAAACGTGCAGAAAAGATGTGTGTTATCTTGAGTCGGCAGTAACACTAAGAAACGACTTAAAGGGAGAAACCTATGAATACAATGGGAAGCAGGCAGTATGTAATGAATGCGGTGAAGATGTTTATGTTGCAGAAGTAGAAGATTATAATCTAAAAGCTCTTTACGATGCCTTTCGAGAGCGGAACGAGATTATCTCCCATGAAAGGATAATGAAAATACCCAAAAAGTATAATATCGGAAAGCGTCCTCTATCTTTGCTCTTAGGCTGGGGAGAAATGACTTTTAGCAGGTATTATGACGGTGATATGCCCACAAAACAGTACTCAGATATGTTGCAACGAATTTTTAATGACCCTAATGCCTTCCTAGATCTATTAGAGCTAAACAAAGCTAACTTAAGGTCACCAACCGCATATGAAAAGAGTAAGCGCACTACGGAGGAATTGCTGGGCGTTCCAAACACTTCCCTTGCTAAAATCGACATAGTCGTTAACTATTTGCTATGCAAATGTGAAGACATTACCCCACTTGCGTTGCAAAAAGCGTTATATTATGTTCAGGGGTTTTATTACGCCTTTAAAGAGGTTTTTCTCTTTCCAGTTGACTGCGAGGCTTGGGTTCATGGCCCAGTTTATCGGGAGGCATATTTCCGTTATCGCACTTACCGCTTCGATTCCATTGAGAGCATTGATAAGTGTGATGAGTCGGCGTTAACTACTTTCGAAAAGGCGGTAATTGATAGCATAATCAAAAACTTCTGCTGCTATAGCGGGAAAATATTGGAGAGATTTACTCATTCTGAGGAACCGTGGTTATTGACCAGGGGAGATCTGCCAATTTCTGCTTCCTCCAGCCGGCCTATTCCAAAGGAGTTAATTGGGGATTACTTTGAAGCAGTAAAAAAACGCCATGAGATGATAAATCCATCAGATATAGAATTTTACTCGAAAACTCTGTTTGAGCAAATAAGTCAATAACAAAATGGTTAAACCCGCTGAATTAGAAAAACGACATCCTGTGATGTCGTTTTTTATATGGGATTAGACCACTCTGGTGGATAGGAGCCTAAATTCGGGTTTGGAGATATATGAACAGTAATGAAAGCGACCGTCAAATTCCAGCACATTTTTGAATTTCAAGCGGCTGGCAGGGGAAGTGATGTACTCCAAACTATTTGTAATGGTTCCGCTGTCCATTATTTCCCCTCCCCGGGCATATACATACTAGCAGGTTAACTAAGGGGGAGGGGGCTTGAATGGTTATCTTTACAGCATTTGCCGGCAGGAGAATGCTTTCTGTTTCTCTTACCCTGATTTTCCTGCTTGGCTGCTTGTCTGTGGCTTGCCTTATCTTTTTCCCTGAGCAGCCCCGGCCAGTTCGAATTGGTTTGAATTCGCCCTGCCCGGCTTTGGCCGAGGCGATATTGAGCAATTTTGCCGGGGAGGTGCAGATTGTGCCTCTAAGCGAGGGGGAAGCTGAGCAGCTGGCCAGGGGAGAGCTGGATTACTACCTCTCCGGGCAGGAGGTGCAGGGTTTCGAGCAGCAAACAGTCGGGCAGGTGGTGGCAGCAGTGGTGGCAAGTTGCCTTAATCCCCGGGAGGAAATCACCTTGCAGGAGCTGGAGAATCTGCTGGCGCAATCGCCGGAGCAGGTGCTTATCAGTGAGGAGCTGGCCCTGGAAGATTTCTTTTGGTTTGAACATAGCTATCTCCCTACCAAAGAGGTAATTGACTTAGTAGCCACAGACGATGCTCTTCTGGGCTTGATTCCCCTACAGCGGCGGGTGCCTGCCCTGCAGGTGCTGGCAGTGGATAGAATTGATCCTCGGGGGCCAGAGGTGTTGGCCAGCAAGTACCCGCTAAAGTGCCGGCTGACAGTGCGGAAACGACCCCTTACCTGGCGGGAACGGCTGCAGGAGTTAGTGGGAAGGGGGCAGGAGGATTATTTGCTTAGTTATCTTCAGTCTTCGGCCAACGCTTACTGGGACCCTTGGCATGCCCAGGCTAAATTCGGGGCCGCGGGGGATGTCATGCTGGACCGGGATGTAAAGAAGGCAGGTTTAGAAAAGGGGTGGGAATGGATTTTTGCGGAAGCTGCGCCCTTGCTGAGGGGAATGGATCTCGCCTTTTGTAATCTGGAATGTCCCATCGGCAGCAAGGGAAAATTTATTAATATGTTTCAGGCGCCACCGGAAGCCATTGCGGGAATTACCTACGCTGGATTTAATGTGGTGTCCCTGGCCAACAACCATATTCTCGATTACCACCATGAGGGCATGCAGGAGACAATGGCAATCCTGACGGATAATAGCATTGCCGGCGTCGGCGCCGGCCGGAATATTCATGAGGCAAGGAAACCGGTAATAATGGAGGTCAATGGCATTACAATCGGCTTTGTCGCCTACACGGAAATGTGGTTTGTCCATTCCCGGGAACCCATCAGCTGGCAGGCGACAGAGGAGGAGCCGGGAGTGGTCCCTGCTCGGCTGGAATATGTAGCAGAAGATATCGCTGCCCTTCGAGATGAGGTTGACATAATTGTTGCCTCTTTCCATTGGGGCAAGGAGTATGCCGACGAGCCCACGACGGAGCAAAAGGCTCTGGCCCGGGGAGCAGTGGACGCGGGCGCCGATTTGGTCCTGGGCCACCACCCTCATGTCCTGCAGGGAGTCGAGTTTTACAAGCAGGGGGTGATTGCTTACAGCCTGGGCAACTTTGTCTTTGACCAGCGCCTGCCCAAGACCCAGGAATCCATGGTCCTGGAGTTTACCCTTTCGAAAAGGGGAGTGCTGGATATGACCATACACCCTGCCTATATTCAGGGAATGCAGCCAGTGATCCTGGAGGGGAACAGAAAAAGCTACTTGTATAACCGGATTAGGGGATTATCCCTGGACAGGACAGAAGATTAGCTCTTGGCAGGCAAAAGGATCCCCAATTATATTGGGGATCCTTTAAGTCTTGATTGGGGAAAATCAGTAATTACAGCTGGTTATTTTTCCTGAAGAGGAAATAGGCCCCGGCCACCAAGAGCAGGTTATAGACATAACCAAGAACCACATATTGATAGAAGTTTAGATTCATGGCAGTGAGCCCGGCATCGATTGCCGGCTGCAACAGGGAATATTGGACAGCCTTAGCTACCCAGTGGGCGGGGGCGATGGCGAAACACCATTCCACCCAGTCCAGGAAAAAGAAACCGGCAATGGGAAAGACCATGGTGAAGCCCATACCCTTCATAGAGACAAAGCCTTCAACCTTGTTATTGGCAAAGGCGTTGATGAAGAAGGCAGCAATTGGGGTCTGCAAGGCTGACAGGGCAGCCAGGAGCAGGATGTCGCCAAAGCCCAGTTCCAATGCGCCGGTATACCAAATGACGAAGACCCCTGCAATCACGGCGAGAACATAGGCAAAGCCGATTTTAAACCAGATATACCAGTGGACCGAGATAGGGGAAATCTGAATAGACTCCAGGACCTGATCGTCCCGGTCGTCCAGCAGGGAGAAGCCGCTCATGGCGCCATAGGCGAAACCGCAGAACAAGGTGACCAGCATGGCTGTAAGGCCAATACCTTGGCCGCTGACAATCTCCCGGTTAATGAGAACGCGGCCAACGACCCCGAGGATCAAGGGGTAGAGCAACATCAGCACCGTCATTTTCTCCCGGAGAATATTCTTTAGCTCATGCTTCAGCATTGTTAGTACCATGGCTACACCCCCGTTTCCCGCATGGCGTATTCGTTGAGTTTGGGCCTGACGACGAATTTATAGATTGCCAGGGAGAGGGCGACAAGGTAGACAAAGCTGAATATTATTTTCCAGAGCTTCTCTTCCTGGAAGCCAGCTTGCAGCAGAATCAGGGAGGCCTCAGGAGGCAGCACAATCAGGAAGCGGGCGGCCTTGGGGCCAATAATATCAAGAACCGCAAGCACCGAGGGCATTGCCAGGACCAGGACGTAGATCATGAAATTAACCAGCAGAGAAG
>ENA-UOOM01000864-UOOM01000864.1-fermentation-metagenome-genome-assembly--contig:-NODE-864-length-32073-cov-65.023674_pt1 | contig 32073 bp, 39 predicted proteins | sample MGYA00245781_ERZ724031 | MGnify/ENA primary metagenome ERZ724031 (study PRJEB28704, sample SAMN03018317) | fermentation metagenome | biome: anthropogenic terrestrial biome; feature: soil; material... | reverse complement strand
TCGGGGACAGTACACTACAAGCAATTGACGACCTAGCGACCTCAATCAGGTGCCTGGCCTTTGGGCAGGCCGAGACAGCCGCAAAAGCCCCGGCAAGAAAAACCCGGAAAACGAAAAAGCCTGCCGAGGAGAAGCCTGCTGAGGAGAAGCCTGCCGAGGAGAAGCCTGCTGAGGAGAAGCCTGCTGAGGAGAAGCCTGCCGAGGGGAAGACTGTGTCACTCGAAGACATCACCGAAAAGGCCTCAGGGCTTTTAGATGCCGATAAAATGAATGAGCTTTGCGCGTTATTGGGGAAATTCAAATGCGAAGCAATCACTGAGCTTCCAAAAGATAGATACAATGAGTTCTTTGATGCCCTTTGCGCCATACCGGCTTAAAAATTGAAAGGGGAGAAAGCGACATGAAAAGCGGAATTTTTGCTTATGGGGAACTCTTTTTCAATAGTTGGATAAAGGGTACACCCCCATTGAAAATAGGAACTAAAATCAAATTAGGGGAAGTGGACTTCAATATTTTTGGGGCTATGGATTTGGAATTATGGCAAAAAGTAAATGAGTCTTCCTTTGAAAAATTCTTTCAAAAAAATTTTGATTCGGAAAAAGTAAAGGATGACCTTAAAAGGGCCTGTCTTGATTCTACACCACATTTTCATATTATCAGCAAAGACGAGTACGAGAAAAAATATGGAGAGGGGGAAAAGGCCTCATGCCCGAAAAACATTCTTTTATAGGCCCCTCGGCGGCAGAAATCTGGTTTCACTGTCCTCCATCTATGAGAACCTTTAAAAAAGAGAAGCAGGAGGAAGAAAATAATCCAACCGCCGATTATAAAGCTGAGGGAACTTGCGCCCATGCCGTGGGTGAATATTTTGCAAAGAAGATATTTTTGCATAAAGGCGGTGAGTATAAAGAGGAAATCGAAAAAATACGAGCGGAATATCCCGAAGTTTTTAGCAAAGAAATGTTGGATTATGCAGACGATTATACCGCATATCTGCAAAACATTTATAGCGGTTACGATAGGCCAAGGCACATGATGGTGGAACAATTTCTTCCGATTTTCGGAAATACTTTTGGCACCACAGATTGCGCCGTTGTGGGCATTAAAGCAGGAGTCGGGGTGAGTTTAGAGGTTGTTGATTTTAAGTATGGCAAAGGTGTTAAAGTGGACGCGAAAAATAATTTGCAGATGCTTTTGTATGGCTATGGCGTTTATCGTCGGTATCGTCGCTTATTTAATTTGCAGGATGAAACGCCGCTAACACTTCACATCTTCCAACCAAGACTAAAAAATATCTCACAATGGGACATCAAGGTAGGTGACATGCTGAAAAAAATCGACGAATTGAGGAAGCAGGCTGAACTTGCCGAGGCAGGATTAGGAAACTTTTCTCCCGGGCATTGGTGCCGCTTCTGCCCCGGCGCTGATTCTTGCAAGCACCGAGCGAATAAGATAAAGGCCAGCCTTACAGAAAATTTGTCGGAAGACAAAAATAAGCTTCAAAATGAAGATTATGCTAAACTGCTTGATTTTTTCAAGGAAATGAATGTGGAGAGTTGGATAAAGCAGATAAAGGCCCATTCTCTAAACTGCATTTTATCAGGGGAAGACGTTCCCGGATGGAAAGCAGTAGAGGGGCGCTCTAAGACAACAATCACTGATTTTAAGACCCTTGAAAAATTCATTGTGGATAACAAGATGGGGGAAAGCAAAGACCTTTACTCTCCTGGAGGGATTACCCTTATTAAAAAGGCAATTGGAGCAAAGAACTTCAAAAAAGTACCGGATAATTGTTTCACAAAAACGCCCGGCAGGCCTACACTTGCCGAGGCGTCGGACCCAAGAAAAGACTATACGTCTTCAGACTTTGCAAAAAATGAGTTCACTAAAATCTAACATTTTGGCCATTGACATTCTGCCCTAAAGCAGACTACAATAGAAGAACGCCGACTAACAAGCATCAACAAACGAAAGGGAGTAAACACATGAGTACAAAAGTTTTAACCGGGAAATGCAGATTTAGTTTTGTTCATCTTTTAACACCACACGCCGTGGCGGTCGGAGGGCAGGAAAAGTATTCAGTAACCCTGCTTATCCCCAAGAGTGACAAAGCTACTATAGCACTTATAACGAGCGCTATAGAGGAGGCAAAACAAAAGGGTGTCTCCGAAAAATGGGGAGGAAAAATGCCAAAGGTGCTTAAAAATCCCATTTGGGACGGAGACGGCCAGAGACAGAATGGCGACGATTTTGGCCCTGAGTGCAAGGGCTGCTATGTTGTTACTGCATCTAGTTTGATGCAGCCCGGCATTGTAGACAGAAACGTGCAGGACATCATAGATGCCGCTGAGGTTTACAGCGGTATGTATGGCAGAGTAACAATAAACTTTTTCCCTTACGAATTTCAAGGAAACCGGGGAATCGGTTGCGGACTCAACAACGTACAAAAAATCAGTGATGGAGAACCCTTAGGAGGATTTTCTTCTCCTAGCGAGGACTTTACAGCAATCGACGACGCGGGAGAAGCACCTGAGGAATCCGCAAAGCCTCAGACCCATAAGCGGATAAACCCAATTACCGGAAAGCCTATGGACTAAAAAACAAAAAAAAAGGGAAAAAAATGAAGCATATCCTTACACTAGATTTTGAGACTTTTAGCGATAGGGATATTAAGAAAACGGGGCTGTATAAATACGTACAGTCACCGTTTTTTAATATCCTACTAACCGCGTACGCCATTGACGACGGTCCAGTAAAACAGATAGATAATGCAAAGGGGGAACCCTTTACAGAGGAATTTTTAGATGCCCTAAAAAATCCGAACTTTACAAAACGAGCTTTCAATGCCCCCTTTGAGTGGTATATACTCTGCTGGGTATTAAAAATTCAGCACCCTATAGAATGGTTAGCCCAATGGGAGGACACACGGATTCACGCCTTGTATTGTAGCTACCCAGCTAGTTTGGATAGCGCGGGTGAGGCCATAGGGCTGCCACAGGAAGACAAAAAGGACAGACGAGGTAAAGACCTTATCCGGTTTTTTTGCAAGCCTAGAAAGCAAACAAAGAACAACCATAACTTCAGAAATTGGCCTAAGGACTTCCCGGAGAAATGGGACATCTTCAAAGAATACAATAAACAGGACGTTGCTACAGAACGAGCCATTGATTATTGTTTAGACCCTTTTCCTGTTCCAGAAAAGGTATGGGAAGATTGGAGGATAGACCAAGCTGTAAATCTGAGGGGAACCAAAGTAGACTTACAGCTAATTGAGGGCGCCTTGTTTTGTTGGAAAACGGTATCCGAAAAAATGATGGAAAGGTCACGGGAAATCACGGGACTTCCAAACCCTAACTCAGGGGCACAATTGGTAAAATGGTTAGGAAAGCAAATAGAAGACGCCCCAGATAACGTCCGCAAGGCTACTGTATCGGAGTTGCTAGAGCGCCCCGAACTGCCTGAGCAAGTATCGGAAGTTCTAAAAATCAGACAGCAGCTCGGCAAGACATCTATAAAAAAGTATCGGGCGGCGCAAGACGCGGCCTGCAAGGACGAGAGAGTACGGGGACTCCTACAGTATTATGGCGCTCCCCGGACTGGAAGATGGGCCGGGCGATTAGTGCAGATTCAAAACTTGCCGCAAGTTCATTTATCAGGACTCCCAAAAGCGAGAGAGTACATTAAAAACAAGAATCTAGATGCCCTAAAGTTGTGTTATGGAAATATCTCAGATACGTTATCCCAATGTATCAGGACCATGTTTATCCCTGCCAAAAATTGTAAATTTGTCGTCGCTGACTTTTCGGCCATTGAGGCCCGCGTTTTGGCGTGGGAGGCAAAAGAAAAATGGCGGCAAGATGTTTTTAAAAACGGCGGCAAAATTTATGAAGCTTCTGCCGCGTCCATGTTTAACGTCCCTATAGAATCCATACACAAAGGCGACCCTTTGAGACAGCGGGGAAAAGTCGCTGAATTAGCGCTAGGGTATCAAGGCGGGGTGGGAGCTATGGCGAAGATGGACCGGGACCATCAAATACCGGAAAATGAAATGCCCGGCATTGTAGAAAAATGGCGGGCATCTTCCCCGAAAATAGTAGCTTTTTGGGGAAAAATGCAAAGGGCCGCTATGGACACAGTAAAAACGGGCAAGCCGCATAAGGTAGATGATATTGTGGTGTTTAGAATAGAACAGTCTTACAATACCCAGAATTCCAAAGCTTTAACTTTTTTGACTATGGAGCTTCCCTCCAAAAGAAAACTATTTTACGCGCGGCCCAAAATAGTTTATACTAATAAATGGGGAACCGCCTCTCTCGAATATTGGGGGACGGGGCAGCAAACTGGAAAATGGGTACGACTAGACACGTACGGCGGCAAGCTCACAGAAAATGCAACACAGGCAATTGCAAGAGACTGTCTTGCCGTAAGCATGGAACGAATGACTAAGGCGGGATTCAGCATTTGCTTCCACGTACATGATGAGGTTATTACAGAGGTGCCCGCCGGGAAGTTTAAAGACCCATACGAGGAATTAGTAAATATCATGCGCGAGCCTATACCATGGGCGCCGGGATTGATTTTAGATGCTGATGGATTTGTGGGAGATTTTTATAAGAAGGGATGATAGGTACACATGAAAAAAATCTTAATAAGTGTAGCACCCTGCAGAACTACCAAAAAATGGAAAGAAAAAGAATTTGAGTCATGGGACGATTTTTTCAAACTTATGGAAAATCCGACCAAAAGTAATCTCGATTTTGGTGTTTATGAGGACTACAAAAAGTTAGGAAAAGAGGGGAAAGAAAAGAGGGGAGCCGCAAAGGACGGACCCTGCTTTGTAGCAGGGAAACTTGTGGATGGACGACGCGGAAAGGGAACAATTGCGTACAGGAATCTAATCGCATTAGACGCCGACAAGCTAGCCGACATGAAGCAACTAGAATCCGTGATAGGGAAACTAAAGTTGTTTCTGCATCTAAAATCCTGTGTCTATACCACTCCATCCCATTCAGAAGCCGCCCCCAGGTGCCGTATTCTTCTCCCATTGGCGCGGAACGTATCGGCGCAAGAATATGAATTTGTATCACGAAAAATCGCTGATAAAATATCAAAACTTGATTCCAAAAACTGTATTTTTGATATGACATCCTTTCAGCCGGAACGTTTGATGTATTTTCCAAAGGTGTTTAAGGGCGGCAAGTTCTTATATAAACGCCTAGATGGAAAACTTTTGAACCCAGACATTTTTGAGGAGGAGTATAAGGACGAGGAATGGAAAAATCCGAATAATTGGCCCGGACTAAGTCCGGAAGAAAAAAAGATAAAACAGCATTTTGGGGAAATTAAAAAGTCTCCTGCTCAGTCAAGTAATGGATGGGTAAGAGCCTTTTGCAGTAAATATAATATCATGACCGCAATAGAGTCTTTTCTTCCCGACGTTTACGATATTTCCTCAGATGGCAAGGTCCAGCTAAAGAGTGGGAGCCGGGAAGATGGGGTATTAGTATTCCCATATGAGGACGAAAATACGTCGATACCGAATCAATTTTTAGTTTCTTTTCATGATTCGGACAAAACAAAAGGACTTGAGGTAAACGCTTTTGACCTGGTTAGATTATGGAAGTACGGGGATTTGGATTCCGATAAAGACAAGGATTTACCTGTTACGCGGAAACCATCATTTATGGCAATGGTTAAACTAATTACCGAAAAATTGCCTGAGGTGCATGAAAAGGCATCGGAACTAGGGGCCGAAGAGTTCAAAAAAGCCGAAGAAGAATTTACCGCTGTGTACGGCAAAAATGACGAAAAGGACGGTCCGGTTGCAGAAAAAAGACTGCAACGCGCTCCAATAGGTGTGCCAAAAAATGGAGACGACTGGAAGAGACTAACCACAAAAAATGCCAAGACAGGAAATCTTAAAAATTCAATTCTGAATGTATCGCTAATCCTGCTAAACGACAGATACCTTGCCGGGCGATTAGGTATGGATATTTTTTCAGAGGTCCGTATGTGCCATAGGCCCCTGCCGTGGGATTCCGACAGAGGGGAAAGAGACTCAGTATGGGATGAAAATGGAACGGATTTAGCGAATCTCAGAGCCTATCTTGAACAGTATTACAATATAACCAATCGCGCCATTGTAGATGATGCCGTTTCTATTGCTATGGCGGCCAACCAATACAATGCCGTTGCTGATTGGTTATATTCGTTGAAATGGGATAAAACGCCGAGGGTGGAAACCCTACTCACCGACTTTTTTGGCGTGGAAGACGACGACATGGGGTACACACGGGCAGTATGCCGCAAAACAATGATTGCGGCTATACGCCGGGCCAAGTTGGGCAGGCACGATACCTACAAATTTGATAATGTGCCTGTCCTAATAGGCGGTCAAGGAATCGGAAAATCCGAATTTTGCAAAAGGTTGTTGCAAACCCACCCGGAGTGGGAGACGGACCAGATGGAAGCGCTGGACGGGAAAAACAAGGATAATTTACTGGTTTTACGTGGGGTTCTCGTTGCTGAATTAGGTGAGATGGACGCCCTTAAAAAGGCCGACGTGGAAAGTTCTAAGAAGATAATCTCTGCCGTGGCTGATAGATACAGGGACCCATACGCTAAAACAGCCTCGGTCCATCCCCGTCGGTGTGTGTTTATAGGAACGGGAAATGTGGTACAGTTCCTGAATGATTCCACAGGCAATAGGCGGTTTTGGCCTGTATATATTCCCAAAGATTGGAAAGAGAAACGCAAAAAGAATTTATGGAAAGACTTTGATGCCTACTACAGTGAACAGGTATGGGCCGAGGCCGTCGCGTTAGAAGCGACAGGAGAGCGGACGGATATGGACACACCCGAATTAATAAGAGCTTCCCAGGAGGAATCTGAGGCATCTAATGAGGACAGTCCATTGAAAGCTCCAATTCTAGAATTCCTTTCACGGAAAATCCCGGAAGATTGGAACGACATCAGGGACGGTGAACCCGTATGGCCTCTTCAGCGCCGCCGTATTTTCTGGGAGGACCATACCGAATACGAGGGGAAACTTGTGGACCGGGAATACGTCAACGCCTCTGAAATCCTTTTGGAAGCTTTCCCCGAAAAGTTCCACTCAGAGATAGACATTTCCCGAAGAGATACTCGGGAGGTCGCCGCTATTGTGAACGCGCTTCCGAATTGGGAACGCAAAAAACAAACAATGCGGTACGGATGCTATCAGGTGGCAAAGGTTCTGCAGAAAACGCATAAAATAAAAAATATGCATTAAAAAATGCATAATTATACAATAGTAGGGCGCTCTAAAAGGGTTGTTGGGGCGCCCCATTTTGTTACCCAGTGTAGCATAACCTAGTTCTTCCCGTGCTTTGTTGCTTACCGCGCGCATTTTCAAAAAGTGGAAAAGGGCGGCAGAGTAACTCATTAAAAATCAATAAAAATTCTAAGTTACGATTTTAGTTACGAAAATCATACCCAAAAAAGGGCCAGCCTAAGCCGTTTTTACCCTTTCTGTAACTATGTAACCTATATAACCCTATATATATATATATTATTATATAGTAGGTAGGGATAACGGTATATGAACAATTATGTATTTATGACGTATTTCCACATGCTACAGAAAAGAATAGGGAAAATGCAGGTTATAGGTTATGTTGGTTACGCGGCCTAAACCCCCCCCGGCAAGCCCCAAAGTGAAAAATGCATAATTCCATACATTTGCATTATACATTTTTGATATGATATAATATAACAAGAACGCAAGGGAAAGGAAGCAATTACAAATGGCTGAAAAAGATTTGACAACCGAGAAAGATATAGAGGATTATTTTGTACGCAAGGTACGGCAAGCGGGAGGCAGGGCCTATAAGTTCGGGCAAAACGGACTCCCGGACCGGATTTGCGTATTCCCCCAAGGCAAAGTTTTCTTTGTGGAACTCAAACGGCCCGGGGAAAGACCCCGGCCCCTGCAGATAAACCGCCAAAAAGAACTAATGTGCCTAGGGGCCGTTGTAGTGCCCTATATTGATACAAAAAAGGGGGTGGACTCTTTTATTGATAGCGTGCTAAAGGGCCGTGTGAAGTCATTTCTCGAAAGATACGGCATATACAGCACGATTACACGATAACAGAGGAGGAGAAAAGGGAAATGGAAACGGGAATGAGAAGAAAAGAATACAAACCATACGATTATCAGAGGTATGCCGAAAATTGGATTATTCAGAAACCCTGTTGTGGGTTGTTTCTTGAAATGGGCCTAGGGAAAACAGTAATCACGCTGTCCGCCCTCAAAGACTTGAAGTTCAACCGATTCAAGATAAACAAAACACTCGTGATTGCCCCTAAGCGCGTCGCTGAAGCCTCGTGGAGCGACGAGGCGGCTAAGTGGGAACATCTAAGGGGGTACCGCGTTTCTATTGTCCTAGGGACAGCTAACGAGCGTAAAAGGGCTATCGCTAAAAGGGCCGACCTTTATGTCACCAACCGAGACAGCGTTGTCTGGTTGGTAGAGCATTATGGTAAAGTTTGGCCATTCGACTGTGTGGTCCTCGACGAGTCGTCCAGTTTTAAGAACCACAGGTCAAAACGGTTTAGGGCATTGAAATCGGTTAGAAAGAAAATAAACCGGATGATTTTATTAACCGGAACTCCCGCGCCAAAGTCATTATTGGACTTATGGGCACAGATATTCCTACTGGACAGCGGCAAGCGTTTGGGCCGTACTTTTTCGTCTTTTCGTGATTTTTATTTTGTCCCGGATAAACGTTCAAGGGAACGTGTGTTCACATACAAACCGCGTTCAATAGCGCAAGAAGCAATCACGGAAAAGCTAAAGGATATTTGCCTGAGCATGAAATCTGAAGACCTTTTGGAGCTGCCCGAAAAACAGATTATTAAAGTACCTGTGATTCTTTCCGGGGAGACAAAAAAGCAGTATAAAAAACTTGAAAAAGAGATGCTTTTACAGGTTGGGGATGAAGAGATAACAGCCTCCACACAGGCGGTGTTAAGTAGTAAGCTTTTACAGTTATGTAATGGTGCTGTATATAGCACGGATGAACGCGGTGAGCGAAAAACTATAAGAGTTCACCAAAAAAAACTAGAAACACTTCTTGAAATTTTGGAGTTTTTAACAGTAAATGGGCAGAAGCACGCCCTTGTTTTCTATGAATTCCAGTCGGATAAAGAGTGCATTTTGAAAGCATTATCGGCGACCAAGTTGAAATGTGCTACCCTTGATAGTGCAACATCTGTCCATATGTGGAATACCGGAAAAATAGACGTTTTATTGGCCCATCCAGCTTCTTGTGCATATGGCCTAAACTTGCAATCCGGGGGGAATCACATCATTTGGTACGGGCTTCCGTGGAACCCAGAACTGTTCGAGCAATCGAACAAGCGTTTGCATAGGATGGGCCAAAAAAATACCGTCTTTATTCATGTACTGCTGGTAAAGGACAGCCGGGATGAAGACGTATTTAACACTTTAAAGGCTGAGGGGGAATGTCAAGACAGACTCATTGAGTCGCTAAAAGCTAGAGTGAATAAGGCCAAAAAGGAATGATGCATAATGCCAAGAAAGCGGACTAAAATCACAGAAGAACGCGATATTCATAGAACGAATATGGCTGAGTGGGAAACCCGGAGCGGCATCCTAAAATTGCGCGGTTGGGCAAGCAACGGCTTATCCTACAAAGACATTGCGCAAAAGATGGGGATTACCGAGCCAACACTAATTAAATGGCGGCATAAATCTGAGATAATTCAAGAGGCCTGCACATGGGGCCGGGATAGGGCCGATTTGTTCGTGGAAAGTGCCTTGTTCAAGAGGGCAACAGGCTATTCATACGAAGAGGTACAGACGACTCAGGACAGCAAACGGAGAGTTCTTGAACGCAAGATAACAAAGAAAGAGGTGCCCGCTTCAACAACCGCCGCCATCTTCTGGCTATGCAATCGCAAGCCGAAAGAGTGGAAAAATCAGAAGTATGAGCATACCGATAATCAAGAGTCTCTGAACAAACTGGACGCCGTGCTAAAACGTATAGACGGCGAGTGCAAGAAAGACACAGACGAGGGGGAGGGCGGCAAGAATGATGGAACTACTAGCGCCACACCAAAGACGGAACTGGAAACACACGATAGGTGACTTCCACAGGTGGAATATCTCTGAGGGCGCCACCCGGTCGGGCAAAACTTATGTAGACTTTTATAAGATTCCGTGGCGAATTCGGCATGCGGATAAGGATGGAATCATAGTTCTTTTGGGAAATACACAAGGAACGTTGGAGCGCAACATTCTAGAGCCTTTGCGTTCCATTTGGGGGAAAGATTTTGTTGGCACAATTGGGGGTGCTTCTAGCCGCGTTCATATGTTTGGACGGGACGTCTATGCCCTGGGCGCCGACAAAAAGACATCAGTCGCCAAAATACAGGGCAGTTCGATAGCCTATTGTTACGGGGATGAAATAGCAACGTGGGCCGAACCTGTTTTTCAGATGCTAAAATCCCGACTGGATAAGCCTACTTCCTGCTTTGATGGAACGACTAACCCAGATAATCCCCAGCATTGGCTACACAAATTTTTGAAATCAGACGCCGACATCTATAGGCAGAGATTTACACTGGATGAAAATCCATATGTATCTGAATTCTTCAAGGAACAGCTAAAAAAGGAATACTCGGGAACTGTGTATTACGACCGTTTCATTCTAGGAAAATGGCGGGCCGCCGAGGGAATCATATATCGCGCTTTTGCGGACCATTTTGACAAATTCCTAAGAAAGGAAAGACCGGACCCAAAAGACACAGCCTTTTGCACAATCGGGGTTGATTTTGGCGGCACGAAAAGCGCTCAGGCGTTTCAGTGCACCGCATTTTCCAAAGACTTATCGAGAATTGAAACAATCGACGAATATTACACAAAGGACCCATTGGACCCGGTGAAGCTAGCACAAGACTTTGCAGACTTTTTGCAAGTTCAGTTGAGCCGGGGTTATTTCATACAGGAGATAAGAGCCGATTCCGCTGAGTCGGTATTGCTCCGCGGACTGCAGGCAGAGCTTGACCGGAGGCGGTTGCCGTACAGGGTTCTCCCGGCGCGTAAAACGGCTATTAATGACCGCATACGATTCTACTGTATGCTACAATCACTAGGACGATACTCGGTGCATGTGTCGTGTAATCATACAGTAGAAGCGTTTTGCACGGTAACGTGGCGGCCGTACGTAAACCGTGATGAGCGGTTAGACGACGGCACCTATAATATTGATTCATTAGATGCGCAAGAGTACAGCACGGAAAGCTACCAAAAGCAAATGATACGGTTGATAACATTCAACAGGGGGCTATGAAATGGCGAGTGCTACAAAAAATATCGAGACTAACCGAGTGGAGACTATGCCCGATATTATCCGAGAGTATTTACGCGGCATAGGAAAAGAAACACTGCCCACAGACTGGTACAGCACCGTAGCAAAATGGCGGAGCTGGTATCGCGGAAAGGTAGAAGACTTTCATTTTTACAAGCAGTACAACGGCATGCAGATGGTACAGCGGGAAAGAAAAAGTTTAGGTATGGCTAAAAAAGTTTGTGAAGACAAAGCCGACCTACTGTTGAACGACAAGTGCAGTATTCATATGGCTAACGCAACAGACCAAGAGTTTCTAGACTCTGTCTTTGAATCAACCCATTTTTGGCCCAGGGCGAATCAACTTGTGGAACTGTCTGCCGCTCTGGGTAGCGGCGCATTTGTGGAATATCTGAACAATAACAGAATTGAAATTGACTGCATTTCCGCTGATTGTTGCTTCCCACTCTCCTGGGATGGTGACGGGGTTAAAGAGTCCGCCTTTGCGTCTCACGTTGTGACACCAACCGGACAGCAGATTTATATCAACACCCACACACTGGACGACAAGGGAAACTATATAATAAACAATGCCTTTCTTGACAAAAATGGAAAGATTTTGCCATTGCCGAAGGGCATGATAGATGTCATAAATACGAATTCCCCAGTCCCTGCTTTTCAGTATATCAAACCGTCGGGGGTAAACAACTATGACACGACTAATCCGCTGGGCGTTAGCATTTATGCAAATGCAATCGACTTGCTAAAAAGTATCGACTTAATATTTGACTCGTATGGAAATGAGTTTCAGCTAGGTAAAAAAAGAATAATTGTAAGGGATGATGCCAGCCGCATTATTCCTGTTAATGGGGGTAGTGCATACGCCCCGGTATTTGATGCAAATGATGTGGAATTTTATGCTATGCATATCAACGGTGATGAAGACAAGTCGGCGCCTGTGACTGAGATAAACATGAATATCCGAGCACAGGAGCATGAATTAGCGCTACAAAGGCATCTGGACTTGTTGTCTGAGCGTTGTGGATTCGGCAAGGGCTACTATCAGACGTCTGCAGACAGTGGTGTGCAGACCGCAACGGAGGTTATCTCACAGAACTCACAGTTATTCCGTAGAATCCGCAAGGATGAAATCATTTTAAACTGGGCCTTAATTGGCGTAGTTAATTCTATTTTCGTAATTGCGGGCCGCCCTCTTCCGAATGGCTATCCGATAAAGGTAAATTTTGACGATTCAATTGTCGAAGATACCGACTCCGAGGCAAGGCGGGCGCTGTCTGAAGTGCAGTCGGGCATAATCAGCCGCAAGCAGTACCTGAAAACCGTGTATGACCTGTCCGACGAGCAGGCGCAACAGATTGTGGATGAAGCCGACGAAGAGGCAGAAAGGGAAGCGCCCCCAGCAGAAGACCCGAATGCCTTATTCGGAAACAACGGAGGACCGTCCGAGGAACAGCCTGGGGAGCAGCCTGGGGAGCAGCCTGAGGAACAGCCTGAGGAACAGCCTGAGGGATAACAGGAGGGAAAAGTATGGCACTGTTTGACGAACTGTTTAAGCTGTATGATGATTTGCAGACCGATATTCTAAGGGAAATTGCGGACAGAACTGCACGCAATCCCGAAAAAGATATTGACGAATGGCACGCAAGAATGTTATCGCAAACAGGAATGATGCGAAAAAGCGTTCTTAAAAAATTGAGTAAAATAACAAAAAGAGCACCACCCGATATAGAACGTATGTTTGTAAAATATGGACTAGGTGTTTTTCATAAGGACGAAAAGGCGTATAAATACGCGGCAAGCAAAGGATTTTTTGGGGGCGCCCCTCTTCCAAAATACTCGGGAAAAATTTTCGAGAAAATCATAAATTCTGGAATTAAAGGGTGCTATGACAGGCTGAACTTAGTTCACACAACGGCGGAACAGTCTTCTCAGGAGGCGTTTAGAAGCGTTGTAAACCGGGTGTATGTAAGTTCCTCACTAGGTGGTAAATCGTTCTCTGAGGCGGCGCAAGAGGCACTGAGGGCATTGGCAGACAGGGGGATAAGTGGTGTGACTTACCGGGCACCCTCGGGAAGAATAATCCGTCAAACGATAGATGTAGCGGTTAGACGTATGGTCGCGACGTCCTATGAACAAATGGGGGGCGACGTGCAAATGCAAATGGCAAAGGACTGGAAAAATAATTTTGTAGAAACCTCTTCCCACATGGGCGCCCGGCCGTCTCATGCCGTATGGCAGGGACAAACATTTCAATTGGACGGAGACGACCGCTATCCCAATTTTTACACAGAATGTAAATATGGGGAAGGAGACGGGATAAAGGGCTACAATTGCCATCATGACTTTTACCCATTCTTTCCCGGGCTGTCTACCCAGGCGTTCCCGCATTACGACGAAAAGAAAAATGCGGAGCAATATGCTCAGGAGCAAAAGCAACGCGGTTATGAACGACAAATACGAAAATACAAACGCCGAAGAGATACCGCCGACGCGGCGGGGCAAGCCGAGGCTTCCGAGCAGGCACAGGGCAAGGTTAGACAATATCAGAAGATGCAAAGAGAACATGTCAAAAAGTACAATCTGGAAAGAGACTATTCACGAGAAAAATAACGGGAGACTTTTGGCCCATAACCTAGTAACCAAACACTAGGTTACGGGCCATTTTTTTGAAGGTTACAGGCCTTTTTGACATACTTTATTAATATCTTATTAACAATTTATTAACAAGTTGTCGTTGCGCATTTTTCAGATAGATTTTTTGATTTAACTTACCGTGCATTTATTTTTTGATACTCTATAACCCAAACGCCATTTTTAAAAAAGCTAGGTTATGCTTTTAGTTACAAAAATCGAATTCAAAAAATGGCTTACCTAAGCCGTTTTCTCCTCTTACTGTAACCATGTAACCATGTAACCATATATATATATATATATATTATATAGTAGTAGTGGGGTTTGGGCATCGCATGAACTGTTATGTATTTATGACGTATTCCCACACGTTATAGGGAAAGTTTCCCCGCGCGCGCGGGCGCATGCGATTTCATCTATACGCGCCCGCGCATGTACGCGTGTGTATGCACACGGCAAGTTATCGCGGGCAAAAAGTCTTTATTTTTTTTGTTGACTTTTTTAAAAGCACATGCTAAAATATGTGTGTGTGGTAGGAAAGTATCATACTTTGGGCAGACCGAGCTTCCTCTTTTCTTCAGTTTCCTCCCTTTTGTTTGGGCCAGCCTTGAGGCCGGCCCCACATAGCTATCGTCCCTTCTCATTTTGCGGCGACGGTTATCGTCGTCACAAATTACTTACACGCCCGGCATGCGTGACTAAAATATCTGCCCAGCGAACTGGAACAGACCAGACTAAAAAAGATGCTGAACACCAGGGGGATTATTTTATGCTGAATTGGTTAAAAGAAATTTTGGGCGACAACTATTCACAGGAGATTGATGAGTCGGTATCGAAAAACATTGGCAAAGAGTTTGTGCCCCGTGCAGAGTTTAACAAAGCTAACGATTCTGCAAAAGACCTATCGGACCAGCTAGCCGAGAGGGATAAGCAGTTGGAGGGGCTGAAGGACTCAGGCAAGACCGTAGAGGAGCTACAAGCGGAAATTGCCAAACAACAGGAACTAAACAAACAGCAGGCTACAGATTACAAAAACAAACTGGACGGTATAAAACGCGATTCAGCTATTGATGCGGCTATCACGAAAGCGGGAGCGCAAAACGTAAAGGCTGTCCGGGCGTTGTTGGGGGATTTGTCCGACGTTAAAGTCAACGACGACGGGGCTACAGGCCTATCCGATAAAATTTCTTCCTTGAAGAAAGATAACGGATGGGCGTTTAAGCCTGATAGCAATAACAAGCCGTCTGAGGACACAGGAGGCGTTGTTCTGGGTAATGGCTATATTACAGGCGCCCCACAGGGAAATGGCGTAGATGGCCTCACAGGGGTAGAGAAAGCCTTTTTCAACAGTCACCCTGAATTAGCACCAAAAGAAAAGTAATTCTAGAAAGGGTTTGATGAAATGGCAAACACATTGCAGGAGCGCTATGCGAATTTAGTAGATTTGCGCTTGCGTGCCGCGTTGGTAACGATAGATACAGGTGCCGTCCCAGTTTTTAATACACGGTATGAGGGCACGCCTAAGGCGGGCGCTGTAAAAATTCCGGTACGCGATTCAGAGGCGACTATGGCAGATTACAATATCGTTACGGGCGCTAGTTTAACAGAGTCTAGCACAAGCTATCTCACCGTGACGGGTTTTAAAGACCAAGTTATCAACGAATTGATTGACGGTTTTGATGCTCAGGCGGTTCCCGATAACATTGTGGCCGATAGACTGGACAGCGCGGGATATGCGGGAAGTTTAGCACTAGACACAGACGGAATCGCGACATTGGTTGCAGGCGGTACTGTATCGACAGACACTACAGCCTTAACGTCCAGCACCGTTTATACGTCGATTATTACCGCCCGTACCGCTCTGTCCGAGGCGAATGTACCAGAGGCGGGCAGGTTCATGATTGTAACACCCACCGTATATGGATTATTGTTGCAGGATTCTAATTTCATTCGGCAGGGTGATTTGTCCCAGACATTGTTGAACAGCGGCTATATCGGCAGTGTTGGCGGGTTTGCTATTAAAGAATCTTCCTTGCTCCCGGCGGGAACAGAGTATGTATGCGGTCATTCCGATTGGTGCCACAGAATTCGTGAGTGGATGGTCTTGCCGCATGTGCAGGACTTGAATGGCGACGGCAAGCATATTGGCGCTTCTGCTGTGCAGGGCCGTTATGTGTATAAGCATGCCGTTTCTAAAGCCGCCGCCGTGTATGTTAAAAACGCGGCATAAGGACTAAAAAAAGGTGAATAATTATGGCATACGTGGAGTACAGCGATTATACCGGGTATTCAACGGTTGAAGTTCCCGAAGAAGATTTTCCAAAATATGAGGGAATTGCATCTGCCATAATTGATACGCTAACACGCTCAAGGATTGTGCTATGGGGTGGGCTTTCGGCCCTCCCCATTTTTGTTCAAACCGCTGTGAAAAAGGCAGTTTGCGCGCAAATTCAGTCTATGGCGTACAACTATGGTGATGCTGTTGCCGCGACGGAAGACGTTTCCGAATTGGAATATCAATCGGAAACTTTAGGGAAATACAGTTACAACCGAGGTGCTTTGGCCGGGAAAGAACTCGAGACGGTAAACGGAATAGCAGTTAGTCCTATGGTTCGTCCGTATTTGTTCCCAACAGGCCTCTTGTTTTCTGGGATAGACCCTAGTTATAGCCCTTATGGGCTTGATATTTAGCAACAAAAAAGGGAGGTGCTAAGCATTGCCCCCAATTTCAAATAGATTGCTGATACACACGGTCGAGTTGCACATAAATTCCTCTACAGATGGATGGGGGAATGAGGTGGACGGCTCAACCCTGAGCATTAGCAAGGTTAGACTAGAACCCTCTTTTAAAATGGTTTTCGACCAAAAAAATCAACAGGTACAACAAAGCGCTGTTCTGATTGTTGACGCCGTAAAGTCTCGGCCGCCTACAGTTGATTGGTTTGCGCAATATGGACATCTGCTAGATTTTGACGGCAAGCAATATAAAATTTTAGGGGCATCTAAGTTATATGATGCTACAAAGTTTCACCACTGGGAGGTGATGTTGGGGTGAGTTTTTCCTTCAATTGGCATGGTGATGAGTTTGTTGAAAGGGTTAAAGATGCTAACACCGGAGCGATTGAAAAGGTTTGCGCGGAAGCCTTGAAAGATGCAAATGCGCTATGTAAATATCAGTCGCATAAACTAATTGAAAGCAGTTTTACTGCAAGCGATTTTGCTAAGGGTGAGTTGACGTGGAGTACAAAATACGCGCGTAGGCAATACTTTACCGGAACGCCGCATACAAATAAGAATTCCTCAGCATCTCTCATGTGGGCGCATAAGGCCGCTAACGCTAATTTTAAAAAGTATCAAGCTATATTCGCAAACGCTGTTAGGGAGGGAATGTGATGCCTCTTTTAGAGGATATGCTTACCGCGATTCGCGGTAGGGCTGAGCAGTTAGGATTGCCGCCGCCCGAGATAGGTCCTCTTCCCGCTGAGGATTCTGGAATTGGCATGTTTTTGTTGGGCGGTCGGCCAGATGAATTTCTGAATAGAAAACGTTCAGATGTGCAATTGCTTTCAGTCAATACCAAGTCGCCAAACGGTCATACGGCATTGGAATATGCCGAAAAAATGATTGACATTTTGACCGGAAGTGATAGCGTTATGCCTCCGGGTGTGTCGGCAATTCATATCAATACGCCCTGCTCATTTGTTGACAGGGATTCTGCTGGAAGCTATATTTATAATGTGGTGTTTGATGTGCTATATTAATTAAAAAAAAGAAAGGTGATAAAAGATGGATAACAACTACAATTACCATTTTTTTGTAGATACAACTCCACAATCCGGGACGCCCACATGGGCAGAAGTGGCCGAGGGAATCAGTAATCTGGACGCTAGTTTAAATGAGGTAGTTCAAAAATATTCATTTCTGAGCGGTCAAGGCTGGGGTTCTAGCGAGGTAACAGGCGGTCAAGTTTCCGTGAAGTTCAAAGGCGTTAGAACTCAGGGGGACGCCGCGCAAGATTATATTTATGGGGCCGCTGTACGATATAATTTTGGTGATGCACGCAAGACGCATTTTAAAATTACAGACCCTGATGGAACAGCGATTTCCGGTAGTTGCACACTGAATAACATTGACAAAAAGGGTGGAGACACCACAAAGGGCATGGAAATTAATTTCACGGTTTCCTTTAACGGAAAGCCGACCATTGGGAACGCCCTAGCGGTGTTGAGTGTTGTGTCTGCCGCTAGCGCAACGCAAACCGGGTATACAACAGTGACGGTAACACCGTATAAGGATTCCAAGAATTCGTATGTGTATAAGACTGGTACTTCTGTTGACTTACCTGCCTATGGTGTGGCGCCCTCTGGGTACACCACATGGGACGGGGCCTCCGATATTGAGGCTACCACAGGAAATGAGATAGCTATTGTGGAGTGCCTGTCCGACGGCACAGCAAAGGCAGGCGGCAAAACGCTTGTGGTGTCCGAGGCCTAATCTCTTCCTTTATCCCCCCCCTGGGGGATTTACATAAAAAAATAAGGGAGGTTGTTTTATGTTTGAATTAAAAAGACATTCGGGGAAGTTGGATTTATCGGTGAAAGTTGGGGACACAGTGGTTCCCGTAGCATTAGATATTGCAACGCAAGGGCGGGTATTCAATCAGCGTTTTTCAGAATTGGTGAATTCTGAAATAGAGGTAAAGCGAATTTCCTCAAAGTTGTTCAGCATTACGAAAAATCAAGACGCTGAAGAGGTGGCGCAAGCACCGTCTTTTGAGGATTTGGAGGACGCTCGGCAAGTCTATGGGCATTCTCTTGTGGCCCTAATGACATTGGTTTTTGGGGACCCTGGGGCAAAAATCATTTTCGAGTTTTTTGGCAACGATTATGAGGACCTATTGTTGTCCATAATCCCTTTTTTCAAAAAAGAATTGATTCCCGCGTTGGAAAAGGTAAGAGATGATAAGGCAAAGAGGTATGCAAAAGCGGGGATTCACTAATGTTTAACTATAGTTCTCCCCGCAAAAATGTTTTTTATTCGCAAGGCATCAAGTATTGCGTTAGGCCATACTATAATCGGGTGTTGGCTTTTTTAAAAGCGTGTGATGATAAAGATTTAAGTATTAGGAATCTCTGTGCCATTGCCGGGAGACTGTTTCTGAGGCCACTAGGACGGTTTAGGTTAAAGCATTTATCTATGGAAGACTGTGAAAAATGGCTTACTGATTTCATTATGCATGTTATTCAGACCGGCAAGAACGCCGACGAGAATTGTGGTAAAGAGAATGAAACCGAACAAATATTCGATTTTTGGGTTGATGCTGAATACGTATATGCCGCGTTTTATCAAGCGTATAGAATAGACTTGCATAAAGCAGTAAATCACATGTTTTGGGGCGATTTCATAGCTCTTTTGTCCGGTTTACCCAAAGATACAAGACTGTCTGATATTATGGATATTAGGGGTAGGCCGATTCCCGAAAGAACAGACTATAATTCGGAGGAGATTCGGAGATTGGAGGAAGCAAAAGACTTTTTTGCCCTGCATAAGCACAAAAAAGTTAGCTATAAACAGGGATTAGGAAAACTGTTCGGTGAACTGAAAGCGTGGGCAGAAAGTTAATAAATGAGGTGTGGCAGATATGGCTGAGGGCGCAACGGTTGGTAGCGTAACATTTAAATATATGGGCGATACTTCCGGGCTAGACCATGCTAATATGACCGCTGAGGGAAAAACACGGGGCTTTGTTGGCAGGATTTCAAGTCTATTGGAAAATGGGTTCGGGAACGCCTCTAAAAAAGCTTCCTCGGTATTGGATATTGGGTTGGGGACGGCCTTAGGAAATTTGGCTTCTAAGGGAGTCGAAAAAGTCGGAGAATTCGCTCACGAGGGAGTTTCAAAGTTTGCCGAATTCACGAAGTCTGGGGTAGAACTTGCCTCCAACTTGACCGAAGTTGAAAATGTGGTAGACCAAACATTCGGGAAAAACGCGGGAAAAATAGATGCTTTTGCAAAAAAATTGGCAAGCAGTTACGGCCTATCAGAATTACAGGCTAAACAGTATAGCAGTACCCTAGGGGCCATGGTTAAATCTATGGGGCTTTCCAGTGATGCCACTTTAAAAATGAGTGAGGACCTGACCGGGTTGGCCGGGGATATGGCCTCTTTCTACAATTTAAACCCAGATGAAGTCTTTGAGAAAATCCGGTCCGGTATCTCTGGTGAAACGGAACCTTTGAAGCAACTCGGTATAAACATGGACCAAGCAAATCTAAAGGCTTTTGCTATGAAAAACGGCATGGACTCCAACGTCCAAAGCATGAACCAAGCTCAACTTGCGACTTTACGGTATAATTATCTTTTGAGCGTTACAAAAGATGCACAGGGAGACTTTGCTCGTACTTCAGGCTCATACGCAAACCAGCAACGCTTGCTTACGATGCAGTTGGAACAGGCATCTGCTGAAATGGGAAAAGCACTACTTCCATCACTGCAGGCCATTTTAAAGGCGGTAACACCATTATTGCCTCAGTTGGGGCAATTGCTAGCCCAGTGTATGAAGCCCATCGCCGCATTGATTCAGCAGTCGGCGCCTTTCATCTCTCAGTTGGTTAAATTTTTGATGGATTTAGGAAAAACAGTAATGCCGATTATTACTTCCACCTTACAGCAATCGGCCCCGATTTTAAAACAGATTTTTCAAACGGTAGGACAGATTGTTAAAGCTGTTCTGCCCGTGGTTTTACAAATTATGAAAGCTCTGCTTCCGGTGTTACTACAGATTGTAAATGCCGTCTTACCAATAGTTTTACAAGTTCTGAAACAGTTAATGCCCTTGTTCCTGCAAATAGCGCGGCAAGTATTACCTGTTTTATTACAGATTATCAAAATGTTATTGCCGCCATTGATGGAGGTAGTTAAAACCATTTTGCCGCCCTTGATGCAGATTATTAGGGCGCTCTTGCCGCCGCTATTGCAGATTATTCAAGCAATTCTGCCGCCATTGGTGCAGTTGATAAAATTGGTAGCCTCGGTGCTGTCTGTGCTAATCCCGATTGTAGGGGCAGTAGCGGCAGCTGTTGCAAATGTATTGGTGGGCGCCTTTAAGGCCATTTCCCCCGTGATTTCCGCTGTGATACAGGTTTTTCGCGGTATCATAAATTTTTTACGTGATGTGTTTGTTGGTGATTGGGGCGCCGTTTGGAATGATGTACGGGATATTTTTGGTGGTGCTTTCGGCGCATTAGTTGGCCTAGCAAAGGCTCCAATAAATGCGGTTATTGGCCTCATAAATGGCTTAATATCCGCGCTAGATATGATTCACATTCCGTCATGGGTTCCCGGTATAGGCGGCAAGGGCGTTAATATTCCGCATGTGCCTTATTTGGCTGAGGGCGGTGTGGTAGATAGGCCCACACTTGCCATGATTGGCGAGGCGCCTAATGCCAAGACGGACCCGGAAATAGTCTCTCCCTTGAGCAAATTGCGGGGGTATTTTGATACTTCTATGCAACTTTCCCGCCGTGAGGGGACTATCATTGTACAGGTGACGGTACCGCCGCCGACGGTAAACCTAGACGGCGAGCAGATAGCGGCAAACACTGAAAGACATCAGTTTATATCCGCGGCAATTAGGGGGGTGAAACAATGAAATTGTTATTAGGAAAATATTGTATGCCTAGTACCACCTTAGAGATTATGCCTAATTCGCAAATTTCTGAAAATGCCGGGCAGGTTTCAGAGGGTACATTGATGATAAAAAATCTCATTTTCAGTTCCTATTATGACCCAGACATTGAGGAGAATCCAAAAGAATGTGACCGGATTCATTTAGCAGTTGAGGATGATAGCTATAGCGGTCACAGGGTGACCTCTGACGAAGCAACCGCCGCCGCGAATTCAGATAATGGGTGGGATTATATTGCCCATATTATGGCCCAAGAGGCTGGGTACTACCAGGGGACCTATGATTATTTAAAATACCAAGGTGTTTTTATAGCGGGCTTTAATGGAATCGATTCGGAAATGCAAACATCCCCCACAGCGGGCTCTTTTTTGCATCTTCCTAAAATGCTATATTCTGGAATTATCATGGGAGTAGACCAACAAGACGCGGGAACGTCCAACAAGATGCGATACAAAATTTTTAAATGTAAAATCGCTTCTAGCGCGCAATGCCTTACTCGGATTTATTGCGATTTATCATTTCCGCAAGGGGCCTCCATAACACAGATTTTGTTTGGGAATCATAGCTCTGATTCGTGGTACAATAATGCATTATATCAATTTTCTGGGTTAGTCCAAGCCCGGATAAATCCAGAGGGATTTTTTGACTTTGGGTTGTCCTGCACAACAGATAATATTATCAATAATACTGTACTTGCCTCTGATGCGAATTTATGGGGGACCACTATTGCAGACGCCCTAGATAAATTGGCAAAGTCGGGGGAGGCTTATTGGAACGTAGACGCCTATGACGTTTTTCGCTTTCGTCGTAATGGCCTTACCGGAAGCGCTCCCTTTACCCTAGACACACAGGCAGAGGCCTACAACGTTCAGCCTACCCGGGACAGTTATACCACCTATTCGGCCATTCGATTTACCGGGGGGCGCGGAGAGGGAGCGCCTTTTTATGCCTATGCCTACAGCAAGGAGGATGATAAATTTAAGCGGCAATCTATGGTAGTCACCGATTCCACCCATGCCAAGCTGGAATACCCTTTGAGTAGGCTATATCAGGGTAATTCTTCAGACACAACAGGAACATATTGCTTCACTCAGTACAATAAAACGGATGATTCTCTTTATTGGTACCCTTGCTATTTTTCGGGAATCCAAACGCCCCCAGAGGGGACAAAAGCATGTGTAGTGTCCACTGATTCAGATACGATAGAGTTAGTAAACGGTTTGACTTTTGACTTTCTTCCCAATAATATTCCAGATACACAAAATTTTAACGCGGAAAGTTATGCGTTTTTGTCATATATCCCCATTATTGATATTATAGTACGTTTGACCGACCCGGATTTGCAAGAGCAAGTAAAAGAGCAAGGCGGGGGAACGGGAATTATTGAATACACCTATTCGGACAACGCTATTACAAACTATAGCGAGGCCACACAGGAGGCCATTTCCGTATTGGATAGTGTTTCCCGAAGAACGCTAACCATAAAGTTTAAAACCCTAAAAGAAGGTTTTCATTGCGGGCAGACTCTCAGGGCTAATTTACCTTACTATGGCGCAACAGAGACGTATATGGTAACCGCTGTGACGGCTTCTTTGATTTACGCCCGGGATGAAGAGGCTAACGCGATTTTATGGGAGTATGAAGTGGAAGCAACGGTAGGAGCTTACCGAGATGCGGTGACGCATCTGTTTTTGGTTCCCACTTCTACAAAATTTAGTTTGGGTTCTTCTTCCCCTCCGACCAAAGGTTTGTATTTGAATTATCGATTAGGGTTTTGGACCCAGATTTCAGCCGTTCCATGTGGACCTCTATCGTGGGAAGAATGGGAATATCAGAAAAACACATGGACTGAGATAGAAAATTCCGGAAAAACGTGGACTGATTGGCTATATCCTACAGTAGATGTTAGTTCCCGAGATTTTGGGCCTAACGACGATTATCAGCAGCGCTGGAGCAATGTAGGCATGCTGTATCTACAAGAGGCGCTAATGGGAAGCACCTCCCCCGTAAACGGGAATTTAGCGTGTTTAAAACAGATAACTCTAACCGACGTGTCAGGCGCGACAGACATAATACAGGCGACTTCTCCCGTGGGCGCCTCTGGGCGTTCTGGGTTCAGAGTGGTGAACGAATTTTTGTTTAATGTTCCGTCTTCACGGCATTATACTAAAATCGAGTTAGACAATTCCAGCGGTGTTCCCGTTATGGCGGCGGTATGTGATATTGATGGAACGACTGCAGGGCCATTTTACCGTCGGTATTGCGATATTAAAATAGATATGCTGATGGGCGCCGGGGAAAGGACTCTGGGGTTCGGCGCCTCGGCTATACTAACAGAGTCTCTACAGATAGCCCTCTCCAATCCCGAAAGAGGAATGGAGAACGCGCTCAGGTCCTCTGATATTTATTGGTTCTGGGTGGGGAATCACGAAGCCGAAGAGGGCAATTTTCTCACCAACATTTTTGATGTTACAGGAGACATTTGGTTGACTGGAACACCAGGGGACCCGAATTGGCTGTCTGTTCAAAGGGCGGCAGACCCCATTCGAACAGAGGAGTCCATTATTACAACGTACTATGTGCCACCCACGACGTACAAAGTTATTCATCAAATTTCTACAGACAACCCATGGAAAGAGGCCTCTGCCGTTTTGGACTATAATAAATCTGAAACGGCTCCTGAGGGGCCGTACACATTGGTTATTGTGAAGAGGGAGCGATTATAATGGCATACACAAATTCAACGGCGAATATGAAACTTCCCATTTGGCTGGGTTCAGACAAACCTGCTATGGCCGATTTTAACGGCGCTTTTACTACTCTGGACTCCGACGGACAGCCCGCAATTTATGGCTCCGGTGAAACCTTTCAAGAGGTCATGAAATACGCAAACGGGCTTATGATAATCCGGGGAGAAGTGCTAAACAGCACATCAGTTTGGAAAGAGTATACCTCTAGTTTATCGTACTCCTCGTCATTCACAATAAATTTTGATGAATCCTTTGTGAATTCCCCCGCGGTATGCATGTCATGCTCCGGGCCGGGCATGAGCGGGGCGCAAACGGCGCCTAATACCTACCCTTCAACTAGCGCGATACAGTATGTAATAACAAACCCATCCATAATACCGGATAATACGGACTTCCGCGTATTTTATATAGCAGTAGGCCGTTGGAAGTAGTATAATATAAGAAAAAAAAGGGGTCGTTTTTTTTATGGGATTTGCTATGACGGGAATAGATGTATCAAATTGGAAAAGTTTTCCTAATTTTTCAGAAGTTAAAAATGCAGGATATGGATTTATGATGCATAAATTGACTGAGGGGCATACCTATCTAGACCCTTGTGCCCACAAGAATATACAAAACGCAAAGGCCGCCGGGTTGCATGTTGGGGTGTATCATTTTTTAAGGGCTACTACTGCCCTCTCTGCCAAGCAGGAGGCCGAGTTTTTCTTGAGCAAGGTAAGACAAGAGCTTCCTTTGGATATGCCCGTAGCGCTTGACGTGGAAGCCTTTTCCGGGGTTTCTGCCTCGGCCATAGCGGCGGCGGCGAGGGAATGGATAAATGTTGTTTCTGCAGAGGGTATGTACATTGCATTGTATATTAATAAAGACTATGCCGACCGCGTGTTTAATGTCAAAGGCGGTGGCTTTAAGGACATTGCAATTTGGTATGCGCGATACACTGGAAATGCCGGGGCCGTACACGACGTGCAAGAGCTAGGAAGACCAGCAGAAATGATACAGTACAGCGACTCGGGCAGTGTGCCCGGAGTTGCGGGAAAGGTAGATGTAAATGTAGTTCGCGATAATCTTCCCGAGGTGATTGTAAAAAAAGGTTTGAATGGGTATAGCTCCCCCGTTTTGCGTAAGTCAGTCCTGCCAAACGCTGAAGTTGTGAGCGATACGACCCAGGATTTTACCCTATCCGTCGGGCATGTGTATCAATTGAAGATTACAGGGCCCGCGGGCACCGTAGTAAATACAGGGAACGGAAAAGTTGCGATAGCGATTCCCCGCAATGCGCGAACTGGAAATGACGATTTTTGGTTTATCGTGGGCATATCCAAGGGAACAACGGGAATTTATGTGCATGAAAAATCAGGGGGAATGTTTAAAACATGTGACGTAAAAATAATTTAAAAGTAGGGGCCGTCCTATGTTTCTGAATATAATTTTAGTAATAGTGAAAGGATTGATTCCCGTGGCTTTGGGCGCCCTTGTAGGCGCCGCGACAGCGCGGCATGTTAGAAAAAAGGCCTCTGATTCGGCCTTACAATCATTGCTGAGAGTACAATTAAAGGTAATATATCGGGCCAGTCGCAAAAAGGGCAGCGTTTCCATGGAAGAATTGTCGGACGTTGATGCCCTGTATTCCTCTTACCATAAAATGGGGTTTAACGGGGTTGGGACGGAGATATACCAAAAGATAAAAAATTTGCCGATTATAGGGTGAAAAGGGAGGAATTATTATGATACAAACGATTGTGATGGACGTTTTGAAAATTTTCATTTGTGCATTTTTAGGTGTGATTTGCACATATTTAGCAACATGCCTAGACAAAAAGCGACAAGCTTTAGAGGTCGATTTAAAGTCGCAAAAGAACTCTGAGGTTCTAGATTATGGCTCTAAAGTGTGGGATATGGTGGAGGAATATTTTAGGGTACATCCGGATAAATTAAAGAATATTTCAACTACACTTGAAAAGTTTTCAAAAGCACTAAAATCTAAGTTTCCAGAGCTTACCGAGGATGAAATTTGTGATATTAGGGGCTTGATAGCGGGACTTAAAAATTCGGGTAAGCCTAAAACAAAATGAAACCCTTTCCGTATTCGTGGATAAATATAATAGTAGACTAGCGAAAGACAGGAAGTTCAAAAGGCCGGGGGGGGCAGACGCTTCCCGGTATTACATACGGACCGGGGCATCGATTCGTAAATATAAAAATGAGTTCTGTATTCATGCTTTCCGTTTTCTTTTCTTCTCCTTTCTATTAGGGTAACCGCCATAATTATGGCGGTTATTTTTTTTTTTTTTTTGAAAAAGGGGTTGACTATATTATATGCAAAAGCATATAATATAGTCAATGAAAGAGAGGTAATAAAAATGCTGAAAGTTAAAGAATATCTGAATAATGAAGAATACGACCAAGACCCTATGTTATATGACTATGAAAATGACTGTCCAATAGAAGTAGATAATTTTGTCGCGATTGTAAATCGTCAAAAGGCTTTTGGGGACTGCAAGGGAGCGGACGCGATTATCACTTGCGCAAGGGCCGCCACAGCGGTTAAACGTTTTTTTAAAGCGGTTGATTCAGTAACTGATTATTTTGACGGATGGGAAGAGAGCATTTTAGAATCGATGGAGTATGGAGAGTTTGCGGTAAATGCGATGGAAGACGCCGGTTGGGCATGGGAAGTTGAAAATTTAGATGGTAATTTTTGGTATGTTTCAATCATAGTATAAAGCTAAGCCACCTGAGAGGGTGATTTTTCTTTAATTTTTTTTGAAAAAGGGGTAGACATATTATGTGCAAAAGCATATAATATGGATGTACTTAAGAAGAGTACAAAAAACGCATAATCGAAAGGGAGTTTCAACAATGAATTGTTTAACCTTTACCAGTGATACAGGACTCCACGTATCTTACGCATGCGCTCTTATCGAAAATATTCAGCACGGAAAGGCAAAAGAGTTTTACGGACCGGAGGGCCTAAAGGCTAACGGGGTTCGCCCGAATGATTCTCTGCTGATGGTAAAGTTTACGGATGGGGGCGTCACTTCTTTTTCAGACCATTGGTTTCTTTCCTTTTGTTAAAAAAGTGTTGACATATTATACGCAAACGCCTATAATATAAATGACAAAAGCGCTGATTATAAAATAGTTGAAGGAAGAAGAAGACTCCAGATTAAAGGCGCTGTCCATAGCGGAGGATAAGGCAAAGAATGACTTGTTTGAGAGGCAGGTGGCGCCCTTTATAGCGCCCTATGTTGACAAAAACTGAGCAGGGAGGAGATGAAAATGATGGATAAAAACACGGAAACAGCATTGGTTTTTGCGGCGACGATTATCATGGAACAGGTATGTGATAACCCTAAGCTTTCAGAGAAACAGCGCGACAAAATGCGAAAATGGGCCAGACTTTTGGTAGACCTAGCCGACGAAAAAAAAGCCGACTGAAGGGGGGGGCGAAAAGAGCGTAAGGGATAACCGTTGAACAGGCGGTTATTTTTTTTAATTTTTTTTGAAAAAGGGGTTGACATATTATATGCAAAAGCATATAATATGGATGTACTTAAGAAGAGTACAAAAAAAACACATAATCGAAAGGGAGCTTCAACAATGAAAAACATTAGAATGGTAGTTACCGCATTTAGCAATGGAAAGGAAGCATATTTTCCATTAAGATGGACGGACCTCGACGAATTCACGGGAACAGGTACAAAATGGGAGACGGCAAGGAAAAGGGCATTTGCAAGTATGCAAAAAGAGCTTAAAAAAGAAAAGAAAAGCCCCGGTGCCTTTGAAGGGATAGTAGACGTTTACGGAGCCTCCGAAAAAGAACAAGATTGCGACAGTGAGCATTACATTCAAACTATTAACATAGAGTTCTGATGAACGCCCTCACGGATTGCCAGCGCGGTCCGTGTCCACTATTCAAAAAAAAGAGGAGGTGTACGGCATTAGATTGTACCCAGATAAGGGTACGGCAGGACCTTATCAAATCACAAAGTAAAGGTGGCATGGTAAATTTTGAGAAGTATTAAGTATTGGCGCTTGAAAACTGGATTGACCCAAGCAGAGTTGGCTATGAAGATAGGCAGTACACAGCCGTGTATATCCAATTGGGAAGATTTTGATACCGAACCTAAGTTGTATACGTTGCGTCGGATGGCACATATTTTTGGGGTTGATGCCAAAGAGCTAATGGCTCTTACCCAAGCCCAGGAAGACGAATTAGAAGCTATGGAGGGGAACTTAAAATGATGTATGTTTCTTGCATGCTTTTGCTAACCGTGTGCTTGCCAGTGAGTCTTATGGCAGCTTTTGACGTAATTTTTGATTACGTTTCCAAAAAGGGGCGGCATTGATGGCTGATTATTATATCCACACGGGCTATTGCGTCAAACACACAGCGGATGAAGAATCCGCGAAAATGATGGCTGAGATTGCTTTGGAAAACGAGCTAATCTCATATGAGGAAAGACACGGCAAGGAAGTTAGCCGAAGGGTGTATATAAGTCTCAGAAAATCTCTAGGGCTAATGATGAATGAGCTAGTCGCGTGTAAAAATTCGGGATGTTTTTGGTTCCCTGAGGAACACTCAGAAAAAATAAATTCGATATGCATAGAAAAGCAATGCTGAATCGTTTTTAAGAGGGAGGTATTGTTTTGTCTAGGATAATAGAGCGGATTATGTTGGCCCTGGCGTTGATGGCGTTAATTGGAAAAAGTGGAGCAATTAAGACCGAAAAGCTGTCTGCCCTAATTTTGGCGAAAGACTCTAATTCCTCTTGTTCATATTCATATGGGACCGCCTTTCCGGTCGCTCCTCATGTTTGGCTTACCGCCGCTCCCGTAGTGGAAGACGCGCCCGGAAAAGGGCTGATACTGCCGAACAAGAACGGCTTCTTACGGGGATTTAAAATCAGACTTCTTGATAAAGAATCCAATATGGCTGTTCTGTATTGTGACAAGGCTGTAAGGAATTGGTACTCCCTAGAGACGAATTCCACAGCGGATTTACAAAAAATTCGGTACCCAAGTCACCACATTAATTTTGAGTATAGGCTTATGGCTGTAACAAAAAATGGAAAGGCCATTGATGGGCAGTCTGGGAGTCCTTTCAAGAATTCAACCGGAAAGGTGGATTCTATTTTAGTAGCCGGTGGGGACAGCAATTTCTATTTGTCCCCTATCACAGAGAAAATGCTTTCCGAGATAGGGGAAGTTGAAGCGGATGCTTGATGAATATTTTATTTTTAGTTATTGCAGGCTCCATTATAGCCTTATATTTAGCGTATTTGGCAAGAAGTTGGGGGAAATAAAATGATAGCTTTTATCTGGGTTTTATCAGGGATGGTTTCTGTTTGTGTAATTGTGATGGTAAAGGAGTTTAGGGACGGTGAGTAAAATTCCAAAAGTTTGTCTTTCCTGCAGAGTGTACAAAGACCAAAACTGCCGATTGCAGACGGTGTGCAAAAAGGCTAAGGCGTACAAGGAAAGACAGAGGGACATTAAAATGGACGAATACAATATGGTGACTGCCCGAAGATTGAGTGCTCTCAGGCATCACAGAAAATACTGAGGAGGTACAAGGCATGACAGCAAATGAGTATCAGAAAGCCGCATTGAGAACAGCTACTTCAAAATTCCGCGATTTAGGCAATTGTGGTTTAGGAATTGCCGGAGAGGCGGGAGAGGTAGCAGATATTATCAAAAAGCATTTGTATCAAGGGCACCCGCTTGACAAAAGGCACATTGTTGAGGAATTGGGAGACGTTGCCTGGTATGTAGCGGTATGTGCTTTCATGGTGGACACATCACTTGAAGATGTGCTGAAAGAAAACGTACGCAAGCTAAAACGCCGCTATCCAGATGGATTCTCAGAAGAACAAAGTATTCATAGAGTGAGGTGAGACAAATGCCATTCAGTGAAGCAGACCGGGAGGCAATGCGGAAGGCAGACGCCGAAATTGATGCCGCCCCGGTTAAGATAACTCTAGAGGACCTTAAACGGGACGCCGAGATTGACCGGGCCAACAGCAAAGAGCATTTGCTAACCGAGGACATGAAAGCCTACAAAAGGGCCTATTATGAGTCGAAAAAAGATCTGTATAAGGCCCGTAGGCATCAGCAGTATATTACACACAGAGACTACTACAAAAAGTGGTATGCTGAACATCGGAAAGAGAGGCACGATTATTATATGGCGCATAAAGAGCATGCTAGGGAAGTTCACAAAGATTGGTACAACAGGAATCGAAAAGAGATAAACGAGAGGAGAAGAGAGCGTAGAGTCAAGGCTAAGCAAATACGGCCTGCCCGTTTAAAAATGGGATTGAAGCAAAAAGAATTCGCGCTTGCCGTGGGCGTAAGTCCACGGCAAGTGGTGAAGTGGGAAAATGGGCAGGTGGTTCCATCTGAGGCGCTGTTCAAAAAAGTTCAAAAATTTATTGAAAATAACACTTGACTTTTTATATGCAAACGCATATAATATAATTAGCGAAAGGGAAAAGAGGTGGTTAAAGTATGGAGCAGAAAAAAGAGGTATACTTTGAGGAAAAGTTACCGAAAAGGGTGGTGTTATACGGAGACATTTTTCTATGCAATTTAGACCCGGTCAAGGGTTCTGAAGAGGGGAAAAAGCGGCCCGTAATAATCGTTCAAAATGATGTGGGAAACAAATATTCCCCAACGACAATTGTGGTACCAACAACATCACATTTTAAGCGGAAAGAATGGTTCCACATCGAGGTAGGACCTGACCCAGAAAATGGGCTGTATTCTGAGGGAAAAATACTTTGTGAGCAAATACGAACAGTAGATAAAGTTAGACTAGGCCAAAAAATCGGGCATCTACCTAATAGTCTAATGCAAAAAATATCAGATACGGAGGCTAGACTACTATGCAACAGGTGGCGCTAACCGAGGAAGAGAGGCAATTGGTGGCGCAAAACGAAGGGCTTATATGGGCCTTTTGTGCAAAGCATAGGTTGAATGGAGAAGCATGGTACGGGCTTTTCGCTGAGGCGCTTTGCAAGGCCGCCAAAAAATACGACCCTAAAAAGGCAAAATTTTCCACATGGGGAATAAGATTCATACGGTTTGCATGGGGACACGAACTCATGATAAATCACAGAAAGCTTAAAGATGTAACTCCCGTAGAGCCTCTGAATGCCAGAGTTTCTTTCTCTGAGGGGGAAGCCTCGGAATACATGGAACTGATGCCAGATGAGGACAAAACGGGGTATCGTGAATTATTAGGTTTTATATCTGGATTATCTGAACAAGAAAAGATGATTGCTCGGGATATGATATTGCACGAAAGTAATAAAAGGACAGCAGAAAGATTGGGTATAAGCAAGTCAACCATGACGCGGTGGAAAAAAGCTTTTCAAACAAAGATAAACGATTTTATAGAAGAAAGGAAATATTGAGCATGGATAACATTTTCAAAATTGAAGTAAATCTCGGGGACAGTACACTACAAGCAATTGACGACCTAGCGACCTCAATCAGGTGCCTAGCCTTTGGGCAGGCCGAGACAGCCGCGAAGCCCCTGGCAAGAAAAACCCGGAAAACGGAGAAGCCTGCTGAGGAGAAGCCTGCTGAGGAGAAGCCTGCTGAGGAGAAGCCTGCTGAGGAGAAGCCT
>ENA-UOOM01000863-UOOM01000863.1-fermentation-metagenome-genome-assembly--contig:-NODE-863-length-32076-cov-13.809531_pt1 | contig 32076 bp, 31 predicted proteins | sample MGYA00245781_ERZ724031 | MGnify/ENA primary metagenome ERZ724031 (study PRJEB28704, sample SAMN03018317) | fermentation metagenome | biome: anthropogenic terrestrial biome; feature: soil; material... | reverse complement strand
AGGCCGGCTATGACCGGATGCAATACCTGGGTACGGCAGAGCGCCTGTTTGAAACAACAGCGATATGAACGAAGTGATCAGGCGCTGCCCTCGGGCAGCGCTTAGACTGTCAAAGAAGTATCATCAGAGAGGTATCGGAGGGCGGAGCCCTCTGATGGAAATCCGCCCCAGCGACATGCGCGGTGGGGCGGAAGGCCTGGCGGAGCCATGGTTTCCTTGCCATCCGCCGCCCGGGAACGAAGTGACAGGCGGATGACCCACCGTTCCTTCCCGTCAAACAAACAAAGGTTGTTTGACGGCCTGAGCGCTGCCCTCGGGCAACGCTTCCCATATGGGTGCGGCGCTCTCCCCGCGCGTGCGCAGCGCGCGCAGGCGCTTGATGCGCTGCTCCACCCGCCGCCCGGCCATCGCCTGGCTGCGGTATTTGTCCATCAGCACGCGCACGCCAATCGCCACCGGGATGGCAGGCAGCGCGCCCGCCCCCAGCCCTGCCACCAGCGCGCCCGCGCCCATGGCAGCGCCCGTTTTGGCCGCGCGGTAGGCACTATCCTGCACGGCGGCGGTGCCAGTCTTTCGGCCCAGCAGCACGCGGCTGCCCTCTGTCACGGCAATCACCGCCATCGGCAGGCCAAAGCTGGCCACGTTGAGCGCGTCATCCAGCAGGCCGCTGTCCCCCAGCAGGCCCAAATCCACCGACACCTCATCAGCCAGGCTGAGCCCCACGGCGATGCTGTCCACCAGCGTGGTGCTTTGCTTTTTCCTATACTTTTCAACGATTTCCTTGAAACTCGGCATCATGCGCCTCCAAAGGTCTTAAGCAGCGCGGTTATAACCCAGGCCCCGGCAAGGATGGCGGCAATCACCGTCACCTGCCGCAGCACCGAGGTCAGCGTGCCACGCTTTTGCTGTTGTTTGTCCTGCTTCTTTTCCAGGGCGTCCACCCTGCGCTGCAGCGCGTTGACGCGCTCCTCCAGCGAGCGGCGGCCCTCCTCCTCGATGGTGTGGGCGGCGGACAGCTGCGCCAGGTCCTGCTGGGCCCGGCTCAAATCCTCGCTGAGGCCTTCGGCCACCAACGTCATTTCGCTGGTGAACTCATCCACCAGCACGCCCAGGTCGCGTCCCTTCAGGCCCTGCACCGCTGTATCCAGCAGCTCGCGGGAGCGCTGCACCAGGTTGGTCTTCTTTTCCTCGGGGTGTTGTGTCATGTTATACGAATCGCAGGCCGTTTGCCGCCTGCTCGTCGGCATATCGGTTGAGCAGCGATTTGATGCGGTTGTAGGGGTTGAGCAGCGCGCTGAGGCTGCGGTCGTGGTTGAGGGTGGCAATCAGATAGGCCACATACTTGGACATATCGGCCTCCACATACCACTTGGCCTGCTTGAGCTCGGGCTGGTTGTAGTTGAGGTTGGTGGCCAGCACCTTGGTGATAATGCCCTGCTCGTAGGCGGCGTGAAACTCCGCCAGGCCGTTGGTGAAGAAGGCAAACGTGGCCACACAGAAGATGCGGTTGGCCTTGCGCAGCTTGAGCTCGCGCGCCAGGTCCAGCATGCTGTCGCCGGAGGAGAGAATGTCATCGGCCACGATGACGTCCTTGCCCTCCACACTGGTGCCGATGTACTCATGGGCAATGATGGGGTTGCGACCGCCCACGATGGTGGTATAGTCGCGCCGCTTGTAGAACATGCCCAGTTCCAGCGCCAGCACGGATGAATAATAAATGTTGCGCGCCATGGCCCCTTCATCGGGGCTGACAACCAGCATGCTGTCCTTGTTGATGTTCAGGTCCTTCACCTCATGGCACAAGGCCTTGAGCATCTGGTAGGTGGGCATGACGTTTTCAAAGCCAATCAGCGGCACGGCGTTGACCACACGCGGGTCGTGGGCGTCAAAGGTGATGATGTTGGACACGCCCATGCTCTGCAGCTCCTGCAGGGCCATGGCGCAGTCCAAGCTTTCGCGCGAGGTGCGGCGGTGCTGGCGGCTTTCGTACAGGAACGGCATGATGACGTTGACGCGCTTGGCCTTGCCGCCGATGGCGGCGATGATGCGCTTGAGGTCCTGGAAGTGATCGTCCGGGGACATGGGCACTTCCTGGTCGTACATGTTATAGCGCACGGCGTAGTTGAGCACATCCACAATGATGTAGATGTCAAGGCCGCGCACACTCTCCTTGAGCACGCCCTTGCTCTCGCCGGTGCCAAAGCGCGGGCAGTACGCCTTGATAAGGAAGTTATCGCGGTTTTTGCCGGGCACGGTGAAGAAATCCCCGTCCTCCTCGCCGCCCTCCAGGTCGTGCCACATGAGCAGCCAGGAGTTGATCTGTTCCCCCATGTGCTCGCAGCCGTTCATCGCGATGATGCCCAGAGGCCCGAAGGGTACCTCGTTGAGATCCTTCACCCATGAGATCACTGAAGCCGACATGTCCGCCCTCCTGTCAAAGAATTGTGTTTATTCGCCAGCAGGCTGAGTATCCTGCGCAAGCGCTTCCACGCGCTGCAGTTGCAGCTTGGGGTAGCTGGGGCCTGTTTCCTCGGCCTCTGACACATTGAGGCCAACCAGCACACCCCACACCCGCACATGGCTGTCCACAGCCAGGCTGGGGTCAGTATCCGTCACCAGCATCACGGTATCCGCATAGCCGGTCACGGCCTTGCGCAGTGCCAGGCTGATGACGTATTCGCCGGCGATTTGCTCGGTCTTGGCCACATAGCCGTCGTAGGTGAGCAGCTTGCCGTCATAGGTCTCGGCCTTGGCAATCAGGTCGGTATAGGGCGGGCTGAGCGCCTCGCCGGTCGCCTGCTGGGCGGCAGCCTCGGCTGCCTGCTCCACCGTTGGCGCCGCCGGTAGCGCGGTGCCGCGCGCGGCCAGCCACTCAAAGCTGCGGCTGTTGAAGCCCTTCTTGGAGAAGGTGAGCCGCACCTGGTAGCTGCCCTCCTCCTTGGTATTCACCGTGAAGGAGAAATTGCGGTTGTTGTTGGTCTTCTTGGTGGTGGTTTTTTCGCCGATGACCATCTGCACCGTCACGCCGGGCTCGGTCTTGCCCATGATTTTATACTGGTCCTGAGTCAATTCCTCCGGCAGTTCGGCGGTGAATTCCACGGGCAGCAGGCCGCGGTCGTAGGTGATGGAGTAGCTTTTTTCCAGCGTGTCCAGCCCCTCGGCCTGCACGGCCAGGGTCATCATGTAGATGCCTGTCTCCGGCAGCGTGATGGGCAGCGTGTAGTTGCCCTTATCGTCCGCCACTGTGGTGAAATTGACCGGCTTGTTGCTGGTGAAGGCCAGCACCACGGCGTTGAGCTTGGCCCCCGCCCGGGTAATGCCCTTCATGGTAAAGGTGGACTCGTAGGTTTCCTTAGGTGCGGTGGCCGTCTCGTTAAGGAAAACGGGCATGGACACCCCATCCCCCACATCGCCGGTAAACACCAGCGTATCAAACACCTTGTTGAGCGCCGTGTTATCGCCGCTTTTCAGCTGGCGGTCATAGACCTGCATGTCAATCATCACGGTGCGGCCGTTTTTGACGCTGCGTCGGACGAAACCGCGGTGGTGCACCTCGCCATCCACACGGAAGCTATAGCGAATCATCAGGAAGCGGCCAATGCCGTCAAAGTTTTTCCATTCGGCGCTGTCCACCCGGTACCCCTGGGCGGCAAAGGGGCCGTCCTTCTGGTGAAGCGCGCGGTACTCGGCGCGTACGTTGGCCGTTTGCATGTCGATGTCGCCATAGCGCTGGCCGTCCGCGTCGCCAAGGGACGACACCACCAGCACGCGGTTGTTCTTCTCGTCGTAGGCTTTGAGCATGATGCCCTGCTGCTTGAACTCCTCCTCCCAGGAGGCGACCGTGCCGCCCCGGTTGAGGATGAAGCTTTCGTTGTCCTTCAGGGTATCCGCTGTGAGCACGGGTGCGTATACGCCATCAGGCAAAGACAGGATACCGGGCAGCCCGGACATGCTGATTTGCTCCGCCTGGGCGGGCAAAAGCGACAGCATGCACACGAGGGCCAGCATCCAGCTAATCAATCTGCGCAAGTGGATCCCTCCTTTGATGTCCTGACTATATTCTAACATAGGCAGTCCAATGCGACAACCGGAAAACGGCTGCCCGCCGGGAGACCGACGGGCAGAAGGCAAACCATGAATGGACATGGTATCAATACGCTTTTGAGAAATACATCACCTTGTCGGCCGCTTCGCCACAGCACACGCATGTATCGCCGATGGGGGTCTGCTCAAAGGGCATGTTGCGGCTGGTGGCGCTGGTCTCTTCCTTGATTTTGTCCTCGCAGGAGCGCTGGCCGCACCACATAGCGCGGGCGTAGCCGGTCTGCACCTGCTCCTTCAACTCATCGTAGGTGTGCACATCCTTGGTGTGTTCATCCATGAAGGCTTTGGCCTGGGCGAACATGCTGCGCTGAATATCGGCCAGCAAATCGCGCACGCCCTGCGCCAGGTTGTCAAGCGGCAGTGTGCCCTTTTCGAATGTATCGCGGCGCATGTAGCTGGCCACGCCGTTTTCGATGTCGCGCGGGCCGATTTCCAGCCGCAGCGGCACACCCTTCAGTTCCCACTCGTTGAATTTCCAGCCGGGCGACAGGTTATCGCGGTCGTCCAGCTTGACGCGGATGCTCGCCTGATGCAGCTGGTCATAGGCCTGCTGGCAGTGCTCCATCACGCCGCCCTTGTGGGCCGCGATGGGCAAAATGACCGCCTGGAAGGGCGCCACCTCGGGCGGCAGCTTGAGGCCGCGCTCGTCGCCATGGGTCATGATAACCGCGCCAATCAGGCGGGTGGAGCTGCCCCAGCTGGTCTCATGGCAGTGCTTCAGCGTGCCGTCCTTGTCCAGGAACTGCACCTCAAAGGGCTCGGAAAAATTGGTGCCGAAGTTGTGCGATGTGCCCGCCTGCAGGGCCTTACCGTCCTGCATCATGGCCTCAACCGAATAGGTAGCCCGGGCACCGGCGAACTTCTCCTTGTCGCTCTTCTGCCCGGCAAACACCGGCATGGCCAGCACATCCTCGCACACCTCGCGGTAGACCTCCAGCATTTGCAGGGTCTCCTCCTGGGCCTCCTCGGCGGTGGCGTGCATGGTGTGGCCCTCCTGCCACCAGAACTCGCTGGTGCGCAGGAAGGGGCGGGTGGTCTTCTCCCACCGCATGACGGAGCACCACTGGTTGTACTTCATGGGCAGGTCGCGCCAGGATTGTATCCACCGGGCGTACATGGTGCAGAACATGGTCTCGCTGGTGGGGCGGATGGCCAGGCGCTCGGTCAGCACCTCGGAGCCGCCCTGGGTAACCCAGGCCACTTCGGGCGCGAAACCTTCCACGTGCTCGGCTTCTTTGAGCAGCAAGGATTCCGGAATCAGCATGGGCATGGCCACATTCTCGTGCCCGGTTTCCTTGAAGCGCTTATCCATCGCCGCCTGAATCAGCTCCCAAATACGGGTGCCATAGGGCCGCATGGCCATGCAGCCGCGCACCGGCGCGTAATCCATCAGCTCTGCCTTGAGCACCACGTCCGTATACCACTGCGAAAAATTCTCGCTGCGCGGTGTAATATGCTGTACAAATTCCTGTTTCGCTTCCTTCGCCATGCTTCCTCCCGCCGGGCAGCCCCGGTTTGCTTGATAACGCCTGCCATTATACGCAATTTGCCCTGTAATGACAAGCGAGCTGCGCCCGAATCATCAATTTTCCCTCCAGCAAGGGCTTGCCAGCGCTTCATCCTTGTGTTAGTATAGTTGGGCTGTCATCAAGGAAGCGCCGTCAGGCGCCGCCGATAGTCTCCGACAGGGAGGTGGAATCAATGGGAAAGTTCTGTGAAGTGTGCGAAAAGGCTGCCATCAGCGGCCATAAAGTGAGCCACTCCAACCGCAAGAGCAACCGCAAGTGGGCCCCCAACGTGCAGAATGTGCGCGTGATGGTGGGTGCTGCCCCCAAGCGGCTGAACGTCTGCACCCGCTGCCTGCGCAGCGGCAAGGTGGCCCGCGCGCTGCCCAAGGTATCGCCTCAGGCATAAGCCTGTGCTGGCCTTGACCCGGCATGTCCGGCCCCATACCCCGCGTTGCGTAATGAACGTGGGGTTTTCTGTAAATATTGCATCTGGTTGAGGAGAAGGAGAATCACATGGAACGGCAACAGCATATGCCCTATCTGGTGGATAGCTTGCAGAAACTGGCGCAGACCCCCTCGCCCACCGGCATGACTGGCCAGGTGGAAGCCCTGCTGATGCAGGAGCTGTCGGCGCTTGGCCTCTCCCCCTGGCAGACGCGCAAGGGCGGCGTGCTGGTGCAGTTGAACCCGGGCGCAGAAGGCGATGGCATTTTACTGTCCGCCCACATCGACACGCTGGGGCTGATGGTGCGCGCGCTGAAGGCCAACGGCCGCCTGCGTTTCACCAAAATAGGCGGATGTCCCTTTAACTACGCTGAGCAGGAGAACGTGACGGTGTGGACGCGCGACGGCAAAAGCTACGAGGGCACCGTGCGCCTCAACGAGCCGGCCGTCCACGGCAGGCGCGATGTGGAAAGCGTGGAGCGCAAGGACGACAACATGGAAATCGTGTTGGATGAAAAGGTGCACAACGCCGAGGATGCAGGCAAACTGGGCATCAGCGCAGGTGATTTTGTCAGTCTGGACCCCCGCTTCCGCCGCAGCGGCGACGGGTTTGTCAAAAGCCGCCATCTGGACGACAAGGCAAGCTCCGCCGTGCTGCTTTGCCTGGCCCGCGCCTTTACACAGGGTGAGGCGAGCTGTGATAGGCCGGTATACGCCATGTTCACCAATTATGAGGAGGTGGGCCACGGCGCCAGCGCCGGTCAGCCCGATAACATCACGGACATGATTGCCGTGGACATGGGCGTGGTGGCCGACGACCTGAAGACGGATGAATACAAGGTATCCATCTGCGCCAAGGATTCTACCGGCCCCTTTGACTACACGCTGACCAACGCGCTCATCCTCATCGCCAAGCAGCACGAGCTTGCCTACGCTGTGGATGTGTATCCCTTCTATGGCTCGGATACCGCGGCGGCGCTCAGCGCCGGGCGCGACTGGCGGCATGCCCTGGTTGGGCCCGGCGTGGCCGCAAGCCACGGCTATGAGCGGGTACACGAGGATGGACTATGGAATACCCTGCTGCTGCTTAAGCACTACCTGCGCACGGCATAACAACAGGCTGAGGCTGCCCTATATTGTTGAATCAATCTCGCCGGATAGGCCCGTTTCAAGCCAGAATACCTGCTGTAACTTATCCTGAAACAACATTTCCTTTTCAAGCACGCCCCCACAGCTTCGGATGGTCCGGCTGGAGGGCGTGTTTTCCTGATCACAGGATATCATGACCCGCGGCAGACCCAGCTTCTTCGCTTCCCCCAACGCGAGCATTAGCTGTTGTTTGCCATAGCCTCTGCCTCGCTCTGTGGGCCGAATGGCATAGCCAATGTGGCCGCCATGCAGCAGCAATTCAGGCGTGAGCGAGTGACGGATTTGAACGGAACCGAGAACTTTTTCATCCTTCACGCGTATCAAAAAGAAGGTGCTCGCGTGAACACCTTCTCTGGATAATTTCTGTTTCACAATGGAAGTTGCAACGGCCAACCACTCTTCAAAACTGTCAAAGAACGCAAGGCCGCAGCTGCCGTTGATGCGCTTCTCTCCATGGGCTAGAAACTCCGCCCGGTATGCCCAGAGCGCCTGCTGCATATCCCGGGATGGACGAACCAGAATCAACCCGTCCACACGCATGCCCTCCCGCTGCCTCAGCGCCTTGTCTTTCGGCGGTCGCCCAGGAAGCGGTCAAAATCCGCCGGGCGCTCCAGCGCCTTGCCGCAGCCGACGGCCACGCATTGCTGCGGGTTTTCCGCCGCACGGCAGGGAATCTTCATCATCTCGGAGATGATTTCGGGCAAGCCCTTCATGGCCGCGCCACCGCCGGTGAGCAAAATGCCATTCTCAAACACGTCGTTGGCCAGCTCCGGAGGCACGCGCTCGATGACCGCGTGCAAGCCCTCCAGCATCTGGTGCAGGGGTTCTTCCATGGCCTCGGTGATTTCCTCGCGGGTTACCTCAATTTGCTTGGGCAGGCCGCTGACCAGGTTGCGCCCGGCGATGGGCAAGGCCACAGCGCTCTCCCCCAGGGGGTACACGGTGCCGATGGCGCACTTGACGTCCTCCGCCGTATGAAAGCCGATGAGCAAATTGTGCTTGAGGCGCACAAAGCGTATGATGGCATCGGTAAAGGCATCGCCCGCGATGGGCAGCGTGTTGCGCGCGCTCATCTCGCCTGACGCGATAACAGCGATATCGGTTGTGGCGCCGCCCACATCGGCCACCATTTGGCCGCTGTACTGGGTGATATCCATGCCGGCACCGGCCGCCGCGGCCAGCGGGCGGTCAATCATCTGGGTACGGCGGGCACCCGCCTCAAACATGCCGATGATCAGCTGGCGCTTCTCAATCTCGTTAGAGGAGGCGGACAGCGACATCACCGCACGGGGACGCGCGAAAATATGCTTGCCAATCACGCGCATCACAAAGTGGTTGAGCATGATGGACAGCATGTCAAAGTCCTGTATGGTGCCCTTCTGCAGCGGACGGATGACCTCGATGTTGTTGGGTTCGCGCCCCAGCATCTTGTAGGCCTCCAGGCCAATGGCGATGACATTGCGGGATTCGTGATCCACCGCCAGCATGGCGGGCTCATTGAGCACAATGCCCTTCTTGCGGGCATAAATCAGCACATTGGACGAGCCAAGGTCTATGCCGATATCTTCAACTGAAGCCATTTGAAGTCACCTCCGCCGCCGTTCACAACGCCGGCGCACACAAATTACAGATTCCATGGGCATATTAACATAAAACGGTAACAATTACCACTATTTTCGTAAAATAGGCTTCATTTTTGCGTCGCAAACCCACATTGGTGCCATTACACCTCGCCGGATGCCGTCCAAAGGGTGCGGTTGCCCAGCACATCAATAGCCAAAATGGCCAACGTACCTCGCAACAGCGGGATGGACAGCACGGTGGGCAATGCCGGCGTCTGCTTGCGCCGCACGGCCGAGGCATAGGCTACAAAAACGCCCCCGTTGATTAGGCCGGCGTACCACTGATCCACCGCATCCAGCCCGGCTACATGGAACGGCTGACCGCCCTTGCCCCGCCGCTCAAAGGCATCGCCCGACAGCGTATAGGCGTTGAGCTGCACATCGTAAAAACCGATGCCCGGCATGGCCGACGCATCCAGCATCACGGGCACCTGGGCGAAAGGCGCGTAGCAGGTCACCGGCACCTCGGCCAGGCGCTTGCGGCACACGCTGAAAGCCTGGCGGCTGCTATCCACGCCCAAAAACTGCCGTCCATTCGTGGCGGCCGATATCAGCGTGGTGCCCGAGCCGCACATCAGGTCGGCCACCAGGTCGCCCGGCTGCGTGCAGCACAGGATGATGCGGTCCAGCAACGCCTGCGGCTTCTGCGTGGCATAGCCGGTGCGCTGTGGGTCCTTTTGCTGCATCTGGCTGAGGTCGGTCCACACATCGTCTGGGTAGCTGGGCTCATCATCATAGTAGACATAGGTCTTGCCGCCGGTGGTGATGGAGCGGTAGCCGCGCCCGTCTTCATCCACATGGCGCTTGAGGTGGTTGCTGCGCTGCTCCTTGCGGCTGGCAGGCACCTTGGTGATATCAAAGTAATGCTCTTTGGACTTGGCGTAGAACAGGATGGTGTCGTGCTTGCGGCTGAAGTAGCGCATGGATCGCCCGCCGGTCTGGTAACTCCAGATGATTTCGTTGCGGAACTGCTCTTCCCCGAAGATAGCGTCGCACAGCAGGCGGGCATGGGCACTGGCGCGCCAATCCACATGCAAAAAGAACGAGCCGCTCTCGGTCAGCAGCTTGCGGGCCAGGTGAATGGCCTCCCGCAGGAAGGCCAGATACTCCTCCCGGCTGGCGCCGGAAAAGTCATTGTAGGCGGGCAGTTCGATGGTGCGGCGGCCGGACTTCCAGCCGTCCTCCCCCACGCGCATGCGCATGGTAAAGCGCTCCCCCGTGAAGTAGGGCGGGTCCAGGTATACGCACTGCACACGGCCAAAGCAGGCGCTCAAATCCAGGGCCAGGGCATCGCCCAGCATCAGCGTCCCCTTGGTGCCGGGGGCGTCGACCCGCTCCTGTTCACAGCTGACACGCTGCCACATCATGCCAAGACCTCCCTATGCCGCTTGCGCCGTTCAAATCCAATGGAAAGTTTAGCATGCTTTGCCCCGCTTGACAAGTTGAGCCCTACTAGCTATGATGACCCCATTCAAATCAATCAGGAGACCAACGATGCAGATACTTTTGCCTGCGCCTGTGGCGGACGCGCTTTCTCGCCTGGAGGCCTGCGGCCACGAGGCCTACGTGGTGGGCGGCTGCGTGCGCGACAGTGTGCTGGGCAAGCAGCCCCATGAATACGACCTGTGCACCAGCGCCCGACCGCAGGAGGTGCATGCCTGCTTTGAGGGCGAGCGCATTGTGGATACCGGCCTCAAACACGGCACGGTAACCCTCATCAGTGGCGACATGCCGCTTGAAATCACCACATTCCGCAACGACGGCACGTATACGGACGGTCGGCATCCCGATTCCGTGCGCTTTTCCGACTCCATTGAGGAGGACCTGAAGCGCCGGGACTTCACCGTCAACGCCATGGCGTATAGCCCCAGACGCGGCCTGGTTGACCCCTATGATGGGGTACAGGCCTGCCGTGACCGGCGCCTGATGGCCGTTGGCAACCCCACCGCGCGATTCACCGAGGACGCGCTGCGCATCCTGCGGGCGCTGCGGTTTTCGGCCACGCTGGGCTTTGACATTGAGCCTGCCACCGCGCAGGCCATGAACACTCTGGCGCACAATATGGACAAGTTGAGCCGCGAGCGGGTGGCACGGGAACTCAACCTGCTGCTGATGGGTGAGCACGCACCACAGGCGCTGCGTCAGCATCCGCATATCCTGTTCGCGGCGCTGCCGCAACTGGCCCCCATGCACCACACGCCCCAGCGCACGCGCATGCACCGGTGGGATTTGTGGGAGCACACCCTGCAAACCATACGCCATACCCCGCGTGAGCTGGCGCTGCGCTGGGCCGCTCTGCTGCACGACAGCGGCAAGCCCTCCACCGCCACCTATGACCCGGATGGCACCTCGCACTTCCGCGGGCATCCGGCGGTCAGCGCGCGCATCGCGGCGGACTGCATGGCAAGCCTGAAGCAATCCAAACAACTAAGCGACACCGTTATCACGCTTGTGCGCCATCATGACGACCGCGTGGGGCCGGACAACCTGCAAAAGTGGCTATCCCGTTTAGGGCTTGAACTGCTGCGGCAGCTGCTGCAATTGCAGCATGCGGATCTGGCCGCCCACGCGCCGTACATGGCGCCCCAGGCTGACCGCAGCCTGGCGCTCATTCGCGCGGCGGAGGAACGGGTTGCTTCCGGAGCCTGCCTGAGCATCGGCGACCTGCAGATAGACGGCCGCGCGCTGATGGCGCTGGGCATCCCACAGGGGCCCGAATTGGGCCATACGTTGCAGTGGCTGCTGGACGCGGTATTGTCCGGCCGTGTTCAAAATGAGGCCGACGCTCTGCTGGCGCTCGCGAAGGAGCGAGCGCGGCAGTAATCACAATAAATAACACAGCGGCTGCCGCCCACATGGACGGCAGCCGCTATGAATTGTTTTTTTTGTTATTGTTCGGGGGTCAGCACACCCAGGTTGCCGTCGCGGCGCAGGTAGAGCACATGCGTCTCATCGGTATCCAGGTCGATATACACGTAGAAGCTGTGCCCCAGCAGTTCCATCTGCAGCACCGCGTCCTCGCGGCTCATGGGGCGCAGGGTATAGGTCTTTTCGCGCACCACCTGGCGGCCCTGACCTTCTTCGGCAGGTACCTGCTCCAGGAATTCGGGTGTCTCCTCCAGGTTGACGTCCTCGCGCAGGCGCTTCTCCAGCTTGGTGCGGTGGCGGAGGATTTGCTTTTCCAGCTTGGCCAGCGCCCGGTCGATGGACATAAAGAGGTTATCCTCACTGGCCGCCTCGGCACGCATGGTGATGCCGTCCATGGGCACGGTGATTTCTACGATGCGCTGGTCGCGTTCGCGGCGCATGCGGATGTTCATTTCGGTATCCGGCCGCAGATAGCGGCTCATTGTCTGTGTTTTTTTGAGTACCCGGTTGGTGATGGCGGGGGTCACGACCATGCCCTTTGCAGTGATGTTGGTCTTCATGGCAGTATGCTCCTCTCTCTTGAGTGATTCCGTATAGATATCCTTCGACGCTTGGCAGCGGCTTTCCTGCCTGCCGCGCTCGTTTTTTACCTGTTCCTTATGCTATACTATGAACGGCAATTTCATGATGTGGAGGCCTTATGACCAACATGCTCGCGGGCTCGGGCAACGCCCGCGCAAAATGGGTGATGCACTATGCCTTGATGCTGGTGGGGTGCCTGATTGGCGCCGTCGCCTATCCCCTGTTTCTGGTGCCCAACGGCATCGCCCCGGGCGGCGTCACCGGCATCAGCATGGTGCTGCACCATGCGTTTGGCTGGCCGGTGGGTATGACCAGCCTGTTGATCAACATTCCCCTGTTTCTCATAGGCTACCGCAGCATGGGCCGCACCTTCGTGCTGCGCTCGCTGGTGGCCACGGTGCTGTTTTCCGCGCTGATCGACTTGATGAAATTAGAGCCCCTGACGCGGGAACCCCTGCTGGCCAGCGTGTTTGGCGGTGTGCTGGTTGGCTTTGGCCTGGGGCTCATCCTGCGCGCGGGCGCCACCACCGGCGGCACCGACCTGCTGGCCAGGGTGGTGCACCGGCGCTTCCCTTTGATTTCTGTTGGCGCCTTTTTGTTCGCGCTGGATGGCGTGGTCATCACGCTGGCCGGCTTCACCCTGAGTATGGAGCACGCCATGTACGCCATGATCAGCGCGTTTATTATCACCAAGGTGTTGGACAGCGTGCTCACCGGCCTGCGGATGGACAAGGCTTGCTACATCATCACCCGCCAGGGCGAGGGCATCACCCGCCGCTTGCTTGATGAGGTAGGCCGCGGCGTAACCACCCTGAACGCCACAGGCTCTTACAGCGGGCACCAGATGCAGCTGCTGCTGTGTGTGGTGAGCCGCATGGAGATGCTGGCCGTCAAATCCATTGTAAACCAACAGGATCCCAAGGCGTTCATGTTTATCACCGATACCCACGAGACGCTGGGCGAAGGCTTTGCCAACCTGGCCTCGGACGACATATAGCCGGCAAGCTGCCCGGCGGAGGAGTCAGCATGTATCAATCCCTCTACCGCACCTGGCGCCCGCACACATTTTCTGAAATGGTGGGCCAGGAGCATGTGGTGCGCACCCTCAAAAATCAGGCCGAAAAGGGACATATTGCCCACGCCTACCTGTTCAGCGGCAGCCGCGGCACCGGCAAGACCAGCGCCGCGCGGATATTGGCGATGGCCATCAACTGCCAATCCCCCAGGGAGGGCGACCCCTGCCTGCAATGCGAGGCCTGCCAGAACCTGATGAGCGATACCACGCTGGATGTGATTGAGATGGATGCCGCCTCCAACAGCAGCGTCAACGAAATCCGCGATATGCTGGAGCGGGTTAACTACCCGCCGCAATTTGTGCGCCGCAAGGTGTACATCATCGACGAGGTGCACATGCTGTCCAACGCGGCCTTCAACGCTTTGCTCAAAACGTTGGAGGAGCCGCCGGAATACATGGTGTTCATATTGGCGACCACAGAACCGCAGAAGATACCCGCCACCATCCTGTCGCGCTGCCAGCGGTTTGACTTTGGCCGCATCCGCGAAAGCGACATCATCGCCCGTCTGCGCGTGGCCCTCAAGCCCGGCCAAAATGCTGAGGAGGAAGCCCTCCAGCTGATTGCCTCCTCTGCCGAGGGCAGCATGCGCGACGCCTGGAGCCTGATGGACATGTGCCTGGACGAGGAGGGTGACCTTAGCGAGCAGCGTGTGCGCGAGGCGCTGGGCACGGTGGACAAAGGGTTCCTGTTCTCCTTCGCAGCGGCACTCGCCCGTCGGCAGGCCAGGGAAGCCTTTGAATTGATTGATCAGATGCTGCAATCGGGCAAAGACATCCAGGTATTCCTCAAGGATTTTTCCGCCCACCTGCGCCAGCTGATTGCCGCCAAGCTGGCGCAATCCGGCCCCGGCGCGCCCGATGAACGGCTGGCCCGCTATCGCCAGCAAGCGGATGAAATCCCCCTGGACAAGCTTGTGTGGATGCTGGAGCGCGCTGTGCGCGCCGAAGGCGACCTGCGCTGGGTATCCCAGCAGCGCTCTGTGCTGGAGGTTTACGCGCTGAGCGTGTGCGAACTGGGCGAACAGAGCGACCCCATGGCCCTGCAGGCTCGCCTGACCGAGCTGGAGCAGGCGTTGGCTGCCCTGAGCAGCGGTGCTGTAAACCCGCCGCAAGGCGCGCCGATAAAGCCGCCTGCTATTGCCGCGAAACCGGCAGACACAGCGAAAGCTGTTCCGCAAGCAACTGTTCCCGATACAGACACGGTACCCGCATCTTATGAGGCTGAGGAAACCATCCCACAGGTTGTGCCTCCTGCCTTTGTACCTGAAATCACCGACAATATAGAAGAAAATGCGGTCTCTGCTGTACCTGAGCCCGCGCCTGTGCCGAGCCCCGAACCGGAAGCCCCCACATCCACGCAGGAGGTCAGCCCCAAGCAGGCGTGGAACAGCATGCTGGAGCGGGCGAAAAAGGAGCTGCCCAACATCTACAGCATGATGAGCGAGGGCAAGTTCGGCGGCAGCAAGGATGGCCTGTATCAGCTGCGATTCCCGCCGGACAAGCAGTTCTACATCGGCTTTCTGATGGCGGATGCCAGGCGGGCACAGATAGAGGACATCCTCACCAAGGAAGGTGGCCAGCCAGCCCGCTTTGAGGCGGTGGGCGAAAATACCGCCCCGGCGCAGGAGGATGCGCGCCGCCTGGCCGAACAGGATATCCAGGCGTTATCCGCCGTGTTTGGCCGACAGAACATCATTGTCACCGGCGGCGACAAACCAAAGGGCTGAAACCCCAAGGGATTTGCACGACTGTGCTCCCTCGTAATTGCGTCAAATGTATTTACAATATGTTAAGATATGTTATACTACGCTTGGGTAGTTATCCGACGCTATCCCCGACATTGAAAGGATGATACCATGAGCGACAACCGCTACCGCTACTCGAGCGCGCCGCTGCAAAACATCAAGCGGCCGCCCAAGCGCAGCAATACACCCCAGCCGCCCCGCAAGGTGGGCGATTATCAGGACGAGTCCATCCCTCAGCGCAGCTTCGCGATTTTGCAGGTGATGCTGACCATCGCGCTGCCGCTGCTGTTCATCGTAGCGCTACTGGTACGCAACACCACCGTCTACACCATCTTCGCCGCCGTATCGGCCGCGTGCCTGGTGCTGATGTGGCTGATGAACGCCTTTGTGCCCAACGCCCGCATGACGCTCAGTTTTATCCATATCGCGATGATTTTGGTGGCGCTGTTTGCCATCTGGATGGGGGCGCCGCCCGCACCCACGCCCGAAAACACCCAGGCACAGGTGGGGGTGCCGGGCGCTCAGGGGGGCGACCTGGCGTCCATCTTCTCCAAGGATTCCAGTGCCAGCATGGTGAGCATGCTGGTGCAGGAGGAGCAGGATCAGCCCGCCGCCTCCGCCCAGCCCGGCTCGGCCTCCCTGGCGCAGCAGCGGCTGGAGCAGTTTATGGCCGCGTGGATCAATGTGGATTACAAGGGCATGGTGGAGCTATCGGCCCCCAGCTGGGTCAGCCAGCAGAAGGACCCCGAGCAGGCCATGTTCTTTATCAAGGGCATTCGCACGCCGGTGAAGTTCTCCTTCAACGGCATATCGGGCTCGGACGCTGACAACACGCGCACCATTGACATGGTGGCCACCATCGACAAAAACAATGGCCAGGCCGCGCAGGATTACCAGATGCAGGTGCTGATGATGCGGGTGAACGAACAATGGTATGTGGACCCGACCTCTTTATCCTCCCAGCAGTTGATACAGTCCGCCTCCTCCACCGCCGTGCCGGTGGTGACCGTGGCCCCCATGGTGACCTCTGCGCCCAGCCTGCAGCTGTACTATAACCCGGCCGGCGGGATGCTGTACCACGTCAACGGCGAATGCACCAGCGTGGCCAAGGAATACCTGCCGCTGACAGGCTTTTTGTTCAGCCAGGTGAATGACGCGGAGTTTTCCAAGCTGGACCCCTGCTCCACCTGCCACGCCCCCAGCAGACAGTAGAGATGGTGCGCTATCATATCGACACCATCCCCGTATGGGACGCGCTGCACGCTGGCGGCGAGTGCCCCATGTGCCTGCTGCGGCGCAAGACCGAGCACATGCTGGCCGACCGCTACCTGGGCGCCTCGGTGATGGAGCCGGATACACGACTGCGGGTGAATGACAAAGGCTTTTGCCCGGCACATCACCGCATGCTGTACGACCGGCAAAACCGCCTGGGACACGCGCTGATGATGCTGTCCCACCTCAAAGAGGTGCGCGCCCGCTTGAAGGCACGCACACCTGAGACCGGCAGCGGGGCAAAGCCCCAGGGCGGTCTTTTTTCCTTTAAACGCAAGGCAGCGGATGCCTCCTCCCCCGATACCCCTGTGGGCAATCTGTCGGTGGGCTGCGTGCTGTGCGACAGCCTGGAGGATAACATGGGCCGCTATGCCTATTCCCTGCTCCACCTGTGGAAGACGGACGCTGCCTTCCGCGAGGCCTTTACCGCATCCAAGGGTGTCTGCATCCCGGATGCAGACAGGCTGTGGGCCATGGCGCAGGAGCATCTCTCCGGTCAGCCCCTGGCCACCTTTCAGGAGGCGCTGCTGAAGCTGTTAAGTGACAACCTGGCCCGGCTTGAGGATGAGCTGGCATGGTTCACGCTGAAGTTTGACTACCGTAACAACGACAAACCCTGGGGCGACAGCCGCGACGCGCTGGAGCGCACCATCACCAAACTGCGCGGCTGGTCGGTAGGTACAGACCCGGGCCGCGAATAGGAAAATCAGGAACATGGCGAGAGGAGGCACCCACAACATGCGAAACCGGTATTTGGTCTGTTTTCTTTTTTTGTGCCTGCTTGCCGCGCCATGGATGATTAGCGCCGAAACAGCCATAGCGCCCGACCAGATGGTCACACCCTGGGCGGAGGGCACGGACAGCATCACGGTGCCGGCCACGCTGTATTTCCGCTACCGCGCCACGGGCTACCTGGCCAGGGAGACGCGGCAGATTTCCGTATCGCGCCCAGATTCCCGCGAGCTGGCCGTCATCAAAGCGCTGCTGGACGGGCCGGGCTCGCTTTCCCCGCACCTCAATCCGCTGTTCCCGCCGGGTACGCAGGTGCTCAGCGTGACAGCCAATGGCGATACACTGTTTATCACCTTTAATGAGCGCCTGCTGAGCCGCTACCCCGATGAGGCCGTGGTGCTCAACCAGGACTACAGCCAGGGCGAGGGGCAGCTGCGCCGCAGGCTGGCCATGGCGGGGCTGGTCAACACCCTGACCGAGGATGGCCTGTACGCACAGGTGCAGGTGCTTGTGCGCCAGGAGACCAACATCACCGCCTCCATGCGGCTGAGCAACAGTTATTACCTGCTGGACAATCAGGAATTGCCCAGCCCCCTGGTACGCAGCGAGGGCTATGTATTGACGCCCAGAACCGCGGCCGGGCTGCTGCTGGACAGCTGGAAGCGGGCGCAATGGGCCCCGGCGCTGTCCATCATCAAGCCGGGCGATGCCCAGGACGCGGCCGATATCCCCACCGAGCATGAGCTGCTGGTGCAGCTGGAGCAGGCGCCGCGTCTGGCGGACTATCTGGTATCCCCCGGCACCGTCTCATTGGATGGGCAGAGCGCCACCGTGGTGGTGAACCTGCGTATCCTGAAAGACAATGGCATTGAATATGTGCTGGAAAACCAGCCGCTGCCGCTGCAATTACGCGAGGGCATCTATACCATCCCGCAGGACGCGTTGCAGCGCCTGCTGAAGGCGGCTGCCCAATGAAGAAGAGTGCCAGATTGAGTGCCCTGCTGCTGTGCGCGGCGCTGCTAAGCGGCTGCGCCCGCGCCGTGCCCATGAGCGGCGCAACCTCCGCCACACTGCCCCCTGTGGAGAATCAATATGCCGCCCCCCAGCCGGATACAGAGCAGGAGTTGGCCGAAACGGTAATGCTCAGCCTGCCTTCGGCGGTGGATGGGCAACTGATAATGGTGCCCGAACGCATTCTGCTGCCGGCCGACCGGCACCCGGCTGAGGCCACGGTGCGCAAGCTGCTTTCCTTCACCGGCAACGATGCCGCGCGGCCGCTGTTCCCCCAGGCAGGGCTGCAAATCCATCAGGGCGGCCGGGGCGTGGAGATATCAGGTGATGTCGCCACGGTCAACCTGGGCGCCAACGCCAACCTGCTCAGCCGCCAGGATTTGCTGACCCTGCGCCGCGCCATCGCCAACACCTTGGTGCAGTGGCGGGACATCCGCTACGTCAATGTGCTGGTGGCCGACCAGGAGCCGGGCGTGGATCAGGACGGCATGGCCCCTGTGGGCAGCCTGCAGGCCACCCGCAATGAGGATGCGCCCGCCCTGTGGGACAGCCTGTCCGCCCGGGCCAGCCTGGAAAACCAGGACACGCAGCGCTTTTCCAGCGTATGCACGCTGTATTTCCCGGCCACCTATGGCCGCGGCATTCTGTCGGAAGCCCGCACGGTGTCCTTCCCCGGTCAGACGCGCCGCCAGATAGCCGTCGCCCTGTTAGGCGCCCTATCCGCCGGGCCCCAGGTGCTGACCCAGGCGCCGCCGATGCCGGATTTGAATGCCCTGCTGGCCGAGCCGCCTTTGGTGGACCTCAACGAGGAGACCGGGTTCTCCACCGTGCACCTGCACTTCCTGGACATCGCCAATGAGACCTTCATCAACGCGGGCATCCCACGCTCCATCATGATGGCTGCCATCACCTACACGTTGGGTACCTTCATGCCGCGGTTGGACGGCCTCAAAATCAGCATCGGCAACGAGCAAATTGAGGCCATTGTGCCAAGCGGCATCTATGAGGGCGCCGGTCAGCAGATTCTGTTCAGCGGCGGCCTGCTCAGGCGGGCTGACTTTTCCAGCTTTTTGCTGACCAACTGCACGCTATACTTTGGACAGGGCAGCGATGGTCTGGCGCGGGTGCGCCGCCCGGTGCCCTACGCACTGGCTTTCAACCGGCGCTATCTGCTGGAGCAGCTGATTGGCGGGCCGCAGCCCTATGACAACGTGGAGGGCATCCGCGGCCTGTTCCCTACCGGGGTCACAGCAGCGGATTTGATGGCCGTGGGCAAAGAGAATGATACCGTGCTGGTGAACCTCTCTGGCAACCTGCGGGAGAAAAGCCAAGGCTTATCCCCCCAGCAGGAGCGGGAGCTGATATACAGCATGGTGAACACCCTGTGCGATACCCGCGGCACACAGCGCGTGCGTTTCTTTATCGATGGGCAGCAGCCCGACACCCTGGCCGGCGCCATCTATCTGCCGGGCGAGTTTTTGCAGAACCCGGAAATCATCTTATAACCCCAAACGCTATCTTGGTGCACAAAAAAAGTGATGCGCTATGCATCACTTTTTTGTTGCTGCTATATCGTACCTGCTGGTCAGCCCTTGTGCAGCGGCAGCTCCACAATGAAGCTTGTTCCTTTGCCTTCCTCACTCTCGGCGCGGATGCTGCCGCCATGCAGCGTGACAATCTGGCGCACGATGGACAGCCCAAGGCCGGTGCCGCCGCTCTCGCGGCTGCGCGCCTTGTCCACGCGGTAGAAACGGTCAAACACATGGGGCAGGCTTTCCGCCCGGATGCCGGGGCCGTTATCGGTGACGGTGAGGATAATGTCCCGCCCGCCGCGCACCACGCTGAGGCTGATTTTTCCGCCATCCTGCGTATACTTGACGGCATTATCCAGCAGGTTGTACACCACCTGTCGCAGCTTGGACTTGTCGGCGTACATGTCGCCGCTGTCGTCCAGCGACAGGCTGATGGTTTGACCGCGCTGGGTGGCGATGGGCTCCAGCCGGTGAGCTGTTTCCTTCACGATGGCGGCCAGACTTAATTTCTCACGGTCCAGTCGCATGGTGTGGGCATCCGCCTGCACCAGCGTCAACAGGTCCGACACGATGGCGCTGAGGCGATTGATTTCGGCGTTGATATCGGTCAGAAACTCGGTGCGCAGCTGCGTCTCCATCTCGGGCTGATAAATCAGCGATTCGATGAGAATCTTCATGGTGGCCAGCGGCGTCTTCAGCTCGTGGCTGGCGTTTGATACAAACTCGTTGCGCGATTGATCCAGCGTTTGCAGCTTTTCACTCATGGAGTTGAAGGCGCTGGCCAGGTGTTTGAGCTCGCCTGAACCCTTCTCGGGCACGCGGGCGGCAAAATCGCCCTTGGACATCTGCCGGATGACGCCTGTGAGGGTAACAATCGGCCGGGTCAGCACGCCGGAAAAAATCATCCCGGCCAGAATGGCCACCGCTGCTACCACCACAAAGATGAGTACCAGGTTGTCCTGCACAGCGTACAGGTTTTGCATCATCTCGCCCACGGAGGAGACCAGCAACAGCACCCCCACCACGCGGGAGGAGTGGACGATGCCTGCCGTACTATAGCTCACCCACTCATCGCCCGCGGCAAAGCCCAGCATGCTATCCTGTGCCTCGCGGCCTGTCTTGAGGGAGTGCACGCCGTAATCCGCCGTCTGTCCGCTGAGCAAGATGGACACCACCTCGGGGTATTGCAGGCGTCTGCCATGGGCCTCGCGGAAGGTATCCAGCTGCACCTTGCCGTCGCCGTCCAGCAGCAGCACACGGCCGGACAACTCATTGCCGGCCTGAGCCAAGGTCTGCGTCAAGGTCTGGGTGTCGGCGGCAGACAAAAACGGCGCCGCCTGCACCGCCCATTTTTCAAGGCCGGCCCGGTCGGCGCGAATGCGCTGTTCAAATAAATACCTGCCCAGCATGTTGGTGAGCATCCCCGCCATGATCAGGAAGGACAGGCCGATAATCAAAAAGAAAGCGAGGAGCACCTTCCAGCGCACGCTGGAGAAGGGGTTAGTCATCGCGATCGGTGAAATAGTACCCCACTCCCCATTTGGTAAAGATAAACTCGGGTTGCGTCGGGTTTTGCTCTATCTTTTCGCGCAGGCGGCGGATGTGCACGTCCACCGTGCGGGCATCGCCGGCGTAGTCATTCTTCCAGACGGCGTCCAGCATTTCCTCCCGGCTGAACACACGGCCGCGGTGGGCGATGAACAGCTGCAGCAGGTCAAACTCCTTGGCGGTCAGGCGCACATCTTTGCCCCGCAGGGTGACGGAGCGGTTGGCGGTGTTGACCTCCAGGTCGTGCACCTTGATGACGCGCTGGTCGTCCTGCTGGCCGGAGGCCTGCACGCGGCGCAGAATGGTCTTGATGCGGGCCTTGACCTCCAGGATGTTGAAGGGCTTGGTCATGTAGTCATCCGCGCCATATTCCAGGCCCAGAATCTTGTCCAAATCTTCGCCCTTGGCGGTGAGCATGATGATGGGCACATCGCTGTTTTCGCGGATGCGCTGGCATACCTGGATGCCATCCATGCGTGGCAGCATAACGTCCAGCAGCACTAGGTCGAAGGGCTGCTCGCCGAATACCTTGAGGGCCTCCTCACCATCGTAGGCGCTGACGGTTTCATAGCCGTCCTGCTCCAACGTATATTTGAGCCCTTTGATCATCAAAGGCTCGTCATCTACAAGCAGTATCTTTTTAGCCACCAACATCCATTCCTTCCTACGCCAAAACAAGTCTGGACACAGTACCAACATCATTGTACAACAAAACGATGCCTATAATCAAGAGAATTCGAAATCAATTTTTCATAGTTCAGCAATAGTTAGAGAGAGACTAACTAAATACCTTGCATGTTGCGCAGGTCCCCGCGCTCCACCGCCGCTTTCAGGCACAGCCAGGTGGCCGCCGTGTCATAGCGGGCGTCGTGCAGCTTGTCCCCGCCGCCAAACCATTGGGCACAGCCCTCGTTGATAGCGTCCGGCGTGATGCCGTAATAGGCACACAATTCCTCCAGCCGGGGCGGCTTTGGCCTGCCGGTGACCACCTGCCGCTTTAAGTTCATCAGCCCGGTGGCGTAGTTCATCGTGCAGAAGGTGTTGATTTTCTTCATCTTCAGGCCGCAGCGCTCCAGCTCTACCCGCAGGTAGCGCTCATCGGCCGCCACATTGTGGCCGACCAGCAGGTTGGCGCTGTTGAACAACGCCAGCAATTCCTCGGCCTTGTCTTCAAAGTACACGCCGCCCGACAGCTCCGCCAGGTCCTCCATGCTCAGGCCGTGTACTCCGAAGGCGCCCTCGCTCATCTGATCCACACTGAAATAGAGGTTCAGCCCTTCCACCTGCCCATCGGTCACCACCAAGGCGGACAATTGACACAACTGCCCCGGCACCAGGTCGGTGGCTTCTGTGTCAAACACAATGGTCCTCATGACAATTCCTCGATGCGCTGGATGTCATTGCGGTGGCCCAGAATCAGCAGATTATCGCCCGCCTCCAGGCGCGTCTGGGCGGTCAGGTTGAGCATCACATCCTCCGCCCGGTTGATCACCAGCACGCTCACATGATAACGCTTACGGATATCAATCTCCTGTATCGTCTTGCCCACCCAGGAGGCAGGCGCCACGATGTCCGCCATCATGTAGTCGCCGCTGACGTTGATCAAATCAAGCAGTCGGGGGGATACCAGCGTCTTGGCTACGCGCACACCCATGTCCCGCTCCGGGAATACCACGCGGTCCGCCCCCATCTTCTTTAACATCTTGGCATGCAGCTCGTCGGACGCCTTCGCCAACAGGTATTTGGCCCCCTGTTCTTTGCAAAGCAGCGTAATCATGATAGAATCACTCAGGTTGCTGCCAATCGACACAACCACGGCGTCAAAGTTGCGCAGCCCCAGGGAATGCACTGCCTCCTCATCGGTGGCGTCCAACTGGAGGGCTTGTGTGACATAGGGCGAAATGTCATTCACATTTTCCTCGCTGGTATCAATGGCCAGCACCTCATGCCCCATCTCACTCAATTCTTTGCACAGGGCGGAACCAAACCGCCCGATGCCAAAGACCGCAAATTGCTTTTGTTGCATAGACATAAACCATATCCTCCTCTTCGGGTAGGGATTAACCGATGATGATTTGTTCCTCCGGGTATCGGATAGCCTTTCCGGTGCGCGGGTTGCCGTGGTTAAGCGTCAGCATCATGGTCAAGGGCCCGACTCGGCCGAAATACATCAGCACAATCAGCAGCACCTTGCTGGGTATCGAAAACTTGGCTGTGCCCACGGTGCTCAAGCCCACTGTTCCCAGGGCTGATGTTTCCTCAAAGAGCATGTCCAGAAAGCCGAAGCCCTTGCCATTTTCAAAGATGGTCAGCAGCACCGCGCCCAACGCCAGCAGCGCCAGGTACATGAACAGGATGCTCTGCGCCGTGCGGCCGCTGGCAGCCGGTACCCGCTTGCGGAAGATGTTGATATCCTCCCGCCCGGCCACAATGCTGGCAATGACCATCAGCACCACCATGAAGGTGCTGGTTTTCACACCGCCGCCTGTGGATGCGGGCGACGCGCCGATGAACATCAGCACCACGCTGACAAACTTGGACGTGTCCGTCATCTCCCCCTGCTGGAAGGAAAAGAAACCCGCTGTACGCGTGGTCACCGACTGAAACCAGGCGTTGAGCACCTTCTCCCCGGGCCCGGCGCCAGGCAGCGCCAGTGTGGCGGGGTTGTTCCACTCCATGGCGACATAGAGCGCAAACCCCGATACCAGCAACAGACCGGTCATCGTCAGCACCAGCTTGGCATGCAGGCCAATCCGGTGCAGGTGTCCCCGGCTGGCCACCACCTCCGCAATCACCATAAAACCAATGCCACCCAACACAATCAATACTGAAATGGTAAGCAGCACCAGGGGATCCCCGTGAAACTGAATCAAACTGCCGGCCGCGCCAAACAGGTCAAACCCCGCGTTACAAAACGCGCTGACCGCGTGAAAAACGCCGAAGTATACCCCTTTGGCCCAGCCATACATGGGCACAAAGCGGATGGACAACAGCGCGGCGCCCGCCAACTCCACAGCAAACACAATGAGCATGAACTGCAGCGTGGTTCGCACGCCGCCGGACAGGCCGGGCAGGCTCATGGTTTCGCGCAGCAGCATGCGGTTGCGAAGCGTGATGCGCCGGCCCAGCGCCACCAGGGTGGTGGTGGCGAACAGCATGAAACCCAGGCCCCCCACCTGAATCAGGCTGAGGATGACCATCTGCCCGAATACCGTATAGGCTGTGTAGGTGTCCACCACCGTCAGCCCCGTTACGCAGGTGGCCGAAGTGGCTGTGAACAATGCCTCCAGAAAGCCAATCCCGATGCCCGTCCTGGAGGAGACGGGCAGCATCAGCAGCAGCGCGCCCGTCAGAATAATCAGCATAAAGCCCAAGGCCAGTACCTTGGCCGGGGCCATGGCCGGCTTTATGGGGGAGCCGGTGTGACCCTCACGCTTTGGGGAAAACATTCAATGCCTCCATTGAGAACGGGCTGCCGCGGAAACCCGCCTGACAGCCCGGCAATCGGTTGTTCGGAGCAAGGATTACCGCTTGTCCTGCGGATTCTCTTCCTCTTCCACATCGTCGTCGTCATCCTCATCCTCGCTCTCGGGGAAGAAGGACTTGTGGCACTGGGGACAGAGGTAATCCTCATCGAAGTCAAAATCCGCCAGGTCAAACTTGGTCTGGTAGCCGCAGTGGGGGCACTCGTACTCCATCTCGCCCTCCATGCCATCATCCTCGTCATGGCAATGGCCGCAGCCGCACATATCCTCGTCGTCGTCCTCGTCAAACAGCAAAGCCTCGATGTCCTCAAGGTCCTCGTCGATGTTGTCCACATACTCGGCCAGGTCATCGTGGTCGCCGCGCAGCTCTTCCAACTGGCCGCTGAGGTCCGCCAGAACATCCATCATCTTGAGCAGCAGCTTGTTTTCGGGGGTATCCGAGTTGAGGTTTAGGCCTTCCGCCAACCCCTTGAGGTAGGCAACCTTATCCGTCAGCTTATCCATGGTTTTCTCCTTTGTTGCGTTGCCCGGCCGTCAGGCGCGGGACAGGTATTCCCCGGTGCGGGTGTCAATCTTGATCACGTCGCCGATGTTGATGAACAGCGGCACCATCACCTCAAAGCCGGTTTCGGTCTTGGCGGGCTTGTAGGTGTTGGAGGCGGTGTCGCCCTTGAAGCCGGGCTCGGTCTCGGTGATTTCCAGCTCCACGAAGTTGGGCGCTTCCACCGAGAAGGCCTCGCCGTTAAAATAGCGGATGTTGACCTTGGTATTCTCCTTGACGAACTGGATGGCATCCTCCACCTTGTCGTGGTTGAGGGGCATCTGCTCATAGGTCTCGGGGTCCATGAAGTAGTACAGTGTGCCGTCGTTGTACAGGTACTCCATCTCCTTGGATTCGATGTGTGCGCGCGGCATCTTGTCCGAGGGGTTGAAGCTGCGCTCAATCACGGCGCCGGTCATCACGTTCTTAATCTTGGTGCGCACAAAGGCCGCACCTTTGCCCGGCTTGACGTGCTGAAAATCGACGATTGTCCACACGCCGCCCTCCCATTCGACGGTAATGCCTTTCCTGAAATCTCCTGCTACAATCATAGAACCCTCCGCTCTTTATTGGGAAACCATCGTTTCCTTACAGAATGATCAACTCTCGGGGCGCGCTCACCAGCGACCGGGCGCCCGTATCGGTAATAACACAGCTGTTCTCAATGCGCACGCCGCCCAGGCCGGGCAAATAGATACCGGGCTCTACCGTCATCACCATGCCGGGGGCCAGCTGTGCGGTGGCTGTCTGGCTCAGCCGCGGCTCCTCATGAATGTCGATGCCCACCGCATGGCCCAGGCCGTGGCCAAAGTATTCGCCATAGCCTTCCCTGGCAATCACATCCCTGGCCATCTGGTCGATGGCACGGCAATCCTTGCCGGGGGCAAGCGCATCCTGGCAGAGCATCTGCGCCTCCAGCACGGTATTATAGATGTGGCGCAGCTTGTCGCCCGGCTCGCCAAGTGCTACGGTGCGCGTCATATCGGCACAGTAACGGCCATATTTAGCGCCAAAGTCCATCGTGATCAGGTCGCCCCGCTTTACCTGGCGCTCGCCCGGTATGGCGTGAGGCAGTGAGCCGTTGGGGCCTGATGCCACGATGGTGTCAAACGCTGTCGCCTCAGCACCCAGCTCCATCATCTTGTAATCCAGCGCCAGTCGAATCTGCTGCTCGGTCAGCCCGGGCTTGATATACCCCAGGATGTAATCAAATGCCTGGCAGGAGATGCTGCACGCCTTTTCAATCAGGGCCAATTCCTGCTCATCCTTGATGGTGCGCAGCTTTTCGGGCAGCTGGGTCAGCGGCGCGAGGGGGATGCCGTCAAAGGCCGCTTCCATCGCGGTGTGGCTTTTGACCGTGATGTAGTCATCCTCAAAGCGCACCGCACCGGTATCGCGCTGCAACAGCAGCTGAGCCGCCAGGCGGATATGGTTCACCTGGGTGCTGATGTTGTGCGCCTGCCAGCCGGGCGCCTGTTTTTGCGCCTGCTCGGTGTAGCGGAAGTCCGTCACAATCGCGCGCAGGCCATCGGCAACCACCAGCAGCCCTTCCCCAGTGAAGCCGCTGAGGTAAAAAATGTTGGATGGCTTGTGAATCAGGATGGCCTCCGTCGGCTTTAGCCCCGCTTCCGCTATCAGGCGCGATACTCTATCCATGGCCCCTCCTCGCTCAGTCGCTTGTGATTACAGGTTATTTTAGCATATCCGACGGCATTTGAACACTCCCCGCCTGCAAAAACACGGGCTCATGTCATTGTTTTCATGCGCCGGGCATGTGTTTGCGACGCGCCGCATTGTACATGGCCAACATCTCGGCTGCGTCATCGGCCATGGTACCCCGGCTCTCGCAGATGATGGTAGGCGCGTAGCCGCGCTGCACCAGCAGCGGCGCCAAATGGGCAAAATCCGGGCCAAAGCCCTCATCCGCGAAGATGCGATGGCGGATTTCGCCGCTGCGTCCATACTCAATATGCGAGAAGTGCGCGTGCATAATAACCCCGCGCTCCCTGCCCACCCCTTGCTCCACAGCGTCCAGCACCCGGGCGAAATCGGCCGGGCTGCTCAGCGCGCCGCCGCCTGCCGCGTGCAGGTGGGCGAAGTCAACGCACGGCAAAAAGCTGTCGTCCAGCCGTACAAAAGTGATAATCTCTTCCAATGTGCCCAGCACGCTGGGCTTGCCCATGGTCTCCAGGCACAGGCGGATTGCCTGCAAGCCTTCCTCCATCAGCAGTCTGCGCGCCTTCAACAGCCCCTCGGCGGCATCCGATATCGCGTCCTCGCGCGGCCGCTTTTGCGGCGCGCCCACATGCACCACCAGCCGCTCGCCACCCATGAGGTGCAGCTTGTGCGCCGCCTTGAGGATATAGCCAAGGCTTTTGTCAATGGCATCCGCCCGGTTGCTGCCCAGGTTAATGTAATAGGGCGCGTGCGCGCTGATGGTTACACCCGCCTCCTGCGCCGCTTGGCCAATATCAACCGCTGTGTCATCCGACAGCGAGATGCCGCGGCCAAAGGGGTACTCAAACGCCGTCAGCCCCATCGCCCGCTGCCAGGCAAAGGTCTCCACCGTGCGCTTATTCCCTTCCTGGTAAAAGCGCTCGGAATTGCCGGCAGGGCCAAAGCGCGGTGTTGGTGTATGCTCGCTCATTGTGCCCCCGTTTTTTGGTCATACGCTTCCCAGAAGGGCTGGTAGATTTTGACCGCCTGCTCATGCTCGGCCAGCGTCTTTGAGAAATGCAGCTCCCCGGTGTCAGGGTCCTTGGAGCAGAAGTACAGATAGCTCTCCGCCAGGAACTGTTCATCCGGATACAGCGCCGCCTCCACCGCCGCGGGCGAGGGTGCGCAGATGGGCCCAACCGGCAGCCCCTTGTGCTTGTAGGTGTTGAAGGGCGATTCGATGCCCAGGTCCTGCCCGGTCAGCACCATGCGCTTGGTGCCCAACACATACTTGATGGTCACGTCGCTGCCCAGCGTCATGTTCTGCTTAAGCCGGTTGTGAAAGACTGAGGACACGCGCTTGAAGTCGGCGGTCTTCGCCTCCTTCTCAATCATGGAGGCCAAGGCCAGCACCTGATCCATCGTCATGCCCAGCTCCTGCGAGCGATCGTGATACGCTTCCTTGTACAGCGCCTCGGTCTGGCTGAGCAGCTTCTTGATGATGTCATCCTCGGTGGCGGTCAGGTAAATCTCATACGTGTTGGCCGCCAGATAGCCCTCCAAAGCATACTTGCGCTGGGGCACGGTGCCCGAGTTGATGACGTCGGCCACGTAGTAGTACGCGCTGTAATCCGCCCCGGTCTTGCTTCTGGCCAGGAAATCCGTCGCGCCGGCAATCACCTTTTCCTTCACCAGATAGTTGGCGATGTCCTCAATCGTCCAGCCGGGAATCACGGTGATGTTGCGCACCACCGGGCGCCCGTCGCCCGCCGTCAGCTGCTCCGCAATCTCGCTGATGGTCATCGCCTGGTTGAGGGTGTATTCCCCTGCCTGTATCTTTTGCCCAAAGCCCAAAAAGTCGGCATAATATTTAAAGACAGAACGGTTGCGAATCAGGTTCTGCGCCTGCAGGTTGGTGGCCACCCGGGTCAGGCTTTCGCCCGATTTGACGGTGAATGTGACATCCGTCTGATTCTGCGTATTCACCGGGTCCACATAGGTGGCGCTGATTTTACCCCACGCAAAGGACACCAGACCCATCAGCAGCAGCAAAGCGCTGAGGCCGATGAGCACCGGGCGCAGGATATGCCATATCCAGGAATACCAATACAGGCCATACTCCCGCTCGTGGTGCAGGCTATCGTAGGTATAGTCCTTTGGGGGGGCTTTTCTTTTCACGCGCGGCGCCTCATGGCATGCCGGGCAGTTCCATGCTCAGCCCGGCGGCCTTGGTCAGCATGCCGAAGATATCCGCCATCATCTGCTGCAGGCGCATCTCGGCCAGCAGGTACTGCGAGGTATCCGTGCCCGCGTACAGCAGCGAGGATATCTGGGAAAAGCGGTTCATCTCGTCGGAAGGCATGCCCTGGCTGCCCAGGGAAGACATCTGCAGCATCATCTGCAGGCGCTTATACTCCTTGAGCAGGGCGCGTGTCGTATCGCTTTCCTCGACGATTTCTTTTAATCTTCTGTATTCGCGGCACTCGTCGCTTTCCTCAATCTGACGGGCCAGCAAATGCGCGGCATCGTAGTTCATACAGTCTCCTAATGGCTCCAAAACAAAAATCGGGGGCCGATTGCTCGGCCCCCAAAGTATAACATACTCAGCCCAGGTCAACAATGACAGGCAGTATCATGGGGTTGCGCTTGATTTTCTCGTAAATGTAGCGGCGCAGCTCATCCTTGATGCGGTTTTTGATGCTGGGCCAGTCGCTGCCCTCAATGCGGTCATAAGAGCGAATGATGGTACGCACCACATCGCGGATGCCCTCAATGATGTCCTCATTCTCCCGCACATATACAAACCCGCGGGAAATGACATCCGGCCCGGAGACCAGCACGCCATTGGTGCGGTCAAACGCCATGGCCACGATGATGAGGCCGTCCTGGGACAGGTGCTTGCGGTCACGCAGCACCACATTGCCCACGTCGCCGATGCCCAGGCCATCCACCAGCACGGTGCCGGTGGGCACAATGCCGGTCAGCGCCAGGGAATCCGGGCTCATCTCAATCACCTGGCCGTTCTCGGGCAAAATGATGTTTTCCCGCGCCATGCCCATGCTCTCGGCCAGCTCCGCGTGCTGCCACAGCATGCGATACTCGCCGTGCACAGGGATGAAATACTGCGGGCGCACCAGCGTGTGCATAAGTTTGAGCTCTTCCTGGCAGGCGTGGCCAGATACGTGCACATCCGCCATGGCGTCGTAGATGACCTCCGCCCCGCAGCGATACAGCTGGTTGATAACCCGGGAGACAAAAATCTCATTGCCCGGGATGGCAGAGGATGAAATGATGACCTTGTCGGAGGCCTTGATTTGCAGCTTGCGGTGCTCAGAGAAGGCCATGCGGGTCAACCCGGCCATGGGCTCGCCCTGTGAGCCGGTGGTGATGACCAGAATCTGGTCGTCCCGGTAGTTGTTCAGGTCGTCAATCTCCAGAATATGCTCGCGCGGTATCTCCAGCAGCCCCAGCTCCATCGCCACTGTGGAGGTATTCACCATGCTGCGCCCAACAAAGCAAACCTTACGGCCATACTGCAGCGCGCAGGTCACCACCTGCTGTACGCGGTTGATGTTGCTGGAGAACATGGCGATGATGACCCGCCCGGTGGCGGTGCTGATTTGCTCTGCAAAGGTCTGCGCCACGGTGCGCTCGCTCATGGTGTAGCCCGCGCGCTCCACATTGGTGCTGTCGGCAAGCAACGCCAGCACGCCCCGGTCGCCCACGGCGGCCAGCGCGCTCAGGTCGGTTACCTCGCCGTCGGGCGGCGTAAAATCGATTTTGAAGTCGCCCGTGTGCACCACCGTGCCGGCGGGGGAGGTGATGGCCAGCGCGCAGGCATCCGCGATGGAGTGATTCACCCGGATAAACTGAATAGAAAAGCACCCCAACTGAATGGTCTGCCGCGGGGCGACCGTCACCGCCTCAATGCCGGTTACACGGTGCTCGCGCAGCTTGCTCTCAATCAGCGCCAGCGTCAGGCGCGTGCCGAAAATGGGCGCCGGCACCTTGGCCAGCACATAGGGTGTCGCCCCGATATGGTCCTCATGACCGTGGGTGAACACATACCCCCGCAGCTTGTCCTTGTTGGCAACCAGGTAGCTAATGTCGGGTATCACCAGGTCGATGCCCAGCATGTCCTCCTTGGGAAAGGTGGACCCACAGTCGACCACAATCATGTCGCCATCGCACTCGAAGGCTGTTATATTTTTGCCAATTTCATCAATGCCCCCCAAGGGTATGATTTTCAATTTTGATTGATTTGCCACAATTACCTCCTCATAGATATTCTGCCAGCTAACCCATGAGGCCGCTGTGCTATGTATACTCACTTCATCGGCGTCCGCCACGCGGCGCCGCATCATGCATGCTTGGGGTTAGCTGTTCCCTTTATCGCACAGGAAAGTCTCATCGATTTCCTGTTCGGGGTTAACAGCCACAATGCGCGGCTGCCAGGCGCTACGCTTGCCCAGCCGCTTGTCCGCCATCTTCAGCAACAGCGCGCTGATGATTAGGCCAACCAACCCGCCAACCACCATACCCAGGTCGCGACCGGATGTTGCCGCGCCGCCGATAAACAGCCCGGCCACCAGGCCAATCAGGGGAATCAGATACATCAGCGCCGACGCCTTGAGCACCTGCACATCCGGCATCTGTACGGATACCCGGTCACCCTGGCGCGCGTTACCAGGCACAAACACGGTGGTCGTCTGCTTTTCCCGGCCACAGGCATTGCAACCGTGACAGGCCGCAAGCCGCTCAAAACTAACCAAAACGCCGCTATGCTCTTGTTTTACGACAGTCCCGGTACGTATCATATAATCCCTCTCATTCTTAGCATATCATAGCATAGAAGTGGCAACTTGCCAACGCCGCATTGTAAAATATCTGTAAAACGCCTTTCGGGGCATCCAACAAGCAACTCGACCAAAATAATGTGCGATTCATCTGGTGTAAGCGCGGAGCAACCGCGTTTCGCGCTCATTTTGTGTCAGCTGCTGTTACAGTCTTTCGCGGCATCCACTGGCCATTTCCTGCATTTCCTTTGTATCACTGGCAGGCAGGCCCCATGATAGTGTACCCACTTCATGCCGATTGACCGCATGACATCCTCAACATAAAAGGACACCCAATGAAGGGTGTCCTGATTGGGAACCGGCGGCGACCTACTCTTCCGGGCGGTTACCCGCCAAGTACCATCGG
>ENA-UOOM01000860-UOOM01000860.1-fermentation-metagenome-genome-assembly--contig:-NODE-860-length-32172-cov-22.098453_pt1 | contig 32172 bp, 18 predicted proteins | sample MGYA00245781_ERZ724031 | MGnify/ENA primary metagenome ERZ724031 (study PRJEB28704, sample SAMN03018317) | fermentation metagenome | biome: anthropogenic terrestrial biome; feature: soil; material... | reverse complement strand
GTTATGTAAATCATTGAATTTTAATTAGTTAATTGAATATTTACCGAAGTATTGAATAATGACAATAAAAGTAATGAATGATTACCCTTTAATTTTGTAATTACTTTTTATTGTTCCATTCTCTTTTTTCTAGAAAGGTATCATTCAAATTTATAAAAAATAATAACACCAATTATACCATAAATATGTGCATAAATAATTTTAGGAATTGTTAATTGATGATGTTATTTAAATCTTTTGCCACTATCTTTTTCTTTATCAAGGGATATCCTTTTTCTATTAGTTCTTTCCAGAACATAATGTGTAGGTTGATTGTTTCAAGGGGTATATTGTATTCTTTGCTAAATTCTACAGATTTAAACCAGGATGTTGGCTTTATTTTGTTCCTTATCATAAACTGAGTTAACCCGATTTCACATTCAATTATTATAGCATGTTTTAATTGTTTTTTATCATCCATTGCGAAAAATTTTTCAAAGTTTATAATCGTGAAAAATCTTTGTAAAAGAATGATAGCTTCGTCTTTAAAAATGAGGAAATGACTTTGTATATGATAAGACTCGTCTAACTCATTTACCATTTCGGAAGAATCTGTTAAACCACAAAATTTTGAATCCTGCTGATGAAACCACTCGAAAAACTCATTGAGATTTTTATTATTCAGCAAAATATTGCTGTTGTTTACGAATGATATGGTATGATAGCCCGTTAAATCCTTGCCATTAATCGCCTGATATAGAAATCCAAAATCGTATCCTTTATTATCGAAAATCTCAAACTCACAATCCGTGTATTTTTCCATATATTCGTAATTCGTCAAGATGACAATCTGATCAAAATGTTTTTTTAATTCATTGATATATTTAAGATCAGAGTTAGCGGGGGTGGTTTCCGTATAACATACGAAATAACACAAAGATCTTTTACGGTTAGATGTATATTCTTTAATTAAATAACCATCATTAAAACAATCATATTGAGACCATGATTGTTTTTTAATTTCATCCCATTCTTTTTTAGATTCAACGTAGCATTTTCTTACCAGATAATTTGAGGAATTTTCCTTCAATCGAAATTCATTAACCGAACTTTTATAGTAATACCATGCATGATAAAGAGCCTTCTGATAAGCTACATCTTTAATCCTTCCGGAAAGAATAGCTTTTTTTCTAAAAAAAAAATCACCCCAATATTTTCTATTAAAAACTCCCGCGTGTTGTCCCTCATGTAGTCTATAGTCCATTAGCTTCTTATTGATAGGAATTATACTCCTATTCATTGCCAATTTCCGGGCTATTATAAAATCGTGGAATTCGAAGTTATACCTTTTCGTAAAAGGCATAATATCCTTTATAGCTTCCGCTTTAAAAACCATGGTAGCTCCGGTGGCAATATTTCCAAATCTCAGAAGATGTTCGAACAGTCGCTCCGGGTCCAATAAATGTTCTTTTTCTTTTAATACTCCAAATGATTCCCATAAACTACCTTCAATGTTAATTCCATTCTCATCAATAAAACTCGCGTTAGTAAAACATGCCTGAAATTTAGGGTTCTGCTGCAATACAGGTATGATAATTTTTAATTTGTCAGGATGCCAGATGTCGTCTTGATCGGACAAACATATATAATCTCCACGACATCTTTTTATAGTATTTTCGAAATTGTCAGTTATACCCACTCGTCGTTGATTTAAAGTGAGGAATATATTTTCATGTCGCTTTTTAAAATCATTAATAATGTCTATCGTATCATCAGTCGAGCCATCATCTCCTATTTGGATTTCATCAATCACATAATTTTGATTCAAGATGCTACTGAGTTGTTCTGCAATGTATTTTCCACCATTATATGTGCATAAAGCTACGGATATTCTCATGATAAACTAAATTTAGGGTAATTGCTTACAAAATAAGAATTAGATTGACATATCGTTTATCATTAACTTGTCGTGAGATAAAGCTGATATGGTTTCCGGGAAACTTTTTGAATTTAGTGAATTGATATCGAGTATTTTATTGAAAAACTTTCTGTATAATACAATAAAATTTGATTTTTTGATACTGTTTACCCAATACAACTCGTCCTGTATTTTACACATACAATCCATTTCACTCCCATTACCAAATAAGATATCCGCCTGATAGAATTTAGCCATAAGAATATACTTGAAAAGACTATATTTGGAATAGTTTGTTTTAAATCGATAGTTATCAAAACAAATTATTATAACATCGTCCTCTTCTTGAATTGAACGGGTTAATATCGAATTCAAATTCTTCTGGTTAATATTAGGCGATTTAATCCAATGAATACGGAATTCTTTTTTCTTCGAGAAGTATTTACGGTAAATTTTCCTGTCATTGTAAAGGCAAAATGTATTTATATAAAAATTATCAGCGAATGTGCTTATTTCATCATCAGTCATATTAAATTTTATAGGATATTTTATATTCAAAATAATGTTTCGTGTATAATCCACACCGAATAGCTTTATTCCCGTTTCCAACTTTTTGTAAGAATCAGTAGCGTCATAGTTGTTTAACATGCAGAATATTAAAAATCTGTACAAAATCTTCAAATCTTCAACATTAAACTTTTCACTATAATTAGTTATTAGTTCAGAATAAAATAAAATAGAGGCTTCAGTTTTCTCTCTTTCATTTTTTTCCCTCCAACTTGATATGTTTTTTCCGGAGAGTCTTATTGCAACAACCGAATCCGAAATACAATAGATTTTATCAAAGTTTGAATATAATAAGATCATCATATCGTCGGCATGCCAAGCTAAAGGGAAATATGGTATTTTGTATTTAAGAAATTGCCTGGTCCTAAATATGTGTTCACTTAACGATGACCGACTTCTATTTGTAATTTTTTTTATATACAAATCAGTAGATTTTTCTATTTGATTATGTTTATAGACTGTAGAAATCAGATCATCACACATATTAATTAAAATAGTTGAATATTTAACCACATTAATCTGATTTTTATTTATTTGTGGAAGATGCCTATAAAAATCAGAGACAACATTCGGTTCCAGGATGTCATCGTCTCCTAATATCATGAACCATTCTTCATTGGAAATCATTGATGAACATTGTAAAAATTGCTCACTCAATGTAACTGGATTCCGTTCATTGTTGAATTCTTTATAAACAATATCCAATTTGTCTCTATAATTTTCTAAAATCTCTCCTGGATCATCAGGACTGTTGTTATTCCCGATATAAACCTTGAATCTTTTATCAGTTTGGCAAGCCAGAGATAACATTGTCTTATCAAAATAATCTATGTTATAATATGGAATGACTATTGCAAGCATCATACATATTTCAATTAATTTAATCGATTATTTATTCTCACCCTTTCTTTAACCACATTATTTTTTATTGTTGATCTGTATGCCGTTAGGGAATTCTATTCAGATTAGATAAAAGCATTCCGCCGTGGGAACGCTCGAAATATTTTCCACTTTCCCGATGAAATAACCGAATTCCTGGTTAGGGAAATTGTTGATACGAATATTTGCCCGCTGAATAGGATTTGGTGTATTTCACTTTTAATAATTTCAAAAATGACATAAAAATATAATTTTTCATAAATACTCAAATTTGAATAACATATGTACGATACAAAAATATATAAAATCATTACAAACATTATGTACTGTTTGATGGTTTGCATTATTTAACATTCTGAATTTCTGAATATAAAAAGCAAGCTACAGCTAAAATATTTGTAAATAATTTTTGATGTTTTACCATACATCCGGAATAAGCCGCATGTTTCAGGTAAAGGATATTCAGAGTTATAAAATTTATTTACGAGTATAATTAATGACTAAAAAAATAAGAGTTGAAATCTGATCTCAACCCTTATCGTAATTATCATGTATCCAGTTATATAATTTATTTCAGTAATTGATAAATAAAGAGTAAATCTTTCTTCAATTCATCCGGTTCAATTCCATTTTTCAAAGGTATACTTAAAAATGAACCTCCAAAATAAATTTTCTCCAATAATCTTGCAACAGTATGTTTGTCAATATTTCTAATTTCTTTTGTTGAAATAGCGTTTCCAACCACTTCTTCCCATACCGAAAATTCTTCGTCAAACCACTTTTTTGCCACTTTTTGCATTTCAGGATAAAAAGTATATGCGCTTGTTTCAATATTAAGTAACGCTAGATTAATATTGTTCAAGCCGAGCTCATTCATTGTTTTTTTCTCATATTCAACTTTTTCAACGAAACTTATGATAAATTTATGCAAAGTATCTCTGTTTTTTTTATCTATTGTTTTTATAGCATGCTCTGCCAAGACGAATTTATCGATCACTTCATAAAATATTTTTTCTTTAGAAGAAAAATGATATAATATTGCCCCTCTGCTTAATCTGGTTGTCTTTTCCAAATCACTAAAGGTGACTTGATCATAAGGTTTTGTGCAAAATAATTTAAAAGCCTCAAGAATAATCCTATCTTTTGATTTCATTTTTAACAATATCCAGCGATGTTATGTGATTATTTACTACAAAGATAAGACAAATAAAATATGTTGAATACAAATTTGATTTGTATTCAACATATTGTTTGAAATAATTCATTATTTTTGCACAGTATATACTGTTATGTTAAAAGTCTAATTATGAATTATACAATTGATTTAACCGGGAATAAAAAGAGCAGTGACGGAAGTATTTTAGGAAAAGTCAATGATTTCTCGATAGAAATGTCATTACATGAATCAAATCAATTAAATGTTTATAGAAAAAATCCTTTATTGACGCCATGCGACAGAGTTGTACAGTATTATGACCGACACACTCGAACAAATCAAAATTTATTAATGTTTGGCTCCAATAGTTATCTGGGGGCAACCAATCTTCACAATATAAAAGAAGCCGCGGTAAATGCATGTTGGGAAATGGGCATTGGAACGGGAGGGGTACCTTTATTAACCGGAACAACAATTCTACAGGAAAAATTGGAAAAAAAAATAGCTGAATTTACAGGTTTTGACGATACAATTCTATTTTCATCCGGTTATACGGCCAATTTGGGTGTTTTGACAGGATTATTAAGACCGGACAATTTGATAATTCACGACAAGCTGAACCATGCAAGCTTAATTGATGGAACACTTTTATCGGGCGCGAAAATGCTTAGATATAAACACAATGATATATCTGAATTGAGCAAAATACTAAAAAACAATTGTGACAATTTCAAGGGAAAAATTCTTATCGTCACCGATGGAGTATTCAGCATGGATGGCGATATTGCAAAAATACCCGAAATCCTTGATGTCACTAGAAAATACGATGCTTTATTGCTTATTGACGACGCACATGCGACAGGAGTTATTGGAAATAAAGGAAAAGGAACGTTGTCACATTTTAAGATAGAAGATAAGAAAAATATTATCGTCAGCGGAACTTTAAGTAAAGCCATAGGGACTCTTGGCGGATATATTACGGCAGACCAGTCAATAATAGATTACTTGAGAATTTATGCAAGAAGCAATATGTTCTCCACCTCTCTACCTCCTTCAATTTGTGCGGCTGCAATGGAAGTCTTTGACACAATCTCTAATACAGAAATTGTAGAAAAGCTTAATGACAACTCAGCGTATGCACGGAACAGATTAAGGGAGGAAGGTTTCAATATACTGAATACTGAAACCGCCATTATTCCTTTGATTGTTGGAAATCAAACATTATTGACAAAAATGACGAAAGATTTTATCGATGATGGAATCCTGATAAATCCAATATTTCCTCCTGCGGTACCAGCCAATCTAGTTCGTTTTAGAATCAGCATAATGACATCTCATACCCGTTCTGATATAGATTGCCTTATTAACACAATCATTAACATATTTAATAAGTATGGACTCGAAAGACACATTTCATAGCTTTTCAATAAGATGGGATAATTCAATCGAAAATATAATCGAAAGCGATTGGAGATCTATATTTGGAAGCAGCAATATAAAAAGTTATCGTTTTTTCCAAGCTACGGAATATTCAAATTTTAATGATGTTGAATATTACTATCTGTCTCTATTTTATAAAGTGAAAAATATAGCTATCATCCCATGCTTTACATATTATTTGGATCTAATTGATTTATTGACAGGTAAAATGACTAAATCCATAATAAATAAACTACGCAGAGTATTTAGTGATTTTGGCAAGTATAAATTACTTGTTATAGGTTCTTATCCGGCGACCTGTGAACATTTTATTGGAATTGATTCATCCCTGGACAGTGAAATAATTACTGAAGCAAGCACTCTGATAAATAAAGAACTTGAAAGTAAAAGAAAAGAACTTGCTTGTAGTTTGATTATGGTCAAAGACGTCAGAACAAAACATCTTGGATTTATAAGTAATATTTTATCAAGACACTTTTATTTTTTCAGCTCATTTCCAACCACCTTTTTCCCTTTGCTTCCAACATTTCCTTATCCTGCAGCATTGAATAAAAGAAAGCAGAAACGTAGATATCTTAAATACAGTAAGTTGTTTGATGAATTTTATTGTTGGGAAAAAGTGACTGATTTTAAAGAATATACTCCGCTTTTTTATGAGTTATACCAGAAAGTACTAAGTAAAGCAAAAAACAAGTTTGAGGTTTTAAATGAGAACTTTTTCTTGAATCTTAATACATATTTTCCAGATGAAACATTTTTATTAATTGCCCGGGATAGATCTCATAAAGTGAAATTAATCCAAGTTTTGATGAAGGAAAGAGACAGACTCTTGCCTCTTTATCTAGGAACAGACAAGGAAATGGATGATGAAAAATCTTTGGTTTTATATTTGAATGCTATTTTTAAGCCAATAAAATATGCCGAATCAATAGGAGGATTGGATCTTGTCGAATTCGGCCAGACCAGTTATTATCCAAAAGTTTTATCCGGAGCTTTGGTTGAAGATTTATCTTATGGTTTTTATTCTCACAATAGACTTATGGAACTAATCATAAAGTATTTTTTTAAATATATTTTTATTCCGGAAAAAATACCTGCACATGCGTATTCAAACGAGCGCATTGACGCAATAAAAAAGTTTATAGAAGAAAAAGGAATGGTGGCAATTAATATTTAGTGTTTTGAATTAAAGTTTCTCGAATCAGCACTGGATTGGCTGTAACATAATACCGTGCCAGGTTAATTACTGACTTTAATAAAAATGTAAATAAATTCAAGAGGGCTTCAGAACCGATGATTATTGCTTAAGTTGTAATTACAGTTTTGTGAAAAATAAAAATAACACTATAGATATCTATAACAACCTTCATATCAATATCGTTGTTTATCTCTTTCCAATTTAAACTTTTACAATTAGACATAATAAAAAGATAATATTTACCTACATTTTGATTTTTAAACATTGAATATTTCTTTGATCAATTGGCATGCTATTATCTATGTTTTGATTCATTCTTGGGTTTTCGGCAACGGTCTGTTTTGATATTATCCCCGCCAAAATTTTCCTATCCACATCTTGCAATTCCCGTTTCAAATCTTTCAGTTGTTCTTCCTTCTTCCACACCGAGTTAATCACCTCCCGCAAGACAGGCAGGTCTTTCTGCTCTTTGGCAATACGCTTGTGTTCATTATCGATCAGTGTGGGAATCTTATGCAGTGCGCTCAAAAAGTTCATCGAAGCCAATTTCGGATCGGCAGCCATAATTCCGTTGTTGTAGGTGTATTTGATACCTCCATCTCCTTCGACAAAGAAACGATTTTCCTTGAAATCAAATCCTTCTTTCATACTTGCTTCCGTTTTTACCAGTAATCTAAAACCATACAGCGAACCAATCTCCTCGTAAAATCCGTGAGTACGGGCAGTTTCAGACAAGCGGTTGAGTTTTTCCCCGATTTGTTTTACCGTAGCATTTTCGGGCAAACCGTTTAAGCGGACGGGATTTAATACCTCGCCGGACTCGTTCTTTAGAATACGCGCCGACAGGTGCTTTTGGTCTTTCTCCAACAGGGAAATCCGGTATCGTGAGGCCTCGATTTCATTGGCTATACTTTCCAGTTTGATGCGCGTTTGTGACCTGGACTGATTAAAACTGCGCCGCTCACTTTCCAATGAGGCAATTTGTTTTTCCAGCCGTGCCTTATCCAGCAAGTCGGTATTGCCCGAAAGGATCGCCACATATTCGGAAAAGTTCATGCCCGACTGCTCATCCAGACTGCCCTCGTCGATGGTACGCTTGCCCAAACGATTGGTTTTGAGTTGGTCTATAAACAGTTGTTTATTATGTAACAGGTTGAATTTATAGCTGTCCAACGAACGTTCTACAGCATAAATGACCACATCCACGTTATTGCCGGCAAAATTTTTGGCAATATCGTTCCCTTTGCGGACGGCACGGCCGTCGCGCTGCTGCAAATCGCTTGGACGCCACGGTGTGTCGAGATGATGCACCGCCACCGCCCGTTTCTGCGCATTCACTCCGGTTCCCAGCATACTGGTTGAGCCGAACAACACCCGAATTCTTCCGGCATTCATGTCGGCGAAAAATTGTTTTCGAGCCTTATCCGTTTTCGCTTCCTGCATAAACCGGATTTCATTCGCCGGAATGCCGTGGTTTTCCACCAATTTGCGCTTGATCTCCGAATAAACGCTCCATTCGTTGTTGGACTTGAACGTTCCCAGGTCCGAAAACACAAACTGCGTTCCCCTTTGCGGGTTGTATTTCCGGTAGTATTCCGCGATTTGGGCGGCGCAGTGGCTTGCCTTGTTATCCACGTGGTCGTCGTAATGCGGGCTGATCATCCGCATGTCCAAACTCATTTTGCGGGCATAGTCGGTGGCTATAAGCATTCTGGCTTTCTCTTCGTTTTCGGACAACGGTGCACGCCCCAACAGGGTTGCATCGCCCGTTTTGGCGAACTCCATCAGTTTTTGGATAAAATCTTCCTGGTCGGGCGTCGGTGGAATGTGGTGCAGGATTTCCAATTTATCGGGACGGTCGATACCGATGTCTTTTGCCGTGCGATAATCGGTTATCTCCGCATAAAATTGCGCCAACTCCGGAACTTTAATAAAATAACGGAAACGCTCTTTCTGCACGATGTTGTTCGTTATCGAAAACTCGTAATCGGTGGTTTTTCTGGCGTAAATAGCTGCCCACGCGTCGAACGAACGGATACCCTGCTCTTCCAGCGCTTTCGGGCGCAGGTATTTGAACAACAGATACAATTCCGTGAGCGAATTTGAAATGGTTGTTCCCGAAAGAAACGTCGCTCCCAAATCCTTGCCCCTCCGCTCCTGTATGGTGCGGATGGCGAAAAGCATGTTCATCGCCCGCTGGCTGCCGTTGCTGTTGCCCAATCCCGCTATGCGGCTGTGGCGGGTATTAAACATCAAATTTTTAAACTGATGCGACTCGTCTACAAATAGATGGTCGATGCCCATCATCTTGAAATCGGTAATATCATCCTTTCGGGTATTGATATCGTGTTCCAGTGTTTTCAGCTTGACTTCCAGGTTCTGTTGCCGCATGATCAGCCCTTTTTCCATCGCACGGGAAATATCTTGGCCTTGCGAACGAAGAACTTCAAGGTTTTCCTCCACGCTGTCCAATTCCTGTTGCAGTATCTCCCGTTGTATTTCCGGAGACTGGGGAATCATGGCAAACTGCTCGTGAGAAAGGATGACACAGTCCCAGTCGTTGTTCTTGATATCCCCGAAGATGCGTTGCCTTTTTTCCGGCGTAAAATCTTCTTTGCCCGGATAAAGTACCCTGGCATCTGGATAAGCCTTGCGGTAGGTTTCGGCTATTTCCTGAACGTTGGCTTTCAGCGCCGTTATCATCGGCTTATGGGCTAATCCGAGGCGCTTCATCTCTTGTGCCGCACAGCACATGATCAGCGTTTTTCCCGTTCCGACCTCGTGATCGCAAATGCCGCCACCGTTCATTTTAAGCATCCAGACGGCATCCTTCTGGCTGTCGTACAAGTCTTCAATGGCAACGTTTTGCCGGTTTAATCCGGGAAAGGTCTGCAACGAGCCGTCATACCCGGGACGGACAAAACAGTTAAACTTATTGTTGTACATCGTTGCTAGCCGTTCCTTGAACTCGCTGTTTTGCGCCTGCAACCATTCGGTAAAAGCGTCACGGATTTCGTCGATCTTGGCGTTGGCTGCTTGAATGGCTTCGCCGTCGCGCATTTTAACCTCTTTGCCGTCTACCATCACTTTTTTGGTAATGTCGGGCGTGGTGTTTACCAACGCGTGCTTCAACAACGCCACGCCGTCAAACGTGCGGCTCTCCGAGCGAACGGCGTACTTGGTCCAGATGTTCATGTTTTTCCGGCTGCATCGCACCGAAAAATCATCCAGCGAGTCACTGTAATGGATATAGACCTCCGTATCGAACAAATCGGAAGCGAAACGGCCGTATATCTCCGTGGGTATCCAGCGTTCCCCGAGATTGAAATCCAGCTCTTCAAACTCGATGCGTTGCGGAAAGGCATCCTGCAGGGCTTTCAGCGAAAAAGCGGATTCGGCGTCATCGGGGTGGTTCTTTACATACCTTTCCACCGCTTTGGCTTTTTCCACCACGTTTCCGGCAATGAACTTATCTGCAATTTCGTAATCCTGTTCTAACGGATTGAAAAAGATGCGTCCATGCAATTCGTTCTTCAGTTCTTCCCGCGAACTGTCCTGCAAGTTCGCCATGTAATCCAGATCCACCCGTCCGAACTTGTTGAGCGATGCGGCAAGTGCTTCTTCCACGGTATCCACATGCGTCAGCTCCTCGGTAGAAAACGATACGGGACGGGTAAAGATGTCGGCTTTCTGCCACGTGCCTCCAATGTTGCGTTCCAAAAAAGGAATATCGCTTCCGGCTGTGTCCATCTTAATGACTTTCAGGTTTTCACTGGCGTTCAGGTGTTCGTACCTGGAGACAAACAAATCATACAGCCTGTTCAGTTCGCTTCGCATCGGCATGTACGGAAGCTTGGTTTCCACTTCGGTATCGTATAAACTCTTATAGGCATCACGTACCGTGATATACATTCCGATGCGGTGGTACTGCTTGTTGTTTACTACCAGCGGAACAAACGTCATTTGCCCACCATCGTCTCTTTTCAAATATCCCACCTGTTCATTATCGGCTATCAGGCAGCCTTCGCGGTAATGCGGTTCCCAATTACCCGTGTAAGGACGGGGTTCGAACGATACAGTTTCGAGTTCGCCGAACAGCATTGCCGGCGGTTTTGCGGACAAGGTGCTTGTGTCTGGTGCATCGGTTTGTACCGCCACCACCTGCTCTTTTCCGTTCTTCTGTACTTCCGTCTGTTGGGCCAGACGCGCTTCGTGCTGAATGACCAGTCTCCATTCGTCCACGAAATGTTTGGGTGTGGCAAACGGGTCGATATCGGCAAAAAAATCATCGATTACCTGTTGTGTGGTTTGCGTTGCTTTCGGATACGCAGTCAGGGATGTTACATTTTCGTTTCGGGCGGGGCGATTCACTACCGTCGTTTCGGCAATTATTGGATTTGAAACGGGTTGTTGTGCCCGGGAGTTTGTTACAGACGACGGAGTCGGCTGTACCGGGCGGGATGGGGATTGCCAGTACATGGGGCGAGGTGGCGGAACACCCCGGTGTGACCTTTGGCCTTTCTTTTGCGGAACGATCTGCGTTTTTTCCTGCGAGGAGAAGCCGAACAAGTCGTACAGTGACATAACCGGTTCTTCGCTCAGGGGAGAGGTGGTTTCTTGCCGTTGTTGGCCAGGTTCGGTACCCGGATTGTTCCTGTCGTCGGATAGGTTGACCGGATTTCCAGTGTTCTCCGTATTTTGGAATTCGATGGATACATCCGGGTTGTTTTCTGTTTTCCGGAGTCCTGTTTCCGGTCTGCTGCCCTCTATTTTTTGTTCCGTCGCATCGGCAATGGCTACACGCAACCCCGAACGTACCAGTTTGGGCAACATCACATCCAGATCATAACTTTTGAAACGAATTTTCACGTTATCATTTTCGCTGTTTTGAATTAAAGCCAGGTCAAGAACAGGTGATACTTTTTCGGCATCACTATGATAGATTTCGTAATATTCGTTTACCCTAAAAAGGACTATGGTATCGGGATGTTTTTGCTTGATCTGGGTGTATTCGTTTGGAATTTTAAACGTTTCAGCTTGGCGGTTTTTTTGTTTTACTCCAACCGATTTGTCTTCAATAATTTCTGCATCGACAATTTCGGGTGTGAAACGATTACCCACATAACCCTTTAATTCGTGGATATTTTTCAACTGTGCAGGCTCGAAATACATGTCCCGTTCCACTTTTAACCCGCCAATGCTGATGGATTGGATTTCTTCAAGTGAAGAGTATCCCAACTCCCAATCCCTGCCGTCCATCGTAGTGAGCGTAAACAAATCTCCTGTTTTCGAATCGTGTTCAAGAATATACGAGGTATAGGCGCCCATTGGAAAGAAAAAGCGCAAGTAAGCCATTTTATCACCGATGGGGTTACCGTCATTGGTAGCGTATAAGTTGGGGATGTTCCCCACTAACTTGGCGGGAATCAGTTCGTAGGCATCATCCGCCTCTTCCGCCTCGTTTCCCAACGTTGTGGCAGCTTTTTCCATAACCGCAAGTCCGGTTCCGGGTAATGTGAAAACGTTTTGTTTCCCTGGTTCTTCACCGCGAAAGAACGATACATCGAAAGCGGATTGCCTGATCTGCCTTGACAGTTCGTCCCGCAAATCGCTTGCCATGCCGTTTATGCCGCCTTCATGGCGCATCACCCAGGCCGGTTTTCCGTACAAGTCAGTGCCTCTGTCGCGTGTGGTATAAATATTTCGGGAAACATCGGCAAGCAGGGAATTGGCGGGGATTTCACCGCCATCGACTTCAATGAATTTCTGTTCCGTTTCATTGACAATACCTTTTCCGGTCTGCTTTTGCAGGATGATCAAATCGGTGCCTACATCCGTACCGGCATAATCGGAAAAGAGGTTGTTGGGCAACCGCACCGCCGAAACCAGGCGGCTGTTCTCCATCAGGTATTCGCGGATAAGGGTATTGCGTTCGCTGTTCATCACGCCCTGAGAAGTGATAAACGCCAATACGCCGCCTTCCTGCAAGGCATCCAGCCCTTTCAGAAAGAAATAGTTGTGGACGGAACGGGTGGCCTGCTGTTTGGCGGGCGATGTTCCTCTCGAATACGACAGATCGAATACAGACACATCGCCGAACGGTATGTTGCTCGCCACCAGGTCGAACGAGCCTAATTGTTTTTGGTTGATGTTCTCGAAACCTTCGATGTGCACGTCAGCATCGGGATACAGGGCATTCAGGATTTTGCCGGTGAACAGATCCTTCTCAAAAGCAACGGTTTCTACGGAGTTTCCGGGGTTGAAGGCTGCGACAAAGACGCCCGTCCCTGCCGAAGGTTCGAGCAGGCGGGCGGGCGTAACTCCGCTGTTACGCAAGGCATGGACAATACTTTCCACGATGACGGGCGGCGTGTAAAACGCCGTGAGGACGGACTGCTTCAGGCTGTCCGCGTAGCGGTTATAAATCTTTTCGTTACCGGCATACTCCCGGATAACCCGATGCAGATCGGCCACTGACGAAAACAAGTCGAGTTCGGATTTTTTCCAACGGGAAGCGTCTTCTAATGTATTGGCAGGATTGAGTATGCATTTCAATCCGCCGAAACCGCTGTACCGGGAAAGAATTTCCCGCTCTGAAACGGTGGCATGGCGATTCTCTTTTTCCAGCCGTAACGCCGTCTCGATTGCCTGTATGTTGTCGTTTAAATGCGCCTTTTTACCATACGCCATGTTCCTCGATGTGGAGGGCTACGGTTCCGGTAAGTTCGGTGTACAACAAATCGTAAGCGGGCGAATCGATAAACTCCGGCTCATCCGTGGGATAATTGGCGAACACTTCTTTGCAATGGGGGTACATCTTTTGCGCGAACGGACGCAGGTCTTCGTCTGCCATGTACGTATCGAACTCGTTGCAGACCACTTTGAAAAGGGTGTCGAACCCGGAGAAATGTAACCCTTCGTACAGCACACTGTTGGAGAGTTCGGCGGCTTCGATTTGCGTATGCCCGGCTGCCAATGCATCGGAATAAGTTTTGGCGGCAAGATCGGCACGCTCCTCGATAAACGTTTTGTCGACCGACAGCTCTGGAAAACTTTCGTTTAAATACGATTGCAGCGTAAGCGTGAAATAGGATAAATCACGAGCCGCGGTTTTTTGAATTGGAAAGTTTGTAGTCATTTTGTTTGTTTTTTGGATTTAGTGGTGGTCGTTATTTAGCAAAAAAATAAGGCTTATTTGGGGAAATGGCATTACTTTTTGCGTGTTTGAAATGTAAGTTTCATGTCAATAGAAACTGGTAAGCGGGAATAACGGAAATCAGTCCTAAATCGGTTTGAACGGTATCTGTCGAATTGGAAGAAACAATTATTCCGTTTTCTGTTTTAAAGTACCGCATGGCATCCAGCAGTCCGTTTACTTCCCTTTCAGTATTTTCGTAAGTTAATTCCCAGCAGACCTGCACAATCTGCATAGTTTTGTCCTTAAAACGGACAATAAAATCGCACTCCTTATTGTTTTCATTGAAGTAGTAAATCTCTTTTGTTTTACGGCGCAAGTGCCAAAAGACTACGCTTTCGAGTAAATGCCCGACATTCCGGTTGAACGACGTGCTACCGGCCTGCACTAAGCCCGGGTCTATCACGTACATCTTTTTGGCACTTAACATCTGTGCTTTTGCCGACCAGTCAAATTTGGGAACCATCGCTATCAGATACGAATTTTCAAAATAAGAAAAATAATTCAATATGGTTGTAGTTGATTTTACGCCGACAGCAGATGTCAGTTTTGAAGGCACAATGAGTGTCCCGTTATTGGCCAACAGATAAGAACACAGTTTTTTTATTGCTCCACCGTCTTTTAAGCCGTAGCGAACAATAATATCCCGATTGAGAATATCTTCTATCAAAAAATCAAGAATTTCGGGTAATTTTTGTTTCAAAAAATCGGGAAATCCTCCTTCTGTGAGGTACGCTGATAAACTTTCACCGTTTGCTTCGTCATCTTTAAAATCTAAATATTCCGCATAAGAAAACGGAAATAGTTCTTTGGTAATATGCCTCCCTGTCAGTTTTGTTCCTAATTCGGCACTGAGTAAACTCGCGTTGGAGCCGGTAATAATCACCTGAAATTTTTGATCTAACTTCTGGCGGATATACAATTCCCAGCCGTCAATAATTTGAATTTCATCGAAAAAAAGTACTTTTAATCCGGTTTCATCAATGACTCTGTCTAACAAAACGAAGTCTTTAATGTCAAAGCCGTAAAGTTTTACATCTTCAAAATTCAAGTAAAATACATCCTTAAAATGCCGACGGACAAATTGCCGCAGAAGGGTACTTTTGCCGCAACGCCTGATACCCGAAAGTATCAAGGCATGCGTACTTGTATCTGGCAAATCTGGCATCAACGTTCTCTCTGTTACTATTTCGGCTTCAGAAAATGCTTTAGACTTTTGATCCCTTGCGATTTCGGCAAGTGCGGATTGTTGCATGTTTATTCCCATAATTGAACTGGTTTTACTGCAAATATAAACTGTTTTTTCGAGTCAGCCAAAATATTCCATTATAAATGGATTAAATATATCATTTAAAATGGAATATATATCCCATTAGAATTGGAATATATTTCTTGATACGATATGACATGAAAATAGACGATAATAAGCCTATAAAACGCAGAAAGGCACCGGTGTCCCCACCGATGCCAACCACTAAATCCAATGTATAAACAACTGTTTATGACAATGAACCAGGGTGCAAAGGTAGGAATTTTTCGCTACTTTACAACCTTTCGCTATTTTTCACCATGCTTTCCGCGTTTTTTAGCGGGACGAAAGGTAGATGGAAATTCAAAAGCCGTACTTCCGTCTTCTTTCAACACGATAAACGCGTCGAATTTCTTGTTCTTACGGCTTGTCATGCCCCGTATCAGCGATGATTTTCCCGATGCAAGTATCATTCTCACATCGTCTTCGGATAATATTCTGCCGCAAATGTTTCTGAACAGCAACCATTGGCAACCCCTATCGGTGCATTTGGCTACTTTGTCCAGGAGTTTTACGGTTTTCTGTTGACATTTCGGGCACTTGAGCACTGCAACATTGTCTTTCGGAAAATCCAAGGCCAGCAGTTCTTCCGTAATCTGCCGGGCATAGACGGCAATACTTTTATCGAACGTTTCGGAAACCATTTTGCCCGATTCGATATCGGAAAGGGCTTTTTCCCACGCACCTGTCATAGCCACATCCGCGATGCGTTTGTTTTTTACAGCTTCATACACTTTCAACCCTTTGGAGGTAGGTATTAACGATTTTTTTTGACGCTCGATGTATCCCCTCGAAAACAGCGTTTCGATAATGGATGCCCGGGTAGCCGGTGTTCCGATGCCATATTCCTTGATGGTGTTGCGACTGTTTTCGTTTTCAATTTCGTTGGATGCTTTTTCCATCGCCGACAATAGTGTCGCCTCGGTATGTAACGGTTTGGGTTTGGTTTGCTTTTCGAGCAGTATGGCGGAAGATATTTTGAGCGTATCGCCCTTATCCAGACAAGGAAGGTGCTGGTCGGGATTATCGTTGTTTTCCTGTTGTTCCGGGTCAAACAATCCCCGCATCATTCGCCAACCGGGTTTTATTATTTCCGTGCCGTGTGCAGTAAAACGATGTTCACGTGCCAATCCGGTAATGTGGGTGACCTCTTTCTCACACGCTTCGGACAGCGTTTCCAGCAAGCGGGTGGCAATCAGTTTATAGACGGCTTCTTCTTTTTTGGAAAGTCCGGACGGGGTATTGTCTGTGACAAGCAGAGCGTGATGGTCGGTTACTTTTACGTCGTTGACGCATTTGCGGTTAAGCGTTGTTTTTTGCAAGGACCGGGCATATTCTTTCAACGGAGGATAAGCGGTCAGAACTTCCAGTAATGTCGGTATTTCATCCCAGACATCTTCGCCGATGTATCGGCTGCCTGTACGCGGATAAGTAATAAACTTCTTCTCGTAAAGAGCTTGGGCTATGGAAAGGGTTTCATCTGCAGAGAAGTTGAGTCGTTTGTTGGCGTCTTTTTGCAACCCGGTTAAATCGTAAAGCAGGGGAGGCGCTTCGCGGACAAGTTTCGTGTCTGCTTCGATAATCTCCATTTTGGCTCCGCGGATGCAGTTTTGGATTTCCTGCGCTTGCTCCTTTTCCGTAAATTTCTCCTCTGAAAGCATCTTGAATTCGATGCTTTCGGCTTCCTGTACGGTCTGTACTTGAAAATAGGTTTGAGGTTGAAAATTTCTGTTTTCCAGAAAACGACCGCACACCATCGCCAGCGTGGGTGTCTGCACCCGTCCCAGTGAATAAACGCCGCTGCCGGCAACAATGCTCAATGCCTGTGACGCGTTGATGCCTACCAGCCAATCGGCTTCACAGCGTGAACGTGCGGATTGATAGAGGTTATCGAACTCGCTGCCGTTTTTCAGCTTTTCAAATCCTTCTTTTATAGCCTTATCGGTCAGTGAACTTATCCACAGTCTTTTAAACGGTTTGTTGCATTTCAGGTATTTGAAAATCATGCGGAATATTAATTCGCCTTCACGTCCGGCATCGGTGGCGACGATGATTTCGTCGCACTTGTCAAATAGTTCTTTAATTACATTCAGTTGCGTTAAAGCCCCGGGTTCGGATCGGTACTCTTTGCCTTGTTTAGCTTGGCGTGGTACCAGTTGAAACGGTTTGGGCAGGATGGGCAGGTTTTCCCGCCTGAACCCCGTAAACCCGTATTGCTCGGGAAGGGCAAGGGTTGTCAAATGCCCGATTGTCCACGTGACAACAGTACCGGCTTCCGTTACGTTTCCTATATAGCCGTCCTGCGTGCCGCATATACCCAGCACGTGGGCAATGGTACGCGCCACGGATGGTTTTTCCGCTATAATAACTCTCAGCATAATACTTTTATTTTTGTGTTATAATTTTACAATATTGATATGTCGCACTTTCCTGACCTCTCCGTCAGATGACGGAAGATTTGGATAGCTCTACATTTTTCGTCCTCTCGATTTCTTATGCTTTTGTTCTTCAGCCTGATTTTCCGTGGGAGCGGTTTGTTCTTTTTTCAGCGCATCCTTCAGGTGTTTGGTCGCTTCGTTCGTTTTCCCGTCGGAATTGACCGCTTTTTGGGTTCTGGACGCTTCGTCGGGTTGGGCAGACTGTCCGGCTGCATTCTTGGCTTCCTGTTTTTGTTTGTCTGGATTACGGAACGAAAAAGCGGTTTTACCCGTTTCAACATTGTATGTAAGGTATCCTTTGTAGGGTTGTCCTTTTTTATCTATCAGGTCGTTCACGTAGATGGTCTCGCCTTTTTTGAACTGTTCGTACTGGGCATCGCTCAACTTCTTGCCGCGGATGAGTTTTGGTGCTTCGCCCGGAGCTTGTTTTTGTTGTTGATTTTGCCCGTTCCGGTCGAACAAAAATTCCACGTACCGCTTATCGGCGTTGAATTGGACGGAAGCCGAAAACTCCTTTCCTTTGTTGGAGATCATGCCTTCGAGGTAAAGTGGTTTCCCGTCTTGAAGCGTTTGCTTTTGCTCCTCCGATAATTTTACTCCTTTGATTTCATCGGGAATTTTGATCCTGTCGGCACGCAGGGCGACCAGTTCGTTGGTCAGCCTGTCGATGCTGATAATCGAAGGGATGGTTTCGCCGGTTTTCAGGTTGTCCAGGTGAACGACTCTGCCCATGTTCCCCGTTTCCAGCAGGTTTTTCTTGTCTTCTTCGGTAAAGGTATGCCCGAAAAAGGGAAAGTGAAGCGCGGGTTCTTTGCGGACGCCGTGCATGGCTACCACGGTTTCGCCGTTATCGCCGGGTTGTAGTGACAAACGGGCATCGGTTCGGGCGATTGCAGTACCCAGATTCAGGCTGATGGGTACCAATTCTTTGGTTTTGAAACCACGGAGCAAATCGTCCAGCAGATTCATTTTCTGCAATTTTTCCTGGCTGACGCCCATGGCGTTCATCGTTTTCCAGTCGATATCTTCTACCTTGTAGCGATATTCGGATGCGGTGGTGGTTGGAGTTTCCATTGTTTCTTGTTTTTGAGTTTGACTTATTGTTTCCGGATGTTGTTCCGGAGTAGTTTCTTTTTGTGTAGTTTGCTTTTCGGAAAGATTAAAACCTTCGGCTTTTACTTCGTATTTTTTTAACATCGATTCGCCCGCAGGTGTAGGGTCTTTCAGGATATTTTTTATGGTTTCTGCCAGAAAGTCTATCCTGGGAACGGGTACCTTGAAAATACGAAAACGTGTGGGATCTCTTACCTGACGCATGAAATTGGAATAGAAGTTGGAGAGAAAGTCTCCGTTTTTATCTACACGCATAAAATCGGGATTGTTCCCGCTTTTCGGTTCCACAGTTTTTACTTTTCCTTTTTTGTCGATACCGCTCACGGCTTGCAGACTATGTTTTTCCTTATCAAAGACGAGAAGGGTTTCCGAGAGTTCATCGGGTTGTACCTTATTTTTTAGTGGTTGTTCTTCCATATCATAAGCGTTTATTAGTAATTGTTGAAAGTAATTGTTGAAAGTAATTGTTGAAAGTAATTGTTGAATTGATTTACGTGCAAAACTATACTCTTTGTAACCGCATTACCTGGATTTGGCGTTACGTGGCATTATTTGGCGGTGTCTGGCGCTACGTCCGCTTTTTGCCTCGAATACTTCCCGTATAAAACGGTTCACATCGGAAAGTTTGTAGTAGATTTTTCCATTTATGGTGTAGTAGGGCAGTTGTCCTGAAGAACGATACCTTTGCAACGTACGTGGACTGATGTTCAACTCGAACAACAGGTCCTGATTATCCAGTAATTCTTCGCCCGTATTACATTTTTTTCTGCGCAATAGATTCTCAAGTTTCTCATCCAGCAGGTCGAAGCGTTCCAGTAAGTTATTCATATAGGTGCGAAACTCTAGTTTATCGATGTTCATTTTTTGTTTTTCGGGCAAAGGTCATGGTTTGATGCGGAAAGATTTGCCAAGTTGATGCCAATTGGCAGAGCATTTTTATATTAGTTTAACAAGTTTTGCATTTTTCTGTATTAGCGGAAGTTCTCGCTTTTAATGGTAATATGTCGAAGCATTATATTGATTAGCAGTTTATTGTTTGTTAAATTTAAAAAATCGACAGTATGTTCTGTATGTAAAATAGTATATTTGTTTTAAAGAGAGTGATTTGTGAATTAGTATAGATATTTTTTTAACTTAAAAACTTAACAATATGAATTCATCAAATTATTCAGATTACTATATGGCAGAAATAAAAATGGAGCAAGTTTCCATCTTCAATTCGCTTTCAAACTTTGAAAACGGTCTAAAAACTCTGCAACAGATGAGAAATGAAGTTATAAAAAAGGGTTTTGCTGATGAAAAAGAAGAAATACATTTTTTCAAGATAATTAAGCCCAATATCCTTTCTTGTATTTTTTTCTTTCGGGAAATTTACAAAATTGAGCGTAATGCCCCGCTTAATAATCAAATACTTTCATCAAACTATTATAAAAGCTGCGTGAATATGTATAATTCAAGTTTCAAAACAACTTTTCAATTGACAGACTTTTATGAATATTGGCTTATTGGAGCTGATGACCGAGACAGTGAGTTTTTTCTTAGAAAGAAATGCAATCACAAAAAATTCATACAATTAGAGTTTTGTGATTATGACCCTGAATTTTCTACCTTTTATGACCAGCTGACATCATATTTTATTTCAAACAATATGATTAATAAGTTTCTATGCTATAAGATTAATGAATTTGATAATTTGTCATATGCAAACAATAAAAACCTGTATTCGCTCAAATGGAAACGCTCTAAAGCAGATTTGATTGAATTAATATATGGCTTGTATCACACAAAATGTTTTGAAGGAGAATCGATTAACTCTATTTCTAATCTTTTCGGTAAATTCTTCCAAAAAGAGTTGACTGATGTTTATCATACGTTTCACAGAATGAAATACCGGGCACGAAGTAAGACCTTTTTTATTAACGAAATATCTTCCGCCCTGGAAAAAGCAATGGAAGATAAAGATTGATTTCAAGTAATACACAAACACTCTCTTTGTCTCGATATGAAGGTTAATGATTTATATGCTAACATCCTGGAAAAAATCGATTATGTTTCGGGATGTTTATCACGTTTAAAACCATAATTAATAGTCTTTGATTTGCAAAAAAAAAATCCTGTTATTACAAATTATTATTCGTTAATAGTAGAATATTCGCACACAAGTAGTGTTTTTTCGTTTATACTAATATTTTTCTGATTATTTGGTTGACTCTAGGGTGCTAAGTTGAACTTAGCACCTACTTCATATCGATATTAGTTTATTGAAATCAGGTATCATGATTTTATTTTATTCGGAGACGGAAGATTGCCAAGAACTAGGTAACGGTTATCCAGGTAATCCTCAGCGGAAGCAGCGAAGACATGAAGCGCATCAGGGAAGAAGAGAAACTCGATGAATGGGCTGATGATTCGCTGCAATGGCTGCAAGACACTTTCGGGAAAGAGAACATCGTATCTGCCGTACTGCACCGGGACGAAACCACATCGCATGTTCATGCCGCCCTTATTCCGATCGTAACGGGAGAAAGACGGAAAGCTGACAAAGAAAGAGCCGACAAAGCCCAAACGGAAAGAAAACATACCGGAAAAAAAGCACGAACACCGTCCGTCTGTGCGCCGACGATGTGCTTACCCGCGACAAGATGAAAGACTACCAGACCAGCTATGCTGAAAGAATGGCCAAATACGGACTGGAAAGAGGAGTGGAAGGCTCAAAAGCGAGACACAAAACCACGCAGGAATATTACCGTGAACTGTATCTTCAACAACAAACACTGAAAGAAGACATCGGGAAGAAAGAACGGCAAAAGTCTGATATAGAACAACAATATACCCGGCTTTCGCAACAGGCAGACGAGAAAACCAGAGAACTGGAAGAAACCCGGCAAACCTTTGACGAAACCAAACAGAAACTTCAAAAGGAAAAGCAGGCCCTTAAAACAGCCGAGATCAAGACCAAGATAACCGGAACGGTCAGCTCGTTGTTGGGAACACCCAAATGCCGGCAGTTGGAACAAGAAGTGGAATCGCTCAGACATACCATAGAAGAAAAAGAAGAATCGTACCAAAATCTCATGCAACAAAATGAAAAAAGGGAACAGGAATACCAAAACCACATCCGGCAATTACAGGAACTACACGCCGACAAAATCCGAGAGAAAGAATCGGAAAGCAGCCAACTTCAAAAAATCATCGAAAAGCTCAAAAGCTGGATGCCCAAAATAACCGATTTTTTGAGTATCGAAAAGGAAGCCAAATCGGTTGGATTTTCAGATGACAGTATAAAGAAATTGATACAGGGTAAATCCATTGAGTTCAGCGGAAAACTTTGGTCGGAAGAACACAATAGGCGTTTCGAAACCGATCACTCCGTTGCCAAAATCGAAGAAGCTCTCGATGAAAGAAAAATGACTAAACTTCGGCTGACCATTGACGGATTGAGTATCACGGAGTGGTGCAGGGAAAGGTTTAGGGAGTTGAGTATGTTTAGAGGAAGAGGGGTGAAATTATAGGCAATTATAAAACCATGATTTAAAATAGAATAATAACATACAATCTGTTTACAATTCATTGAATTTGTACTTTTTAATCGTTTTTGTTGAAAACTCATTTTAGAACACAGTGCAAATACTGTTAAAAATATTTATATTTGTAAAGTGTTAAATCAAAAAAATCAAATGGCGAAAAAAACAACAAAAACCACCGAAGAACCTTTAGAAAAACAACTATGGAAAGCAGCCGACAAATTGCGTAAAAACATTGATGCGGCAGAGTATAAACACGTGGTGCTCGGATTAATATTTCTAAAATACATATCGGATGCTTTCGAAGAATTGCACGAAAGATTAAAAGAAGAACAAGTCCACGGAGCCGATCCAGAAGACAAAGACGAATACAAAGCCGAAAACGTATTTTTCGTGCCGCCGCAATCCCGATGGAGTTATTTACTTTCAAGAGCCAAACAACCCGAAATAGGCCGGATTGTGGATGAAGCCATGGATGCCATTGAAAAAGACAACGCTTCATTAAAAGGAGTACTTCCAAAAGTATATGCCCGGCAAAATCTTGATCCTACCAGTTTGGGAGAACTCATAGATTTGGTGGGCAACATTGCATTGGGCGATGCCAAAGCACGAAGCGCTGATGTGCTTGGACACGTATTCGAGTATTTCTTGGGAGAATTTGCGCTTGCCGAAGGCAAAAAAGGCGGACAGTTCTATACGCCAAGAAGCGTTGTTGAATTGCTGGTTGAAATGCTCGAACCTTACAAAGGGCGCGTATTTGACCCGTGCTGTGGTTCCGGCGGAATGTTTGTACACTCCGAAAAGTTTGTGAAAGAACATAGCGGAAAGGTAAACGATATTTCCATTTACGGACAAGAAAGCAACCAAACCACCTGGCGATTAGCTAAAATGAACCTCGCCATTCGGGGTATCGATAGCTCACAAGTGAAGTGGAACAACGAGGGCTCGTTCTTAAATGATGCGCATAAAGATTTGAAAGCCGACTTTATCATTGCCAATCCGCCATTTAACGTGAGTGATTGGGGAGGCGATTTACTGCGTAAAGACGGACGGTGGAAATACGGAACGCCACCCGTGGGAAATGCCAATTTCGCGTGGATGCAGCACTTTATCTACCATCTTTCACCAAGCGGACAAGCCGGGGTGGTGCTGGCTAAAGGTGCGCTCACTTCCAAAACATCGGGCGAAGGCGAAATACGCAAAACGCTGATTGAAGAAGGACTGATTGACTGCATCGTAAACCTGCCGGCAAAACTTTTCCTGAACACGCAAATCCCGGCGGCATTGTGGTTTCTTAACCGCAATCGAAAGAATAGCAAATTCCGTGACCGCAGCAACGAAATCCTTTTTATTGATGCCCGCAATCTGGGACACCTGATTAACCGGCGCACCCGTGTACTTTCCGATGAAGATATTCAAAACATTGCCGGAACGTACCATAATTGGCGGAATACCGATGGCGCTTACGAAGATATTCCCGGATTTTGTGCTTCCGTGCCCGTGGAGCGGGTAAAAGAACTGGATTATGTGCTTACGCCCGGACGCTATGTGGGATTACCCGAAGAGGAAGACGATTTTAACTTTAACGAACGCTTCACAGCCTTAAAAGCCGAATGGGAAGAACAGCTGAAAGAGGAAGAACGGCTGAATAAATTGATTGCTGAAAATCTTTTAAAGATTAAGATAGATGAGTGAGTGGAAAGAATATAAGTTGAAAGATTTGACTTATAAAATAGGTAGTGGTTCAACGCCACGGGGTGGTTCTAATACTTACAAAACTTTTGGAATTTCTCTAATAAGAAGTCAAAATGTGTTGGATTTTTTATTTACTGATTCAGGGTTAGCATTTATTGATGATAAACAAGCAAAAGAACTTGATAGTGTAACTGTAAAAGAGAATGATATCCTATTTAATATTACTGGCGATAGTGTTGCAAGATGTTGTATGGTTCCAAGTCAATATTTACCAGCACGTGTAAATCAACACGTTGCGATTGTTAGAACAAATGAAAAAGTTAGCAATAAGTATATTTTTTATTATCTGCAATTTTTAAAGCCGGAACTTCTAATTAGTGCAGAAATAGGTGCTACAAGGAATGCGATTACAAAAGCAATGCTTGAAAATATTGATATTAGTATTCCTCCACTCCCCGAACAACGCACCATCGCATCCATTCTATCATCGCTCGATGATAAAATAGATCTGCTGCAACGCCAAAACAACACATTGGAGAAAATGGCTGAAACACTTTTTAGGCAGTGGTTTGTGGAAGAAGCGAAGGAAGAGTGGGAAGAAGGAAAGTTGGGATATGAATTTGACTTTACGATGGGACAATCGCCTGCGGGAATAAGTTTCAATGAAAATGGTGTTGGAAATCCAATGTATCAAGGTAATGCCGATTTTGGCTTTCGATTTCCAAACAAAAGAGTATATACCACAGACCCAAAACGTTTTGCTGAAAAGTATGATACTTTAATCAGTGTGCGTGCACCTGTTGGAGCACAAAACATGGCAAGAGAAAAATGTTGTATTGGGCGTGGAGTAGCGGCTTTTAGATATAAGAAAAACAATGAATTTTATTCATATACTTATTATAAAATGATGTCTTTAATGGATGACATTAAACAATTTAATGAAACAGGTACTGTTTTTGGTTCAATTAGTAAATCTGACTTTGAGAATTTAGACATTGTCATACCTGATTACACTACTATTAAAAAGTTTCAAGAAAAAGTACAATTTATCGATAATAAAATAATCAATAATTCTAAACAAATCCAATCTATAACCAAACTTCGAGACACTTTACTGCCGAAGTTGATGAGTGGGGAGGTGAAAATTAAAAAAATAAATATACTTTATGGAGAAAATTAAAAAAACAGAAGAATTAGAAAATCATTTTTTTGTAGATTTGATAAATAAAATTATTACGAAAATTGGTTATGGCGACATCACTCAACTTGATGAGACATGTATTTTAGCGACAAGTAATAGTGCAATCAGTGTTGAAAAACATTTATTTATTATGTTTCCTTTTAGATTAAGTGGAAACATAAAAATTTATCAAATAAAAAATATAATTGTTGAGAGACAGAAAGAAACAAAAGCAAGTTCCATTTTTATTGTTTCGAAATATCATATTTCTAAGGGTTTTGAGACTTCTCTTAACAATGAAAGAATGGCATTTAACACTAATTTTTTAGGGAGGGATAAAACTATTGAATTGATAGATAAATATTATCCTGAGTTTTGGCGTCACAACGATAACTTATTAATTAGCTATGAAAGTAAGTTTATTAAAGGAATAAATAATGATAATGAATTAAAGCTCTTAAGATTAGAAAATGATAAATATCAGAAGTTAATTGATATTTATATTGAACCCAGAATTTCTTACATATATGAAGACATTAAAACCAAAACTCTAGTTAGGAAAAAAGTAAATTCCGAATTTATATTACAAAAACCAAACATTGCAGTAGTGTCCGGTGGCGCAGGTGTTGGAAAAACTACTTTTTTTAAAAAATTAAGCACCAAGCTAATTGAAGAAAATTCTAAAATTGAAAATGATGATAAAAGAAGTATTCCAGTACTTATCCAAGCCCAAAGTATTTTTGATCATTCATCTAATATTGAAAATATAATAAACGATATGCTGCATAGTTCATTTGAAAAGTCTTTCGATGAATTAACAGAGAGGTATAGTTTCCACATATTTATAGATAGTATTGACGAGTTTGATGAAACCAATCAAAGGAAGATAATATGTAATATTCAAGAATTAAAGAGTAAACACAAGATAAATTTTTACATCGGAACGAGAAATGGTGATTCAATTGAAGCACTCTTCAGGAAGGAAGAAATTGATTCATATAATATTGAACGTTTCAATATCGAACAAGTTAAAAGATTTATTTCAACTTTTTTCACAGAGGCTCAAGATAAAGCATCAAATTTATTAGAGGCACTAAGAGAAAACAAAATAATTGACAAACTACCTATAACCCCATTGACATTATCCTTAATATCAATACTTTATGAGGAAAATGATTTAGAAATACCTGCAACTATTACTGATATATATGATAACTTTAATACTTTAATAATTGGAAAAGGAGTGGTTGCAAGTAAAATTGAGTTTATAGATGTTTCCTTTAAAGAAAGAATATTGTCATTATATGGATACGAATTATTGAAAAGAACAGAACACAAACCATTGACCATAGGGGAATTTTTTGACTTCTTTAATCAGTATTTTGAAGGTAAAACCTTACCTATTAGACAAGCAAGTCTTGAGGAAGTTCTAGATTATCTAATTAAAAATACGGGTATATTATTTATAAAAGATAATAAATGGGTTCAATTTAGTCATGACTCGTATATGGAATATTATGCAGCATTGGAGATATTTAAACATCAAAGAATTGAGAAAGAGAAAGAATTGGTTGAATATTTTTTTGATGTTCATTGGCAAAATGCTGCTACATTTTACGCTGGTAAATCTAAGGATATGCCTATTTTTCTATCAAATATAACAGCAAAGATAAGGACTGCAAAAAATATTAATGAATACCTTTCCGGAGTTTTGGGAATGGGCTATTTGCTTCAAGCTTTATATCAGACAGATAATTCAATTAGGAAACAAGGAGTATTGGAAACACTAGAATTGACTCTTAAAGCAAATGAAGTTTTTATGAAACTTTCATCTGACAATATTTCAATATTTAGAAATTATAGCCTTCCCATTCTTCAAATTATAAATATTATGTTTTTCTATGAAACGTATAATTCAATAACACTTAAGGAACCGTTAAAGATTTCATTTAATGAACTTATGAGTTTATATAAAGAAAAAGAAGATTCCGCGTTAGGGTTTAAAATTATTCAACTTGCATTTACATTAGATTCCAAAAGAATAAATGAACAATATGCAATAGAAGAAATTTTAAATACAAATATGTTGAGAGACCCATCTTTGAACGTAATGGTTAATTTAGCCTTTGATTTATTAGGAAAGGAAAAATACAAAATCTTCAAAGATGAAATTAAAAAGAAATATCATTCATTGGAAGATGTAAATAAGAAGATATCATTATTGCCTGCTGGAAAACTAAGGTTTACTAACTTTGATACTATTTCTTCATCAAAAAGAGTTTTATTAATAGTTGAAGGAAAAACAGACGCAGAGATAATTGAACATGCATTTTATGTATTAACTGACGGACAGACCCCTTATTGGAAGATTAATATTTCGGGAAACAATGGTAAGACTGGCTCAGCCACCGAAGTTTGTAAGTCCTTGTCAAATGCTTATCCTTTGTTAGAAGATAAGGATTGTGTGATAGGCATTTTTGATCACGATAATTCAGGTCTACAGAATTTTAATGGATTAAAATGCCATGATTTTGATGTTTTGGAACAAAACAAGATTAAAAAACACAAATTAAAAGAAATCTATGGACTCTGTCTACCTGTACCTGGAGAAATGGATACTTATTTACAATCAAAACAAGAATTTAACTTTTTTGAAATAGAACATTATTTTGATGCGGATTTTTTGAAGGAAAATAACATGCTAAAAGAAACAGCAATCCCCAATATTTATGAAATAAACAATAAGCGTAAATCTTCATTTTCACAAGAAGTTCGTAAAAATAATAATCCTGAAGTATTCAGACATTTTATACATTTATTTATGGAAATTGATAAAATTACGAAAATTGAAATAGAGTACGTCGTTTAACATTATTTTGATTGAGATAGTTTTTCATTAATATTTATGACACATATCACCGAATCCGCCATCGAGCTCCTCGCCATCGAGCTTCTACAAAATCTCGGTTACGAATATCTCTACGCCCCAAGCATCGCTCCTGACGGAGAAACACCGGAACGGGAAAGTTACGAGCAGGTTTTGTTGGTTGAACGTTTACAAAATGCGGTAAAACGGATCAACAAATCCATCCCTGCCGATGCACAAGCCGAAGCCATTCGGGAAATTCAGCGCATTGCATCGCCGGAATTGCTGGCAAACAACGAAACCTTTCACCGCCTGCTCACCGAAGGTATTCCGGTAACTAAAACCGTTGGCGGTTACGAGCGTGGCGACCGGGTTTGGCTGATTGATTTTAATAATCCGCTGAACAATGAGTTCGTAGTGGTTAATCAGTTTACCATTATCGAGAACAACCATATCAAACGTCCCGACGTTATTCTGTTTGTCAACGGTATTCCCTTAGTGGTAATGGAGTTGAAAAATGCTGCCGATGAAAACACCACCATCCGTTCTGCTTTCCGGCAAATTGAAACCTATAAATCCCTTATTCCGGGTTTGTTTACCTACAACGGCATCGTGGTTATTTCAGATGGCTTGGAAGCACTAGCGGGTTCTATTTCGGCAAGTTTCAGCCGTTTTATGGCGTGGAAATCTGCCGACGGCAAAGCCGAAGCGTCGTATTTAGTCAGCCAGTTGGAAACCTTGATTGCAGGTATGCTCAACAAAGAAAAGCTCCTGGATATTATCCGTCATTTTATCGTATTCGAAAAATCGAAACGGGAAGACCCAGAAACAGGCATCATAACGATTACTACCGTAAAGAAAATGGCGGCATACCATCAATATTACGCTGTAAATCGTGCGGTAGAATCTACCCTGAGGGCATCGGGTTATTCTCAATCTAAGATTATCGAAGGCAGTTCAGTTATGGAATCTCCCGAAAGCTACGGAGTCCCGGGAGTGAAAAGTCAACCCGTCGGCGACCGGAAAGGAGGCGTTGTGTGGCACACGCAGGGAAGCGGAAAATCGCTTTCGATGGTGTTTTATACAGGAAAAATAGTGCTTGCTTTGGATAATCCCACCGTCGTGGTCATCACCGACCGTAACGATTTGGATGATCAGCTATTCGATACTTTCGCTGCATCCAAACAACTGCTGCGTCAGGAACCCGTACAGGCTGAAAACCGCAATGAGTTAAAGGATTTGCTTAAAGTTGCTTCAGGAGGCGTGGTTTTTACCACTATTCAAAAGTTTCAACTCGAAGAAGGAAATGTATATGAACTGCTTTCCGAAAGAAAAAATATTGTCGTTATTGCCGATGAAGCCCACCGTACGCAGTATGGATTTAAAGCCAAAACCATTGATGCAAAGAACGAAGACGGCGAAGTAGTCGGCAAACGAATTGTGTATGGTTTCGCCAAATATATGCGTGACGCGCTGCCTAATGCAACTTATCTGGGATTTACCGGAACACCCATTGAAAACACCGATGTAAACACCCCGGCAGTTTTCGGTAATTATGTGGATGTTTACGATATTGCTCAGGCGGTAGAAGACGGAGCTACAGTTCGGATTTACTACGAAAGCCGTTTGGCAAAAGTCAATTTAAGCGAAGATGCAAAAGCCCTGGTGGATGAACTGGACGATGAATTGGATCAGGAAGATTTCACATCCACTCAAAAAGCCAAAGCCAAATGGACGCAGCTTGAAGCATTGGTTGGTAGTGCTAATCGTGTCAATCAAATTGCTAAAGATATCATCGAACACTTCGAGCAACGACAAGCTGTATTCGAAGGAAAGGCTATGATTGTAACCATGAGCCGCCGCATTGCTGCCGAGTTATACGCTGCCATTATTCGGCAAAAACCAGAGTGGCATTCCGACGAACTGAATAAAGGTGTACTGAAAGTGGTGATGACGTCCGCTTCATCCGATGGGCCGAAAATTGCCAAACATCATACTACCAAAGAACAGCGCAGATTGCTTGCCGAGCGGATGAAAAATCCGGACGACGAGCTGAAATTAGTTATCGTGCGTGATATGTGGCTCACCGGTTTTGATGCGCCAAGCATGCACACACTCTATATCGACAAACCGATGAAGGGACATAACCTGATGCAGGCGATTGCACGGGTAAACCGAGTGTATAAAGACAAACCGGGCGGACTAATTGTGGATTATTTAGGCATAGCATCGGATTTGAAAAAAGCGCTTTCATTCTATTCCGATGCGGGAGGCAAAGGCGACCCGGCACTGATGCAGGAACAGGCTGTACAGCTGATGTTAGAGAAAATGGAAGTCATCTCGCAGATGTATCACGGTTTCCCGTACGAAGATTATTTCGAAGCGGATACTTCAAAAAAACTATCCACTATTTTAGCTGCCGAAGAGCATATTCTGAGTTTAGAAGACGGCAAGAAAAGATATATCAATGAGGTTACAGCTTTGTCCAAAGCGTTTGCAATTGCTATTCCGCACGATCAGGCAATGGATGCCAAAGACGAAATTTCGTTTTTTCAGGCAGTAAAAGCCCGTTTGGCAAAATTCGACAGCACCGGTTCTGGAAAAACGGACGAAGAAATTGAAACTACTATCCGTCAGGTAATCGACAAAGCATTGGTTACCGAAAAAGTGATTGATGTTTTCGATGCAGCCGGAATAAAAAAACCGGATATTTCCATACTTTCCGAAGAGTTTTTATTGGAACTGAAAGGGATGGAGCATAAGAACGTGGCATTGGAAGTGTTGAAAAAGCTTTTGAACGACGAAATCAAATCACGAGCTAAAAAGAACTTAGTGAAAAGCCGTTCGCTGATGGAAATGCTGGAAAATTCGATAAAAAAATACCACAATAAAATTCTAACCGCTGCCGAGGTTATCGATGAATTAATCCATTTAAGCAAAGAGATTGTAGAAATGGATAATCAGGCAAAATCGATGGGACTTTCGGATTTTGAGTATGCTTTTTACACAGCCGTAGCTTATAATAACAGCGCACAGGAGCTGATGGGAAAAGACAAATTGCGTGAATTAGCGGTAGTATTGACGGAAACTATTCGCCAAAATGCCTCTATCGACTGGACTATCAAAGAAAGCGTAAAAGCCAAACTGAAAGTCTCTGTAAAACGCTTGTTGCGTAAATATGGCTATCCACCCGATATGCAAATGCTGGCTACAGAAACAGTGTTAAAGCAGGCAGAAATGATTGCGGAGGAATTAGTGAATGGTGCAAATTAACCAACATAGCCTTGTGTACGTTGGTGATTGATTCAATTTTTTTCTTTTAGAGATATTTTGTCCTCGGATCAATTGTCTTTCTGGAAAGTTGCAATTATTACTAATATGTCATTTTCTCACTGTAGTATTTCTTTTAGATTCCATGCCTGCAAATGCCTTATTCCACCTCTTAGAGGCAATGTTACATCATCAAGTGAAACTACAATTTTCTCAAAATTATCACCAATGGATTCGAGAGCGGAATATTCACGCTCGACGGTAGATTCATCCGAAAGCAGATACGTACTTTGTATATAAATCACACGATCAACTTTCTTAGCTACAAAATCGACTTCTTTGTTTCGTAAAACACCGACATAAACATCAAATCCGGCACGACACAGCTCCAAGTATATTAGATTTTCTACAAGATATCCAAAACCATAACCAAATCCCGGATAAA
>ENA-UOOM01000855-UOOM01000855.1-fermentation-metagenome-genome-assembly--contig:-NODE-855-length-32285-cov-62.415979_pt1 | contig 32285 bp, 34 predicted proteins | sample MGYA00245781_ERZ724031 | MGnify/ENA primary metagenome ERZ724031 (study PRJEB28704, sample SAMN03018317) | fermentation metagenome | biome: anthropogenic terrestrial biome; feature: soil; material... | reverse complement strand
TTATAGCTGAATCGGTTAATTATCATAATGGATTAGTTTATGAAGTTTGTAATGGTTTACTGACAATTAGAGGCAAACAATATCCAATTAGACTTGCAGATGGTTATTACATAATTCGTAAACTTACACCTATTGAGTGTGAAAGACTTTAAACTCTTCCAGATAACTATACAGCAGGAATCAGTAATACCCAAAGATATAAGTGCTTAGGAAACGGATGGACGGCAGAAGTTATTATACATATTTTAAAATATATGAATATTCCACTTGATGAACCTATTGAAGTATTAAGTATGTATGATGGTATTGGAACAGGTAGATATTGTTTTGATAAGTTAGGTTATAAAAACATTACATATAAGGCATATGAGATTGACAAGTATGCTAAGCAGGTATCGAATAAGAATTATCCTGATATTATTCAATGTGGAGATGCATTTGACTTGAGAAATGATGATTGGAAATATTAAAAGCGTATATCTGATGCGATAAAATAGAAATGAGGTTAGATTAAAATATTAAAGGAGTTTGATTAACTATAGAAGAAATTAAAAATGATAATAGATGTTGTTCTATAAAAGACCATAGACGTTATACGGTAAATGATAATTATTTCGATGCAATTGATACGCCTGAAAAAGCATACATATTTGGATTGTTTTGTACTGATGGGTGTATTTATACATCTGGAAGAATAAAAATAGATTTCATTACAGAAGATGTTAAAATATTAGAAGATATAAAAGAAAGATTAAATTATACAGGTACTATTAAACATTATCCTGCTACTATCAAATGGTTTAATACAAAAGATGGAAGAAAAGAATATGAAGGGAAACCAGAAAGTAGATTGAGTTTTACTAGCCATCATATGGTAGATGAACTTATCTCCAAAGGTTGTACAGATCATAAATCATATACTTTTAAATTTCCCAAAGACGTTGTTCCAATTAATTTATATAGTCATTTTATTCGTGGATTGTTTGATGGTGATGGAAGTATAACTTGTTGGACGGATAATAAAAATACTGGTCATAAGAAATTTAGTTTTGGATATACAGGTACGGTTGATGCTGTTAATGTAGTCGCAAATATATTAAAAAATAAATTTAATTGTACTCCTCAAGTTGCTCCTAGATTTAAAGACAGAAATAATAATAATGTACAATTAGGAATATGCGTAAATAAAGTTATTCAGCATATACTGGATTGGTTATATCAAGATGCTAATTTATACATAGAGAGAAAACATAATAAATATTTTGAACTCATTGAGCAAAATAATAAAGTTAATGGAAGATTATTGAATGAAAGAAAAGGTATTTATACCCCCCAGAAAAGTTATTAATCTTTCTAATAATAATGTATATGAATCTTGCTCTGATGCAGGTCGTGATTTAAGTGTTAGGTCTTCAACTATAACGCTAAGATGTCAAAATAAGCATACATTTTTAAGATATCTGGATGATTCTAATGAATTGACTAAAGATCAACAGGATGATTTATATAATAAATATAAAATCGGATAAAAGGTAGGTAGAATTTATTGTTAAATAGACAGTTTTATACATTGAAATTCAAATCGTCTTTGTTACGAGAATTCGGGTATAATATTGAAACAACATTTGATGAAGCAAAAGAGTTAAAACAAATTATTGCATTAGCAGATAGTCAGATACTTAGAACTATTCGTGATGTAACCAATAAAAATGTAAATTTAGAAAAGGTGGAATTGCTTTTTGAACAAAGAAAAGAAGTTCAAAAGGCAATATCTCAAAATAAAGATATTGAAAACAATTATAACAAATTACATGAGATTCAAAATGAGATTAATTGCATTATGTTTATTCCAAATTATATTACTGTTGTTATGGAGCATAAAAAGCATTACGAAGAAATTTATAAGAATGGATTTAATGTAACTATTGACGGGGTAGCAAGACATTATAATAGAATTTCATGCAACGCTGGTCAGGCGAGGGTTTCTACAGTTGCGTTCTGTAGTGATGATATTATTGATGAGGTCAAAAGACGTATTAACAATAATAGAGATAAAAATAAACCTGTAGCACCGTCAAAATTCAACGCTTATTTTGGTTTGAGTGGTTCTGCATCTAAGATAGTTAGCGAACCAAAATTTATAGTAGTAAAAGATTTTACGAATACAACACATTTTATGGCAAACTATGTAACGGAAACAGATTGGAACAAAGATGATCTTATTACAGTAAAAGATACTGGTAATATGGATATGAATAGAACTGATGGAATGGGCTTGATATCCCCCAAACAAGCAGAAATTTGGTCAAAAGAATTGGGTCTTGATTATATTCCATCTCAGTTTGGAATTCGTCAAAGCTTTATTAAAGGAATGTTGTGTGTATTTGATATACATGATTTTTGTGACAAAATAAATCATGGTAATTATATTGTAGATACGATTTATAAAGATAGTAATGGGAATTATATAAAAGCCGATTTAAGAGATTATGATGTAATTATAAGTGAATCGCAATTTAAGTTATGGGATAGTTTTAATAGTGTCGATGAGTACATTGATAATTGTCATAAGAACAAATTGTATTGGAGTGTGCCGCAGTACGCTCCTAAAGAAGCCAAAAATATGCTTAAACTTAATTATCAATTTATTCAAACACTTGATTTGAAACAAAAAGATGTAGAAAATTTGTGTAAACAGTTTGTAGATTGGATTGAAGGGGTTTCATATAAAAATGTTCCATATATGCTATTGTTTCTATTGGGAGTAAATAATGATAAGCAAAAGATTGAAGAATTTTTAAGAAGTGGACAAAATTATTGGATTAAAAGTTTGATAGTTAATCCCGAATTAAAAAATGATAAGTATATTCGTACAAAAATTAGGGAATTGATTAAGAGAAAGATTCAAAATGGTTGTATGGGAGATATTTATGTAGATGGTAATTTTCAAATTATTGTCTCTGATCCATTTGGATTTATGCAACATGTGTGTGGACAAAAAGTAACTGGACTTTTGGGTGACAAGCAGTTTTATTCAAATTATTGGAATGAAAGAAACGTAAAACAAGTTGACGCTATGCGCTCTCCTCTCACCTATAAAAGTGAACATGTTGTATTGAATTTAAGAAATGATGATTGTGTAAATTATTGGTATAAATATTGCAAATTAGGTATAATTCTTAATTATTATGGACATGAATGCGTAAACTTTGCAGGGAGTGATTTTGATTTAGATATTTTAGCAACCACTTCAAATAAGACGATAATTAATCATACATATAAAGATTGTTTGCCAGTTGTTTATGATGCCCCAAAGCCGCAAAAGATTATTTTTACAGATGATGATTTGTACAAATCTGATACATTCTCATTTGGTTCTATAATTGGTTCAATTACAAATAAAAGCAGCAATGCCTATGCCCTGTTGCCTAATCTTGAATTAAAATACGGTAAGAATAGTAAAGAATATAAATTAACAGAATCAAGATTACAACAATGTTGCAAAGCACAATCAGCACAGATTGATAAAGCCAAGATTGGTAAGCCAGTTAAGGGTATTCCTTCAATATGGATAACTAAACAGAAAGTTAATATTAACAAGGCAACAGGAGAAGTATTGGATTCTGATGATGTAGTAAAAGAAAAGATTTTTTATAATAGTATATTATTAAACAAGTATCCATACTTTTTTAAATATCGTTACAAGGATGCAAAGAAACGATATGATAAATATGTTGATGAAAGCGAAATGACTTGTCATCAGAAATTCAAAATGTCAGTAAAATCTTTGATGGATTTATCAAGGAAGACTCCAGAGCAGAAAGAATTTATTGAAAATTATTATCAGTATATGCCATTAACTTATAGTGATAGTTCAATGAATTTGCTGTGTAGGTATATCGAAGGAATTAATTTTGATATTAGTCAGAAGATTAAATCTGTGGATAATAGTACAATTATTGACGTTTACAAAAATAGTAAATTTGATTACACACAAGAGCAGTACGAAAATATTATAAGTGTTTTGAAATCTTATATTAAAGGTAAACACTTTAATCAAATGCTTCCAAGCGATTCAAATGAAGATGAAAGTAAATTTGATTCTGATATAATTAAAGAATATCAAGTTGACAATGATTCATTGGAATATAAAATCAAGAAGGTGTGTGATAATCCTTATATAGTAGTAAATTGTTTGATTGATTATTTTTATAAAGATAAAATATCAGCAAATAAAGATATTCTTTGGAGTACATATGGTAAATATATTTTTAATAACGTAAAGTTAAATACAAAAGATAAAATTATGTTCCCTATGCCAAATAAAAACGGAGATATAAAATATATGGGTAATCATTATTCTTTAGAGGAGGTTGAGTTACAATAATTAGGAATTATAAATATGATGAGAATTCATATGCAAAGAAAATATATGAATCAAATAAATTCTTGACTAAACACATTCCTACAGAATTACGATTATTGGTTTTATATTATCGTGATGTGTTAAATCTAAAGCCAAAAGAAAGTAAAGAAAAATTGTATAAATTTTGTGAGGACAATATACCTGATTTTAATAAAGCACTTTACTATAAAATAATTAATAGAGCATTGAATAAAGGAAGTGATAAAAAACAGAAACTTGTTACTATTGAAAAAGTTAATGTTTATAAAGATGAAATCGATTATATTAATTCATTAAATATAAAATATGATTATAAAAAATTGTTGTTTGCATTTTTGATACAGATGAGATTAAATAAATTAATGTACGAAGAAAGAAACCATAAGAAATATAGTACAATTTATTTTAAGGGCGGTAGACAAAAGTATCAAAACATAAAATCTATGGCAGACGTCTCTAATAAGATTGATATTAATGAAGATTTTATAAATGATTTGTCACAAGGCGACAATCCATTAATTCATACATTAAATGCAGGACTAATTACTTTAGATTATTTGAATAATTGTAGACAGACCGGAGATGTAGTAATTGAGGTAAAAAACTATGAGGATGTTGGTTGGTATTTAGATTATTATAATCATATTGATAAAGTTATTTTGTGTGGTTATTGTGGTCAACCATTCAAACAAAATAAAAGAAATGAAGTGTATTGTAAGAAACATAAAGAATATCAACCAGTAATAACAAAAATAATTCATTGTGTTGATTGTGGAAGGCCAGTAGAAATAGATTCTAGGGATAATCAAACAGTCCGATGTGCGGAATGTCAACACAAACATTGGAATGAATACAATGCTATGAAACAACGCGAATATTATAAAAAGAAAAAATCTGTATAGCACAAATTGACCTTTAAATCCCTGTAAAGCCAGTATTCATGCGGCTTTCGGGGTTTTTTATTTTTTGCTAACTTATGGATAGTAAATAAATTACACTATCCCAATATACTATATCATACTTGCATTGTAAATACAATACAATAGTAAAATTAAATTTGTCTATCTTCCCTATTTCAGGGTTTGATATAAATTATTATAAAAGGACTGAAAATCATATTTGATTAATATTACAAAAGAAGAATCAGAAAAGATTCGCAAACAATATCCAAATGTAGAGATATATCGCACTATGAAAGGACATCAGGGAAAGAAGCGTGGAAAACGTTACTTGCCAGAAATTGATTGTTATTTGAAATTGATTGCTGATACAAATATTGAAGCACAGCATATTTTGCAAGAGCACCATAAAAATCATTATTGATTGGTGGAATGAAATTGGATAATAAAAATAGCACATTTAAACTTGTTGGTGCAATTACAGTTGGTCTTACATTAGCAATCCCCGTCCTTAACAGTTTAGCAGATGTAATTTGTTCCGGAGCAGAACTTATTAAAGGCAAAATTAATAAACATATTGTTAAAGAAAATATAGAAATTGAAAAAATGCAGAACGGGAAAGATGCGGAAATGATTCATCATTGTGGATTTGAAAATGGAGATGTGATTGCTTGTCCTTCTCCAGAAGAAATTGAAAATGATGATGATGATGATGATGAATACGAGGACGATAAATCAAATAATAAGGTGGTTTTTTAATTGGCTAAAAAGAAAGTTATCGTTGAAGATCATCTACCTAAATCAGTAAAAGAATTGTCTGGATTTACAAAAGCAAATTTGCAGTTAGATGAAGAACAAGTTAATTTTGTTGACGCAATTATTAATCCAGATAAATTGATTATTTTCTGTAATAGCAAGGCGGGTACTGGTAAAACAACGCTTACAGTTGGGGCTGCACAGATGCTATACGATGCAGGATTATATCAAGATGGGATTTATTATATTGCCTCCCCCACTCAGGAAATTCGTCAGGGTTTTCTGCCTGGAACGATTAATGAGAAGTCAGATCCATATTTTGAGCCGTTTTATGAAGCCTTACATAAGATTGGAGTAAATAAATTTCTTGCTACTTATGACGATGTAGAATCACAGAAATTTGGAGATTCAATTTATCATGCTATGACACATACATATCTTCGTGGTTGTAATTTTGAGGATTCTATTATCATTATTGATGAAGCACAGAACTATTATAATGATGAATTGAAAAAGGTTTTAACAAGATGTGCTGATTCTTGCAAGGTAATTGTAATAGGACATACTGGACAGTGTGATATTTTCGACCATCCAGAAAGAAGTGGATTTGCAAAATATATTAAACACTTTTCTAATGATGAGAGATGTGCTGTTTGTACTTTGACTAAAAACTATCGTGGTTGGATTTCATCCAAAGCAGATGAACTTGAATTTTAATATTTGAATAATTAAAGGGAGAAATTAATTAATGGCTAAAGTTGTTAAATCTATGAATTTTAAGAACGCGATTATTGATAGCGATAAAAATCTAATTACTGAAGTTGATAAAAATGAAACTCGTTTTTATAGTTTATCAAAGCTAATTGATGAATGGAGCGGCATAGATGGTTTGTCCATTACCATTGAAGAAGATAATGAACTTGAACCAGATGAACCTGATGATAATTATGATGACAATATTACATCAATTAAGCAGGATTCAACAGATGAAGGGACAGATGAATCATAAAATCGCAAGAAGAATTTTTACAAAAACAACTTGATATGCTTAAAGAGCGATTAAATTCTGAAAATAATATTGAATGGCAAGATATAGTTGATCTGCGAACAAATTATTATGGCATTGCTGAGAATCGTGATAATGTTCGTAAAGGAGGCAAACTTATCAACGAATACCTACAGGCAGGCTGGAATTTAATGCCGCCTGATAGTAATAACAAAAGTGTTGATGATAAGATTGCAAAATTACGTAGCGAACGTCGTAAAAATCAAGCAACGGCGATTGAACTAAATCGTTTAAATCGTCAGCATGATAGATTTGAATTATTTTACAATAATATTCGTGATGCAATTCCAGTATTGCCTGTTCCCCGCTTTACTTATAAATCTACTGAATCTACAAATAATACACAGGAAAATGAGTATTTACTTACTATTGCTGATATTCACGCAGGTGCAAATTTTAAAAGTGAAAACAATGAATATTCATTGTCGATTTGTGAGCAACGTTTTAACAAGCTTCTTAATAAGATGATTGAATATGTACAAAGTAATGATATTACTAAGTTGAATATTTTGGAATTAGGCGATACGATACAGGGGTTAATTCACATAAATGATGTTAAAATTAATGAAACATCTGTAGTTGAAGCAGTTGTGTATGTATCAAAGTTGCTTGCGCAGTTTTTAAATGAATTATCTGATTATTGTAGTATTGATTACTATCATGTGCCGAGTGCTAATCATACTCAAATGCGATGTTTAGGCACTAAAGCAAATGAATTAGCTTCTGAAGATTTAGAATATATTATTGCGAATTATATTAAAGATTCATTGGTAAATAATCCAAATGTTTGTGTACATACAAATTTTGGACATGAATATATTGAAGTACCTATTTACAATTTTAATATTATTGCATTACATGGACATCAAATCAAAAATGTTAATAGTAGTATTAAAGATTTAAGTTTTATTAAGCATAAACTTTATGATTATGTAATCTTAGGACATTACCATGCTGTGAATAATACTACAGTTGCAGAAGGTATTTCAAATGATGTAGAAGTACTTGTGTGTCCATCTTTTATTGGTAGTGATATATTTGCCGATAAGATTATGAGAGGTTCTAAGGCGGCCTGTAGTGTCTTTACGTTTGATGCAGACAAAGGTCATATTAGAACTGATAAAATTATTTTGAATTAAGCTATATTGGTGTGTATGAATAGCCACGCCGTCTCTTCCAATGGGGAATTAAAATATGCATTGGAGTTGACCTGATTAGGGTAGTGAAAACTAATCTGCTATTCTAAATTGAATGTTATTGATATAGAACGTGTCATAAAATAAAATTTACTGAGAATATCTGTTCATAGAGCGTGAGCAGAATAAATTAAAGGAGATTATTTATATATGAACAAGAGTATTGTTATTGATAAAATTTCTGAGAAATCTGGTCTTTCTAAATCTGATTCTAAAAAGGCACTTGATGCCTTTGAAGATACTGTGAATGAAGCTATGGCTTCTGGAGAAGAAGTTAATCTTTCTAATTTTGTAAAGTTTCATGTTGTAGATGTTGCGGAACGTGAGCATACAAATCCTCAGACGAAGGAAAAATTTACAACCCCTGCACATAAGGCAGTTAAAGTGAAAATTATGAAGGAGTTGAAGGAGTCGGTAAAATAATATGAAGACACTACCAGTTGTAGATTTTGACTCTATAGAGGATCTTATAGATGAAATTATTGATAACACAATAAATGAAGAAGATTATACTACAGTAACAGTTGTGTGTAATATTGATTTAGTAGTTGAGCTACTGCATAAGTTGTTCGCAATAGATGATACGTTTTCTCCAGCGTTTATTGACATTGATACATTAGATTATGATGGGTATTACTATTTGACTGTTACAAGTGATTGTAAAGTGTTTTGTGAGCGTGTAGAGCATGATGGTATATGTTATTCAAATGAAGCAGATTATACATACATTCAGGATAATACACCGCAGAGCATGATAAAATATTTTGGTAATGAGTGGAAAATTATATTTGGAATTGACGAATAATTAATTTACGGGAAGATTATTAATTTAGTCTTCCCTATTTATATGTCACGGAGAAGGTAATTACTTTGATGTGGCAAAATTAAGGATCGTGACCGTACCACGGAAAGGAAGATTTATTTATGAAGATTATTGCAAAAGGTAGAGGAAAAGGTAAAACCACAGAACTTATTAAGATGTCAGCAGAAAAACAGATTCCTATTGTATGTGCGACATCTGCACAATGTAAAAATATTGTTGATCGAGCTAATGGAATGAAACTAAAAATTCCTAATCCTATTAAATGTACTGATTTAAAAGGGAGGAATGGGAAAGTTTTAATTGATGATTGTGATTTTGTTATGAAGAATATTTTTTGTAATGCATTACATGGTATTGACATTGAAGCTATTACTATGAGTTCTGATGATTACAATGAACTTGAAACAGATGATATTAAAGATACCTATTCTGAATCTATTAAAGGTCTTAAAGATGATGCAAAAAGTCTTACAAAACAGTTAAAGAATCTTGTCAATACTGGTAAGCATAATGAATATATTGCTTGTTTGAAGGCACTTAAAGAAACTATGAATCTTATTCATGAATACGATTGGCAACCACAGTTTTCTAAATATCGTGTAAATGATAAAGAAAATAGTGGTAGTCATTACGAAGTTGCTACATGGGAACAGAATAGCGATAATGAAATTCGTAATCATAAACGTTATGAACTTAAATCACCAGAAGAATTAAATAAAGCAGAACGTTGTGGCATTTCTTGTGTTAATGGTGAAGAACATACAATGACTAATGAAGAAATAAATGAATTTGAAGATAAATTTGATAGGGAATTTAATGACTTGCGTAAAATGCTTGAACCAAATCTTAAATTCTTTGATCAGATGAATAATCTTATTATGGGAATTAATAAGAAAGGTCTTTATTTTGGTGAATAATAAGTAATTGATTTGTATAGGGGTGCTATGCAACAGTGTAGCACTCTTTATTTATGTGATTATTGAGGTAATGACTTGATAATTGCAAATAAAATAATAGATAAAAATGATGTTTTATATAGTTAAATATATAAGGAAGGAGATTGATTTAATATAGTTAAGAGTAATAGAAGAAAAACGACACCTATAGAAAAAGATAAATCAAAAACAATTAATCGTATGACTGATATAAATAGAAGTGAACCTAAAGAATATATTTGTGTGACTTGTGGAAAGGAATATAAACGTTTAGATGGCAACTTTCCTGCCTCTCAAAGTGAGTTATATGCTGGATTAAATTATCATTTGCCAATTTGTAAAAAGTGTTTAGATAAGTTATATGAACAGTATTGTGTAAAATTTGGGGACGAAGACAAGGCGATTCGTAGAATTTGTATGAAATTTGATATATATTGGGATCAATCTCTTGCTAATGCATCTCGTAAAATTACAAAAGATAGGTCGAGAATCCATACATATATTTCAAGAGCGAATTTGATTCAGTATAAAGATAAAACTTATGATACTACATTAGATGAAGAAAAAACTAATACCATTGACTCTTTAGATGAATTTAGACAAGCTAAAGAACATGGTGATATTGGCATTAGTGAACGCAATATTAAAAAATGGGGGTTGGGATTTTCCCCTGATGAATTTGAAGTATTAAATAATCATTATAAGTTGCTTAAAGAACAAACAGGAGATTGTGATTTTACTAAAGAAACATTGATTAAAGATTTATGTGTAATTAAAGTTCAACAAATGAGAGCAATGATAGATAAAGATGTAGATAGGTATGATAAATTAACAAAATTGTATCAATCAACATTAGCAAGTGCTGATTTGAAACCAAAAAGCACAGCAAAAGATCTTATTTCAAATAACCCTGACGAGTGTTGGGGAAATTTTGAAAAGATTATTGAAACAAGTTCTCCATCTGAGTATTTTAAAGATAAAAAAATTTTTGATGATTTTGATCATATGGATGAGTATTATAAACGATTTATATGTAGGCCAACGGATAATTTAAGGAATGGCACAAAAATTATGGATAAAGAATTTTCCATAAAGGCAAATGATAATAATGACGAATAATATTGATAGTTTATTAGATAAAAATCAATTAGATATTTGCAATCATGTTCCAGAAGGTAGTTGGCTATCAAATAAAGATCATCTATTGAAATATTATGAATGGAATACTTTTTTTAGAAGAAATATAAATCGTTATGCAGAAATGTATTATGGGCTTCAACTATATCCGTATCAACAGCTTGAATTATATGAAATGAATAATAATACAACAACTTGTATAATAGGATCTCGTGCTTCTGCGAAATCATATATTGTTGCTATTTTTGCGTGTTGTAAAGCTTCTTTGTATCCAAATTCTAAAATTGTAATAGCTTCAGGAACTAAAGGGCAGGGCAAATTAATTGTTACAGAAAAAATAAAAAATGAATTAATGCAAAATTCTCCAAATTTGTGTAGAGAAATTCTAAATATTAAAGATAATCAGAACGATGTTATTGTTTATTTTAGAAATGGAAGTACAATAAAAGTTGTTCCTGCTACAGATAATGCACGTGGTAATAGAAGTACGTGCGTTGTGTATGAAGAATTTAGAATGATTGATAAGCTTATTATTGATAGTGTTATTTCTCCATTTCAAATTATTAGACCAGTTCCCTATATGAAAAAAGACGAGTATAAAAACGATAAATCATTAATTGAAGAGCCAACTGATTTATATATTAGTTCTGCTTGGTATACATCTCATTGGATGGGCGCATTTATTAAAGAAACATTAAAAGAAGCAGAATGTGGGAAACCATCTTGTGTAATTGCTACTGATTATAGTATAACACTTAAACATAATATTAAAACATACAATCAGATTTTGAAGGATTATAAGAAATTTGATCCTATGACTTGGGCAATAGAATATGAAAATCAAATGATTTCAGAAAATACAAGCGCATATTTTACATATAAAATGTTTACTGATAATCAAAAATTGAAAAAACCTTTTTATCCCCGTACTACAGCAGATGTGCTTTCAAAAAGGAAGAATCCATATGCCTTACCAAAACAGGATGGAGAAATTCGTATTATTGCTTGTGATATGGCGTTTGTTGAAAACAAAAAAAATGATAATTCGATTTTTAGCTGTATTCGATTAATACCAGAAAGTATTACATATACCAGCCAAGGAACAGAGGGATCACGAAAGGAAATAAAGCAAGGATATCGTAGAATGGTTTCCTATCTTGAATCAGTTCAGGGTGGAGATACTGTTAAACAAGCAATTCGTATTAAACAATTATATGAAGATTTCGATGCAGATTTTTGTGTTTTAGATACTCGTAATGGTGGCATGAATGTATATGATTTGTTAGCAAAAGTAATGTATGATGAAGAAAGAGATAAAGAATATGTTCCGTGGTGTTGCATGAATGATGATGGTATTGCCGCCAGAATTAAAACCAGTGGTGCATTACAAAATGTATTTGCAATAAATGCTTCTCAGAAATTGAATAGTGATATTGCGCAGGAATTTAGATATGCTTTAAGTGAAAATAAAATTGATTTTTTAATTAATTACAACGAAGCAAAAGAAGAAATTTTACCAAAAATATCAGATTATGTACACGCAAAAGATGTCGATGCAGAAATATTTTTTGAACGGCCATTCTTAGAGACACAAGAATTAATTTCTGAAAGTGTTAATCTTGTATATGAGAAAAAAGAACAAACTGGATTGACTGTTATAAGTGAACAGGGGGCAAATCGAAAAGATAGATATACCAGCGTGTCCTACGGAAATCATTTTGCATCACTTCTTGAACAGGACTTATTGTCGGATAATTCAAATTATGATTATGTTTGTGATTATTCGTAAAGAAAGGAGGTTGATTAAATATTGAGTGGAAAAAAGAATCAAGTTGAAACCAATTCTTATAATATAGAAACAAATTCTATAAATTCTGAATCGTATTCGTTTTTTACTTCTATGAATACAAATACTTCTAATTTGTCTATGGATGGTTTACAGGGATATATAAAGTATCCAATGATTTACAATGCTATTTTAAGAGAGATTTCTAAACAATGCTATAATTCAAACGGTATGTATGCCCGTGCCATTGATACAAGAGTTTCATTGCCGTTACTATCTTATGTTTGTGTTTTACGAAAATCATTATCTGGTAAAAAAATTAATAATAAAGACAAGAAACGCAAGCAAAAGATTAACCTAATGATGAAATTGTTAAATCATGAAAAGACTACACGAGATATTCTTCGTAAACTTGATATAGATGGAATGTATGTGGGTATTTTAAGAGACACAACAGCCAACAACAAAGATGTTACGCCCATGAGTGGTATGGTGGAATCAATTGATAGACTTGAAGGTTTGTCATTAGATGATAACTTTATGATTCAGCCTCTTGATCTTGATTATTGTAAAATTGTAGGATTCCAAAACAATGTAGCTATCGCCGCCTTTGATATGATGTATTTTGATCAATTTAAGCACGGCGGTTTATTGAATGAAATTAAGAATTTCCCAAATGAATTTGTTGTAGCTTATCACCAGTATAGGAAAGATGCTTCAAAACGTTGGCATATCCTTGATTATAAAACTACGATTGCCTTGACTGCAAGGGCGAATATAGATGAAGCATATGGTAGGCCTTATGGTTTAGCTGCGTTTGCTGACATGAAAATGCAAACTGATTATACAAATAGTCAGTATAAATTGATTAATGAATTAGCGAGTAGTATTTATTATTTGATATTTCCAGAAGGAGAAAAAAAAGGTTCGTGTTCTTTAAATAAAGATCAACAGCAAAATGTGATTGATGCTTTTAAGGGAGCAGTAAGAGCAAATACTACAGATAATGCAGGAGCGCAAGCAAAAATATCTACTTTAACATTACCTGCTGGGACTCAAATCAATCGATTATCAAAAGACTCTTCCCTGCTTAAAGATACTTTAAGTGATGAAAATATTAAAAAAATATCAACAAATTTAGGGTTTGCAAGTACAGCTTTGAATTCTGCAAGCGAGGGCAGTTCTGGATTTGCTGGGTTGCAAGTAAATATGGATATTATCTCTTCTCAAATTTTTCAAGAATTAAATGAAATTGGGTGTGAATATACTCGCATTCTTAATAATCATGAAAACACTCAGCCTTCTAATTATATTGATATAAAATATTTACCTATAAGTTATTTAAATAAAAATGATATGTATGAAAAAATGAAAGATTTATTTCTTACTGCCGGTGGTTCTCGCTCTTATATGATTGCGGCAAGTGGTATAAATCCAGAAGATTATCTTTCTGTTTGCGATGAAGAAGTAAGTTCAAATATGGACGATCTTTATCCAATACATTTAACAAGTTTTACGGCTACTGATTCAGCAGATAAATCTAATCCAGACGATAATCTTGGTGGTAGACCAGAAAAGTTGAAAGATGATTTAAGTTTTAATGGAAATATTACTAAAACAAAGCAAGATAATAAAAAGATTAAACCATCGACTAAATGATTATCATTGAAAGGGGGTGAAATATTAAAAATGTATACAAATATTGAAATTTGCGAAAGCCCCAATGAGGGAATTGCTGGTCGTACTCATATAAAAATGAGCGCTTTAAAAATTTCCAGCAATGATAATGATAATAACAAGAATGGAATTAATTGGGTTGAACAATATGTTCAAAATAATATCAAGTCTTTAATTGGTGCTGCATATAAAGTAACCTTTATTGATGATGATAAAACTATTCCAAGTGGTCATGGAGATATACAATATGATGAAGATGGCAATGTAATTTTCCCTGATAGTGATACCGTGGGTTCTATTCAAAATGCATATATTGATTCCTTGCAGGTTAATGGAAACATAGAGAAAGTTTTAGTTACCGAAGGTTATTTATACGAACAATCATATCCTAATTTCGTACAATGGTTAAAAGACGAAACTCATAGTGGGACTGTATATGGCAGTATCGAAATCAATGGAAAAAACAAATCTAAAAAAATCATTTATGAAAATGGTGGAACAAATGCAGATGGTACTCCTAAAATTGGAAGAAAACCAAAAGTATTTGATTTTACGGCACTTGTAATTCTTTCTGATTTCGTTTCTCCCGCTGATGAGTCAAGTCAAGTGATTGAACTTAACACGAAACATAAAGAAGATGGTAAACAAACTATGGCAAATTCTAAGATTGATATTGATAATTCCAAAGAATCGGCAATTATGAATGGTTCTTGGAATCCAGATAAGGGTTCTTTATTTAGGGCTTGCAAGGAAGCATCTAATGCACAAGCGTGTTTTAATGAAATGTTTTTAAGACATCCTGCAAGCATACAAAACATTATTGAATCAGATGTAGGATATGAACATCATGAAATTAGGAATAATAAAATGGTTGTATCTAAAGCAGGTTGTCAAGCTGCCGCAAGTCGATTAGCAGCTAATGACTCAAATGATGAAGAAGCAAAAGCTCATTTAAAAAAACACTATAATGAATTGGGGCTTGAATTGCCCGAATTTTTAGGTGGTGATAATAAATCGAAAGGAGAACAGAATTCAATGGAAAGTAATACAATTATGGAACTCAATCAGAAAATTGAGGACAAGACTAATGAAATTAATACTGTGGCTAATAAGAATAAAGAATTGACTGCAAAGAATACTGAACTTAGCGAAGCTGTAACGAATGCAAATAAAACTTGCGAGGAACTCAATGCAAAAATTTCTTCTCTTACAAAAGAACTTAATACTTGCAAGACGGAACTTGATGCTAAGAAAAAGGCTGAAGCAGATGCAAAGGCTGAAAAGGATAAGACAGAAGTTGATTCTTATTTTAAGGATGAAATTCCTAAGAATGGTTTTTCTGATGAAGAAATTGATTCTCTGAAACCATTTGTGGAAAAAGTTGATTTTAATGGTTTGAAGTCTGCTGAAGCTGAAATTTGTGCTAAAAAGTTTAAGGAAATGATTTCTGAAAATAAGAATAAAGAAGCAGAAATTAATTCTAAAAATGCTTTTATTACAATTCCAGAGTCCAAGAAGAAAGTTATTGCTGATAAGAAAATAAAGTTCTTTGATTAATTTTAAATATTGAAAGGGGTAAAAAATAATGAGTCTTTTTAAATTTCACGATTCTAATTATCTGAATAAATCTAACCATCCTGAAATTACCGCAACTGTTGATACATATAACGGTAATCAGTTTAAACTTGTTGGTAATACTGCTGTTCCTCATGCTACTGCTGCGGAAGTACAGGCTGGTGATGGCTATATCATGGCGAATGTGATTGATAAGCCTGAAATTCTTAATACAGATGATTATAAAGTAAGCAGTGGTGAACATATTCGTGCTTATCGCCTTAAGGATTTTGCAGGTGAAAAATTTGATATGTCTGCTGATCTTGTGAGTGATGCTTTTGAGTCTGTTACTGTCGGTAGTAAACTTGTTGGTCGTTCTGCCGCTGATACTACTTCTCCGATGGAATGGAAGGTTGCAGCTGATGTAACTGGATATGCTGTATATCTTGAAGTTGTAGCTAAATCTACTTTTGGTGCTTTTACTATCGATAAAAACAATGGAGCAGTTGCAGGTGGCTATGTTGTACTTGTTCATGTCGTTGATAAAACTGCTTAATAATTAATAAATATAAGGAGGTAAATAATAATGAGTTGTGCATATGTTAATGATTTTTCTAATATGAAGGAAGATGCAAGTCAGGTTGAGCTTAATAGTCTTGTTAAGAACAAACTTCATAATGGTAAGCCGAATGAAAATGTTGAAATTTTCTCCAAGGTAGTTTGGGGTAAAGATACTTCTAAATATGGTAAAAAAGTTGATTCTGTTATGGATGGTATCAAGAGTCTTGCTTCTGCCGCTAAAGATGGTGACATTAAGGCGAAAGCTGAAATTAATTCTATTGTTACGGTTACGCTTCGGCAGCCCCTTATGCAGAGACTACAGGTCAACAATATGCTTGGTAATGTTACCAATGTAGGTATGGACGAGGAACTTCGTTATCAGTATTATCAGATTCAGGGTTCGGAGCTTTCCAGAATTCAGGCTACTTCTGGTTCGTTTACATTTCCTACTGTTAAAAAGCGTACAGCTATTGCTGAAACTCAGACGGCTACTGGCGGTCTAATGATTGATTGTCGTGAACTTGCTTCTGGTGCAACAGATGGTATGGCTATGGCTGGTGAACAGGTTATTACTGATATGACTAATCAGATGGTTTATTCTAATATAAATGCTCTTCGTACTGCTATTCAGGGTGCTGCAACTTTAAAGAACTATGCGGCTGGTATTACTGCAACAAATGTTGATGTTGTCCGCAAAAAAGCTCGTAGGTTTGGTAATGTTACTATTTCTGGTGACATTGATGCAGTTGAAAGACTGAATGATCTCAGTGGTTTTAATATCAATTCTGCAACGGCTACAGAAGTTAGATTCCCTGAAGCTGTTATGGAAGAGATTCTTGCAACTGGTCTTGTGAAGAACTATAAGGGTAGTGTAGTTGTTGAACTGCCTAATGCTTATAATCTTACACAGCTTAATAGCGATGCAAGTTTTTATAAGCCTTATCTTCCTACGACTGATTTGTGGTTTATTCCGCAGGGCATTATGACTCCTCTCCAGATTGTTATTCGTTCTGGTATCACTTCTATGACTCAGACAGACATAAATTCGAGGACTGAGGTCATCAGGTATGATTGCGAATATGGCAATAAAGTACTTCCTGAGTACGTTCCGTTCGTTGGTTATATTTATGATCCCGCTCTCGCAGAATAATTAAATTAATATTTTAGAGGATACAAATTAACGTACCTCTCTATTAAATTATTAAAAAGGAGTGATTATTTAACTTATGGCAATAAATCCTAATGATAAAAGTGAAATTAAAAATCTATGTGACTATCCTGTTTCTTGGGAAAGAAAAACAATCACAGGTGATGAATACCTAAAGGCTAACGCCACTACTTATATCACTAATGCTGAGATTGAAACGCAGATTAATAATGATAATCCGTTCCTTAAAGGTACAGATGATATTGGTTCTCATGCAAGTGTTTATATTAACAATCCTGAATTAAGAGAGAGTTTAGGTTTTGATAGTAAAGAAGAAAAACGTGTACAGCTTATCGTTGATGATAAGAAATGCGAAGAGATCCTTGCTCTTAAAACTCCATCTGCTTTTAAGAAGAATCTTGAATCTAATATTGTAACTAATCAGGAAAAAATGAAAATAATGAATGTTGCAAGAAAGATTAAATTGAATTCTTATGATAAAATTCAGGAACTTGAAAAGTATTGTGGCATACCTTTTAATACAAAATAAAATGAAATGAGGTGGAACAGATTTTGGGAACGTCATTGCAGGAAGTTTATGATTCATTTTTCAGTAAAATACCCGATGATGATTTTACATATACTCCTGATTTAGTATTTCAATATTTCAAACACGCTAATGGATATAGTTACAAAACTGTTCCAGAAGATTTAACATATACTCTTGATACAAATCGAATGATGATTTTTGTTGAGAAAGCTGCTTCGGTAAATGGAAACATAACTATTGCGTGTAATAGTAAAACATATACGGTTGCAATTTTATCAACAGATACTTTAGTTGGAATTGCGAATAAAATTGTGGCACAATTGCAGACAGATTTTACGGTAACAACTAATTTTTCTAATGTTTATCCGGTTATTCAGATTGAAAAAGATAATACAGATTTGACTTCTTTGTCTTTCACAGATACAGAAAGTACACAATGTATTGTTATAATTTCTCAAACTTATGATGGTTCATATACCCAAACTTTGGGCATAGATTCAATTGAATTGATTGCATTATATATGCTTAGAGAGTATTATAATAAATTCGTGTTGAAGTTTGGTAAACAAAAAGAATGGATAGGCACAAAAGATTTTGATAGACTTCCTAATTTAAAGAATCAATATGAAAATACAAAAGAATCATTAGATGCTGTAAATGATCAAATTGATAAATTCCGTCAAGAATTTTATTCATATAAGAATTGATGGTGATATTGTGAATTTTCATTATAATTGGATAGATAAGAATTCATCTATACTATCACAAAATAATTTTTGTACGAAACAAGAAATGACAGATAACGTTAAAGAGCATTATGATTTTAGACGTTTTTACAGCAATGAAGGTGAATCTGTTGTAATTGATGGACAATTTACAGAACAAGTTTTAATTCAAGATCATAGTAATCCTTTAAATGAAAATAAGACGGATAGAAAAATACATTTACCAATAGATACTCATGCTGTAATCGGAAGTAAAGTTTTATGGAAAAATGTAATGTGGTTGATCGTATCAACCCTTAAAGATGTTGGAGATGCTTATAAATCAGCACAAATTCAGCAATGCAATTATATTCTTCCATTTCAGAATAATACATCTGATATTTTTCAAGAACCATGTATTGTTGAAACTAATAAAATTACAGATGGTGTTGATGAAAATAAAATATTGACTTTACCTAATGACATTAGAACCGTTAAAATTCAGTACAATGATAATACTAAAAAGTTATGTGAAGATAAACGTATTTTCCTTGATATGATCAGAGATAAACCGAGAGTTTACTCAATTACAAATATTGATACTGTAACTGGAATGGATGGAGAACATGGGCTTTGGATCTTGACTTGTAAAGCTGACGGAAGTTATTCAGATACAAACGATGACAAGGATTTAAGAATTTGCAATTATATTTTACCATCTACCCCTACTCCCTCACCTACACCAACAACAAGTGGAAGTAGCTTTGTTGCTCATAATAACGGAAATTTGTATGCCCCTACAGATATTTGTTCTCTTAGAGAAGGTGGAACGCCAATGCCATTTACTGCTGTATTTAAAGATGTTAATGGTAATGTATTGACTGGATTAACACCTACTTGGACGATTACAAATTTAAATGGTATTACAATGGATGATATTGCTGTTACATATGATTTGACTAATTATCCTATGAGAGTGTACGTGCAGATTGCAAGAAAAGTTTCGCTTATTGGTGCAACATTAAAGGTACATCTTGTGGACAGTGGAAATACGTTAGGAAGTTATGATGTTAATTGTAAGGTGGTGAGTTTTAGTTAAAATGGCTTATCTTGAAGAAGTAATGACTGTAAAAAATGATATTATAAACAAATTAATTAACTCTAAACCTATTGTTGATACAATTAATAATACATCTGTTGATAGTCCTTCTGACTTAATAGGACAAAATATTTTTAGAGATTTATATATTCCTGATACAGCATCAGAAGCTAAAACATATATTTGTTTAGGTGTATTCGTAACTAAAATTACTAATCAACTTATTAAATATTTGGATTTACATTTTTGGATATTTACACATCAAAGCATTATGGATACAGGTTTAGAATATTCGAGAGTAGATAAATTGCAAAGTGAAATTGATAAGCTTATGAATGGTTCGTATCAATTTGGAATTGATAAGGCTGAATTAAAAGGCTCTTATCAATTTAGACCAAATATTAATTTTGGTGGAGTGGAATTGATTTACAAAGTGCCTAATTTAAATCAAGATACACGGTTTGGATTGACAAAGTATGACAGGTAAGAAATTTAGCGAAGGATTTTTATTTAGTGGTAAGGATTTAAAACTTGCAGAAGGTATTTATGTAAAGCATCCCACTATTGAAGATATTTTAAATCTTACTGGTGATGAAAATAGTTTTTCTGTATATTATAGCTTGGCAAGTTTACTTATGTGTGATCCGTATGAATATATGGTTATGCTTAATGACATGGGAATTGATTATTCAACTCAAGATTATTTTGATGTATTTTTAATGCAATGGAAACAATGTTGGGATAATTATAAAGCTAATCCAGAAGTGTTTGAACAGAATCATATATCACCTGTATATAACATTGTAATTGCTTTGTGTTTCTTTTTAGGAGAACACCAATTCGACGTACAAAATTTAAGGTATGAAAATGGTGAAATTAAACCCGTTATTGTAGATTTGAATTCAATTAAAGATAATAAATGTAGTTATGTTATTGATCGTAATATGTTTAATCGTATGGCTGAATTTATATCTGCTATTAATTGTGTAGATAAATCTAAACAAATTCATCCTAAAAATGATAGTTATAAAAAAATGTTAATTGACGATATGCGAGATGAAATCAAGAAACAGTCTAAAAAGAAAAAGAATGATGGTAATTATGGTGATTATATAGGTAATATTATGAAAGCAGTTTGCTTTTGTGGAAACGGAAGTATATCTGTCTTCAATATCAATCAATGTCATATTTATCCTTTATTAAAAGGCTTCAATATGTTTATCAAGAAAGACAACGTGGATCATTTGATGAATGGACAATATGATTTAAGTAAAATAAACAAAAAAGAATTAGATTGGTTTGAGTAATTTCAAATTAGCGTTTTATTTTTAATTAATTTTAGAAAGAGAGGAATATTTTATATGAAATACGCTTTGAAAAAAATCAAAGATGTTGAGTTTGTAGATCCTACTACTACAGAGCATAAATGTACTCTTAACGATCTTACAAGTGTAAAGATTAGTAATGGTGCTGATGAAGTTAATGCTCTTGGTTCTAATGGTGTAAAACTTGCTGTATTCGATACTAAAAAGTCTACACAGATTACTCTTAGTAATGGTGCTATCGAGTCGGGAATGATTTCAATGCAGGTTGGCAGTAACGAGAAAATTGTTACTGATAGCACTGGTATTAGAATGCGTGATATTTATACAACTACCGATGGTACTAATATTACGTTGAATCATAAAATTTCTGGTAAGGCAGGTAATGAAATCAAATTTATTTATTCTGTTGATATAAATGGTAATCCTGATAAATCTTATCCACAGGCAGCTACCGCATCTACAACTGCTTTTGCATATGCTCCCGATACAAAGATTGTTACTCTTCCTACCGATGCATTTGCCACTGGTACAAGTGTAATTGTTGATACATATCCGACATTTAGTGAATATAAAGAAATAGATAATAACAGTGATAATTTCTCGTTTGTTTCTACTGTTATTATAAACGCATGGATGACTGATCTTTGTTCACAGAGCGATGTCCCTATGCAGATTGTATGTCCTCGTGGCAAGACAAGTGGTAAATTTGATCTTGAAGCTGGAGATAAATGTGCAGTCCAGAATGTTACGATTGATGCTTTGTCTTTGTCTTGTGGCGCTAAGACGCTATGGAAAATGTTTACTTATGATGGTACACAGATTTCTGATACCTGATAATTAAATATTCTAATATTAAATGTGGAAGATAGCAATATTTTCCACATTTAATTTAATATAGCTGTTTAATTAGTTATATGAAATTAAGTGTGGAAAAGAAAGTGAGTTGATATAATTGTCAAAATTAGTATGTAAATATTCAGGTTGCCATGATGGTAAAAATGGGAATCCAAAAGAATATGATGTATGTCCTGTTTGTCTTGAAAGAAAACCTTGGAAACAAACGGGTTGCTGTTTTGAGCATTTTGCAATGTATGATAACGAAATTCGCATTTCAAGAAATGAACCGATTTTATATCCAGATTATATTGAACAAATGATTGATGATGGAGTAATAACGGAAGATCAAGCAGATGAAATTGAAGTGAGTGATAAAGCAATTAGTACAAAATTTTAACCAAACCAATACATAAGGGATGGGATGATTTAAATATCTCATCCTATCCCTATTTTTTACGATTAATTGTCATATAAAATTGGTTTCCTATCAAGTGTTTTTTGAAGTGTAGTGTGAGAAATCAGATTGTATTTTAAAGAACATTATTAAATTAAGCAGAAAGAAGTGTTATTAATATAAGACGTTCCAAGTTTAATATCGATACAACAGATAGAGGTAGGCAGAAACGTACATATAAGGGCGTTTTGTATGCGTCCGAATTGGAAATGAAATATTTCAAGGAATACATTGAACCAAAACTTGAATCTGGTGAAATTGTTAATGTTGATAAACAAGTCAAATATCTATTACAACCTGCTTTTAATGATATGAATGGCAAACATTATAGAGAAATGAATTATATTAGTGATTTTGATATTACATATTCAGATGGAACGTTTAAGGTTGTTGATGTTAAAGGAATGTTAAAATCCGAGGACAAAATTAAAGAGAAACTCTTTAAGTATCATTATCCAAATATTGATTTTGAATTCATAGGGAAAAGCCTGATTGATGGAGGATGGGTTTCTATAGATACAATTATTCAAGGTCGTAAGCGACGTAAGAAAGATAAACAATCTAAATTAAAAGGAGAAAATTAATATATGAGTAAAATTTCAGTTGGTAATATTAATCAGATTATTAAAAATTCTAAACGGACAGGGAAAGTCACTATTACTATTCCAATCAAAGATAAGACTTATAATATTGAATTTAAAAATAGACTTACACTTGAAGAAGAAGAATTATTTGTAAGGCGTGTTATTGGTTTTTCATTTGAACAGACGACAGGAGAATATCTTCCTTCGTTTTGTGAACTTGGAAAATATATTGCTGTCCTACAGTATATGACTAATGTTGATATTCCAACACTTGAAGATAAAAATACAATTGATTGCGAAAAAGTAAAAGAATTTATTGATATTATTGGTTTGAAACAGCAGATTTATAATTGGTTTCGTGAATCAAATGAAAAACCAGAAGGTAGGCTTGGTGAGTATATTTATAATCTGTTTAATATGGCTGATGATAAGATTGAATTTATTAAACAGCAACATATTCATAAATCAAGTATGGACAATTTCTTTGATGAACTTACGAATGTTGTTGAACAGTATGGAGATAAACTTAAAGATTTGAATGTTAAAGACGTTACAGATATGTTTAATAAGGTTAAGAATATGGATGAAAGTAAAATTGTTGGAGCAATTGTTGATAAGTCAAAAGAAGACGAAAAGGAAAGTAAGGATAATATTACTAAATTAAGTGAAGCGAAATCCAATTAATTGATGGTATTTTCTTATCTTGTTTAGTTTATTAAGTACATAGGAAGAAGGTAATAATGACAGAAAATAAAAATAAAGAACCTAAACGTGAAATTTCTTCTCATGAGCAAAAAAGAACATTTGTAGAAGATATAGAAGTGCCAGAACATATTGAAAGATCAGAAAGTAATGAATTCAGGCAGAGTAAAGAACAATTAAAGAAAGATGGACATGATCATTGTTTTATTTGTGGTACTGATAAGAATTTACAGGTGCATCACTTTTTATGTGAATGGTCGTTATCAAATGATTGTGACGAACAGAAGCTAAGAGAAATGGCTAAGATATTTGATCCATATGGGTACGGTAAACAATGGGATGGCAAGCCCATTACTATGGATTCATTGCCTAATTTACTCGTATTGTGTCAAGAACATCATACTCATCCTGAATCTGGAATTCATTGTTTGCCATTTAATGAATGGATTATGCAGCGGCTTTGTAAAACAGGCGATGATCCGGTTATAGAGGATAATAAAAAGATTACATAAGTATAAAAAAATAGCTTTGTTGTGTTAGTAGTAATATAGAATTGTTGTTCTATATTATGATGATTTATATTATTTATATCCATCCCCTATTTATTTATGTGTTTAGTTATTTGAATATAGAAATAAATATTAATTTATGAAGAAAGGAATGAAATATCATATGCCAGATTTTAACAATATTAATGATTTAAGTGCTTATGTACAAGAAAAAATTGATAATAGTTTATCTAAAGAAGTATATCAAACTGTTGCTGAGAATGAAAAAGAATCAATAGAGGATACTGTATTTACATTTACGCCAGAAACATATCAGCGTAGAGATGAATATGGGCTGGATGATTCACAAAATATGACTGATAATGTTAAAGATGGAGTGCTATCTGTAGAGAATACTGCGTTTTTCAATAATGATTATGATTCTACGTCTTTTGGATTTGGATTACCAAGTCTTATTGAAAATGGTAATGGAGATAATGGTAATTATTATGATTATCCGTATGGTAAAAATGCACGTATTTTTTTAAAGCCAAGACCGTTTATAGAACATACAAGAGAAAAGCTTCGAGAAAGTGATGATCTATCTAATGCTTTGAAAAATGGATTAAATAGACAAGGAATACAAACAAAGTGAGAAGTTTCATGCTTCTCATTAATATGAATATGGGAGTGTGAAATATATATGGCTGATGAATTAAATATTAACGTAAATGCTAAACTTGATCCTGACGCTTCGGCAGTACAAATTAATAATGGATTAGATGAACTATATAAATCTGGTAAGATTAATCCTGTTAATGTATCTGTAAAGTTAGATACAGACGCAATTAAAAGTCAAACTTCTCAGGTTCAAACACAAATTAATAATATTGCTAAAGCGAATAGTTCTGGATTTAAAGTACCTATTGATTTTAATGTTAGTGCAGATAAAATTAAAGAGCAATTAACTACTATTGTAAATAAGATTCGTGGTGGAGCAAAAGGGCAAGTAATTGATTTTAAGGTAAATCTTGATGAGGATGGTTTCCTTTCTGATAAGTCAAATGTACTTATTAAATATCGCAATGATGCAAATCAAGTTACGGAATCTATTTTAAAATTAAAAGATACTAAAGAAAAGTTAGATGATGGTACTTCTGATTTAAGATGGACAGAAACATTAAAATCAGTTTCACAGAATATTGAACAGACTACAAAAAAAGCAGAGCAACTTACATCAGCACAACAGAAACAAGCAAATTCAATTTCTGAATTAAGTGAAAAGTATAAAACATTACAAATTCAAATGAGTAAATTGCCTCAAATTAATGGGACTAATTCTTTAAATAGTGAAAATATTAAAGGCTTTCAAAATGCTATTAATGCAAACGATGTACAGCAAGCAACACATTATTTAAATTCGCTTCGTATTGAATACCAACAGCTTAATGCTGAAATGTCTAAGAAATTGCCCCCTAATGCTATTGATAACATGAAAGAAAGAGCAAGGTCATTATCAACTCAAATTGATCAGATTACAGCTAAGTTTTCAACATTAAACACAAATGGAAATTTTAATTTTACTAAAAACTTTTCTACACAAATTAAACAGGCTGGTACAAGTATTAAATCATTACAAAATAATTTGAATGCGTTTAATACTGCTAAAACTGAACAGGAACAAGTAACTGCGTTCAATCAATTAAATAACAGCGTTAAAGATAGTAAAATACAAGTTAATGATTTAGTTAAAACATATCAGACATTAAATCGTATTGAAGCGTCTTCTGGTTCATTTGAAAAGTATGTACAACAAAATCCACAAGTATTAAAAAAACACGCTCAAGAAGTCGCAGATATTAGGAATCAATGGGAACAGGTAGCGCAAGAAACTGATATTACTAAATTACAGACTGGATTCAAAGAAGCTAATACTGCTACATCTGCTTTTAAAGGAGAAATTCGTTCCTTAGGGCAAGAAGGACGCACAGTTTTCGGTGAATTAGGTAATGATTTGAAAAAGATCTTTCAGTGGACTATGAGTGGCGGCCTTCTTTTTGGAGCAATTGGTCAGATAAAAAAGGGTATCCAAACAATAAATTCTCTGAATAAATCAATGACTGATATACAAATGATTACTGGAATGTCTGCATCTAAAGTAGGAAATTTAACTAAACAATACTCTGATTTAGCAAGTCAACTTCATGAAACAACTACATCAATTATGACAGCTAGTGAAGAATTTTTAAGGGCTGGTAATAGTGCTGACGAGACAGCGAGTTTATTAAAAGCATCTACTGTCATGAGTAAAATAGCTGGACAAACACAAGAAGAATCAGCACAAAGTTTAATTAGCATCATGAATGCTTATAAGATGAAGGCATCTGATATGATGTCTGTAGTTGATAAACTTGTAGCTGTAGATAATACAAGCGCAACTAGTACTGAAGAATTATCAACCGCTATTCAAAAAACAGCAGCTAGTGCACAGGAAAGTGGAATAAGTTTTTCTCAACTTGTTTCGTGGATTGGTGAAGTATCAAGCGTGTCAAGACAATCGGCGGATACCATAGGTACGGCTTTCAATAGTATTTTTAGTAGGTATGAAAAAGTTAAGGCTGGAGCAAATACCGATGATCAAGGTGAAGCAGTAAATGATGTTGAAAAAGTTTTAAAGAAGTTTGATATTTCAATTAGAGATCAATCAAATAATTTTATAAATTTTAATACCGTTTTAACAGAGGTAGCAAATAAATGGAGTACGTTAAATACTGTAGAACGGGGTCAGATTTCCACAGCGCTTGCCGGTACAAAACAACGCAATCAATTCTTAATTCTCATGCAGAATTTTAATAAAACATTGGAATTGCAATCAACTGAAGCCAATTCAGCAGGAGATGCTATGAATCGTTATGGTACATACGCTACTTCGACTCAGGCTAAAATAGATGACTTTATAAATACTTTACAAAAGTTCTGGCAAAATGTCGTTAATAGTTCTGTTATTAATGGTGTTGTAGGCGCAGGAACAGATGTTATTAATGTTATTTCAGGAATAAATAGTAAACTTGGTGCGATTCCAACTTTAATTGGAGCAATAACTGCGGCTTTAAGTGTAACTAAAAATGTAGGTAAAATATATGCCTATGCAGCATAGTAATATGTTGCTGTCGAAGGAGACTAAATCGGTTAAAAGCAAGAGATTGTCAAGACCGAGTGTAACAGTGATTATATTGTAAGGATATTGGCAAAGCAATATATGATCGCACGTAACGACTGGAGTGATTTATATAGCAATATATGAATTTGAGTCTTCTACCCTACTCTATTATGTCCTTAATAATAGACAAGAGGGTACAATGTTTAGTCTGAACATCACGTTATAATCTTGTAATGAAGCGTGAGATATAGGAAGAAATTCCTATACGCCATAATTATTTTATAAAAGTAAATATTGGTATTATCTTACCGTTAGTTATAATAGAGGTGTTATAATTATAAAAATGATATAATTGAAAAATTGATTGCTTTATATTTAAAAGGAGAAATAAAAATTAACATCAAAAAATAGAAGTAATCTCCCATCTTCCACAATTCGAGGTTACTTCTACATATACCAGCACTACTTTCATAGTGTGTAAATTTATTATACCCCTATAAAGTAGTAAAATCAATACTTTATGGAGGAATTTTTATGTCTGATTTGCAAAAATTTGTTAATCAGGAGTTTGGCGAAATGTTTTACAAAATCTATTGACAATCTCATTATTGAATGTTATACTGATTGCATTAAAGGGAGATGATGGTATAAAAACTGTTACTCTTCGTTTGTCAGACGACTTGCACAAGCAGATGAAGTTATTGACTGTACAGAAGGAATTAACAATACAAGATTATATTGTACAGTTGATCGAAAAAGATTTGAAGCAATATTCTTCTGACGAGCAAACAAAATAAATAAGACTGCCCTACCCTCAGAAAGTAAGCAGTCCTATTTATTACATAGCACTTGACGATAGTACGCCTTGTGTTAAATTTAGTATAACATAAGAGATGCCGTCTTTCAAGTACTGAACAAAAAATGTTTATTATTTGAAGGAGAATTATTATGCAAAACCTTTAGATTGTAACCAGTCAAGAATATTTGGGTAAACGGTTAGATATTTATGGAACTATTGAAAATCCATTATTTTTAGCAAAAGATGTAGCGAATTGGATTAATGTAAAAAATGTTAGTCAAATGGTTATTTCTGCTGATTTAGATGACGATGAAAAGGGTATGTATTTAATTGATACCCTTGGTGGTGTTCAAAAACTTTTATTCCTAACAGAAAATGGGCTGTATGAAGTGTTAATGATGTCTCGTAAACCTGTTGCAAAACAATTTAAGCATGAAGTAAAACGTATTCTGAAACAGATTCGTCAAACAGGCGGTTATGTTGCTGAAAATCGCGAATCTGAATTTGTGACTAAATATTTTCCATCTTTTGGTGAAAACACAAAATTGCAAATGGTACAAGATTTATTGGAGACAAATAAGAAGTATAAAAATCAGATTGATAAATTGAAACCACAAGCGACAGCTTATAAAGATTTAATGACCGCTGAAGGGTATGTCAATTTTATTGATTTAGCAAGTGTTGTTGAAATTGGATGCACAAAATTGCTTGATTTTCTTAGAGAAGAAAAGGTTTTGACAAAGCAAAGTCAGTAACTCTGGTTAGTCCACATGTAATTGATTACATATATCGTCTTATTAAAAAACGTCATAAGGAATCGGAATTTGATATGACAAAGGCGGTGTCCTGAAATGAATATCATTAATTCAAGTCTACATCTCCCCCGCCTTACAAAGTCCAATGTAAATTTCAGTAACGTTGATGTAGATGAATCTTGTGGAAATATGTCTGTAAGATTTAACTTAATTACTGATGATACACGGTTTGATTGTTTAATTGATTTTTTGCATGATAAACTTAGGCATGAGTATTATAATCCTTGGAATGAATTAGAACCTGAATTTGAACAGTCGTTGAATCGTGATATTGATTTTGTAATTACTATGACTGACTATGGTAATTATGAATTTAATCTGTTTGCCTATGGTGGCGAAGATACATATACAAGTGCTCAGGTTGGCTTATATGATGATGAAATTGAATTGTTCAAGCCTTATATGTATAAATATTTTGAGCCGTCATATCAGCTTGAGCAGCTTCGTAGGGATGTTGAAAGGTCTGTAAATCAGATTATACTTGCTAAAAAACTTGTTGGCATGAGACTTATTTCTGATAGGATTATTGGTAATGCTTACAAATCGGCATGGATGAGTGAAAATAAAAAGAAGTGTATGGTTTGTGAAGTCGCTGATTATACAGATGATAAGTGTCCTGCGATAGTTATAAAGTTTGGATTTTAAGGCAAGCATAGATTGTTTTTTATTGACAATAATAATTATCTATCATATAATAAGGAGGCGAAAGGTAGATGAGTGCTATGTACGCCATTGCTTTTGATCTTGACACAGATATGTTAAATAAAACATATCATAATGGTTCTTATAATAATGCTTATGCTGATATTGAAAAAGTATTTAATTTACATGGTTTTAAAAAACAGCAAGATAGTATGTATTTTGGTTCTCCCGAAAGTACTGCTGTAGATTGTACTTTAGCAATTATGGATATTACTTCGGCTTATGATTGGTTTGCGCAATCTGTATCAGATGTAAGAATGTTAAGAGTTGAAGATAACAATGATTTAAAACCAATTATTGAAAAAGTATCAAGTATGAAAAAATAGCATGGTGTTTTATTTATATCTATTGATTTTTGTTATAGTTATGATACAATAGAATAAATTATATCAAGGAGTTGAATTAGAAATGAGTGAATATGTATTATATTGCCCAAGATGCGGTGCAGTTCATATTGAATTTGATAATGATAAACACTATTGTATTACTTGTAAAAAACAAGAAATGATTAACACGGGACATAATTATGGTTATTTTCTTGATAAATATTTACAGGAAGTTGGAAAAACAAATCAAAATATAATAAATTTTAATTTTGAAGAATATGTTAAAAAAGAATTTGCTATTGAACAAAATCCATTATATAATGAAAAAGATGTCAAAAAACGTGAAAAACTTGAACAAATAGTAATAGCTAAGAATTCAAAAGAAATTGGTTCTGTTCAAGTTGAAAATATTCCCCATTGCCCCACTTGTGGTTCAACCAATGTGGAGAAAATTAGTGGATTAAATAAAGTTGGAAGCGCTGCGTTATTTGGTGTGTTTTCTTTAGGACATATCAGCAAAACTTTTAGATGTAAAAATTGCGGAATGAAATTTTAATATTAAGTATATTTTAGACTGATAGAAGTATCAGTCTTTATTTATGTAAAATAATTATGGTTAGTAATTGATAAGATTACCTCATCTTATTAATAAAAGTAACAGATTGGTATTCAAAACAGTTCCTGATGTTAATAAATTATCTGGATTAAGTATTAAAACTGGTTATCAGATAAAAAAACAAGCACAAAAAGAATTAGCGAATCAATTAAATGTCGATATTGATGCAATCAAAAAATATGAAGATGGATTACATAACTTAGATAAAACAACTGCGACATCAGCTGATTATACTAATTTATTTAATAATACTATGGAAGGCACAAGTCAAAAAGCTCAAAAAGCTGTTGCTGAAATTAAAAGAGGTGACACAACTGCAAGGGCATATGCTGCTTCACAAAAAGAAGCAGCTGTCGCCACGGAAGGCGTCGGTGTAGCTTCTAAAGTTGCAGCGGTCGGTATAAAAGCATTAAGGGTAGCGGCTAATGTTGCTATAGTCACTTTAATTTCATGGGGCATTGAAAAACTAATTGAATATTTTTCTAATTTAAAAACCGCAGCACAACAAGTTCAAGATGCTTTAGATACAGCAAGTAAGAATTTTGATGATGCAAATCAAAAAGTTTCAGATACAAAAAATAAACTAACAGATGTAAATAAACAAATCAGTAATATAAAAGCAAAAGGTTCTTTAACATTTGTTGAACAAGATCAATTAAAGACCTTGCAACAAACATCTGTTGAGCTACAAACTCAACTTGAAACAGAACGAGCTATAGCAAAAGCAGCAAAAGAGGCTCAAACACAAGCTGCTATTAATGCTATAAACGCACAAAAAAAATCTGCAATCAATCCAAATACTGGGAAGCAGCAGGTTTCAAAAGGTATGCTTGGTTATTCGCCATTTAGTATTGGTTTTGCTGGAATACAGGAAGCGTTAGAGCGTTATCAATCGTTAGAAAAACAAGCAACCAAAGAAAGTAAAACTCAAGCTAATACTATTAAAACAAATCTTTTAAATTTAGCTAAACAATATACAGATAATGCTTCTAAAATTGATGCATCTTATAGTAGTGAAGCGGCATCTGCTAAAAAATCTGCTCTTGACCAAGCAAACGCAATTTTAAAAGTTGTTGATTCTGCAAATTATGCTAAAACTCAAACCGCGAATTTTAATTCTGTTTTTGACGATAGTAAGTTTTCTACAATTAAGACAGAACTTTCTTCACTTGCACAGCAAGG
>ENA-UOOM01000854-UOOM01000854.1-fermentation-metagenome-genome-assembly--contig:-NODE-854-length-32288-cov-6.906866_pt1 | contig 32288 bp, 29 predicted proteins | sample MGYA00245781_ERZ724031 | MGnify/ENA primary metagenome ERZ724031 (study PRJEB28704, sample SAMN03018317) | fermentation metagenome | biome: anthropogenic terrestrial biome; feature: soil; material... | reverse complement strand
ACCGTAATGCATGAACAAGGTATAGGAATAACAGTCGATGAATTTAAAAAAGGTGATAAGCTGTTAACTCTTCTTGATACAATATGTTCAACCGATTCACAGCATCCTGTCATAACTACAACCAATAAGTCCATTATTAAACCGGGATTGATGCCTGTTCCTATTATTGAAACACCGTTGTCTTTTGCTATTTTATCCAATTGTTTAGCCTCTTCAGGTGATTGTGCCATTGGAAAAGCCATTTCTTCCGCACTTGATACCACATTTACTTTTCTTTCCAAGCAGAATTTTAATCTTTCGAATGCTACCTTAGTATATGAGTCTGTACAGCACAAAACAACGTCAGCCGCCTTTTCTTTTATGACATCTTCCGGTGAGCCGACAAGTACTTCAGGTCTGTCTCCTCTTTCTACTCCGATTAATTCATACATGCTTTTTCCGATTTTAGCGCCTCTGCCAACTGCACCAACTATGTCAACTCCCTTTTTGTTCAGCAGCATTCTTGCCATACCGCTGCCCATGGCTCCAAGTCCCCAAATAATTACCTTTACGTTTTGCATTTGTAAATCCTCCTATTATTTTTCTACTCATTTATTATATTTTGCAATTATCATGCCAATTAACTTTCAAAGAAGAATATAAGACATTTTAAGATGTTAAAAGCCCGTAAATTTCAGCCTTCAAGTTATTTTATCTCAAAAAAAACAATTTATACAATTTTATAATCCGGTTCCCCGGGACTAACGTTTTCATAAATGCTGTAAAAAAAAGCAATTATTTTTGCAGTATGATGCAAATTTTTTTGCCTTTTTTGTATCTTTATATGCTAATGTTATATTTCTTTATTTTATGCTGCAAAGTTTGACGCTTGATTTTCAGCACATTTGATGCCCTTGTAATATTATTGTTGCTTTTTTTAAGAGCTTCCTTTATTATTCTTTTTTCTAAATTGCTTAAGTATTCATCCATACCGGAATTTTCGACTTTTTCATAATCATCTATTTGATAATCTATTGAGTATTGAATTGAAAAATGGCCGCTGTCCAATATATGCTCATTGTCATCACACATGCTTACGGCTGACATAATTACATTTTCAAGTTCTCTTACATTACCCGGATATTCATATTTTAGAAGATAATCATATACTTCACCTGAAAAATCCGTAACATGCTTGTTAAACCTTTCATTGTATTTGTCAACAAACATTTTAGCAAGCAAAATGACATCATCCTTTCTGTCTCTTAAAGGAGGTATGTTTATTTGAATTACATTAAGCCTGTAAAATAAGTCCTTCCTCAGCTTGCCTTCCTTTAATATTTTTTCGGGATGCTCATTGCAGGTAGTTATTATCCTTACATCTATCGGAATTTCATTTGAACCTCCAACCCGTCTTATATAATTTTCCTGAAGCACCCGAAGGAGCTTAGGCTGCAATTCATAAGGCATGGAATTTATTTCATCCAAAAGAAGAGTTCCGCCGTTTGCCTGTTCAAATAAGCCGGCACGGTCAACCGCTCCGGTAAACCCCCCTTTAGTAGTACCAAACAGCAAGCCTTCCAAAAGTGATTCCGGAAGAGCGGCGCAATTTTGAGCAATAAAAGGCTTGTTCTTTCTTGAGCTTGCATAATGTATGCTCTGGGCAATTAATTCCTTGCCTGTGCCGGTTTCACCGTAAATAAATACTGAAGCGGAATTTTTTGAAGATTTTTTTGCCCTGTGAATAACATCCAGGAAATTATCACTCTTACCTATAATATTATCAAAATTATATTTCCTGATTTTCTTTTGTTTAGCCTTTTCAGGTTTTCCTATTTCATCATGCAGCTTTAAAATTGTATTTGACATTTCCGTTATTTTTGTGATATTCTTTGCGACCTCAACGACAGCAATTACCTCGTCATCGATTATGACAGGAATTGTGGTATTTATTGTTGAAATTTCTTTACCGTCTTTATTTAAATATGTCTGTTTCAAATTCTTGGTAACAACTTTTGAATTTAAGGCTTTAAGAAGAGTGCTGTTTTCGTTGTTTAAACCTTTAAAAACCTCTGTAAACGGTCTTTGGATAACATCACGTGAATCCATCTTTTCCAAATTAGACATAGATTCATTATATATAATAGTATTACCATTTTTATCAAGCACATGAACTCCTTCATCTACCTGCTGCAAAATTTTTTGCATCAAGAACAAATACTCCTTAGCTTTCATTGCACCCTCCTGAATAGGATTACTATTTATTTAATTATATCATAATAATACACTTTTTACAATGATTATAGTTTACTTTTGTCACTTTTTGGTATAAATTGTTACTGTTCACACCAAACTATACTGTCATCCTAAGCATAGCGGAGAATCTCATCTTTTAAGGTATCCTTCACCTGCGGTTCAGAATGACACGGGCTACCGTCCGTATAAAATGACTGTGAACAGTAACTATAGCTATAATTAAATAACAGTACAGCATCTTCAATGCTTTAATACCCAAAAATTATATGATAGAAAATATACAGCACTTATACCTGCTTAAATCTTCAATCTGTCTATCTGTATTTTTTTACCTTACATATTATAATTTTACACCTATCTGCTCAAGTACATAAGTAGGAATGCTCATTCGGACTGTTTTTAACGGATCGACCACTTGACTGATTTCCAAGTTCCCACACAAACTAGAAATAAATCCGGCAGTTTCAAAATCTATATTACCGTTATCTACCATAAAATTTAATAACTTTAACATTGCCTTTTTAAGAGCATCATCTGTTCCAAGTTCTGAAGCAAGGGATGCAAATTTCTCTTCGGTTTTAACAAAAGGTATATCTAATTTTAAATCTTTTCGTACACTAATATCTAATTCAACCTCACCCGAAACTTCAAGACCCATATACCAAGATTCTCCATCTCCCATGGCAGCATGTAGGTCTCCTACCCCTAAAAATGCACCTTTGACATTAACCGGAAGGTATACTGTTGAACCTTCACGAATTAATGTAGTGTCCATATTACCTCCGTGATCCCCCGGAGACAGTGTTTCTACCTCACCCTCTGCAGGTGCAACGCCAATTACACCAATCATTGGTTCGGTTTTTATAGTCAGATTATCATTAATAGTTATTTTTTCATCATCAAAACTATAAAATTTTGTAACAGACTTTTTAATTATATCGCCAAGCAAGCCCTCATTTGGTACACACATTGTAAATCCAGGTGAATTCACTATAATTTTTTTAATTTTAATTTCTAATACATCACCTGCATCTACATTATTAAAATAAATAGGTCCCGTTACAGGATTTACGGTTTCAGCATAAACTGCATCTAACGTATCACTATTACTTTTGATATCTCCACTGAAACAGTCCTTTGTTTTAAAAATTACTGTGCTTGGTAAATCGATTTTTGCTACCGGTTTATTTTCCTTAAAACAGCTATGTTCCCCATAAATTCATCTCCTTATGTATTTTAAATACTTATTATTGTATTTATAATACATAATAGTCTATTTTTCGTGTATTGTCAAGACATTTGCCCCATGTTTTTCAAAAAACCCGTATTTACAATACGATTTAATTATGATAATATATCTGTAAAAGGTGGTGTTTAAATTGACTTTAGGTGAAAGATTAAAAACTGCTCGCACACTTAAAGGTTTCACGCAAGATGAACTTGCGGAAAAAATCGGAACTTCCAGAGGCGTTATTACAAACATAGAGCATAATAAAACCGAAGCACCTCAACCCTTAATTATCAATGCTTTGTGTAATGTTTTAGAAATAAACCAGGAGTGGCTTGTCAGCGAGACCGGCGAAATGTATAATTCAGAAGCAATTAGAAGTTCTAAAGTTTTAGCAGAAATATATTCTATCTCCAAAGAATTATCAGAAGAGGAACAACTTTATATTCTTGATGTAATAAAAACATACATGAAGCACTTTAATCTAAAAAAGTGAAAAATAACTTTATTTTTTAAAAATTTATTCTGTAGAAATTGTAGCTGAAAAATTGAGGCTGAAAAAAATCGGGGATTTTAAACCCGGCAATATATTTTTTTTACTTGTCACTTATGCATATATTATGTATTATTTAATAAATACTGAAATTTAAATACATTAACAATAATAGGAGTTCAAATGAAAAAAATTGAAAGCTTTCAAGTAAATCATTTAAAACTAAAAAGAGGAATTTACGTTTCAAGAAAAGACAAGGTTGGAGAAAAAATTGTTACAACCTTTGATATAAGAATGAAAGAGCCTAACAAGGAGCCTGTTATAAATGTTGCGGAACTTCATACCATAGAGCATTTGGGAGCGACATTTTTGAGAAATCATGAAATATACGACAAGGAAACAATATATTTCGGACCCATGGGATGCAGGACAGGATTTTATGTAATTTTTAAAAATGACTTAAAATCATCTGATGTATATAAAATTATTAAAGAAATGTTTTTCTTCATTATGAATTATGAAGGAGACGTTCCCGGTGCAGATGCGATATCCTGCGGAAATTATCAGGATATGAATTTAAATATGGCTAAATATGAAGCTTCTAAGTTTTATAATGAAGTGCTTTTAAATATTAAAGAAGAAAATTTATACTACCCTGAATAAAAATGACCTACCGCTATTTTCAGGGGTATTTCTGAAAAATAGCAGTAGGTCATTCGCACTGAGTTCCCAATTTATGCGACACAGGGAGCAAATAAATTGTTGAACGAAACTGCGGTATCTCATCTAATTAGTTTGTTGTCTTAAGCTTATTAGCATATTTTCTTCTTTCAATTTCAGATAAATATCTTTTTCTCAGCCTTATGGAATCCGGTGTTATCTCAACCAACTCATCATCATTTATAAATTCTAACGCAGCTTCCAATGTCATTATTCTTGGTGGTGACAATTTTACTGCATCATCTGCAGCTGAAGAACGTGTATTAGATTGTTTTTTCGCCTTGCAAGGATTTACGGTAATATCTTCCCCACGGGAATTCATACCAATAATCATACCTTCATAAACTTTTTCTCCGGGATTTATAAATAAAATTCCCCTGCTTTCCAAGTTATTCAATGAGTATGCTATCGCTTCCCCCTGGTCGTTAGATATTAGCACGCCGTTAACTCTTTGAGGTATTTCACCTTTAAACTTTTCATAATGATCAAAGATTCTCACTATTGTTCCTTCGCCTCTGGAGTCATTTATCAGTTCGGTACGATATCCCAACAGTCCTCTGGTAGGAACCATATATTCGATTTTTACGTAATTCCCGTCAGGCATCATTGAAGACATAACACCCTTCCTCAAATTAAGCTTTGAAATTACAGAGCCCGAATACATCTCCGGAACATTTACAATTACTCTTTCGATAGGCTCCATTACAACGCCGTCAATTTTTTTAAGAATAACCTCAGGTCTTGATACGGATACCTCGTAACCTTCCCTTCTCATATTTTCAAGAAGTATTGATAAGTGAAGCTCTCCTCTTCCGGATACCTTGTAGCCGTCCAGCGCTCCTTCCAAAGTTTCTACCTTAAGTCCGACATTAACTTCCAGTTCTTTTTCAAGTCTTGCCTTTAAATGCCTGGTTGTAACATATTTCCCTGATAAACCTGCAAATGGTGATGTATTGATTAAAAAGTTCATTGACATTGTTGGTTCTTCAATTTTTATGGTTTCCATTGGAATCACTTTATTCTCGCTGCAGACGGTGTCTCCGATTGATATATTAGAAATGCCCGATACAACTACTACATCACCGCTGAAAGCCTCTTTTACCTGAGTACGTTTTAAACCTTCATATACATAAATATTGGATATTTTTTGCTTTTCAACACTTCCGTCATGCTTTGCAACAGAAACTGTCTGACCTTCTCTGATTGTTCCCGCTGTCACCCTTCCAATGCCTAATCTTCCTATATAATCATCATAAGCAAGAGTTGATACCTGCATCTGCAAATCTTCACCGTCTCTGTCGGGATATGGATTAACATGTTTAACAATTGTATCGAACAAGGGTACTATATCGCCATTTTCCTCATCCAATTCATACTGAACAATTCCTTGCTTTGCAATACCATATAGTATGGGAAAGTCAAGCTGCTCATCATTTGCATTTAATTCAACGAACAAATCGAATACCATGTCAACAACTTCTTCCGCCCTGTGGTTTTTTTTGTCAATTTTATTTATTAACAAAATAGGTTTCAGCCCCATTTCAAGAGATTTCTGAAGCACGAAACGAGTTTGAGGCATTGGTCCTTCAATGGAATCCACAAGCAAAATAACTGTATCCACAGTCTTCATAATTCTTTCAACTTCTGATGAGAAGTCAGCATGTCCCGGTGTATCAACTATATTAATTTTTATATCATTATGCATTACCGAACAGTTTTTGGAATATATTGTTATTCCTCTTTCACGCTCTAAATCGTTTGAGTCCATTACCTGTTCGGTTACTTCCTGATTTTCTCTGAAAACTCCGCTCTGCTGCAAAAAAGCATCGACTAATGTGGATTTTCCTGCATCAACATGAGCTATTACTGCTATATTTATAATTTTTTTCTTCATAATTACCTTCCAATTTTTTCAAGTATGGGGACATTCAAGTACGGGGACGTTTCTTAAATGCTCACCGGCAAAGACTTGCCATGCGTTAGAGGTGTATCCCCCCTCCATTAAATTTCCACAGCTTAGTGTATTCTTTTTGCCGATATTTTGCAAGTTTTTTTTGCAATTTCTTAAGAATTGAATATAAAACGGGAACGCACCGCACGTCCCCACATAAAAAATATATCATAATTGTTAGAGGTGCTCGCTTTAGAGGTGTGTCCCCCCAAGTACGGGGACATTCCTCTTACCCGCAGAGACTATCCCTATAATAGAGGTGTGTCCCCCCTCCTTTGATACACCACTTTTCCATCAATAATTGTCATAACTGTTTCATAATTGATATCCAACAGGGGATTTCCTTTGAAAATTGCTATGTCTGCGTCCTTGCCAACCTTTAAGCTTCCGACCCTGTCATCTATTCCTGTTATTTCAGCAGGATTGATAGTAATTGTTTTCCAAGCTTCTTTCTCGGACAAACCTGCTTTAACTGCCATTCCGGCGCACATAGTGATATGCTGAATAGGTATAACATTGGAATCTGTGATTATGGCCGTCTTTATTCCTGCCTCAATTAATGCTTTGGGTGTTTCAAAGCTTTTGTTTCTAAGCTCCACCTTTGTTCTTGAGCCAAATGTAGGACCGATCAAGCATGGTTTCCCCGCAGCCTTAAGCTCATCAACTATGAGATGTCCTTCAGTGCAGTGGTCTAAAGTTATATCCAAATCAAATTCTTTGGCAATTCTAAGTGCGGTAAAAATATCATCCGCTCTATGGGCATGTGCTTTTAAGGGTATTTCTTTTTTTAGTACGGGCAGCATTGAATGAAGCTTCATGTCAAAATCAGGCTTTTCATCGGGGTCTTCCTTTGATGCTTCCAAATCTTCCATATATTTTTTCGCTTCAAAAAGTGTTTCTCTTAACAATGCTGCAATCGCCATTCTTGTAACGGGAGATTTATGCTGCTCGTCATAAACTCTTTTTGGATTTTCGCCAAAGGCAATTTTCATTGCAACAGGCTCCTTGATAATCATATCATCAATTCTTTTGCCGTATGTTTTAATTGCTGCAAATGTTCCGCCTATTACATTGGCACTTCCGGGTCCTGTAACAGCTGTGGTTACGCCGCCCTCAACCGCATCCTGAAAGCCCTGGTCCATCGGATTAATTCCGTCAATTGCTCTTAGGTGAGGTGTAATAGGTTCTACCGCTTCATTGCCGTCTTCTCCTTCAAAGCCGATTCCTTCTTCCCACATTCCAATGTGACAGTGCGCATCAATCAGCCCAGGTGTAACCAATAAACCTTCTGCATTAATAATTTCAGCATCAGCAGGTATAACCAAATTGCTGCCGATTTCTTTTATTTTTCCGTTCTCAATAATTATTTGACCCTTTTGAATATCTTCTCCATCCATGGTCTTAATATAGCCATTTATAATAACTAACATGCTTCCTCCAAATTATTAAATACTTATATTATTATTAAATTCTATCTTGGAATAAATCCAACCTTCCTTTGAACCTTTCTCAGGGTTTTTCGCGCAACAATTTCTGCTTTCTGTGCTCCGGCACTATATATTTTTTCCAAATAGCCCTTATTTTTTAATAAATAATCTATCCTTTCCTGAATAGGCTTTAATTCTTCAATAACCGCTTCGGAAACATCTTCTTTTAATTTTGCATAACCGGCACCCTCATAATCAAGCACTGCTTCATCCGGATTCTTCCCTGTAATTTTTGAGTAAATATTAATTAAATTTTTGACCCCCGGCTGTTCATCGGTATAATTTACAATTCCAATTGAATCAGTCACGGAACGCTTGAATTTTCTCCTTATATCATCCGGTTTATCCATTAAAAGCACATATGCATTCTCATTGGAGTCTGATTTTGACATTTTGCTTGCAGGGTCCTGAAGACTCATTATTTTATTTATATCCTTTGAAATAAACGGCTCGGGAATTGTAAATGTTTCACTGAAACGATTGTTAAATCTTTGTGCAATATCTCTTGTAATTTCTAAATGCTGCCTTTGATCTTCCCCCACAGGAACTAAGTCTGCCTGATACAAAAGTATATCCGCAGCCATTAAAACAGGGTAAGTAAATAGTCCGGCAGTTATTGCATTGGAATCTTGTTTTTTTGATTTATCTTTAAATTGAGTCATTCTGCCAAGCTCTCCATAGTATGAAAAGCAGTTCAATATCCATGAAAGCTCCGCATGTCCCGATACATGAGACTGAATAAATAAAGTTACCTGCTCCGGGTCTAATCCTGCTGCTATATAATTGGCAAGAACTTCATATGTATTTTTCCTTAAATCCTTAGGCTCCTTTGGAACTGTTATTGCATGCATGTCAACAACACAGTAATAACAATCATATTCACTTTGAAGAGTTACCCAATTCTTTAAGGCTCCCAAATAGTTTCCCAAAGTCAATGAGCCGGAAGGCTGCATACCGCTGAATATTACTTTTTTATTTTCCATCGATACCTCCGATAATATAAAAAGGGCTTTCCAACCCATAAGAACAAGAAAGTCCGTAAAAGTCTGACTTTAATTATACATTAAGCAATAATGTTTGTCAAAAATTTTTTAACACACACAGGTGCGCCGGAGTTTTAGAAAACTGCCGTCCTTGTGTCATCATCCCATTCGACCTTGATTCCTAAAATTCCGGCAAGTTTTCTTATTATCATAATATTTTCCTACGCAATTTATCTTTCAAAGTAAGTTGTCACGCCGTTGATTTCAATCGATATAACAGAATTAAGGTCAACGGGCTTTTCCGTTTCATAAAATGCTTCAAAGTTATACTCCGAATTCTCAGTCCTATCCCCCAAATAATCATATGAAGAGAAGGTTGTTATCATTTCCCCGCGGGATGTATTGATTTTCACATTAAACATTACCGGTATTTTCACGTGATTGTCAACAGTTCCTTCAATGCGTATTCCTCCGAAAGGGTTTACGGAAGCCGAGTCCACCCTGATACCGTCTACATCCTTGTTAATTTGCGTTTTCAATATTTCTCCGCTGTCCTCCGAGCTGAATTTAACCTCCCATTCACCCTTTATAGCATCACTTTCTCTTATATAAGCCAACAGCTCATATTCCTCCAATCTGTCTGTGTCTATATCAAACACATATTCCTCATATGCGGGAAAATCTGTTTCCTTAGTTATATTGCCGTCTTCGTCCAAGTCAAATCTGAAAATTCCTTCGGGATTTTTTAAATCATGATAGGGTTGAGGATTTTTTAAATCTACGAAATAAATATTGTAGTTTGTGTCCTTATTCTCAATTTCAAAGTTTTGGGTCTGTATGTGAAGCTTGCCGTCAACAACTCCCACAGCGCATATGTTAAATCCTTCTGTCTGAGGAAAGCTTATTTTATCAGCCTGTTCTTTTAAAATCGGAATTGCATCTTCCGCCGCATAATTTTTGAATATGCTTTCTTCCAGAATACCAATATTGCTCGTGGACAAAAATTGCTCCATTGAAGCATAAAATATGTGCGGGTTCCTGTCAGCCTTTGACAAATCGGCTTCTGTTACCTTGTAATTCCAATATTCTTTTGTGTTATAAAGTATTTTGTCTATTTTGAGGGTAAGTTCCTCCCCTTCTAATTTATCACTGCTGTTATACTCATACAGAAGCGTAGCCTTGTGGTTCTGCTCATCATAGTCAATCCTATCCCACCCCCTGACAGATGAACCTCCTATGCCATTGACTTTTTTTATCCTGTCTATTCCGTCAAGACTGTAAGGCGAAAGTTTTATATCATCGGCTAATCTTTCCCCTGTCAGGTCCTGAAGGGTCACATAAATTTTCAGCATGTTGTCGAAACGTCCTGACGCAACAACCTCCATTTTTATTCCCCGGTCTTCATCAGACAGCTCAACAGGCGAAACCACTCCGGCATTTTCCTCCCCGATAATACTCACAAGATACTTGAACCCCGAAATCGTTGCCGCCGCCGCCGCAAAGGTAAAGGTCAGAAGCATAAGCAAAGCTGCTGCAGTAACTAAGTGCCTTTTAAATGAAGGAGATTTTTTTACCTTGTTTTTCTCTATTTCCGAAGCAATATTATATCCCGGCGTATTGATGCCGTTAAGTAAATCCTTAATTATTAATTCATCATTGTCCCAGTTCATCTCTTTTTCTCCCTTTCATTATAATTTTGATATTTTTCCTTTAAAATACCCGCTAATTTTTTCTTTGCCCGCTCATAGCGCTTGCGCAGCGCAGCTGATGATGCATTGTATATTTCCTCTAATTCACCATAGCTTTGTTCATCTATTACCCTGCTGAAAATCAACGCTCTGTCTGCGGCAGACAAGGTCATAAGTGCTGCTTTCAGTTCTTCGCTCATGTATTCATCTTCCTCTCCGGCAGTATGAGTCTGCTGCCTGTGAGGAAGAAATCTCCGCAGTTTTCTGTACCTGAGCATGTCAATGCAGGTTGTGTAAGCAATCCTGTAAAGCCATGCCTGAAATGAAATATTTCTTCTGAACAGACTCCTTTTATAATATACCTTGATGAATGTTTCCTGCACCGCATCCTGAGCATCTGCATAGTCACACAGAATATTGTGGCAATACCTCAGGAGCTTATGCCCATATATCTCTATAGCCCTGTCCAACCGGATTTCATCGGTTTCTTTGAAATCTGTGTCAGTTGTTATTTCTTCCATTACATCACTTCCTGTATTTATTTTGAAAATCGACTTTCATTCTTATAACGTACGGCTATATCATTTTGTGACATGAATATCAAAAATAATTTTGAACGGGATTAAAAAATAGCGACCCCAATTTATTATCGGACACCGCTATTTTATTTATACATTTAATGAGCATGAATTGTAATCCTAAATTTTCAGCAAATATGTGACTGACAGAAACAATATTTGCGATATTTCTATTATAAAACCTTCTGCTGAATTCGGAACACTTTTTATTTTCTTATCCAATATGCTTATGATTACTCCCGTTATCATATATGTAAGTGACAATGAAATTATCAACTTGTAGTTAAATATTGCAGCGAAAAGAAAGGATATGCCAAAGGCTGCCATTATATGATACTTTCCGCAATGCTTCAATATTAAAGTATTATCCAAATCTCTTTTTATAACCTTACTGAGTATTATCAGGTTTGAAAATCCCGCCGCAGGCATAATAATCAAAGAAGTTACGGGTACAATCCTAAAAAGCGAAAAATACATTAAGCAAATTATTACAACACTTATGATTCCCGGTATCTGCCCTGTTTGATTCGAAGGCTTTATATAATAGTTCAAAGTTCTGTAAACATCCTTTATATTAGCCGTCTTGGTAACAAGACAATAATACAAAAGCACTGCAGAACTTATAAAAAATCCGTCATATACATATCTTAAAGAAGAAATAATAAATGCAAAAAATCCAATGGCAATTCCTATTAAAGGCAGTGCCATTATTCCGCTTTTATAATCATCCTCATTTGCTTCTTCATAAATGGTAAGACTTACACAGGAATATTTTTTTAGCATTATTACAACGCCTATAACAATACTTCTCAAGTCAAACATAATGTTACCCTCTATGTGTTTTTACCATTATATCACAAACGAGTCGTTTAATAAATATAAATTAATCTGCACTTTCAAATAAGATTGTAAAATCTCATAAGTATTATGTAAGTTTCCTGATATGTGCAATAATCAAATGGTTTGAAATTCAAACCGTCTCCCGTTAAAAATCCCTTGCTGGCAGCTATGTGTATATATGGTTTTTCACTTTCGGCAACCTTACTTATATCATTGTAATCTACAATCTCATAATCAGAAAAATTTATGCCCAGCTCATTGCCTATATATACTAAATTTTTTGCAATTTCAAGCCTTGTCATATACCCATCAGGTTCTTTAAAAGATTCAGAATTTACAATTCCCATATTATGAGCTTGATACAATATATCATTGTTATCGCACAGCAAATTATAATAAGATGCATAATTCATACCATCATCTACAAATATTTCTCCGTTAACAGGATCCAAAGCAACATGCTCCTCATAATCTGTTACATTAAAGTAATCATTTAAATTATCTTCACCTATTTTTTTATGAAGCATATTTAAAATCAGTTTGTAAAAATCTTCTCTGCTGATGTAAGCATCGTACAATCCTTCAAATTCTTCGGGAATAAGCGATAAATTTCTCATTTCCGCAATGATATCCGTTGCCCATGCCTGAGGTTTTTGGGGAATTGCATCCAGCCAAAGCTTTGTATCTTCCGAAACGGAGTAAAAAACTTCATTAAATGCTTCAGCAACCAAACTTAGCTTCTCATGGATTATTGCCATGTTTCCGTCATTAATGTTTCGAATAATCGAAGGATGAGCTTCTGCATACCATATTATATCCGCAACTTCATCCTTAAAGCTTGTTGCGGAGTGCTTATTAACAAACACCTTGCAGTAGCCGTCTTTCCAGGTGCCATAATTATATCCTGCATTTAACTTGTCAAATTCATCTTTTAGTTTATCGAAATCATATGTTTTAAATATATAATCGCTTATAAAATGACTTAGCTCATGTATTATAGCTTCTTCCGACACAAAACATGACTCGGAATACAAACTGCTTTCCAATGTTTTTATGTAAATATTAACTGAACTTTCATCATTTTCAGATACAGAAAACAAATCTTTTATATCTTCGGTTTTATCTAAAATTACATTTGTTACAATCCCCTTATTTGAATAATAGTCGGTTATTTCTTTAATTACATTATCGGGAAACTTCTTAATGCTTTTTTCCAATATAAGCATGCAGTCAATAAAATACCTGTAATCACTATTCTCAGGTATTTTAATATTTATTCCATAGATTTTTTCTAAGTTGTTTTTAATATTAAGCTCTTCGTAGTCCATTTTACTGAATCCAAAAGCCTGAGTGCCGAGAATGCAGATACATATTACAAAACATAGTATTCTTTTTATTTTAATCATTTATTATCTACCTCACCGATAAATTTTTGATTTATAAAAACTCAGATTGTAAAAGTATCAAGATTATATCACAGCAAGAAATAATTTGCAACAATAATTGCAAACGTTATTATGTTAATTGTCTGGCATTTCCTAAAAATCAATGATATAATATTATATTATTGGAAAAATTATTTATGATAAATTATGAATCAGAGGGCTTACAATGAAAACAACAATAATATCCGTAGGCAAAATAAAAGAAAAGTTTTTTACCGAAGCAATGAAAGAATATGCAAAACGTCTTTCCAAGTATTGCAAGTTTTTTGAAGAAGTTATACCTGATGAAAGAGCTGATGATAACTATTCTGCGGCAGAAATAGAGCAGGTTAAATTAAAGGAAGGGCAAAAAATCCTTAACAGGATACCAAAAAACTCATATATAATTGTTTTGGATATAAAAGGCAAGCAGCTTAGCTCCGAAGAATTCTCAAAAAAATTAAGCAAATTAGCCCTCGAAGGAAAATCAGATATAACATTTATTATAGGAGGCAGTAACGGCTTGTCGGAAGAAGTGATAAGCAGTGCTGATTTCAAGCTGTCATTTTCAAAAATGACCTTCCCCCACCAGCTTTTCAAGGTAATATTGCTAGAGCAAATTTACAGAGCCTTTAAAATAAATGCCGGTGAAATCTACCATAAATAGGGTTTCTATTAGTTTCATAATTACTCTCATATTTTAATTTTTTTATACATTATATTTTTTGTATTGCTTTTTATTAATAATTAAGTTATAATTTGGATAAGATAAAGAATAGGCAGTCGGCTATAGCTGACTCAACTTAAAAAATGTTTGTAATTACTCTGGGCCAACAGGGTAATTACTTTTTTTGTCCGTTTATGACAACCGCCACTAACATTGCAAATGCAATCATTAATGCTAAAGTTTCATATGTAGACATAGGCTTCACCTCCTATTACTTGGAGTTTTGTCCTCCTTTCATCAGGATGTATCAGCCATACCCTGCTCTGCCTATTCTGACAATATTTTACATTGTTTCTTTTATTAATACAAGTCATTTATTATTACTTTGACCTTGTTTAAATAGAACAAATCAAATGTTATAAATTCACTTTATAACATATTACTATAACCCACTTATTCCAATAACAATGACTTATTTTTCAATGCGGAAAAAACAGTATCCGGCATTTTGCCGAATACTGTAACTAACTGCAACTATTTATTTATACACATTGTAATATTGTTCTCCTGCTGCCAATGAAGCCCCTCTGTATTCAAATAATTCATCAATGGTGACAATCTGAAATCCTCTGCTGATTAATTCGGGAATTGCAATTTTTGATGCTTCCAAGGTACTCTCATATAAATCATGCATCAGTATTATATCTCCGTCTTTTACATTTTCAAAAATATTTTTATTAATCATTTCAACATTTCTGTTCTCCCAGTCTCGTGTATCAACAGACCACTTAATAACCGGTTTTGATATTTTTTGTATTAATTCCTTATTTGTTGAACCATATGGAGGTCTCATAACCGATGGTGTATAACCGGTGGCAATATAAACTAAATCATCTGTTCCTTTAATTTGCTTATACAACTCTTCGTCGCTTATTGTTGTAAGATTTTTATGATTATAGCTGTGATTGCCTATTTGGTTTCCTTCCTCAAGCATTCTGTTTAAAGTATCATTATTGTCGTATACTCTTGAACCTAATACAAAAAATGTTGCAACCGAATTGTTTTCTTTTAAAATATCCAATACCTCAGGCGTATATACCGACGGTCCGTCATCATAGGTTATTGCTATCATCGGCTTATCCGGGTATATTACTCTTTTATCCGATTTCTCTTCTACAGGTATAATAGGCTCCGGCGCCTCGGTTACTGTATATTGTTTATTTCCCGAATTAACTGTCTCATGTTTTATATTTTCTTCAACATCCGTTTTAATATCATCATTTGTAATTAATTCATTTGAACTTTCAGTTAACTTGTTTACCTGTACATCATTGGGTTCTTGTTTTTCGTTATTATGCACATTTGCGGAAACAGTACCCATTGATAAAACAATCATAAAAACTAATATTACTGCTAAAAATTTTTTCGTCATTTTATATCCCCCAATATATCTAATATATATATATAATCATATATCCCATAATGCATAATATCAACGTCAACTAATAGGATATACAGGAAGATATATCATTGTAAGGACAATATTAGGGAATTTGGGGGACGGACCTTAGAATGACTTTTATTACTAAATTTCTAAATTTGGCACTCCAAGGTCCGTCCCCGGAGTGCCTATTTGAATTTAAACCAGAATATTACACCTTCCTCTTTGGTTTTCAGCACCGTACAGGAATCTATGCAATTCTAAAATTTTGCCGGCAATTGAAAGACCAAGACCTGTTCCCTTTGTACATCCCAGCAGGGGTTTTATTTGCTTGCTTTCTAATATTTTTTAATGGAATTTCAGATATAACCTAATCACCTTGATTACTTGACAACTTAAAGGTCCGTCCTTAGAGTGCCTATACGGTTAAGCGGGAAAAATCTGAAAACAGCCTTCCCTATAATTTTATCCTCTGATATATATGGATTGCTCCAATATCTTGCATCTACGGATATAGGTCTGTTATCCCCCAAGAAAAAGTATTTACCCTCGGGAATTATATATGTTTGTGCTTCTCCCCTTGCTTGGCTCACATAGGGCTCTTTCAGCTTCTCGCCGTTTATAGACACTTCGCCGTTTTCATTTATTTCAACCGTCTCACCCGGCAATCCAATCAACCTCTTTACAAGCCTTGCATCCATTTCATCAGAATAGAATACAAGAATGTCTCCTCTTTTTACATCCTTTATGTTGAATAGTTTATTTACATAAAGCCTGTCTCCCGGCATAATTGTTGTTTCCATTGATCCTGTAGGAACAGTCACCAATATAAATATAAATCTGTTTAAAAAAAGAACTATCACAACGGCTATAACAGTAGGAATTACCCATTCATTTATAAATTTTTTCATTTCATCCGTCCTTTGTTTTCATTAATAAATCATTATTTAATAACCTTGAAATTATTATACCAATTTATTATTAATCAATCAATAGAATTCATAACTCAAAAAATAACACAACCCAACTCATCATTTTTATTGACATACTTAAGTTTGCACTATATGCTGTGTATATAGTATATATACAGTATGTGAAAAGGAATAATGAAATGAAAGTATTAATTTTAAACTCAAGCAAGCAGCCTATTTATGAGCAAATTTCATTTCAAATAAAAGAACAAATACTTACGGGGGTTTTAATGAAAGATGAGCTTTTGCCTTCTATAAGAAACCTTGCCAAGGAACTGCATGTAAGTGTCATTACAACTAAAAGAGCTTATGAGGAATTGGAAAGAGACGGCTTCATACATACGGTTCTCGGCAAAGGCACATTTGTAGCGCAGCAAAATATAACAATGCTGAAAGAAAAGAAACCCAATATGATTGAAGATGATTTAATTAAAGTTGTAAACGAAAGCAAAATGCTAAACATCTCAAGAAGACCAGAAATTCAAGGAATTGTCAAAGGGCATGAAATCTAATGGAATTATAACCTTATTCCGTATCAATTCCGCTGAAAAAACAATATATTAAGGATATAATAATTTCACGGGGTGATAATTATGAATACAGTAATAAGACATAATTTTTTATTAATAAAGAGAAAATCGATACTTTATGTTTTTTTAGCAGCTATACTTTTTTCGATGCAAATCAGAGATGGATTAGGTACATTTATATCAGTAATTCCAACATTAACCTTTTTAGCTGCACTTACATTTGAAGACTATGATTGGTGTCGCACCATACACACCTCCTTTACTTCTTATATTTGAATTAATACTTACATTTCCTGTTTCAATTTTATTTGCGGGACCTGTAAATTTCCTAAGAGGAAACTTACAATTCTGGTATCCTATTATTATAATAACCGTCCTCAATAATATTAATATACCTTTACATCTTGGAGAAAATAAAGTTTTAGTAGCTTTGCTTATATTAATAATGTTAATATTAAGCAGATTTGTTTATATCATTGCCAAAGAAAACTTTATAAGAATATATACAGAAATGGAATTATAACATTAACAGTTTACAAGAATATTAAATGGGTATATATCAGCATAAGGAGGTAATATGGACAATATTTTATTTGCATTCGGATTAACGCTTTTTGCAGGCTTAAGCACAGGCATAGGAAGTGCTTTAGCTTTTTTTACTAAAAAAACCAATACAAGATTTTTGGCAATCAGCCTTGGCTTCTCGGCAGGTGTTATGATTTATGTTTCAATGGTTGAAATATTTGTTAAAGCAAAGGATAGCTTAGTGGCGCAGCTTGGTTTGAAAGCAGGCTCCTGGGCTACTGTTGCCGCATTTTTCGGCGGAATGCTCTTAATGGCTGTCATTGACAAAGTCATACCCAGCGGAGAAAATCCACATGAAATGTACAAGGTTGAGGATATAGAAGAATCAAAGGTTAAATCGGAAGAAAAGCTTTTAAGAACAGGAGTATTTACTGCCTTAGCCGTCGGAATTCACAACTTTCCGGAAGGTCTTGCAACATTTATTTCCGCACTTCACGACCCTTCAATAGCAATACCTATAGCCGTAGCAATAGCAATACATAATATTCCTGAAGGAATAGCCGTATCTGTTCCCATTTACTACGCTACGGGAGACAGAAAAAAAGCTTTTATGTATTCCTTCATGTCCGGACTTGCGGAGCCAATAGGTGCATTGGTTGGTTTTTTAATATTAATGCCTTTTATCAATGACTTGATGTTCGGTATAATTTTCGGCTCCATAGCCGGAATAATGGTATATATATCATTGGATGAACTCCTTCCGTCAGCACAGGAATACGGAGAGCACCACCTGTCAATATACGGACTCATAGCCGGTATGGTCATAATGGCAATAAGCCTGCTTTTATTTATTTAGATGCATGGGGGAAGTAATAATGAAAAAATATTTATTTTTAATATTGGCTGTATGCATGCTTCTTTGCTCATGCAATCAAGCAGATAGCAATGCTGTTTCAAATGAAATTCCGGAAGAAAATGCACAAAAAGAACCTGACACAGATTATTCAAAGCTTCACGAATTTGTATCAATGTATGAAAAATACGCATCCGGCGACAATTTAGGAGAATATCAAAACGGTTTATACACCGGAGGACTTTTAATAGATTTAAATAAAGAAGATAATTTCCTTGATGAATTGGGTCAAATTACAATTCCATATAAGGATACAAAGGTTATTTCATCTCTTTTTATGTTATTTTCAGCAGGCGAAGAAAACTACTACGGCTCTTTTAACTATATGGATTATGAAAAACCCGAGTTTACTCTTGAGCCATTTCAAATCAGCGCTGACGATGAACAAATCAGTATACTGTACGGAAGGTTTTTCAACAGTGAGGACGGAAACAAGCATTGGCTGTATCCTGTGAAATATACCGCAACTCCATATGTGTTAAGCGAAGATGATATTCCGGAAATATTATCCGATGTTTTTAAAGCAGGAGAGCAAATGTATAAAATTATAGATGTTGAAAACATCTATGATATAGATATAGTGAAAAACATATACACCGATAATGGATACGGTAAATTGTTCGAAAGAAAATCGTACGATTTAACAAGCCCTCAGGATGTTGCGGCAATGTCAGAGTGCGTGAACAGTACCTTGTATAATGAAATGCGGTCAACCTACAACCTCATGTGCGATATTGATATGAGCGAAATTGAATTTGAGCCCATAGGCAAGAACTACAATATTATGAATATTGCAGACCACAGAATACCATATGTAACGGGCTTTTGCGGAGTATTAAACGGAAATAACCATTCCATCAGTAATTTAAGCATACTTTTAGATTTGGAAACATCAGATAACGAGAATAATTCTATTGGCTTCTTCTCTGTATTGGGACGCGGAGCCTCGGTGAAGGATTTGAATATTTTAAATGCAAATATAGACTACATAGGCGAAGAAGGCTATGTTGAAGCCGGAATACTTGCAGGCAGAATAAATGGCGCAAGTGTAGAAAACTGCACAGTAAGCGGCACTGTAAGAGGAACCGTAGATATAGGCGGATTAGCAGGTGCGGCAGGTAATGGCTATGATTTGTACAGCAACGAGGTAAAATGTGAAATTATTAATTGTCATGCCGACGTTGAGGTTTACGGCGGAAATTGGATTGGCGGATTTATAGGAAGCAATACAGCGGATATATTAAATTGCAGTGCAGAAGGTATCGTTACATGCGACTATATCATAAATAATGACAGATATTTTATAGATAAAATGCCGTTTGGCATAGGCGGATTTACCGGTCACAACTCAAAAGAAATAAGAAACAGCGGCGCAAATGTCCGTGTTAAAACAATGGTTAATGTAAAGTGGGTCGGCTCATTTATAGGTTACAACGATGAGCATGCATATGAGTGCTTTTACAACACCGCCTTATCTCATTGGGAGCCTTCCGGATTTTCTCCCAATGCTTCAAATATAGATGATATAACAGGTTTATCGCAAAAAGAATATTATACAAGGCTGTCTGAAATTAAATAAGTCATTGAAGAAAAATCTATATATACTCTCTTTTTAATGAAGACATAAAACATAATTAGTTACAGTATTCGACAAGCCTAAATATCGAATACTGTTTGCTTTTTAATATGTTATACTGTACCCGGAATTCTAAGGTCCGTCCCCAGAATTCCTTTTTATTTTACCAAATTCAAAACACTGTCCATAAAGCTGTCAAAGTTTGTTGTCAATATATAATTTAGAAACATTACTTCCCCGATATCATTTTCTTTGACTAAATCAACTATACTCTCTTTATAATGTCTTGGGTCAACCACATATATTTCACTGTAATGAGGTGTTAAAAACGGAACAAAAGCATTGCCGTATGAATCTTTTATAACCATTATTTTTCTGTCTGTTTTTACATTTGTCTTAATAACACCAAGCGCAAAATCACCGCCTAAAAAAACACCGTATTTTTGGTCCAATAATACATATTTTTTATTGATTACACTGCCGGCATAAGATTTCTTTTCTCCGGTATCCTTGTCATAATAAAAAACCTTCATATCGGTTTTGACAGGCGGAACATAATAAACCACATCATCCGGGTTGCTGTTTACTTTCTCGGACGGATTGACAGTTGATATATACCCTAAATAATCCGGAGCCTTATTTTCCTTATATTTGTCTAAAGGTACAGCTTCAAGTCCTGCCGCATCTGCAAAGCCGGTATATCCGTAATATGCTCCAAGGGCTGTCCAATGGTGATCCGTTCTGTAATAAACATATTCATCAATATGTTCCTTTATGGGTGAATAAGCATCTACAGGAATTATATTATCCGAAAAATTATCATTCACGTATTTAATTGCATCAATTTGTGAATCAGATAAATTCTTATATTTCTCGTTATTCAAAAATTCTATTTGTATAGGAGCCAGCAAGGAGTAAGTCTTCACATTTTCCCCTAATGTACTGCTGACTGTATTAACCATATCTGCATATAATTTTGCTTTATCCTCGTTAAATTTATACAACTCCATTACAGTATCATTTAATATTAATAGATTTCCTTTTGTGGTAACTACAGCATTATCTTCAGGTTTCTCGCCATCCTCATTATTCCGGTTGCCTCCTACATTCTGTCCTTCAAAATCAACCAAATACACTTCTTCTTCCCTTTTTATACCTTTTAAGGATGATATGTTTTTGCTGATTTTCACCAAATTCTCTCTGTCAAAGAAGTGGTCGGCAAAAAAGCTTTCAAAATCCCTGAAATACTTGCCGGATAAAAGATTATCCACGCTAAAAACAGGCTTTTGTGCCAATGTTCTGTTTTCCACCTCAGAAATTGCTTTATTCTTTGGGGTCAATATATTTAAAATTGTTACTGTATATATCAGCGATATAAATATCAATATATTTAAAATTGATAAATGATTTTTGTTATTCATGTGCTGCCTCACTAAAATCTAAAGTATAAAAACGGATTATAAGTTTGTCCTACCAATAGTACGGTGCTTACAATTAAAATTAGTGCATTAAATGCTATAATCGTAAGTTTAGACGGCTTATAATTGTTTATAACTATCAGTTCATTTAATTTATTGTATATTCCCTTGAACACAGGTGTGCTTGCGAAAGCTGCAAATATTAAAAATATAACATTATTGAAAAATTCAACTTCAAATTTGATGTCATATAACGGATTGCTGCCATAGCCGAACAGTATGCTCATAAACTTTATTCCTTTTGTAATATCAACATAATAGAAAAATACCCATCCGATTATAACTATAAGAATTAAATATATATGAGATAATACTGCCGGAATTTTATCCAATATTCTATGTAATAATGTTCTTTCCAGCAATAATAAAATACCGTAATACATACCCCATATGATAAAGTTCCAGCTGGCTCCATGCCAGAGTCCCGTCAGCATCCAGACTATCAGAACATTGCGGATAAATTTTTTTCTGTTGCCGCCTAAGGGAATATATACATAATCCTTAAAAAACGAGCTTAAGGAAATATGCCATCTCCTCCAAAAATCCTGTACGCTTTTTGCGATGTACGGATAATTAAAGTTTTCCTTATATGTAAATCCAAACATTCTTCCCAATCCTATAGCCATATCCGAATAGCCGGAGAAATCAAAATAAATTTGAATTGTATACATAATTATACCAAGCCATGCTCCCAATACGGACAGCTCGCTTAAATTGCTGTCCAAAAACACCGTTGCAGCCTGACCTGCCGTGTTTGCAATTATTACTTTCTTTAACAGCCCTATTATAAATCTGTTGATACCATAACTGAAATTACTTGGCGTTATAATTCTGTTATCTATTTCATTAGCCACATCGATATATCTTACTATAGGTCCCGCAATCAATTGATGATACAAGGACATGTATAAAAGGAGCTTGTAAAACTTCTTTTGCGCGGGTACATCCTGCCTGTATACATCTATAACATATGAAATTATTTGGAATGTATAAAATGATATTCCGATAGGTAGCCCTATTGAGCTTAGCCCTATGTTTGTATCAAAAACATAATTTATGTTGCTTGCAAAGAAATTATAGTACTTAAATATTCCAATCATTGATAAATCAATTATTACTGCCGAGTACATAAAAAGCTTACTCTTATATGTTCCCTTGTATTTATCTATCAATAATGCAAAGGAATAATTAATGATTCCGCTTAAAAGTAATGCAAAAATAAAAAACGGTTCGCCCCAGGCATAAAAAAATAGGGAGAAGCTTAACAAAATTATATTTCTGTAGGTGTTATTTTTACTGATAAAATAAAAAATTAAATTTATGGGAAAAAACAAATATAAGAAAACTAAACTTGAAAATACCATTATTAGAATTTATCCTCCGAATTATTACATAAACTGCTATTACTATATCACTTGTTTTTAGTAAATACAATAATAATTTACCACCCGAACACAGTCATTCGGGTGGCTAATCAATTGTCTTTCACAAAAACAACCTTGCCGTTATCTATTCGCACTAAAAGTACATTTTCTATGGACTTATACAATAATTTGCCGTTATTGTTAAAAATCATCAGTTTATATTGAGATTCGCTGTGTTTGTCAAATATAGCCACCATGTATCCGTTCTGCACCTCTAAGCTTTTCAGAATGCCTTCCGGATTAACCGACTCCCCATTGCCGTAAATATAGAGCTGATTGTTTTTATTCTTCAACGAATAATATAGCTTTCCTTCATAAACCTCATATTGGTCCACTGCTTCATCAACTAAAAGCTCAGCCTTGCCGCCGTCAAGAGGAAGTGTATAAATAAAGTTATTTATATCTGTGAAATAAATTGTATCATCCACTATCTTAAAGCTTTTTACGTCATTATCACAAAGTCTTACTGTTTCATTGCTGTTGATATTAACTCTGTAAATACCGATTTTTGAATCATAGTCTTCAGGCTTTTCAGAAGCCAATATGTATATGTTTTCGCCTATTAATTCAAGGTCATCATTAGGGCTTCTGCCGCCGGAATCCGCTTTAACCCAGCCGTATAGATATTCCGGATTGCCCACCGGTCTATATTCCTGCTCGCCGTTCAGCTTTATAGTTAAATTGTTGGCAAAAGGCGGAGCCCATTGGTCAACCCGTACAGAAACATTGTCAAAAACTACTTTATGAGAATAACCCATATCAAATATTTCATTAGTGCCATCCTCATTAATAATAATTTCATAATCTGTACCCATAGCGGCACCGCCCTGATGATAAGACAGCACAGCTTTATCATTTACTGTTTTCAAGCTTGCCATCACATAGCTGTTACCATAACTCCACATAGGCAAATTATATATCGCTTTTTTCTGAGTAACATCATTAATCGGTGATTGATAAATAACACCGTTTGCTCCTTCATAGTAAAAATAGTCACCTGCCATTGTAAAGGCTCCCTTTTCTCCATTATCGCGAGTTACTATGGGCAAGGTTAATTGACCTGCGGTTGGAGCACCGGTCGTTGAATTTATGATTAAACCCTTATTTTTATCAAATATATATTTCCATCCAAATTCTTCAACGGCAAATTTCCAGGTCAACGGAAAATACGTTACATTTCTGAATAGAAGCAAGGGATATTCTTCTTTGGCATTGTCAATAGCTTTTCCATTTACCGTAATTTTGAATGTGGGTATTTGAGCATTATAAATACCGCTGTTTTTTGTTTTTGATTCAATTTTTTGATAATTCCAATTGGCACCGGTTTTTATTATCTTAAGTCCTGCATTGCTGTCCCACATGCTTTCAAGACCCATGAATCTGCTGTCATAATACGTCATTGGAAAATATGTAATTCCATTGTAAACAATTAAAGGATATCGATTATAACTGTTTTCAATGCTTACTCCGTTCAAGGTTACTTTAAATTCAGGCAACGAAACTGTTATACTGCTTGCCGCCTCTGCCCTTGCGGCAGGTAATATTGCCATAGCCGTCAATATTATAACTAAAAGTAAATTTATTTTTCCCCTCATAGGAAAACACCCCCTTTCGAATGCTTATACTATTCGTCGGAATTGTCACCAATTTCACTTCCATGCAATTGATTTTCCAACTGATTTAAATCAACAATCACAATTTCAGTTATATCGTCTTCACCGGCAAATTCCTTTATGTCTGAAGAATTCTCCGTATTGTTCGAGCCATGTTGAATATCATCAATTGCAGGCACTTCAGCAAAGCTTTGCTCATTTTCTATATCTTTCTTATTATTATCATGCTGCTCATCTTCAGACTTGTTTTCTTCAAATTTATTTTCCTCTTTATTTTCATTTATGATTACATTTTCTTTTTCATCTTCAGTATGTTCATTCAAAGAGCTGTTTTGAACATATTCCTTTTCCGGCTGCTCCGCACCGTTTACACTAATTATGGCACCGGATATTGAAATGAGAAGTATTAATGAAGATAATAAAACTCTGCCTCTCTTTTTCCTTGAATTGTCAAATATATCATTAATTCTCGACTCAAGATTCTTTCTGCCGTTTATTATGTTGGTCGTAAACACATGTCCTTCAACACTGTTATTTACAGCCATTTTAAGTATAATGCCGCAATAGAATTTTTTCCCGTCGACATCCTTTCCATTTAAAACATGCTCATCACATGACTTCTCCATATCCTTGTTCGCCTGTTTTGCCATGAAATGCACGGCAGGATTAAACCAATGAACTGCAGAAGCAAGCATTAATATTGCTTTAATTAAAATATCATTCCTCTTAAGATGAATCATCTCGTGAGTAAGTATCATTCTCAATTCATCGGATGTGTATGCCTCAGAAGGAAGAACCAATTTTGGCTTTATCAATCCCGCAAGCATTGGGCTCGACACCTTTTTACTGATAAGTACGGGCACATTTCGTCTTATGTTCAGCCTTTTCTTCTCATCTTTAAGTATTGTTTGAATTTCATTGTTTAATGTTTTTCTGCCCCATCTCAATATGTCCCTGTGAAATACTGCGTAGGAAAATATTTCATGAGCCAAGTATAATATAAATCCGATAAAATAAATTACAAACAGAACTTCTCCAATACTATAATTTATATTGTGTAAGTTGGCAGTATTTATTGATAATTGTCCGGCTGCCGAAGAAGTCGGGGACAATATTGCACTTGAAACCGGTTTTTTTAATAATACGGGCAAATTTACAAAGGAATGGGGCAACAGCATTCTTATTGAAACGGCTGCCCATAATATATACCGCCACTTGGCAGAATATCTTTTTCTAAGTACGGGAGTAAAGAATAACAATAAAATTATTACGGGAGTCATGCTTAAACTTAATGATAAAATGTTATAAAACAATCTCATGATTTTGATACCTCATCCACATAATTACTTAATTCTTCCAAATCTTCTTTGCTTATTGCATCTCCGTCATACAAAGCTGCTACAAGACTCTTTAACGAATTTTTGTGCATTTTTTCTAAGAATGTCTTGCTTTCCTTCTGCAGGTAGTCCTTTTCGCTTATAAGAGTATTATAATAATTGAACCTGCCTTGTTTCGAAGCTTCTAAGAATCCTCTGTCCACTAATCGAGATAAAAAATTTAAAACGGTTGTATGCGCCCATTCCTTCTCTCCCTTTAGCTTCTCAATTATATAAGTTGATGATACCGGTTGTTTTGATTCCCATATTATCATCATTATTTCCAATTCGCTGTCAGGCAGTCTCTTTATAGTTTCCATTACACACCTCTTTCAAAATTTATATTGTGTAAACACAAAATTTTCCTAAACTCAACAGAAATTGATTTCGTGTCGGAGTTGAAAATAATCAATTTCACGGTGTATGTTTATTTAGCTCATTCTACATTTGTAGAGCCGTTTTGTCAAGTACTAAAAAAGCAAAGCCAGCCCAAAAGAGCTGACTATTACCTGTGTGAACCTATCAGGTAATCTGAATAATGGTCAAATCTGCCTGAATAGGTGATGTTCCATAAGTTTCCGCTCCATCAGTGTTAACCCACCAGGAAATATAATAATTGCCCGACTGAGTAATAAAAAAAATTCCTGTTCCCCTGCAGCTTTAGCTGAAATATACTTATTTCAAGCCCTGCATTGCTTAATATTTTGCCATTCACACTTCCAAGCTTAAGGACAAAATAAAAAGGGGCTGTCGAGAAATAACCCTTTTTTATTATTTTTTCAGCAAATCGTCAAACTTAGATTCTATTCTTAGTAGACATTCGCATATTTCTTTAAGCAAAGCCTCTTGATTTTGATTCATTTTATTTATATTTTGTTGACTCCAATTTATTGTTTTCTTAAAAGTTTGAACATTCGGATCTTTCATCTGCTGTTCTATCATTTTCATTTCTTCTATCATATTTATTTCTTCTTTAATATTATTAGAAATATTTTCTTTTTCATTATCTATTTCGCTCATCTTCTAACCCCCGCAAATACTTTATAAGAACTTAAAACTTTGACTTATTGATCTCAATCCCATTAATAATGTATTCAGTTTTTATTCAATATATGACTAAATTAAGTCCCCCGCCACTATAGGCGGCGAGTTCCACTTTTACTTACAGTATAAGCGACCAGCACCAAATCAAAGATTTGGACTGTCTGCTTATTTTTTCAGTGGGGGTTCAATCCCCCACTGAAATCGTTGAATGACGGGCAAAGCCCTTATTGAAGATAAAAAAAATTATTTTTTTACAAAATTCGAATTTTTGTAGCAATATTTATTGAATCTCATAATATATAGCAAAGGGGGAGGGATGTACTTGAAACCGAAATGTACTAAAGTTAATAGGTCTATACCTTATAATAAAGCAAAAAAGGTAAATAATATTAAAGGTATTAGCAATATTAATACTTCAGTTTCCTCAAATATATATATTGAAAAACTGGAAACGGATGAAATTTCATCATATTTCATAAGTCAAGATGTTATACAATATTCTAAAAAAAGTGAAGGCATTGATTTTGTTAATGAATTGGAAGTTTCAGTTGCCGTAACATCAGAAACGGAAGATCATTCTGAACTTGTTAATAAACAAGAAAGTGCTGATGATACAATAGAAGTAGCAGATATTGACCATATGGATAAATCGTATGAAGAAGTTTCAACAGACATAGACTCTGTGAACGCGGATTCAGATATTATTTCAGCATATATAACTACTGATGCTTTAAATAAGATTGAAGATATGGCTGAAGAATATAATGATGGTATATGTAAAATAGAAAATGCAATGTCATATAAAAACAGTATCTCCCCGCCTTATAATAATATGAGAGGTGTAGATTTTAAAATGTCAGATGATATAATAGTTCAACAAGTACCAGTATGTAATGAGCCTATTCAAAATTGTGCAGAATGTTGTGCAATTTTTACAAATCCTACCCAAAGAGCAGCATTTGGATATCAGATACAATCCGCTACTTGTGAATGCCATGATATTTGTGTTGAGGATGTTAGAGATATTTGTGTTAAACAAAGAACAAAAACACAAATTATTCCTTGTAGAATGGATGGCCGTGCAGGCTGTAGAGGCGGTTTTTTACCGGACGGACCGCCGACAATCAGAAGCTGGAGAGTTTTATGTGCAGAAGAGTGCCTAAACACTTCTGATTGCCTTGGCGTTTTAAATGAAGTTGAATTCGAAGTTGTATTAGATTATTCAGGCACATTGGTTGTTGTAACACCTAAAGATGAATTTGAATGCAGATTTAATGAGTTTGCAAGATTCCCAAGCGGAGTTAAATATACCAACGATCAGGCAGGAAGAAATGCTTTCTTAAATGAAATATCACAAATTGATGGTTCTTGTAAAGTTATAATAATTGAAAGTGTTACAGTAAGACAAGTTACTGAGAGTAATGATTGCGAGTTGGTAATAGTTTATAAAGTTATCGACAAATTATGGAAACATGAAAATCTGTTAGTATCAGCACTCAAGCCTTATGTAGGTCCTGGTGAAACTATTAACCTTACAATTAAACAAGAATTTGGTCAAGGTCATAAAATAGGTCCTTGCGTTGGCGGTCCTTGCTTACAACCATAGAATAAGTTAATAGTTCTAAAAAAGGGAGTCCTTAAATCCTGAACTGACCCCAAAAAGTTAGACAATATTAATTAAGCAACTAATGAGGATTGGATTCTGTAAAGAGCCTATAAGAAATTTTATGTAAACGGGAATAAAATAACTCCTTCTTGGAAAAGATGCAAATGTAAAAAATTGCAAAATAACTAAGAAGGAGTATTTTTATATCGAAAGTAGCAAAAGAAGTATTAAGAGAGTATGTGAGAAAGTAAATGAAGAAATATAACCGGAATCGAAGATAATATCTTGGGACTGTATTCAAAAGGAATGACATGCGAATACCGGACCTTTGATGCTTGAAGAATAAAATTTATGCTGCGTTAAAAAAGTCTTGAGTCATAAAAATCCTTGCTGCTTATACAATATTGTATAGGTTGAAAGGATGTGACATGATGAGCAAAAAAGGTGTGTCCTCTCTAAAGGTGGCAGCCGCATATATAGGAACAGTAGTCGGAGCAGGTTTTGCGACCGGTCAGGAAATACTGCAATTTTTCAACAGGTTTGGTGCCTTTGGATTAGCCGGCATACTAATCGCAACGATAATGTTTATAGTATTCGGATACTTCGTAATGGCTCTTGGAAGGAAGCTTAACTCCCGCTCCCATCTTGAAATCATTAAATACTCAGGCGGCAAAGAATTAGGAGCAATAATAGATTTAGTAATAACAGTATTCCTTTTTGGTTCCTTTACGGCAATGATAGCAGGAACAGGAGCGCTGTTTTCACAGCAATTTAACCTGCCTCCATTGACGGGAAATATAGTAATGGCTGTTCTTGCCACTGTTACTGTATTGACCGGAATAAACGGAGTAATCAACTCCCTAAGCTTTGTAGTACCATTTCTGCTGACGGCAGTTATTGGAACAGGTTTGTTTTCAATTATCAGCAGCAGACCCGACATAAACGCTGCAGCCATAGGAGAAAGCAGTCTCATAGCAAACTGGTTTGTGTCAGCGGTCTTGTATGTATCCTACAATATCATTATTTCCACCGCAGTGCTGTCCCCTTTAGGTTCTGAAGCACAGGACATCAGGGCTGTCAGAAATGGAGCTGTATTAGGCGGGCTTGGTTTAGGCCTGGGTGCTGTTATGATTTACTTCGCATTATCCTGCAGCATATCGGAAGTCACTGATTTAGAGGTGCCCATGATTTACATTGCCGGAGGTATACATCCGGCTATACAGACAGCCTATGCCGCTGTCTTGGCGGCAGAAATTTACACAACCGCTGTAGCCTCCCTTTACGGATTTGTTTCACGAATATCCGATATACGCAGGCATCCGGTCAAAAGCAGGATAGCGGCAGCGGAAGTAACTGTAGCAGCATTATTGGCAAGTCAGTTTGGTTTTTCGAATTTAGTTAAATATTTGTACCCGGCGGTAGGTTACTGCGGAATTACACTGCTAGTATGCTTAATATTTGCAAAATTTAAAAGAGAGAATTAATACTTAGAGAATCTTAGGAATTTTAGGGACGGACCTTTATCATTCTCTGATATACAAAGATTCAGCTATCTTTATTATTTCTTCCCTGCTTTCATAGCCGCTTATCATGTGCACATAACTGTTGTCGTTTACTATTATTGTTGTAAGTCCTCTTTTGCTGTAAATTATTCCATTCATCCCGTTAATTGTTATTTCTTCCGTAGTTATACCCTCTGTATCTACTGCCATGCTTACCCCTAATGTAAATTGTTCAACATAAATAACCTGTTCCTTTTCATTAGTGTAAACAAAAAAATGCATAAGCCTCATGTCTTCTTCTTCCGTTAATGTATACCCTTCGGGAATATATGCAGGTACGTAAACATCTTCAATTGTTTCTGGTACTGCAACATTTTCTTCGTTATTGAACAAAATTTCAGAAAATTCAGTATAAATTTTTTCCGTCAGTTTTATTACAGGAAGTCTTACAGCTTCAACATGCATGGATGCTGCTGCGATAATTATTATTAATGATGCTGCTGCGATACTTCTTCTTATTCTGAATTTATTTATATTTATATATTTTATATTTGCCTTCTTTATTAAGAGCTTCATTTTTTGTTCAAATTCACCAGAAAAGCTGTGATATTCCTCTAAGCTTGTATTCGAAGGAAAAGTTTCAAGCTCTTTTTCCATAGAAAGTCTTAATGCCTCTTTTAATACTTCATTAGCCATGTCAGACCGCCTTTCTAATATTTTAATCAGCATCTTTCTGTATTTCTATAGTCGTTCCCATTCTCAAGGCTAATATATTCTTTCAGCTCTTTTCTCCCGCAAATTAGCTCCTTAAGCAGCTCATCAGAAGAATAATCAGCTACAGGCATATTATCCGATACTTTATATCCTAACACATCTTTCCAAATAACAACAGCCCTGTTAATCGGCCGGAGTTTTAACAACTCTCTCTGAATTCCCTTATGATTATTATAGCAGCGTGATTTTGGCATCTTAAGGAATATTTTCATTAATTCCAAGATTGTTAATTGAAGCATATTTGATGTAACATTATAATCCTCATTATATTCTTTGATGGTATGAGTTATTGCTAATGCAGCTATTTCCTCGGATGTTTTTTCTTCACCGGTCAGCCTGAAAGCAACAGTATATACTTTTTTAAAAAATAATTCCATATTCATAGCCTTCCTACCTAATATATTTATTAAAAAGTTTTCTATTTCTGCACTAAAAAATTTTGCCTTATACTATATAAACAATTTAAAAGCGGTTTTGGGGACAAAATTTATTTTGGAAACTATGCCTATGACTTTTACAGAATTTTTATTAGCAAACGGAGATGGCAATCTTGTGAACTATATGAATACTATAGATAAAATTGAACCTATACCGGAAGCATTTTTCAACCCGCTTTATGAAAAGCTTAAAATGTATTTCGTAACAGGCGGAATGCCGGAATCTGTACGTGCTTGGGCTCTTGAGCGAGATGTTGAGCTTATGCAGCAGGTTCTGTCAAACATTTTGGGTGCATATGAAAGGGATTTTGCAAAGCATCCTGACCCCAAGGATTTTCCAAAGATATCACTTATCTGGAAGTCCATACCTTCTCAATTGGCAAGGGAAAATAAAAAGTTTATCTATAAGGCAGTAAAAGAAGGAGCTAGGGCAAGGGAATACGAAGATGCCTTGCAGTGGCTTTGTGATGCTAATCTGACTTATAAAATATATCGCAGCAGTGCACCGGGTCTACCCATTTCAGCATACGATGATTTATCTGCTTTTAAACTATATATGACAGATGTAGGACTATTGCGAAGACTATCCCTCTTGGCTCCTTCAGCTTTTGTCGAGGGCAATCGGTTATTTGTGGAGTTTAAAGGTGCTTTAAGCGAAAATTACGTATTGCAAGCGCTCCGGAATCAGTTTGAAGCCATGCCGCGTTATTGGACAATGGACAATCCAAGATATGAAGTTGATTTTCTTATACAGAGAGAAAACGACATTTTTCCTGTAGAAGTT
>ENA-UOOM01000853-UOOM01000853.1-fermentation-metagenome-genome-assembly--contig:-NODE-853-length-32302-cov-6.792074_pt1 | contig 32302 bp, 30 predicted proteins | sample MGYA00245781_ERZ724031 | MGnify/ENA primary metagenome ERZ724031 (study PRJEB28704, sample SAMN03018317) | fermentation metagenome | biome: anthropogenic terrestrial biome; feature: soil; material... | reverse complement strand
AAACCGGAAAAACCATAAATCTTCCTCATTTCGCGCTTGCCTTAATTTCTTCTCTATGGTATATTACTTAGGCTGTCATCATACCGCGGCAGGCAGGCCGCGGGAGATTGACCCTGCAGGGAGGGATAAAAGATGGGAAAATTCTGTCAAGTTTGCGAAAAGGGCCTGATGAGCGGGCATAAGGTCAGCCACTCCAACCGCAAGAGCAACCGCACCTGGGCGCCCAACGTCCAGAACATCCGCGTGGTCAAGGAAGGCCGCCCGATGCGGCTGAACGTGTGCACCCGTTGCCTCAGAAGCGGCAACGTGCAGCGCGCCATGCCCAGGATGCGTGCGGACAATCAGGCCTGACGCCGGTTTTCGCGCGAAAGCCGCCCCGGATAGATGGGGCGGCTTTTTGTGTGGGGCAGGCTGCCCCGCTTTATTGCAAGTGCTTCCTTTGCACAGTATAATGGATCTGTTGATCGAGAGGAGATACTGAGAATGAAACTTGGCATTGTGGGGCTACCCAATGTGGGCAAGAGCGCGCTGTTCAACGCCCTCACCAGCGCAGGCGCCCAGGCGACCAACTACCCTTTCAGCACCAAGGAATCCAACACCGGCATGGTGAGCGTGCCGGATCTGCGGGTGGAGGAGCTGGCAAAGATATACAAGCCGCGGAAGATCACCCACGCGGCCATTGAGTTTGTGGACATCGCCGGCTTGGTGCGGGGTGCCAGCCGGGGCGAGGGGCTGGGCAACCGCTTTTTGTCCAGCATCCGCGAGGTGGATGCCCTCATTCATGTGGTGCGCCTGTTTGAGGATGACAACGTGATGCATGTGGAGGGCTCGGTGGACCCCCTCAGGGACATGGAGACGCTCAACCTGGAGCTGATCTTCGCCGACATGGAAACCGTGCAGAAGCGCGGCGAGAAGGCCCAGAAGATGTTCAAAACCGGGGAGAAAAGGTATCAGGAAGAGGCGCAGCTGGCCGAAAAAGTGATGAAAACCCTGGATGAGGGCCAGCCGGCCCGGCTGTGCCCGCTGACTGATGAGGAGCGCGCCATCACCAAAACCTGGTTCTTGCTGACTGATAAGCCGGTGATCTATGCCGCCAACGTCGCAGAGAGCGACCTGGGCAAAGACCCGGAAACCGTGCCGATGCTGAAGCAAACCCTGGATCAGGCAGCCAGCGAAAATGCCGAGGCCATGGTGATCAGCGCCCGGATTGAGGCGGAGATCGCCGACCTGCCCAAGGAGGAGAAGGCGCTGTTTATTGAGGAACTGGGCATTGGCGAAAGCGGGCTGGACCGGCTGGTGAAGGCCAGCTACCGCCTGCTGGGGCTGATCTCCTTCCTGACGGCGGGCGAGGACGAGTGCCGGGCCTGGACCATCACCCGGGGCACCAAGGCGCCCCAGGCTGCAGGGAAAATCCACACCGATCTGGAGCGCGGCTTTATCCGCGCTGAGGTGGTGCCCTTTGACGCGCTCAAAGCCCATGGCAGCATGGCCGCCTGCAAGGAAAAGGGCCTGGTGCGCAGCGAAGGAAAAGATTATGTGATGCAGGACGGCGATGTGACGCTGATCCGCTTCAACGTGTAAGGCCATGGGCAGGATTGGTTTTTTCTTAAAGCGCCTGGCAAAGCTTGATACCAGGCGTTTCAGGGAGACTCTGGAGATGATCCGCAGCCAGACCGGGCGCAGCACGCCCTGGCTGTTGGCAGATCTGTTCATCTGCGGCATCCGCTATAACGCCGGGTATATGGATTATATGATCGCCCGGATGGACCGCTTGAACCACGCCCAGCGCAGAACCGTCATCACCCGGGGGATCAGTAACACGATCGTCAGGCGCATGAATGACAAGGAATACTGGCGCTATTTTGACGATAAAACCCTCTTCAACGCCACCTTCGCCCGCTGGGTGAAGCGGGGCTGGATGCGGGTGGACGCCAGCACCCGGCCCGAGGATCTGGCGGCCTTTTGCCAGGGGAAGGGCGCGCTTTTTGCCAAGCCCCTGGAAGGGTCAAGCGGGGTGGGCGTTGAAAGGCTTGAGCCGGAGGATTGCCAGGACGAGGCTGCGCTGCTGAAGCGCCTGCGGGAGAAGGGAGACTGCATCCTGGAGGAAGCCTTGGTGCAGCACCCCGCCTTGGCGCGGATCTACCCCGGTAGCGTCAACACCCTGCGCATCGCCACCCTGATTGGCGACAAGGAAGAGGGCATCGTCTATGCCTTCCTGCGCATCGGCAACGGCCGGGTGATGGACAACGTGGACTGCGGTGGCATGGCCGCCCGGGTGGATCTGGAAACCGGCCTGATCAACACCGTGGCGGCTGACAAGAAGGGGCATGAGTATGCCCGGCACCCGCTGACGGACGCCCCCATCACCGGTTTTCAGCTGCCCTGCTTTGAACAGGCCAAGCAGGCCTGCCTGGAGGCGATGCGGGTGATCCCCCAGCTGCGCTTTGTGGCATGGGATGTGGCCATCACGCCGGAGGGCCCCGAATTCATCGAGGGCAACTCCTTCCCCAGCCACGCGGTGCCTCAGTTCGCCGCCCACTACCCGGATGGCATTGGCATCCTGCCGGAATTTGAGCGTTTTATCTCCTTAAGCTGATCTGCCCGTCCCACCCTGATGCATGAATCCCTTCCCTTCATCCGTTAGATGACTGAACACAGTCTTGGCAAAAGGAGTGAACAAGATGGATCTGTTGAAAACGCTGTTGGTCTATATGACCGTTTTGCTGACTTCGGGGGTGGCCCAGATGCCGGCCTTGACCCCGATGCCCACTCAGCTGATCACCCCCACCCCCATCGTAACCGCCAGCCCCACCCCCGCGCAGGCCACCTATACGCCCCCGCCTGTGCCCACCCAAACGCCCCGGATGACCACCCTGTATGTGGGCGACCGGGGGGAGAACGTGCGGGTGATGCAGCTGCGGCTGAAGGAGTTGGGCTACCTCACGGGCACTGTTGACGGCATCTATGGCCAGCAGACCAGGCGCGCGGTGGAACGGTTCCAGTATTACAACAAGCTCACCGTGGACGGCATTGCCGGGGTGAAAACCCTCACCAAACTCTATCAGGATCCCAACGTGGTCTTCGCACCCGTTGACGTGACGCCGGCCCCCACCCAGCGGCCGCCGGTGATTGTGAATGTGCCAGTGTACTACATCTCAACCACCGGGGAGCGCCTGTTTACCGATGTGCTGCCCCTGGCTGAGGGGCGTACCACCATCCGGCCCAACCCCAACCGCGTGCCCGCAGGCTTCAAGCTCACCGGACAGACCCAGGTGGTGGTTACCGTGAATGCGGACAACCGAGCCTACCCCGCTTCGGTTACCTTCACCTACTATAAGGACGTGGTGCCGGTGACGGCCACCATTACCGTCAACTATCTGGACACCAACAACGCCCTCCTGCGCCAGGAGAGCTTGACCCTGGCCCAGGGCACCACCCAGGTGAGCGCCAATGACGCCCTGGTGCCGCAAGGCTACACCTTGACCAGCGCGCGCACGGTAAGCGTCACCGTGTCCGCCTCTGGCGTGGCTGATCCCGGCGCCATCAGCTTTGTCTACAAGAAGGCGCCCGTCACCGTGATGGTGCCGGTCACCTATGTGGATACAGAAGGCCAGGCACTGTATAACGACCAGATCAACATGGTGCAGGGCACCCACACAGTGACGGTCAACACCGGGCATGTGCCCGCCGGCTACACCCTGCAGGGGGCCAGCTCCCAGCAGGTGACCGTGAGCGCCAACGGCACCGCCACGCCCCCCTCAGTCACCTTCACCTTCAAGGCCCCCGCCAGCGCCAACCTGCCCGTGCGCTATGTGGACACAGCGGGAACCACCCTGCATGAGGAAAGCCTGCGTGTCATCCAGGGAGAAAATGTCATCACCGCCAACGATGCCCTGGTGCCGGCAGGCTATACCCTGCAAGGGGAGCGCTCCGTCACCGTGACGGTGGCTGTTGATGGCAGCATGGCCCCAGCCTCTGTGACCTTCACCTATGCCGCTCCGGTTGTTCCCACTGAGGCGCCCACGGAAGCACCCACCGAGGCACCCACCGAGGCACCCACCGAAGCGCCCACTGAGGCGCCCACCGAGGCGCCCACCGAGGCACCCACTGAGGCACCCACCGAAGCACCCACCGAGGCACCCACCGAGGCGCCCACCGAGGCACCCACTGAGGCACCCACTGAGGCACCCACCGAGGCACCCACCGAGGCACCCACCGAGGCACCTACGGAAGCGCCCACCGCTGCCCCTGTGCCCCTGAAGCAGCTGCCTAACTACGCCACCTCCCGCCTCACAGGCGAGTTTGATGTGTACTCCGGCCCCGGCACCAACTACTACCGCGCCGCGGATGGCACTGCCCGGGTGGCAGGTGGCCAGTGCCGCATCTATGGCATCACCGGTGACTGGGCGCTGATCGGCTATGGTTATGGCAACAACCTCTACCGCATCGGCTATGTGGACAAGGCCGCTGTGCCGGGCGATGTGGGGGTGGGCACCCTCAACTTCTCCAATGTGCCCATGACCATGAAGGAAGAGGGCAACCTCACCGACGATCCCATCATGAGCCCGCTTGATGGCCGCATCGCAGTACTCCCCGGCGGCACCGCCGTAACTGCTCTGGCCTACACCGGCAAGGACAATCACTGGACCTATGTGGAGCTGACGCTGAATGGCCAGCCGGACCGCGGCTTTGTGGCCACCAGCAAGCTGCAATAACACCAACCAGAACCTCAAAGGGCTGCCGTAAAAACGCGGCAGCCCTTTTCAGGTGACCAAAGGTTATTCTTTGCCCCGGTTCTCCTTCATCAGCCGGCTCATCTCGTGCATGAAGGTGGGGATGTCAGTAAACTGGCGGTAGACCGAGGCGAAGCGGATGTAGGCCACCTCGTCCAGCTCCCGCAGCGCTTCCATCACCATCTCGCCGATCTGATTGGTGGTGATCTCCTGTTGCATCCGGTTTAGAGCGAACTGCTCCACCCGGGTCACGATCCGGTCGATGTCCTGGGCGGCCACCGGCCGCTTGTGGCAGGCATGGATGATGCCCGCCCTGATCTTGTCGGTGTCGAACAGCTCCCGGGTCTGGTCCTTCTTGATGACCAGCAAATGGATGGTCTCCACCTTCTCATAGGTGGTGAAGCGCTTGCCGCAGGCAATGCACTCCCGCCGGCGGCGGATGCTGGTGCCGTCGTCCGTGGGCCGGGAATCCACCACCCGGCTGTCCTCAGAATTGCAAAACTGGCATTTCATATCAGCCCATCCCTTGTTATTTTGGCTGAGTATACATGTATTTTGCCATTTTGTCCATTGGGATGGCAGAACAAAGCGGGGAGAAAACGCTTTTCAACATGGTTTCCGCCCCGCTTCCCTTTTTCAATATGCCACAGCTTGCCTGGCTAAATCCATGGTCTGGACAAATCCCGCATCCAGGCATAGACATCCATGCCATAGGCGGTGTTCAGGTTATCGGCTTTGAGAACCACTGCCTTTTCGCCCTGGGCGACGCACTTCCCGTGGTGCATCAGCATGGCGTGGCTGCCGTAGCGCCGGGCGATGGACAGGTCATGCACCACGGAGATCACCGCCTTGCCTGGCTGTCGGGCCCAGGTTTCGGTCAGTTCAAAAAGGGTTTTCTGGTATTTCAGATCCAGGGAATCCGCCGGCTCATCCAGCATCAGGATGGCGGGGTCCTGGGCCAGCACCTGGGCCAGGAAGGCCCGCTGGCGCTCGCCGCCGGAGAGGCTCAGGATGCTGCGGCTGCGCATTTCCCCCATGCCGGTCCACGCAAGGGCGCGGTCCACCATGGCTTCCCCGGCCGGGTCGGCGCCCGAAAACCAGCCCTTCCGGTGGGGATAGCGCCCCAGGCGCACCACCTCCTCCACTGTGAAGGCATAGTGCACCGCCTGGCGCTGGCTCAGCACCCCCACCAGCCGGGCACGGCCGCGGGGGGAGAGGGCCTTGCTGTCCTGGCCGTTCAGGAGAACGGTTCCGGCATAGGGCTTTGAGCCGGACAGCGCCGCGATCAGGGAGGACTTGCCGGCACCGTTGGGGCCGATCACCATCAGACACTGGCCTTCTTCCAGGTGAAGGCTCACATCCTTCACCGCCTCATGAGGGCCGTAGCTTAGCGTGATGCGCCGGGCTTCAAGCATCATGCGGCCCTCCTTCCCCGGCGCCTGAAGATGATGGCCACAAAGGTGATCGCACCGATGATGGAGGTGACCACGCCGATGGGCAGCTCCACCGGGCTTAGCAGGGTGCGGGCCAGCAGATCGCACAGCATCAGAAAACCAGCCCCTGCAAAGGCGCTGGCGGGCAGCAGCCGGCGGTGATTGGGCCCGGTCAAAAGCCGCACCATGTGGGGGATGATCAGCCCTACAAACCCGATGGTGCCGCCGATGGAGACCGCCACGCCGATGAGTGCGGACACGCTGATCAGCACCTGCAGCTTCACGCTGCGCACATCAATGCCGATGTGGTGCGCGTTTTCCTCGCCGATGGCAAAGGCGTTCAGCTCTCCGGCGCGAAGGACCAGCAGGCCTCCACAGGCCATCAGCGTCAGCGTCAGCAAAAGCCCCTGGGTATAGTCGCTCCCTGCCAGGGAGCCCATGGTCCAAAACGCGATGGAGCGCAGCTTCTCGCCCGAAAAGGCCATCACCAGGGTGATGAGGCTGCCGGCGAACATTGAAAAAATCACCCCCACCAGGATGATGGTGTGGGTGGAAAAGCTGCGGTCAAAGGCATAGGCCAGCGCCAGGATAAGCAGCATCGAGAGAAACGCAAAGGCGATGGCCATGAGCATTGTGCCCGCATAGGGCAGCCCCGGCAACTGAAAGCCAAAAGCCAGCGCCAGGACCGCGCCCAGGGAGGCGCCGGAGGACACCCCCAGGGTGGAGCCATCGGCCAGCGGGTTACGCAGCAGCCCCTGCATGGAAGCGCCGCACAGCGCCAGGGCGGCACCCGACAGCCCCGCTGCCAGCACCCGGGGGGTGCGCACATGCACCAGGATGGACGCGGCCACCCCGTCTGCGGCCTCCCGTCCCAGGATGGCATCCCACAGCGTCTGCCAGGTGACCTTCAGCGGCAATGACACAGAGCCCAGGCTGATGCATAAAAGGGCAATGGCGATCACCACCGCCCCCATCACAAGCCACGCGGCCAGGCCGTAACCCTCGGATCTTCTATCTTTTCCCATCAACAACAATAAGGCCGGGGAAGTGCCAGAAGGCACTTCCCCGGAAGGGGTCATGCCGCCTTGTCAGCGGCTGATTCAAACAGATACTCATACAGGAAGTTCAGCGCCTCAACCAGCCGGGGTCCGGGCACGGTGAAGATGTCGCCGTCCAGGTTCACCACCTGATTCTCTTTAACCGCGGTGATGTTCTCCCAGCCTGCGCGGGTGAGGATCTCCTCCTCAGGCTTGGGGCCTTCGCCAAAGTACATGGTGGTGGTGAAGATGTGGTCCGGGTTGCGGCTGATGACCTGCTCCTCAGACACCTCCACCCAGGCCTGGCTGTCGGCAAAGATGTTGGAAAGCCCTGCCATCTGCCCCAGCTCATCCATAAAAGTGCCGGAACCGGAGGCCCACAGGCCCCACTGCAGCGGGGACGCCTCATAGTAGGCACTGCCGGCCTTGCGGCCATCCACCTTGGTCACCACCTCTGCCAGGGCGGCCTTCATGTCACTTTCCAGCTTGGCAGCCTCAGCGGTTTTGCCGGTCACCTGCCCCAGCAGAGCGATGGCAGCGTAGACGCCCTGGATGTCCTGGGCATCGGTCACCAGGGTCTTGATCCCAGCCTTTTCCAATGCCTGGATATGCTCAACGCTCTGGGCCATTTTGGTCATCACCACCACGTCAGGGGCAAGGGCGATGATCTGCTCGAGGTTGGTCTCCTGACCGGATTTGACCGCCTCAATATCCAGCACCTCCGCCGGATACTTGCAGTATTCACCGCGGCCCACCACCAGGGAGCCAGCGCCCAGGGCATAGAGCATCTCACAATCCCCCGGCATCATCACAATCACGCGCTCCACAGGCTTTGTAAAAACCAGCTCGCGCCCGGTCATGTCGGTCACCTTGTTCTCCTCCGCCTGGGAGACGACAGCAAGGGACAGAAGCAGCAGCATCGCCATGAGCAGGGACAGTCCGCGTTTGGTCATTGAGGTTTCCTCCTCCAGTTGATCAAATAAATGAAACCGGGCAGCTCCCAACATGGAACTGCCCGAAAGCATACGCGCATGCGCGCGCCCCACCGCAGGAGCTTATCGCGCGCCTCGGTCTCCCGGCTTGGCTTCCTCCGCACAGACGCCTTCCCGCTTGCGCAGTGGCTGCATGTCTGTTTGTCAGCGTCACGGTTACTGGGTTAGCCCGGAAATTTCATCCGTGTTCCCTGGCGCGTATTTGATGGCGCCAGGCGCGCGTCATCATTCACTTGTCAAATTGAGTATACCCGCGGGCCAGAGGGATGTCAACGGCAGCTGACACCCTGCCCTGGGGCACATCAGGGGTCATTCCGTCCCGGCTGCGTCCTTTCAGCCTTGATTGCAAAACGATGCCGCAATAGGTTACAATCCCTGAAGACAAAACAAGGAGGCATGTATGGACAAGAACTGCCTGCACCTGTATACCGGCAACGGCAAGGGCAAAACCACCGCGGCCATGGGCCTGGCCCTCAGGATGCTGGGACACGGGGAGAAAGTGCTGATCACCCAGTTCATGAAGGATGGCAAATCGGGGGAAATTCAGGCCCTGTCCTCCTTCCCCAAAGCCAAAATCGTGGAAACAGCACCGATGAAGGGCTTCATCTGGCGCATGGGCGAGGAGCAATTGGAAAAGGCTCGCCAGGATATCAAGGCCTCCCTGGGCCAATTGGCTGATGAGATCCGGGCGCTAAAGCCGCGGCTGATTGTGCTGGATGAACTGGCCGTGGCCCTGGCCACCCGGCTTATTTCAGAGGATGACGCCCTGAGGCTGATTGATACCGCCCTTGAATATGGCGACACGGTGGTCACCGGGCGCTATGCGGGTGAGAAGCTGAAGGAAAAAGCCGATTACGTCAGCGATATTCAAGCAGTGAAGCACCCCTTTGATGAGGGGAAACCGGCCCGGAAGGGGATTGAGTTCTGATCACCGCCTGATCAGCACCACCGGCCCGCTCACCGCTGTGTGGGCGGCTTCCTCTATCGTGGCGCTGACATGCAGGAAATACCGTCCCCCGCGTGCCAGCTCCCCCGCCTCATCCCGCCCATTCCAGTAAAGCGTGGTGCCCTCAGGCGTCAGATGCAGCGGGCGCGTGGGGCTGTCGGCCATGAGGGTGGCGATGGGGCTGCCTTCCTCATCCCGCACCACGGCAGTGAGGGCGCAGGGGCCGTCATGGCGGATGAAAAAGGCCGCCTCCTCACCCCGGCGCGGCACAAAAAACGGGGAGGCAGTCACCGCCAAATTGAGCGCCCCGCCCGCCCGGCGCACCGCCAGGATGGGGCAGGCCTGGGGTAGCGCCCGGTCCTCCTCCACGGTGATCACAAGCATCAGCAGATATCCGGCCAGCGGCACGCTGCCTTCCGCCAGGCGCAGCCTGGCCTCCTTCCGGCCCGGGGAAACCAGCCCGTCCTCGCCCACCGGCTCTGCAATGCTCTGGGGTGCCTCAAAGCGCCAGCTCTCCTGGCGCTGATAGATCAGCTGGTAGGCCACCCGGGCAGGCTGGTTGAGGGTGTAGGAAAAGGTGATCTCCGCCCCCTCCCCCGCCTCAAGCAGCGGGTTTCCCACACTCAGATCGGTGATAGCGCCTGGTGTGCCGCTCAGCTGCGCTTTGTCATAGGCAAACAGCGGGAGCGGGTCGCCCTCGGGGTACAGCTGGGGGCTTGATGCGCCGTAGTACAGCCGCTGGTGGCGCAGCAGCTCCGCCAGGGTCACGATCCCGTCCCGGTCGGCATCCGCTGCAAAGCCCCCCTGGGTGCCAATGCCCAGGACCAGCGCCTGGGCAAAGTAACTGCCCCCACGCAGGCTGCCCAGGGAATCGGTCCACAGGAAGCTGGGCTCCCGGGCGCCGGCGCTGGTGAGCACCTTGAAATCATCCCCGCTAAACAGCGAGGCCACAGCCAGCCCCTCATCCCCCTTGTGGATGGCCGCGCCGGAAAAACAGGCGTCCAAAATCAGCACCTTGATGCCTTTGATGTCCTTTAAGCCTTCATAAATGGCCCGGCTGTCAAGAAGGGTCTCCCGCTCCCCGTCGCTTAGCAGCAGGGCAAAGTTCACCCGCCCCTCCTGGGGGGTCAGGAGCCCATGGGAGCTCATGTAGATGAGGGAGATGTCCCCCTCCTGAGCCTGGCCCAGCGCCTCCTGGGCGAGGGCAGCAAAGCCGGCCCCGTCCAATGCCCGGTTGGCCACCGCCCGCATCCCGCGGTAGCCCCGCGCATCCTCCATCAGCGCCCGGCGCAGGCCCACCACATTGTTATAGGAGGAGGGCGTGGTATCCGGCATCGACACAAAACGATCGCAGGAGATCAACAGCGCCCGGAGCGCCGTCCCCGATTCTTCAGGCCTCTGGGAGAGGGCGGATAACGGCAATCCGGCCATGCACAGGCACAATACCAAGGCCAGCCACTTTGCGCGCATTGCCCTCTCCTTTCCCGTCTGTATTGATTGGTTGCATCGTATCATCCGACGGAATAGGCGTCAAGAAATGCCTGGTCTGATTAAATCATCGTTTTTTGTTTTTATGCTTGACAATTCTCGCTCCCTTTAATAAGATAACTGTTGCGTCAATAGGCTTCGTTAGCCCCGAGACTATTGAACCCGCGGCGGGACTGCGACCATCAGGCTTGCCGACTGTTTAAAACATCTCAAGGAGGAGTACCCGTGAACACCTACATGGCTAACGCCCAGAGCGTCCAGCGCAAGTGGTACGTCGTTGACGCGGACGGCATGGTGTTGGGCCGCCTGGCCAGCCAGGTCGCCACCATCCTGCGCGGCAAACATAAGCCCACCTATACCCCCCACGTGGATACCGGGGATTTTGTGATTATTCTCAACTGTGCCAAGGTGAAGCTCACCGGCAAAAAGCTGGATCAGAAGATCTACTATCATCACTCCGGCTACGTAGGCGGCCTGAAAGAGACCAAATACCGGGAGCTGATGGTTAAAAAGCCTGATTTCGCCGTGAAGCACGCAGTTAAGGGCATGCTGCCCAAGGGCCCCCTGGGCCGGCAGATGCTGACCAAGCTATTTGTATACAACGGGGCGGAGCACCGCCAAGAGGCGCAGCAGCCAGAGACGCTGACGCTTGAAGGATAAGGGGGATAAAGCAAGATGGCACATACAGATTTCAACGCAGTCGGCCGCCGCAAAAAGGCAGTTGCCCGGGTGCGCCTGGTGCCCGGCAAGGGCGATATCCTCATCAACAAGCGTGAGATGGATGACTATTTCAGCATGGAAACCCTGAAGATGACCGTCCGCCAGCCCCTGGTGCTGGTGAAGTCCACCGGCTTTGACGTGCTGGTGAACGTGCATGGCGGCGGCCCCACCGGGCAAGCCGGCGCCATCCGCCACGGCATCAGCCGGGCGCTGTGCAAGGCCAACCCCGAGCTGCGGGGCGAGCTGAAAAAAGCCGGTTTCCTCACCCGCGACCCCAGGATGAAGGAGCGCAAGAAGTACGGCCTCAAGGGAGCCCGCCGCGCACCCCAGTTCTCCAAACGCTGATTTTCCGCTTTCACAAGCGCAAACCCCGCCGGTTGGCGGGGTTTTGCTTTATTTGTCCTCCTCCAATATCCTCCGGCACTCAGCCAGCACCGCCCGCTCCTGGGGGGAAAGCTCGGGAAATTGGGGGTTGATCTTCTCCAGGGTATCAAGCACGATCTGGCTGACCAGGTAGCGGGCAAACCACTTACGGTCTGCCGGCACCACATACCAGGGCGCCTCGGGGGTGGCGGTGTGGTTGAGCAGGTGCTCATAAGCCTCCTGGTATTGGTCCCAATACTTGCGTTCCTGGATGTCGCCGGAGGAGAATTTCCAGTTCTTCTCCTCCTCGTTGATGCGGGCCAGCAGGCGATCCCGCTGCTCATCCTTGGAGACATGCAGGAAGATCTTCACCACCGTGACGCCGTTCTCCTCCAGGTAACGCTCAAAATCCCGAATCTGCCGGTAACGCTGGTTCCATATCTCGGGGGTGATAAGCTCCTGGGGGATTTGCGAGCCGCTGACCAGGTCATGCACCCGCGCCACGATCACGTCTTCGTAGTGGGAGCGGTTGAATATGCCGATTTCTCCCCGCCGGGGCAGCGCCTTGACGATGCGCCAGAGGTAGTCATGGTCGCTTTCCTCGCTGGAGGGCACCTTGAAGCTCACCACCTGGGTGCCCTGGGGGTTGAGGCCGGTCATCACATGCTTGATGGTGCCGTCCTTGCCCGCAGCGTCCATGGCCTGAAGCACGATGAGCACCGCATGCTCATTCTCCGCGTACAGCCGTTCCTGAAGGGCGGCCATCTTCTGGATATTCTCCCCCATGAGCTTTTCCTGGACCTCTTTTTTGTTCAGGTCATCCCCGCCCCGGGTGGGAAAAGCGCCAATACTCACCTTTTCTTTGCCGGTCACCATGTATTTTGCTGTCTCCATCGCCGCGCACCCCTTTCGTTTCCTGATAAGATTATACACGGCGAAGGGCTGTTACTTCACTTCAGCCGCCGGAAAATGATGGGCCAGCCCCGCGCGCCTGAGCGCTGGCATCAGCGCGGAATAGAGGATCGGGGCCACAATCACCGCGAATACGCCGTTGATGGCAGAGGAAGCCAGCTTGCCTGTCAAGGCCGGCAGGATGGTTTCCGGCGGCACTGGCGTCACCCAGCGCATCTGGATATAGCTTTTGAGCATGTACAGCGCGATATAGGTGATGGCGCCCAGCAATGGCCCCAGCACCAGCACCGCGTTGCGGCGCAGGGGAATGCGCCGGCTGTGCACAACCCAGCCGCAGACCAGCGCCATGGTGCCCTTGGTGAGAAAGGTGATCCAGGCCTCTGCCGCGTAGGCGGGGAAGGTGAGGTCAAACAGCGCTGAGCCCAGACCCGCGATGATCCCGCCCCGCAGGCCGCCAAACAGCATCCCCGCCAGCATACAGATGGCGTTGGCCACGTGCAGCCGGGAAAAAGCGGTGGGAATGCTGATATAGTTTGACACCATCACAAGGGCCACCATCATGCCGGCAAAGGCCAGGCCAGCCGTTGTGAGTGATTTCTTGCGTTCCATAAAGTTCCCTCCTTGACAGGATCAATGATTTGTCCCATCATAACAACATCTGGTATTAAATAAAGTACCAGATACGAGCAAAACAACAATACCAGAGGTGGACATGTACGAGCTGACCGTTGTGCTGGATGACAAGCACAGGCTGCCCCTGTATGAGCAGCTGTACCGGCAGCTGGCCCGGGAAATCATCGCCGGGCGGCTGCCAAGCGGCACCCGGCTGCCCTCCCGCCGGGGCCTGAGCCGCAGCCTGGGCATCAGCGAGCAGACCGTGGGCACCGCGCTTGACCTGCTCAAGGCGGAGGGCTTTCTCCTCTCCCAGCCGCGCCGGGGGCTTTTTGTAGCGGGCATCAAGCCCCTGCCCGGCATCGCCATGCCGGATCCGCCTGCGGCGCCGCAGCCCACTGCCCGGCAAGCACGTTTTGACTTCTCCCCCCAGGGGGTGGACACGGGGCTTTTCCCCACCAAAACCTGGATCAAGCTGCTGCGGGACAGCCTGCTGGACCGGCCGGAGCTGCTGGGCAAGGGGGAGGCCAGAGGCGAAGCCAGCCTGCGAACAGCCCTGGCAGCCTTTCTCTATCAATACCGCGCGGTGCGCTGTGAGGCGGGGCAGATCATCATTGGCTCCGGGGTTGATCAGTTGCTGGGCGTTTTGGGGCAGCTTCTGCCCCCGGGTTGCCGCGTGGCGCTGGAGGACCCCGGCTACCCGGAGGCGGGGAGCGCCCTCATGCGCCAGGGCCATGTGGCGCTTCCCATCCCCCTGGACGGCCAGGGGCCAGATATGGAGGCGCTGGCAGATGCCAGGGCGGCGCTTCTTTACATCACCCCCTCCCATCAGTTTCCCACAGGGCTGAGCATGCCCGCGGGACGGCGCACAGCCCTGCTCCATTGGGCCGCCGGGGGTGAGCGCTATCTGATTGAGGATGACTATGACAGCGAGTTTCGCTACGCTTCCCGTCCGCTCCCGGCGCTTCAAGGCATGGACGGCGGGCAGAAGGTGGTGTACATCGGCACCTTTTCCCGCTCCCTGGCCCCCGGGCTCAGGGTGGCTTATATGGCACTGCCGGACACACTTCTCGCGCGCTACAAGGCCCTCAAGCTGCGCAGCGGGGACACCGTCTCCCGCTTTGAGCAGCACGCCCTGGCGGAGCTGATTGATCAGGGGCACTATGCCCGGCACCTGCGCCGGGCGGGCAGCGTCTATCAGAAGCGATGCCAAAGGCTGTGCGAGCTGCTGCTTGAAATCCCCGGCTCCTCCATCAAGGGGCAGGACGCGGGGCTGCATTTTCTGTTCTCCATCACAGGGCGGGAGGAAAAGGAACTGATCAAAAAAGCGCGCCAGGCGGGCATCCCGCTCAGGGGCCTTCATGAATACAGCGCCCGGGCGCAGCTGCCCCAGGCGCTGGTGCTGGGCTTTGCGGGCATCAGTGACGCGCATCTGGAGGACGCGGTATCCGCCTTGCGCAAAGCCTGGCGCATATAGAGGCTTGTTACAGGTTCCCCAAAATCACCGTGTCAAGGTGCTGCCTGGCCGTTTCAGCCAGGGCTGTCAGGCTGTGCCGGTCTGTGGGCTGCTCTGTGGCCTGGTGCATGGGAAAATAGCGGCTCAGGTGCAGGGGGATACTGCGGCTCCGTCCGGCCAGCCACCGGGTCAGGGCGTCTATCTCCTCCGGGCTGTCATTTTGCCCGGGCACCACAAGGGTGGTCACCTCCACGTGGCTGGTCTCCTGCGCGGCGGTGATGAAGGCCTTCACCACGTTTAGGTCACCGCCCAGGCGGCGGTACCAGGCCTGGGTAAACCCTTTCAAGTCAATGTTGAAGGCATCCACCCGGGGCAGCAGTTCCCGCACTGCCTCCATGTGGAAACAGCCATTGGTCACCACCACGGTTTTCAGGCCCAGAGGCTTTAGCAAATCGGCGCAATCGGTGATGTACTCCAGGTTTAGCAGGGGCTCATTATAGGTGAAGGCCAGGCCGATGTTGCCTCGGGCTTTCATGTCCCAGGCCATCTCACACAGCGCCTGGGGGCCCACCTCCTGCCAGGGCACATCCGCCTCCCCGGCACAGGCGATGCTGTGGTTCTGGCAGAAATAGCAGCCCATGTTGCAGCCAAAGCTGCCCACCGACAAAATCCGGCTGCCGGGATAAAACCGCGCCAGGGGCTTTTTCTCAATGGGATCAAGGGCGATGGCGGTGAGCTTGCCGTAGCCCAGGGGCCTGGACACCCCCTCCCGCATCACCCGCGCCCGGCACAGGCCAACCTGCCCCTCTTCAAGCTGGCAGCGCCGGGGGCACAGGGGGCAGATGCTCATGTGTGCCGCACCACCTTAAAACGCTCCAGGGTGAAGGACTCCTGCGGGCTGATGCCTGCCTTCTGCCGGGCGATGTCCACCTGCTCATCCACGGTATCCACGCCATCCAGGTTGGGCAGCAAAAGCCCCCGCCGGTTCCCACGGGACACGATGACGCCGTACTCTTTCACATCCAGCTGGCTGATGCTGTCGATGGGTTCAGGCGCATCCAGCACATCCACCGAGCAGGTGATCTCCGGCATCTCCTCCGCCCGCACCCGGGGAAAACGGGGGTCTGTGAAAGCCGCGCTGATGGCGTTCATGATGATCTCCTCCGCCAGGCTGCGCTGGCTGGGGCTGATGGTGCCGATGCAGCCGCGCAGCCTGCCGCCCTTGTGCAGGGTGACAAAGGCGCCAGCCCGCCTGCGGGTCAGCTCATCTGACATCCCCTCCGGCATCGGAAGGGGCTTGCCGGTGTTCAGGTAATGGGTGATTGACTGTAAGGCCAGGCGCACATATGGGCTTTGCATGGTTATTCTTCCTCCCTTTTCACAAAATGCCTGGTTGCGTCCGGGCCCTCAGGCGTGAACATGCTCACCCCATAGCCCACGCCCGTGACCCCCTCATAGGACAGCGCCTCCGCCCGCACCTTTTGTCCGTCCAGCGCTCCTGCCAGGATCAGGAAGCTGCGCTGGCCGCACTCCCCGGCCTGCTCGCAAAATTTCTCCGGCAGCGCCAGCAGTTCATCAAAGGCCGCCCGGCCCATGATGTCCATGATCCGCCGGTCATACTCCGGCCCCTCGGGCCTGAAGCCATAGGGGCCGTCTGCCCGGCCGTAGTGGGACAGGTCCCCGCTGGCCACCAGAAAAACCCTCCGGCCCAGCTGCCCAGCCGCGTCCTTGATCACCATGCCTAAGCGGTAGTGGGTCTCAAAGGACAGCCCGGAGAGCCCGATCCTCAGGAACTGGCAGGGCCAGGGGCTGCCCATTGCCTGGCGCAGGAAGTGCAGCGGCACCATAAAGCCGTGGTCCAGCGCCGGGTCCCGCTCCCCCTTGATGCCGGCAGGGATGCGGGCGGCCTGGGCCAACTCCCCTATCCGCATGGCCAGCGCCTGGTCATAGGCCACATGGAAGGCCTCCTGCCCCGCGCCAAAGCGGCGGAAATCCCCCCGGGCGCTCTGCCCGCCTGAGATATGGAGATAGTCCTGATACATCACGCTGTGGGGGGTGGTGATCACCACCGTGTCAGGCTTTAAGCCGTGCACCCGGGCCGCCACCTGTTCAAAGGCCGCTGTGGTCTTTGCGATCTGCGCTTCCGCGCCTTTCCCCACCCCAGGCAGGATCAGGGGCGGGTGGGGCACCATGGCGCCGCCGATGATGGGCATCCGCGCTTCCTCCTTTATCTGTTTCATTCTCCTCATTATAGCACAGCCCCGGATGATTGACCGCGGGGCGCCCTGCCGGTATACTGGTGGCTCTGGAGGGATTTATGCAACAACGAATGCTGGCCCAGGGCCCCCTGCACCGCACCGATGGCATCCTGAGTGAAGCGGGCTACGCCCTGACCCCCATCAAGGAATATGACCGGGGCCGCGTCAAGGCCCCCAGGCACCGCATCAAGGAATGGGACTATTACCTGGTGATGAATGAGCGCTCTGCTTTGGCCATCACCATTTCCGACAATGGCTATATGGGGCTTGACAGCCTGAGCTTTATTGATTTTGAGGCTTCCGCCCAGCGCACCGTGTCCCGGATGAACTGGCTGCCCCTGGGCAAGCGAGGTCTGCCTGCCACCTCCCTTTCCGGCGTCACCCGGGCGGTGGGCAACAACTATGAGTTCACCTTCCGGGTGGAGGGCGGGCAGCGCCAGCTGTATGGCCACATGTATGATTTTGGCGGCGAAAAGCAGCCTCTGCTCTTTGACATTGTGCTCCAGGAGCCCCGGCAGGACAGCATGGTGATCGTGATCCCCTTTGACAAGAAGCCCCACCACTTCTACTACAACCGCAAGATCAACTGCCTGCCCGCTGACGGGCGTGTGATCTATCAGGACCGGGAGTACCTCTTCTCCCCCGCCGCCTCCTTTGGCACCCTGGACTGGGGCCGGGGGGTGTGGCCCTATGCCGATACCTGGTACTGGGGCAGCGCCTCCGGCATCATCGCCGGCCGTGCCTTTGGGATGAACATCGGCCACGGCTTTGGCGACACCAGCCGGGCGACGGAAAACATGCTGTTTTACCGGGGCACTGCCAGCAAGCTCGCCCAGGTGCACTTTGAAGTGCCACAGGAAAATGGCCGGGAAAACTATCTCCTGCCCTGGCAGGTGCGGGATGATGCCGGCAGGCTCTCCCTCACCTTCACCCCCATCCTGGACCGGGCGGCGGAGATAAATGCCCTCATCCTGGGCTCAAGCCAGCACCAGGTGTTCGGCCAGTTCTCAGGCCAGGCGGTGCTGGATGACGGCACCCGGCTGGAAGTGCGGGATGTGATGGGCTTTCTGGAAAAAGTAAAAAACAGGTGGTGAGGCGGGAGCCTATATCCCCCCGCTTGATTTCTCGCAATATTCTTACAGGGCAGGCCTTAGTCCGGCTTGCCCTGTTTGCATGATTCCCTTTGTCTCCCGCGTTCTATCTTTGAGAAGACACAGCCGCAGTAATCCTGCCGGTAAAGGCTGTGCAGGCGGCTGAGCTGAATGGAGCGGGGGTAGCCGCCGCGCTTTTTGAAGTCACTGGCCAGGAAGGGCACCCCGGCCTCTTTCCCGGCCTCCTCCCCCAAGCGGTTGAGCAGCGCCGCGTCCTTCCGGGGGCTTAAGGTGAGGGTGGTGGTGAAATAGGCGCAGCCCCGGACTTTGGCCTCCCTGGCGGCATTTTTAAGCCGCAGGACAAAACACGCTTCGCAGCGCCTGCCGCCCTCAGGCTCCTGTTCCAGGCCGCGCACTGCCTCCCGCCAGGTTTCCGGCGCGTAGGGGCTGTGAACAATCGCCGCTGCCCAGCCGGTTTCCTGGACCAGGCGGCAGGTTTCCAGAAGCCTGCGTTCAAATTCCTCCTGGCTGTCCATGTTGGGGTTGTCAAAAAACACCGTCACCTGAAAGGCCGCGTGCAAGCGCTCCAGCACGGCGCTTGAGCAGGGCGCGCAGCACACATGCATCAGCAGCCCCGGTTTTTCCCCGCCTGCCCGAAGCCCTTCAAGCACCGCCTGCATCTCCCGGTCAAACTGTCTGGCCACGCCCCTCACCCCCTTTCCCTGATTATAACACCTGATTGAACACCGGCAAAATGGGTTATAATCCAAACGAAACCGCAACCCCTGATGAGATCAACCACGAGGTGATAAAAATGAAATTGGATGTCAAGCGATATCTGGCCCTGATGCTGGCGCTGGTGATAGGGTTGGGCATGTCCGCCATCCCTGCGGGTGCGGATGGCACGGCGATCATCGGTGAAATCACCGTGACCAGCCGTTATTCCAGCAACCTCCGCTCCGGCCCCGGCACCAACTATCCGGTGGTCGCCACCGCCAACCCTGGCAAGGTGTTCCAAACCACCGGCCTCTCCGGAGACTTTTATGAGCTGGTGATGCCGGACGGCTCCTACACCTACCTGCACAAAAACCTGGTCAGTTTCTCCCCCTACCCTGCCCCCCAGCCTGTGGGCAGCCAGTACAGCCTGCCGGTCTATTACAGAACCGCCACCGGGGAGACCCTTTACACCGCCAACGTGAGCGTGCGCGTGGGGCAGAACACCATCACCGCCAATGATGCCCTGGTGCCGGGCTACCGCCTGGTGAGCACCCGGAGCGTTTTTGTGTCGGTGGACACCACCGGGCGCGCTTTCCCCTCAGGCGTGGTCTTCCTGTATGAGCCCGCCTACGCCCAGGTGACAGCGCCCCCTGTATCGGCCACGGTGCCGGTGTTCTATAAGAACATCTACGGCCAGGTGGTGAACTCGGAGCTGCGCACCCTGGGCATCGGCACCCACTTGGTGCGGGCTGACAGCGGCAAGGTGCCCTATGGCTATTACCTCACCGGCGTCACAGACGCTGTGGTGTTTGTCTCCGCCTATGGCGTTGCCAACCCCAACTCGGTTTCCTTCGTTGTCATCCAGCAGACCGCCACCCCCATCCCCACCGCCACGCCGCGGCCCGCGGCCTACGCCACCATCCCCATCAACTACCGGGATGCCTCCGGCGCTAACCTCCACAGCACCAGCCAGACCCTGGGCCAGGGCTATACCACCGTCACCGCCAATGACGGCCTGGTGCCCGCAGGCTATGTGCTCACCTCCGCCCGCAGCGTGTCCGTGTATGTGAATGAATACGGTGTCGCTGCCCCCTCGGGCGTGGTCTTCACCTACCGCCGCCCGGTCTCCGCGCAGGTTCAGGTGCTCTATCAGGACACTGGCGGCAACATCCTCAACTCTGAGACCCGCACCCTCAACCAGGGCTCAAACGCCGTCACCGCCAACGATGCCCGGGTGCCCGCCGGCTACGTGCTGGCCAGCTCCCGCACCATCACCGTCACCGTGGATGCCCAGGGCTATGCCACGCCCGGCACCATCGTCTTCACCTACCGCAAGCCGGTCACCGCCAACATCCAGGTAGTCTATAAGGACACCTCAGGCGCCACCCTGTATACCGAGACCCGCCCCCTCAACCAGGGCTCAAACGCCGTCACCGCCAATGATGGCCTGGTGCCCGCGGGCTATGTGCTCCAGGGCTACCGCTCCATCGCCGTCACAGTGAACCCGGACGGCAGCCTCTCCCAGAGCCGGGTGGAGTTTACCTACGCGCCCCCGGCCCCCCCGGTGACGGTGAACATCCCGGTCATCTATCAGGATGCGGCCGGCGCCACCCTGAATCAGACCACCGCCTCTGTCTCCTCCGCACAGCCCAACGCCGTGCGCGCTGACAGCAACATGGTGCCCCAGGGCTATGTCCTGTCCTCTGCCTCACCGGTCACCGTCAGGGTCAGCCCGGATGGTGTGGCCTCGCCCGCCCAGGTGGTGTTCACCTACCGTGAGCGCGGCACCGTCACCACCATCCCAGCCATCGACAACTACCAGACCATCCGCCTGGAGGGCTCCCAGCCGGTCTATACCGGCCCGGGCACCCACTACTACCAGACCCCCGGCGCTGTTGTCAGCGGCGGGCGCAGCCGGGTATACGGCAGCGAAAACGGCTGGATTCTGATGGGCTACGGCCTGTCTGACGGGCGCTACCGCATCGGCTGGGTGGACTCCTCCGCCCTGCCCGCCGGCACCACCGTGCCCGAACTGCTCTTCGCCAGCCGGCCCGCCAAGGCCATCAACCTGGTGCGCGTGTATGATGATCCCATCATGAAGCCCACCACCGTCTTTGAAATCCAGCCCGGCGGCACCTTCACGGTGCTTGCCACCCAGCGCGACGGATACTACGCCTACATCGAAACCCAGCTCAATGGTCAACCTTACCGCGGCTTTGTGAACCAGAAGAACATTCAGCTGCAGTAAGGAATGATTGTGCGGGGAAGGGGCTTTTTGAAAAAGCCCCTTCCCCATGCCCATCCTTAAAAACATTATCAGGCAAGAGCCCAAATCGGGCTTTTTTAAAGGGACAGCCTCCAAAGGAGACAGCCATGCAAATCAGCTTTGACCGGTTCAACCCCAGGGAATACGCCCGCCGGGAAACCCTCTTCCATGTGGCAAACGGCTACTTGGGCGTGCGGGGCAGCTTTGAGGAGGGCGTGCCGGAGGGGGTGCGCAGCATCCGCGGGGCCTACATCAACGGCTTTTATGATGAGTCCCCCATCCACTATGAGGAGCAGCTGCACGGCTTTGCCACCACCCAGCAGAGCATGGTCAACCTGCCGGATGTGCAGGGCATCACCCTCATGCTTAACGGGGAGGATTTCACCTGTTTCACGGGGAGCATGGACAGCTTTTCCCAGCAACTTGACACCCGGACAGGGCTGTACCTCCGGGAAGTCACCTGGACCTCCCCCAGGGGACACAAAACGCGCCTCACCTTCCGCCGCCTGGCTTCCTTTGTGATGCCACAGCTGTTTGCGGTGGAGGTGAGTGCAGAAGCGCTCAACTGGTCAGGTCAGGTTTCCATCACCTCCACCCAGTCCGGCGATGTGCGCCAGGACAGCGACCCTCAAGACCCCAGGAAAGCCGCCATCGGCCGTAAAACCCTGAAGGTCAAGGCGGTGTCCCTGCTGGAGGGCACCTCCCTCATGCGGCTTGACACCATCGCCTCAGGGCTTCATCTTTCAAGCGCTGTCGGCCACCGGCTGCCATCCGGCTTCAGCCAGACCGTCGCCCGGCACAAAGATGTGGTCACCTGGCGTTTTGAAGGGGATGTCAAAGCCGGTCAGCCTTTCTCCCTCACCAAATACTGCGTGTTTGCGGACAGCCGCCGGTTTGACAAGCCGGATGTGGAAGCGAAGCGCCTGCTTGAGCAAGCGTCAGGGCAGCCCTTCTCCCACTGGGCAGACCTGCAGGAAAAAGCCCTTACCCAGCTGATGGCTTCTGCCCAGGCACAGATCACCGGGGATGAGTCCCTTAGCCGCAGCTTGTCCTATGCCATGTACAGCCTCCTGTCCTCAGCAGGCCGGGATGGGGTGGGCAACATCGCCTCCAAGGGTCTCTCCGGCGAGGGCTATGAGGGCCATTATTTCTGGGATACCGAGATATACATGTTTCCCTTTTTCCTGCTGACCAACCCGGAGATTGCACGGGCGCTCCTGATCAGCCGCGCCCGGATGCTGCCAGGGGCCATTGATCATGCCCGGGAGATGGGCCACGCGGCAGGGGCGCTTTATGCCTGGCGCACCATCACCGGGCCGGAATGCTCCAGCTATTACCCTTCAGGGTCCGCCCAGTACCACATCAACGCCGACATCGCCCACGCCTTCCTCAGCTATTGGCAGGTGACGGGTGACCTGTCCTTCATGGCGGACACCGGTTTCCAGGTGCTGGCGGAAACCGCACGTCTGTGGCTGGATGCCGGGCACTATCAAAACGGCCAGTTCAGGATTGACAGCGTCACGGGGCCTGATGAATACACCTGCATCGTCAACAACAACTACTACACCAACAGAGCCGCCCAGCACCACCTGCGGGGTCTTTGCCATTTGGCGGAAGCGCTTAAAAAAGCGGGCCTGTATGACCAGGCAGCCAGGGCAAGTGCGCTGGACGAGGGGGAGCTTGCCCTGTTCCAGCGGGCGGCGGACAGCATGTTTTTGCCCTATGACGAGGCCCTTGGCATCTGCGCCCAGGACGACAGCTTCCTGTCCAAGCAGCGCCTGGACCTGGGCGGCATCCCCCGGGAGCGCTTCCCCCTGCTGATGCACTATCACCCCCTCTTCCTCTACCGCCACCAGGTGCTCAAGCAGGCGGACACGGTGCTGGCTCATTTCCTGTTTGAAGACGGAGAGGATGAGGAGGTCATCCGCCGCAGCTACCACTACTACGAGGCCATCACCACCCATGATTCATCCCTCTCCCCCTGTGTGTATTCCATGATGGCCGCCCGCATCGGTGAGATGGATAAGGCCCTTGATTATTACCGGTCTGTCGCCACCCTGGACCTGTATGACACCCACAAAAACACCGCCGACGGCATCCACGCCGCCAACATGGGCGGCACCTGGATGGGCCTGACATACGGCTTCGCCGGCCTGCGCATCAAAGCGGATGGCCTGCACTTCCGCCCCCACCTGCCTGATGGCTGGCAAAAGTACAGCTTCCGCTTCCGCTTCCGGGACAACCTGGTTGAAGCGGTGGTGGATGAAGCGGGCATCCGCTTTACCCTGCTTGATGGCCCCGGCATGACGGTCATGGTGGACGCCAGGGAACGGCTCATCACCGCCCCGGCGCTGAAGGCCTAATAGCATGCCCTTTCATTGACACCCCATAGGTCGCGTGCTATAATTTCTTTTGCCTTGAAAGCCCTGTCTTTCAGGCAATATGCTCCCGTAGCTCAGCTGGATAGAGTGCTAGACTCCGACTCTAGAGGCCGCGCGTTCGAATCGCGCCGGGTGCACCATAACATCGCTCGCTTTACTTAGCCTGCGATGTTTTTATATAATACTCTATCTAATAGACTTCAAAAGCGCGTCACATGTTGTCGCAAAACCCTCTTTTAAGAATCGCTCTCCAATGATTCCAACCCAAGCGCGATAAGCCCGGAAGGTTCTACTTGTCCCGCCGCTATCAGTTGTTCCAGGTAACGCATGTTTCTTGGGGAAAGTGTTCCCCGTTTTTTTCGCGGCGCAAAACGCTGCAAATATGACTCCTTGTCCAAGGGATGGCGCTGGCTTTCGCTCCATCCCCATTTCAGTCCAGCAATCAATGCTTCCTGAAAGGTCAGCGTTTTTTTAGCGCTGCTTTTCTTGTATATCCTGAGCCAAATTCCCGGAGAATGTTGATGATTCTTCTTGAGCCAGTCCTCAAGTGCATCTCCCGTTTCAAAAGCCAGCACCTGCCATCCTTTATGTTCCATATTCCACCCTCTCATGTTCGCTATGTAACAGAAATCATCAGTGGAAAGTATACCCAGCATAGCTTCCTTCTCCATTTTGTTTGTCCTCCTCAAAACAGGGTATTATTCCAAATCGGGAGAAAAGGAGGTATCCAAATGCCTGATCAGAAAACGCTCTCCTCTTCACAACAAGAAATACTGCTCCAAACACTGAACGCCCGCTTTGACCAAAACCTCCAACGCCACCAGGGAATTTCCTGGCAGCAGGTGCTTGACCGCCTGAAGAATAACAAAAACACACTCTGGTCCCTTTCCCGGATGGAGGCAACCGGCGGCGAGCCGGACGTGGTTGGGAAAGACAGTGCCACGGGTGAGATCCTTTTTATGGACTGTTCACCCCAAAGCCCCGAGGGCAGGCGCAGCCTGTGCTTTGACGAGGAAGCGCTGGCAAAGCGCAAGGAGAACAAGCCTAAGGGTAGCGCCTGGGGCATGGCCAAAGAAATGGGCATCGAACTGCTTGACGAGGCCCAGTACAGGCATTTGCAGTCAGTCGCCCAGGTGGACAGCAAAACCTCCAGCTGGATTGACACGCCAAAAGACATGAGGCAGCAGGGCGGCGCCCTGTTTGGTGACAGCCGCTATGGCCAGGTGTTTTTCTACCACAATGGGGCGGAGTCCTACTATGCCGGGCGGGGTTTCCGGGGCTGCCTGAGGGTGTGAGCCGCTTGGGCGCTTGTGTTATCATAGATAAAACCTATGGTCATGCAAAAGGAGAGCGCCCATGATTGACCTGCACATGCACAGCCTGTATAGCGATGACGGCGAGTTCAGCCCGGAGTCCCTGGTGGACCAGTGCGCCGCGGCTGGCGTCAGCCTGATGTCCATTTGCGATCACAACTGCGCCCGGGCCAATCAGGCCGCCCAAACCGAGGCCCGAGCCCGGGGTATCCATTTCATACCCGGCATTGAGGTTGACTGCGTCTATGGGGGCTATAACTTCCATGTCATTGGCTATGGCATTGATTTTTTGAGCGCAGATTTTGAGCGGATTGAGGAGAACATCAGGAGGCAGGGCCAGGCTGCCTCTGTCCAGATGCTTGAAAAAACCCGGGCCCTGGGCTTTGAGGTGACAGAAGACGAACTTCAGGCCCTAGCGCGGGATAGCTATTGGCCTGAAAACTGGACCGGCGAGATGTTTGCAGAGGTGCTGCTGGAGAAGCCGGAATACCAAAGCCATCCCCTGCTTGCCCCTTACCGCCCGGGAGGAGCGCGCAGCGACAATCCCCTGGTCAATTTCTACTGGGATTTTTATGCCCAGGGCAAGCCCTGCTACGTGAACACGTCCTTCCCGCCCATGGAGGATGTCATCAGCATCATCCATGAAAACCAGGGCCTGGCCGTGCTGGCCCACCCAGGCAACAACTTGAAGGGCAAGGAGCACCTATTGGACGGCATCCTGGCCCTGGGCATCGACGGCATTGAGGCCTTCAGCAGCTATCACACGCCAGAGCAGGCAAAGCATTATCATGAGGCAGCCAAAGAACATCAGCGCTTTGTCACCTGCGGCAGCGACTACCACGGCAAAACCAAGCCAGCCATCGCCCTGGGCGCTCATCAGAGCTTTCTTTCAGACGAAGAACTGCTCAGGCAATTACCCAAGCAGTTCAAACCCAAATTCTAAAGTTTTTGGGAGGGGTGCGGGGAAGCTTTTGTTCACAAAAGCTTGCCCCCCATTTTGTTTCCTTACTTTGCAGCCTCCTGCAGCGCCTTGATGAAGGCATCTACGTCCAGTTTGCCGCTGAGGTAGTCCTTCTGGATGTCATAGGTCACAGGGAAGGGCTTGCTCATGATGGTCATGTTGGGAGCGACCTCCATACGGTAGCGGGCGATGGCCCCCTCATCCGGGATGTAGTTGCCATAATCGCCTGAGGACAGCATTTGTTTCAATTTCTCAATCTGCTCCGCGTCATCGCTCTGACCGCCAGCTTCCATATAGCTTTTTTCGTAGTAATGCGCAAGGTTCTGCTCAACCGCAATCTTTCCAATCTCCTGTGCGGTCACAACGGCGTTCAAGTCCGGCAAGAACTGCGCAGGCAGGTTCTTGGACAGCCATTCCATGTACTGGATGGCAGCGGCTTTGTTGGTCGACCTGGCGTTGACCACCGCCACCCCCAGGCGCTGGGTGTAGGCAGCGGAATCGCCAAGGCGCAAGTTCCCGTAGGAATCCATGTAATCTTGCCCACCATCAAAGAACAGGCCATAAATGATGCCATTCGCGCCCGTTGAGGCCTGCTTTTTGCTCAAGGCTTTGTAGGCTGACTGGATTTGCGTCAAGGCTTCCCGGAAAGCCGGGGTGTCAATGGCACTAGGGTCGCCCTTGGCCATGGCCTCTGAATATGCCAGGTTAATGAGTTCTGAGAGCAGCACGCGCCGGGAGGCTGCGGCAGTATCGCCGTCCACCAGGAAGCGGGTGCCACGGCGGGTGGCCAGCGGCAGCTCCATGTACTTCTCCGCCAAAGCGCATAGTTCCGCGAAGGTCTTGGGCGTCTTGTTGATATCCCAGCCCAGTTTCTGCCAGACATCCGCGTTGACCGCGGCCAAGGGGTTCTGCCCGGCAAAGACCACATGGGGCAAAGCATAGACCTTCCCTTCGTGGGTCAGGGCGTTTTGGACAGCGGGATATAGGTTTTTAAGCTCTGTTGTTATGGCCACATTGCCTGACAGGTCTTCCGCGATACCGGCCTTGATGAGCGCTTCCAGGCTGCCATCCTCCAGGGAGAAGAAACCAACATCCCAGTCATTCTCGGGGTTTGCGATGTAGCCATACCACTCGCCATAATCCAGGCGGATGTGCGCGGCCTCACGGTCCGGGTGCGCCACCATGTAGCGCTCGTGCTCGTTCCAATGACTGCCGACCATCTTGAGGGCGCCTGGCGCTGCGGTCGGCGCTGTGGTGGGTACTGGCGCGGGGCTCTGGGCGGCAATCTCCGCCTTGGCGGTTTCGGACAGGCTGGGGGTCACGTTCACAGCCCAATTCTCTTTTTGTATCTCACCCACAGGGTCGCCTTCCTGGTCCAGCTCATACCAGCCCAGGTTCAGGTTCAGCTCATAGTTTTCAGACCGCCTGATCTGAGGGCCAGAAGCCGCAAAGGTGAAGCGCACCCAGCCGTCAGGCTGTGCCAAATGGTTTGACCCCACATCGGTCTCTACTTTTTTTCCGTCAATGCTTATCTCAAGCAGGCGCACCCGCACCTGCAGAAGCTTGGCGCCATCCTTGTGCGCCAGTTCAAGATAACTAGGCGCATCCTCGGGCACCTTTTCATCCTTGCCGTAGTGCAGGGTGTAGCCAGCAGGGGAGGCGGGGCTGTATTCTTCGGGGATCAGCACTACCTTGCTTCCTTCCCTGGGGGCTATGATGCCTGTGCCATAAAGCCCCTGCATCTCGCCCTCCGCTTGGTACACCACGTCTTCCAGTGTCACCTCCAGGTCGCCCACCGCTTGCACGGAACCCAGGGTGGCGATATCGCCCTTGAGAAGCGCTTCCTGCTTCTCCTTGCCGTAGAGGAATCCAAAAATCTCGGCCGTGGGGGACAGAATGGCTGCAACCGCCACCGCCGTCATCATGATCGCAAGCACCAGGGCCAATACCAGGCCCAGGCTCAGTTTCTTTTTCATGACAGGGGTCTCCTTTCCTGCTTCCAGGTCTTTCAGGTTTCTTTCCACAAAGGCGGTGAAGGCAGGGGGCGTTTCGGGGAACAGCGCTTTTAAACGCTGGCTGTCTAAGGCATTCTTTTTCATGTTGGCGCCACCTCCCAGTCTGTGAGCCTTTGTTTGAGTGCCCGGCGGGCGCGGAACAGGCGGTTTTTAAGCGCCGTTACCGTGATGCCAAGCGCCCGGGCGGTTTCTTTTTCACTGTAGTTTTCCATGTAGAACAGCAATACCGGCGTGCGTAGGCTTTCTGGCAGCATCCTGATGGCTGCCCCCAGCTCCGTTTCCTCCGGCTGCCAGGCCGCGCCAATCTCAGGCATCTCTGCCACCGGGTAAACCCGTTGCCGCTGGCGCTGGATGTTGCGGCATTCGTTCACCACAATGCGGGTGAGGTACGGCCGGAAGCGCTCAGGGTCCACCCGGTCCCTGGCCGCCCAGGCCTTCATGAGGGCCTGCTGCACGGCGTCCCGGCAGTCGGCCTCATGGCGCAGGATGCTCATGGACAGCCGGTATAAAACCGGCGTCAAGTCCATGGTTTCCTGGGTGAATTGTTGGTCAGGAATCATGTGTCTCTCCTCGGAGGTAGTCCCGGGACGAAAGCGCGGATGCATCCTCTTGCTCTCACCTATCATACGCTGATCAGGCAAGGAAGGTTAGATTAAAAAAAGCCCCGCACATCAAAAGCTGCGCCGGGCTTGTTGAGGGCATGACACAGAGGCTATCGGGTGACCACCACCCGCATCGTCTCGGGCCGGACGGCGGTCTCAAAAGCCTGCTGTCCCTCTTCAAAGGGGAAAACAGCGGAGATCAGGCGATCCACCTTGATGATGCCAAGGTTCAGAAGGCGGTTGGCTGTGGCGAAATCCTCCAGCACCGGGCTCACGGAGCCGGTGACGGTGACCTCCCAGGCATGGGTATGCTGGGGGCTGATGCTGGCTGGCACATCCGGATGGATGGAGCTGTATTGGATCAGCCTGCCCCCCTTGCCCACCATTGAAAACGCCTGGGCAAACACCCCCGCGTCCGCCGTGGTGTTGATCACCGCCCCGGCGCGCTCGCCGCCTGTCCACGCCCCGACAGCCGCCACCGGGTCCTCCCGCGTGGGGTCGATGGCCCTGTCCGCCCCCAGGGCCAGCGCGGTTTCCCGCCGCTTCTCCAGGGGCTCGCTCATCAGCACCCTGGCGCCTCTGAGCTTGGCCAGCATCACATGAAACTGGCCCATGACCCCCCCGCCGATCACCACCACATCCTCCCCCAGGCGGATGGCGGCCCGGTTGATGCTGTGCACACAGCAGGCCAATGGCTCAGTCAGGCTGGCCTGCTCATAGCTTATCGCATCATCAATTTTAAACAGCATGTTCACCGGCACAATCACCTGGTCCATCAGCCCTCCAGGCCCAGGCAAGAGGCCCTCCCGCACCGGCTTGTGCTTGGCCGCTTCGCACATGTTGCTCTGTCCGCTGCGGCAGGCGGCACACAGCCCGCAGTGATAAAACAGGCGCACCGCCACCCGAGTGCCCGGCGGAAAGGCGGTGGGGTCCGCCCCCGCGCCCAGGGCGATCACCTCACCCGCCACCTCATGCCCCCCCACAAAGGGCAGGGGAAGCTTGATCACCCCCTGAAACACCCGCTGTTCCAGCGTGCACAGCGCCACCGCCCGCACCCTGACCAGCGCCTCGCCAAAGCCCAACGCCGGGGTTTCAAGATCGAAAAAGCCGGTCTGCTTTGGGGCGGTCACCGCCAGCGCTTTGACCCGGATCATGCCTCCACCCCCGCCAGCTGCATGGCCTCTTTGATGCTGGCATCCCCGTGAATGATGGCGGCCACCGCGGCGCATACACCGCCTACGTTCCTGTGGCTATAGATATTGCGCCCCATGATGACCCCGGTGGCACCTACGCTCAGGGCCATTTTCACCTCGCCCAGCAGCGCCTCAAGCCCCACCGCCCCGCTGCCACCCAGCACCATCACCGGTACCGGGCAGTTTTCTGTCACCTCCCGGAAGCGCTCAGCCCCCACAAAGGCGGTTTTGATGAAATCCGCCCCCAGCTCCGCCCCCTGGCGGGCAGCAAAGGTGAGGTTTTCCACCGTCCAGGACTCGTCCGCAGGTTTTTCAAAGCCAAAGGGAAGCATCTCAGCCCCCAGGGGCAGGCCCCAGCGGTCACAGTCCGCCGCCAGGCGGGCCAGGCAGGAGAGGGTCTGCTCGTTGTGTTCAGAGCCGGGATAGCCCATCACCAGCATCGCGTCAGCCCCCAGGCGCAGGGCGTCCTCCGCGGTATACAGACATTCCAGCTGCCCCATGGGCTTTTTGAGCGTCGAAGCGCCCCCATCCCCCCGCAGGATCACCCCCACCCGGCCCAAATCCTTCTGGCAGGCCTTCACCACCCCATAGGTGGTGAGCACCGCGTCAACCCCGCCCGCCACCGCCTCCCGGATCACATGGCAAGGATCTCTCAGTGCCGGGGAGGGCATCAGCGCCGCATGGTCCATCGCCAGCACAAAGGCGCGGCCATCGGGCGCAAAAAGGTGGTGCATCCTGCGTTTTGTCATGGGGTTTTCTCCTCCGCTTTTTCGTACAGGGCGATCAGCCGCCGCCCGATCACCAGGGATTGGTCAATCACCAGGTGCTTTAAGTCATTGGGCAAGAATCGGCCAAACTCCTGGATCTCATAAGTGAGTTCGCCCGCATAGCCAATGTCCTTAAGCCCTGCCATGGCCTCCACCCAGTTGATGGTGCCGTAAAAAGGCATCAGGTGCTCGTCCCGCAGCCCGTGGTTGTCGGCCACGTGGGTGGCCTTGAGGCGCTTTCCAATCCAGTTCAGGTTTTGCCGGTGAAAGCCGCCGGTCATGTGGGCATGGCCAAAGTCATAGCAGATGCCCACCCGCTCCGGGTCCGCGAAGGCGTCCACCAGCTCGCACAATTCCCCCACCTGGGCGCCAAAAATCCGCTGCCAGGGGGCAGCCTTGTACTCAAACTCATTCTCAATGGCTATGCCCACCCCCTGCTGCTGGGCGAGATTAACATGGGGCGCATAATAGTCCAGGTTGCGCTGATGGGACACTGTCATATCAGGCCCCGCCTCATACACCGTGCAGGGGTGGGTGACCGCCCACTTGGCACCCAGGATGCCCGTGGCGATGATGCTCCGCCTGATCAGCTCCTCCATCAGCGCCCTTTTGCCCTCATCCTGACATGCGAACACGTCATAATAGGGCAGGTGGGTCTGGTTGAACAGCACCCCCGCGTCCCGCCCCAATCTGGCGATTTGATACGCGTACTGCTCCCAGCCATCCCCCCGCAATGCAGAGTCCGGGTTCATTCCCTCGCAGAGGTTGACATCCACCACCTCATAGCCCGCCCGGGCGCAGGCCTCAACGCAGGTGAGGATATTGTTGACAGCGCCTGCGGGGCCAAAGGCGCAGATGTTGGTGGATGTGGACAGTTTCAGCAAAATTTTACACTCCCTTTACATAAGTATATCACAGGGGCTGCCGCTTGTGTGCGACAGCCCCTGGGGTTGGGGAATATTATTTGTTCGCCTGTTCGTACTGGCGCAGCAGCCCGCCCAGCTCTTCCGCCATGGTCTCCACGGTTTCCTCAACAGACAGGCCCTCATCCAGCATCATGGCGATGTTGTCCTGGATGGCATAGTAAAAGTCCTTGGCCGGGCCCACAGTGACGCTCTTCATCTCCGCCGGGGTGATGGCCAGCTGCGACATGGGCACTTCATACTGGGGATGCTTTTCCACCAGCTCCTGATAGGCCGGCACATCCTGGGCGCCCGCGTTCACCGGCACATAGCCGGTGGCGGCGGCAAACTCTGCCTGCACCTGGGGGGAAGCCAGGTATTTCACCAGCTCCCAGGCGGCCGCCTTCCTGGCGTCATCCTGTTTGTCAAACATCACCAGGCAGCTGCCCGACACGGTGGCACCAAAGTGCGCCTCGGGGGTCACCTTGGGGTAGTAGCCGGTGCCCAGCTCAAAGGCACCGCCGATCTTCTCCAAAAGGGAGGTGATGTTGGAGGAGGAGGTGGTGAGGATGGCCAGCTGCCCTGCCACAAACTGGTCGGTGGTGCCGGCCACATTTCTCAGCGCCCCCGCGTCATACATGGCTTTCCACTGGGTGAGGAAAGCGGCCAGGGCGCCATTTTCGATGCAGGCCAGCTCAGTCGCCATGGCCTCGGAGCCGTTCTTGTTGTTCACCATGTCGCTGCCCAGTTGTCCCAGCCAGTTGGCCAGGGTGGGGGTGTTGGGCACCACGGAATAGGCGATGACCTCCAGCCCATCAGCGGTTTTCTCAGGCAGCTTGGCGCTGATGTCAATGATGTCCTGGAAGGTCTCAGGGGCTTTCACACCAGCCGCATCCAGCATGGTTTTGTTGTAGAACATGATGGAGGTGGAGGCGGCAAAGGGCATGCCCAGCTTGGTCCCTGAGAACTCCCAGTTATTCAGGGTAATGGGCTGGATCTGGCCGATGTCATAGGCGGCGTCCGCCTTGAGCGCGTCATCCAGCGTGTAGGCACGGCCGGAGTTGAAATAGGCCACCTTGCCTGTGGCGTCCAGGTTCATCACATCGGGCAGCTGGTCATAGGTTTCAGCTGTCAAGACGCTGTT
>ENA-UOOM01000851-UOOM01000851.1-fermentation-metagenome-genome-assembly--contig:-NODE-851-length-32366-cov-51.441707_pt1 | contig 32366 bp, 26 predicted proteins | sample MGYA00245781_ERZ724031 | MGnify/ENA primary metagenome ERZ724031 (study PRJEB28704, sample SAMN03018317) | fermentation metagenome | biome: anthropogenic terrestrial biome; feature: soil; material... | reverse complement strand
TTTCTATTTAAATCATACTTAATCATTGCATCTTCGACAGGACATATATAAATAACTATATCCCCTTCCTCTCTAAGCCTTTTATCACTTAATAAATTGTCAGCTACTTGCTCACTGTAGCTTGAGTTTGTAATAAATAAAATAGTTTCTTTTTCAGGCTGCAACTCTACATTTATGACAGGTAACATAACCCTATGATGCTCGTCCGTTCCTCTTCCATGCAATATAGTAGCTCCTCTTGCACCTGATTGACGAGCTAGCTCTACTACATTTTCAGCAAATCCTCTATCTACGTTTACCATTATACAGTCATACTGCAAGCTGTTTTCTACAGGAATGGATGAGGTAACAACATATTTTTCTTCAACAGGAGTATATTCTTCAACTTTCTTATATCTGAAAGCAGTTCCCAATAGCATTATGGAAAATACGGGAGCCATTGCTACCATCGCTATGACACCGAAACCATCCACCAATACATTAGCTGTTTCTATAGAAGATGCCGCTCCTTGAGCAAAAGCAAGAACAAAGGTTGCAGTCATAGGACCTGAAGCAACTCCTCCTGCATCATATGCAATTCCCACAAAGACAGGTTCCGCTTTAAATGAAAGCAAAATTGCAAGGGCGAATCCAGGAAGTAGAAAATACCATAGCTTTACCCCAGGAATCAGAATTCTTACCATTGACAGAGAAATTGCTATAGCTACTCCTATGGAAAGTGTCATTCGAATCAAATTTAAAGGTATATGACCACCGGTAACTTCTTCAATTTGCTCACCCAAGACATGGACGGCAGGTTCAACAAGAACAACTATGAAACCCACCACAAAACCTATGCCTATCAATATCCACGGATTCATTTTAGCAATTTCCATGCCTAATATCCTCCCCATATCCATAAATCCGGAGTTAACTGCGGTAAGAAACAATACCAAACCAATCAACACTAATACGAGTCCTCTTATTATTCCGAAAAGCTCACCCTTTGGTAATTTGAATTTAGCAAAATTATAAATAAAGAATAAAATAGATATAGGTAACAGTGCTACTAAAGATTCAATAAATATTGTGGGGAATATATTTATCATGGGGCCTAATACACCTTCTGCTGCTACAAATTCCGCAGCATCGCCCTGTATGTTTTTCTGTCCTGAAATTATTGATATTAGCATAATAGCTAATATGGGTCCTGCACTCATAATGCCAACCAGTCCGAAAGAGTTCTCTTCCGATTTCTTACCGCCTTTTACTTGGGACAACCCTAAAGACAATGCCAATACAAAAGGAGTTGTAAGAGCACCAGTAGTTGCACCGGAAGCATCAAAAGAAATAGCAAGAAATTCTTCGGATACAAACAATGCTAATACAAAAATAACAGAGTAAGTTATTGCCATAAATATATTAAGAGGCACATCTTTTAATAATCTGAAAACTCCAAGTGAAATCATAACTCCAACACCTACGGATACCATATATACAATTAATGTTGAATTAAGAGTTCCTCCTGAAGCATCTTCAACTTGTGAACCTAAAATCAATAAATCAGGTTCTGCAACGGTAATTAAAAAACCCAAAAAAAAACTAAGTACTGCGATTTTTAAAACTGACCTTGAAGTAGCCACTTCACGAGACATGTGCTCTCCAATTGAATTCATAGATAAATCCACGCCCCACAAGAAAATGGCAAGTCCCATTAAAAGCATAACGCTGCCTACAATAAAGCGTATTATAACATCAGTTCCAACATCCACTATGGTGAAACTAATCAGCAATACCAGTATAACAACCGGAAGCAAGGTCTGAATAACTTCTTTCGTTTTTTCAAACAATAGATTCATATCTTTACCTCCTTACTTTCTACCAGCCCGCTCATTTTGATGACAGGAAGCACAAAAATAACACCATTTCCTTTTTTATAAAGCTCCAGCTCCTCTATTATCCTGTCTTTTATTGCAGTAACACTATCTTTCGAGGTTAAAATAACTACAATATCCTTTTGCGGCTCAATAATCAGCGGGAAATAATAATCTGTGGGAACACCTGCCCCATGTCCGTGCATTATGGTTCCGCCCTTGGCTCCTGCAGATTTTGCAGCTTTAATGCAGTCTTTGCTTCTGCCTTTATCTACGATTGTCATTATGCAAAAGTGTGAGGAATTGAAATCTCTATGTAACTCTCTATTTTCCTCTTCATTTGATTTTAATTTCCACCGGACGAACGGAATAGAAAAAGCAATTCCTTTATTTTTTTTGGAAAACATAAAGTGTTCACTCAGCTTGTCATGAATATCGCTGCATATTTGTTCCGTACATTCTATCATAAGAATTTCTTTTTGGGCTTCATTAAGACCTAATATATTTAATAATCTATTGGATTGAACTGTGCCTTCTCCCAAAAAGATAGTTCCTCCTGTTGCACCGAATTCGTGTGCCTTACTAAGCACTTCATTTGCCTTACCTCTGTTTACCACAGAAAATAATAACGTATTTATATCGTCACTTCCTTTACTTAAGCTTTATCTAATATAATCGTCTTCTTTCCTATTATAGCATAATGAAAAAGCTATATTCAATCATAAAATTGAATACAGCTATTAATCCTTTAATTCATTGCGGCTAGCCGCATATTTGATGGAGGCGGTGGGAGTCGAACCCACGTCCGAAAATATTTCCACAAGACTTTCTCCGAGTGCAGGACATAATTTATTTTTCGCCTCAACTACCGCCTATGTCCAAGCTGTAACCTCAGCTATCCTCGATTGTTCAGCTTAAGGTCGAAGAGCCCCTTAAGCAGTTCCCTGATTTAAATGATGCTCCGGTTTAACCTACAGGTCGGTTAAGCGGAACAAGCTGCAGCAATTAAGCTGCGTAAGCTAAATTATCTTCGTTTGCGTTTATTTGTTTTTGCCGCTTTTAACGTTGTTCAGCGCAACGACTCGCTTATCTTACTTCTATATCCCCGTCGAAACCATTTACGCCCCCGAAATATAGGGGTCAGTTAATGATTACCTCTTTAATAATCATAAAAGAATAACCTTAAACAAAACTTAATAATATTATTTGCCAAATATCTATGATTTATTATAGCATAAATTTCAAATCAATGCAAAATCTATTTCTGCCTTTGCTATATTTACCTTATCAACTTTAATTTTTACCGAGTCGCCGATTTTAAAAACTTTATGACTTCCTTGACCGAACAATTCTTTTTTCTCATTGTCATAAATATAGTAATCATCAACCATATTGGAAATATGTACAAGTCCTTCAACAGTATTATCAAGTTCGATGAAAATACCGAAATTGGTTACCCCTGAAACAACACCTTCGTATTCTTCGCCAATTTTATCAGACATAAATTCAGCAATTTTAATTTTGTCGGTATCTCTTTCAACTTCATCTGCAACTCTTTCCATTTTGGATGACTGTTCAGCCACCATTGCTGTGCGCTCAAAAAGCTTTTGTAAAGCTTCTTCGGAATATCTGCCGTTTATTTGTCCTTTAATAATTCGATGTATCTGCAAGTCCGGATATCTTCTTATTGGTGATGTAAAATGACAATAATATTTTGCAGCCAGCCCAAAGTGAGTTGATGCATCAGGTGAATAAATTGCCTTTTTTAAGGATCTTAGCATCATAGTATTAATTAATGATTCTTCTTTTGTATCTTTAATTTTATTTAATAGCTGCTGCAGTTCTTTAGGATGCACATCATTGCCCTTTAAAGTATAACCAAAGTTATGAATGAATTTGCTGAATTCATACATTTTTTCTTCATCCGGGTCCTCATGGACTCTATAAACAAAGGGCATATTAAGCCAGTAATAATGCTCTGCAACAGTTTCATTGCATACTAACATAAATTCTTCAATTATTTTATGTGAAGTTCTTCTTTCATATTTTGTTACATCAATTGCCTTGCCGTTTTCATCGGTTATGATTTTTCTTTCGGGAAATTCAAAATCAATAGCTCCTCTTATGTCTCTTTTTCTCCTGAGTATTAAGCTTAATTCTTCCATTACCTTAAGCATTGGAACAATATCCTTATACTTTACTGAAAGCTTTTCACCATTATTTTCAATAATTTCCGTCACATCATCATAGGTCATTCTGTATCTGTTGTTCATTATGCTTTCAAATATTTTATAATCGGTTACCTTACCGTCATTGTTTATTATCATTTCAACAGAAAGAGTAAGCTTATCCTCGCCGGGATTCAAACTGCAGACTCCGTTTGACAGTTCTTTTGGAAGCATTGGAATAACTCGGTCTGTTATATATATGCTGGTTGCTCTTTTCAATGCTTCTTTATCTAATTTCCTGTCTTCCTTAACATAATGAGTAACATCAGCAATATGAACCCCTAACATGTATTCACTGTCATTTAGCTTTTCGGCATAAACTGCATCATCCAAATCCTTTGCATCACTGCCGTCAATTGTTATTATATTAAGGCCTCTTAAATCTTTTCTGCGCTTTAATTCTTGTTCATGTATTCCTTCTTCCGAAACTTTTTTAGCTTCCTTTATTACATCCTCGGGGAAAACCTGCCTTACTTTCTTAGATAACAAAACTGCATCAATATGTGTTTTTGTGTCTTCAATATTACCGATTACCTCTACTATTGTCCCTTCCGGATTTTTTCTTTGGTCAGGCCACTCGGTTATTTTTACGGAAACCTTATTGTTTTCCTGTGCATTGTTAAACTCTTCTTTTGGAACGAATATATCAAAAGAAATCCTTTTGTCATCGGGCACCACAAAACCAAAATGCCTGCTTTTTTGAAATGTACCGATTACATATTGATTAGCCCTTTCGATTATTCTTATAACTTTCCCTTCAGGACTTTTAACGTCTTCCAGCACCTTCATAGGTCTTACAATCACCCGGTCTCCGTGCATCGCACCGTTCATGTCCACCGGTGAAATGAAAAGGTCCTTTAGATTTATATCATCCGGTATTAAAAATGCATACCCTTTTTGATGTCCTTCCAATGTACCTTTTACCAAATTCATTTTTTCCGGTACGCCGTATCTTTCAGACCGAGTGAATATTATTTTGCCTTCATCTTCAAGTTCATTTAAAGCAACTAAAAGTGCTTTTTTCATTTTCCCTTCAATTTCAAATACCTGAAGAAGCTCTTTGAATGTTAAAGGCTTATATGCTTCGTCTTTCATAAATGCTAATATTTTATCTTTAAAGTTCATGTATATTCTCCTAATGAGCAAGTTATTTATTCTTCCCGCCGCCGCCCATTTTATTCAATAAATCAATGTCGTAGGAAACAATATTGACTTTTTTCTGACTATGCTGTATTTCTGCAAGCTCAATAATTTTTGATATTAATTGTTTAAATGAAACCCCCTTTCCTTCCCACAGATAAAAAGATATGGAGCCTGGAATTGTGTTAATCTCATTTACAAATATATTGTTGCCACTTAGCAGAAAATCTATTCTTGCATTTCCGCATCCATCTACTGCATTAAAAGCTTGTTTTGCATAATCTTTTATTTGAGCTTCTATTTCTTCATCAATTTCAGCAGGTATGCGGTTTTTTGATTCGCTTGAATCTTTCTTTTTATTCACATATTTATCTTCATAAGTCAAAAACTCTTTCCATCCGACCGGCTCTTCACAAAGAGAAGTTTCAAGCTCATTTTCGTATCCAATTACTGCACAGTTAATTTCCCGTACATTTTCAATACATTTTTCTATAATTATTTTTCTGTCATAAGACATTGCAACATCCATGGCAAACATTAAATCATTTTGATTTTTTGCCTTGTTTATACCAACGCTTGAGCCTAAATTGGCAGGTTTTACAATCAGAGGATATCCTATTTCTTCTGCTTGTTTTATTATTTTATCTTTGTTTTCTGCAAAACCGCTCCTGTAAAACCACATGTAATCTACAACAGGCAGGCTATAGCTTTGGAATACCTTCTTCATTACTATCTTATCCATTCCCACTGCAGAGCATAATACCGAACCAAATGCATATGGAACTCCGTTCATTTGTAAAAGACCCTGCAGTGCGCCGTCTTCAACATTTGTGCCGTGAACAGCAGGAAATACTATGTCAATTTCATGTGTAGAATATTTTTTCCCGAAAAAACCTGATTTTAACTCCGGATGAGGATATAATATAAGTTTTTCATTTTTAAATCCCGGCAAAACCTCATATGCATCTTCTAACTTCTTAGTCTTAAAATTGTTTATATCATGGAGACTGTCACCAACCAGCCATTTACCGTCCTTTTGTATATAGATTATCTTAGGTTCATAAATGCTTTTGTCTATGTTTTCAAAAACCTGCAAGCCTGTTATTATTGAAACTTCGTGTTCAACGGATTTTCCGCCGATAATAATACCTATTTTTTTCATGACTACCTCCATAAATTTATTTTTCGTCGTATGTGTCGGGCAAATCATTTTCAAAGAGAACCACATCATTAACTTTTGTCAATGTTTTTAATACTTCTGCAGCTTCATTCAATGAATTAACCACATACAAATTATCTTCATTGAAATCATGTTTTTCCATTCCTTGGTATATGGGCAGGGTTCGTTTTTCTCCGACTAATATTGCAACATCACAAACACTTGCAATAATCTCACCTAATTTATAGTTTTCTTCTTCTTCTATACTGCCTAATTCAATCATTCCGGGTGTCACTATTATTTTCCTTCTGTCTGTAAAAGAGTTCAGTACATCTAAGGCAGCCTGTGCTCCTTCAGGGTTGGAATTAAAAGCATCATCTATTACCAATACACCTGTTCCATGGTCTATAAGCTGAAGCCTGTGCTCTACAGGTTCCAACATTGAAATACCGGTTTTAATTTCATTTAAAGACAGACCTAAAGCCGAAGCAATTGCTGCCCCGCCTAAAATATTCAGTATATTGTGCCTGCCTAAAAGCTTAGTCCTGCATTCTATTGTTCCCAAGCTGTTAATGCATAATGCAAAAGATGAGCCGAGGCTGTCAACATGCATGTCGGTTGCAAATATATCTGTTTCTTCTATATTGTCAATTCCGTACAGCAGTTTATGCTTAAAAGTTTTATCAGCAAGTTTTTTTACATATTCATTGTCGTAATTGAAAATAGCTGTTCCGTCATCGGGCAAATTTTCAATAAGCTCATACTTGGTTCTCATTATATTGTCAATTGACTTAAATGATTCTAAATGGCATGGTCCGATGGATGTTATAATGCCGAGCTTGGGATTTGTAAGCTTTGCTACTTCATCTATGTCGCCTGATTTAGTGGCACCAAGTTCAGCTATAAAAACATCATACTCATCGGTTAACTCATTATTTATTATTTTGCTGATTCCCATGGGTGTATTATAGCTTTCCGGTGTTTTTAAAACTTTATATTTTTCTTTTAATATTGTTTCAGTAATAAATTTAGTGCTTGTTTTTCCGTAACTTCCTGTTATACCCACTGAATTAATGTTCATGTTTTTTATTTTTTCAGAAGCTTGAATATAATACTTTTTATTTATTCTTTCCTCCATAGGTTTTGCTATATAATTTGCTCCATACATGTAGAAGGATGAAAAGTAATAAATAATAGTGATTATTCCAGCCCATACAGGAAGATAAGAAAAAATATCTTTTGTAATCCACTTAACAATCAATAAAGTTAATATAAGGTCAAATAAAACCAAAAAAAATGCTATGCCATACAGTCTTTTGGCTCTTGGTGTAAAAACTAAAGGTTTTTTTGATTCTTCCTTTGACCTTACATTTTTAATTAAAAAGAATAATGATATAACGGCATATATCAACGGAAATACTGGTGTTTTCTCTACAGGAGAAATAATTGTTAAAATTGCTGAGAAAATTATTAATATTGCAGCATAGGTTTTATCATTTTTTGTATGGACTTTGTCTTTATTATTCCCTATCCAATCTATGTATTTATCACTGTTATAGCCTTCTAATTGAATTATATGCAAGCTTTGTTTTATTTTAAGTTCACATAAATAAATCCAGAAAAATATATATAGACTTGTAATAATCAGCATATTTTCACTCTCCAAAATCATCTTTTAAAAATACTTTTATAACTGCCCTGAACTGGTCGTAATTATCAATATATGAATAATGACCTGCTCCTTTCAATAAAACAAGACCGCTGTCGGGAATTTCCCTCTCCATCAGCTCACCCATATAAACGGGTGTTTCTTCATCATTTTCTCCCCAAATCAGCAATGTAGGTGCTTTAACAAGTGCCAAAAGTCTTAATAGATTATCATTGATAACTTTGACCATTGTTTGACGCATAACTCCTTCTGAATCTCTGTAATCCTGAGAGCCGAATTTTTTATAAAATTTATCCAATTTTTCTTTTTTATTTTTTGCAGGAAAAATTAAATATATTTTCTTAAGCAATTTAAACCAATAAACTTTTATGTAATATTTAGCTTTTCTCTTGGGAATTATTCCTGCACTGTCAATAAGTATTAATTTCCTGACAACATTATATTTACTTGCCAATATAATTGAAATCCTGCCGCCGTGAGAATGACCAAATAAAATCAGCTCTTTTAAATTTATTTTTTCAATGAATTTATTTATACATTCAGAATAATTATAGGAATTCCACGGCTCATTTGGAATGTCACTATTGCCGAAGCCAGGCAAATCTAATGTTACAACCCTAAATTTATCTTTTAATATATTAAAAATCGGCATCATAGTTTGTATGCTGCCGCCCCAGCCGTGGAGCAGCAAAACATGATTCCCTTCTCCCTCATCTATGTAGTTGATATTTAATCCGTCAATATCGATATACATATACATCTCCTCATCCTGTCATCCTGAGCATTGGCGAAACTGCGTGATCTCATTTTTAAATTCTGAGATTTCGCAGTCTCATTTACAATTACTATAAATGTAGTACTTATACTATTATATGTCAATTAATTGAAATGATTATACCATCAATACAATCGCTCTGCAAGAAAAAAGACCTCTCTGAAGAGAGGTCGTAATTTCCTAAGTTTTTCATTATAATATTCCGTTGCCTAATAATGGACCGAATATTAATGAAACGACAGTTATGAGCTTAATTAATATATTAATTGAAGGTCCTGATGTATCTTTAAACGGGTCTCCTACTGTATCTCCTACTACTGCCGCTTGGTGAGCAGGACTTCCTTTACCGCCGTGTTCTCCGCCTTCAATATATTTCTTTGCATTGTCCCATGCACCGCCTGCATTTGACATGAATATTGCCATAAGAACACCGGTAACCAATGCACCTGCCTGTAATCCGCCAAGAGCTTCCTTTCCTAATAAGAATCCCACTATTAAAGGAACAACAACTGCTAAAAGTCCGGGTACAACCATTTCTTTCAATGCGGCTTGAGTTGAAATATCAACACATCTTTTATAATCGGGCTTTGTTTTTCCTTCCATAATTCCGGGCATTTCTTTAAATTGTCTTCTTACTTCCTCAATCATAGAGAATGCAGCCTTACCTACAGCACTCATTGTAATTGCAGTGAACAAAAATGGTAACATTCCGCCTACGAATAAACCGGCTATTACTTTTGGCTCTGTTAAACTTATAGATGTAATTCCCACTGCCTGAGTGTATGATGCGAACAAAGCAAGGGCAGTTAAAGCTGCCGAGCCAATTGCAAATCCTTTACCTATTGCTGCTGTTGTGTTGCCTACCGAGTCTAATTTATCTGTTATTTCTCTTACATCATGAGGCAGTTCGCACATTTCGGCAATACCTCCGGCATTGTCTGATATTGGACCATAAGCATCAACTGCAATTGTCATACCTGTAGTGGACAGCATCCCTACTGCTGCTAATGCTATACCATACAAACCTTTGACGGGGTCAATACCATCAGGTGAATAACCTGAAATTGCATATGAGCCGATAATGCCTATTGCCAAAACTACCATCGGATATGCCGTAGATCTCATACCTACAGACAAACCGCTTATAATTGTAGTTGCTGCTCCTGTTTCAGATTGACTGGCTATTTCTTTAACATATTTATATTCATCTGAAGTATATATTTCAGTTATTTTAGCAATAATTAATCCTACAAATACACCGAATACAATTGCACCGAAAGATTGGTAGCTGCCAAAAATTGAGTTGCTTAAGAAAAATGATACAGCCATTACAATCAATGACGAAGCATATGTACCCATGTTTAAAGCTTTTTGAGGATTTGAACCTTCTTTTCCTCTGACAAACAATGTTCCTAATATGGAAGCAATAATGCCTACTGCTGATACCAACAATGCAAATGAAACTCCATCTCCTCCTTGGTATGCAAAAACACCTAATGTTATTGCAGAAACTATTGCTCCAACATATGATTCAAACAAGTCTGCACCCATTCCCGCTACGTCGCCGACATTATCACCAACATTGTCTGCTATAACTGCGGGGTTTCTCGGGTCATCTTCAGGAATTCCTGCTTCCACCTTGCCAACCAAGTCTGCTCCTACGTCGGCAGCTTTTGTATAAATACCTCCGCCAACACGGGCAAATAGGGCTATCGATGAAGCCCCAAGGCTGAATCCTGTAACTATATTTGCATCTCCAAAAATCAACCAGAATAAACCGGTTCCCAAAACTCCAAGGCCAACAACTGTCATTCCCATTACTGAACCCCCTGAGAATGCAATCTCCAATGCGTGATTCATCCCTGATGTCATTGCGGCGTTTGTAGTTCTTACATTTGCTTTTGTTGCAACTGTCATGCCGAAATATCCTGCAAGCGCAGAGCATGCAGCACCTGCTGCAAATGCCGCAGCAGTCGGCCAATTGATTGCAAATCCTAAAACAAAGAACATAATTATTGCAAAAATACTAACTGATTTATATTCTCTTGCAAGGAATGCCATTGCACCTTCATGGATATATGAAGAAATTTCCTGCATTCTTTCTGTTCCCGGATCGGCCTTGCTTACAACTGATGCTTTGTAGAAGGCAAATAGTAGAGCTAAAACTCCCACTGCAGGAGCTATAAATAATGTATCCATTTTGTTTCTTTCCTCCATAGTATTTACAATTTCGCAGATGATACTATCATCTGTTTCTTAGTTATTAAAATTAATTCTTGCACAATCTCAATGCCTAAGGAATACTTACTCATTATTTCCAAATAATTACTGAATATTATTGAATTGCAACTAAAATTAATGATGCAATAACAAATATTATTGCTGACACAGTTGTAGCTTTTTCTAATTTACCTTCATAACTTCTTCCTTTGCTCTTTCCCCAAATAGATTCAGCTCCCCCTGCAATATCTCCGGACATTCCCGCTGACTTTCCTGATTGAAGCAAAATACTTGCAATTAAAATTAAACTTGCAATTATCAAAAGAACCCTTACAACTACTTCCACTTAAACACCTCCTGTTCCATTGTTTGCATAACGGTAGAATTATAACACCAAAGGTTTATAAAATCAACCATATTTTTAAAAGATGCCCTAACCCCATTTCTCAGAGCCTGATTTGGGGACATTCCTCCTACCAGCAGAGGCTATCCCATAAAAGGGAGGTGTGTCCCCATACCTCTAACAAATGGCTGGTAGGTCATTCGCAACGAGTTCCCAAAATATACGACCGGAGGAAGTAAATATTTTGGTGAACGAGACTGCGAGATGCCCTAACTTGCCGAGATGCCCTAACCCCAATAATCTTACTTCAAATTGTAAAAAACCTCAACTCCCTTATATTGAGCAGTGTCTCCAAGCATATCCTCTAATCTTAAAAGCTGATTATATTTAGCAACACGGTCCATTCTTGAAGGAGCCCCAGTTTTTATCTGCCCTGCATTAACAGCAATTACCAAATCTGCAATGGTTGAGTCATCTGTTTCTCCTGAACGATGTGAAACAACTGCTGTATAACCTGCTCTTTCTGCCATTTCTATAGCATCTAATGTTTCTGTTATTGTTCCAATTTGATTTAATTTTATTAATATAGAATTCGCAACCTTTAATTCAATACCCTTTTTTAGTCTTACCGTATTAGTAACGAATAAATCATCACCTATAAGCTGAACTTTGTCTCCTAATTTTTCAGTAAGCATTTTCCAGCCTTCCCAATCTTCTTCATCCATACCGTCTTCGATGGATATTATGGGATACTTGTTCACTAAGTCTGCATAATAATCAACCATTTCACCTTGAGTAAACTGTCTTCCTTCACCTTCCAAAGTGTATTTTTTTGTTTCAGTATCGAACAATTCGCTAGCAGCTACGTCAAGAGCTAACATAACATCTTTTCCCGGAACATAGCCTGCTTTTTTAATTGCTTCGACTATGGTTACCAATGCTTCCTCATTAGATGATAAATTCGGTGCAAATCCCCCTTCATCCCCAACAGCTGTATTTAAGCCTCTGTCTTTTAAAACGCTTTTCAAATTGTGGAATATTTCAGCCCCCATTCTTAATGCTTCTTTAAAACTTTCAGCTCCTAGAGGCATAATCATGAATTCCTGAATATCTACATTATTGTCAGCGTGCTGTCCGCCGTTTAAAATATTCATCATGGGCACAGGCAGAATTTTACCGTTTACTCCCCCAAGATATTGATAAAGTGGTAAGCCCAATGTATCTGCTGCAGCTTTGGCGCATGCCATGGATACTCCTAAGGTTGCATTGGCTCCCAGCTTACCTTTGTTAGGAGTGCCGTCAAGCTCAATTAAAAGTTTGTCAATTTCAACTTGAGCTAATGAATCCCTTCCTATTAATTCAGGAGCAATAATATTGTTAACATTGTCAACGGCAGTTAATACTCCCTTGCCTTGATATCTATTTTTGTCACCGTCTCTAAGTTCTACTGCTTCAAATGCTCCTGTTGAAGCCCCGGAGGGAACGCCTGCTCTGCCGTATCCGCCGCTTTCTGTCCATACTTCAACTTCAATTGTTGGATTTGCTCTTGAATCCAATATTTCTCTTGCATAAACATCTGTTATTATAGACATAATATTCTCCTTTATTTGTTTTGAACTATTAAACTTTTTCCTGTCATTTCTATAGGTTTTTCGAGTCCCATAAGCTCAAGCATTGTAGGGGCTACATCAGCAAGAATTCCTTCTTTTAAATTAAATTTTTTGTTGTCAACAACTATAAACGGCACTCTGTTGTTAGTGTGAGCTGTTATTTTATCAAGGGTTTCTCTGTCAAACATTTCTTCGCAGTTGCCGTGGTCTGAAGTAATTATTGCCGTTCCTCCAGCTCTTATTATATAATTTACAATTTCACCAAAACATTTGTCTACAGCTTCTACTGCTTTTATAGCTGCCTCTACATCTCCAGTATGTCCCACCATGTCAGGATTTGCAAAATTAATAATCATAACCTGATAAATATCCTTTTCTAATTGCTCCATAACTGTGTTTTTTAGCTCAAAGGCACTCATTTCAGGCTTTAAGTCATAAGTGGGCACATCAGGTGAAGGTATTAAAATTCTCACCTCATTTTCAAAAGGCTCTTCGATTTCACCGTTTAAAAAGTATGTAACATGAGCGTATTTTTCTGTTTCAGCAGCTCTTAACTGCTTAATTCCTTGACTGCTCAAATACTCACCTAAAGTATTCTGTACATAATTCGGTTTATATGCAATTTCTACATTTTCAATAGTTTTATCATACATGGTCATGCATACATACTTAACATTTACTTTCTTTCTGTCAAAACATGAAAATTCATCATCAACGAATGCTCTTGTTATTTCTCTTGCCCTGTCAGGTCTGAAATTAAAGAAAATAACCGCATCGCTATCTTTGACGGTTCCAAGCTCACCGTTGTCTTTTTCAATCAAGATGGGTTTAATAAACTCGTCTGTCACTCCCTTTAAGTAAGAGCCCTTTATTGCTTCTACAGGATCTTTGTATATTTCACCCTCTCCATTTATTAAAGCATTGTATGCCAATTCAACTCTGTCCCACTGTCTGTTTCGGTCCATGCAATAGTATCTTCCCATAATTGAAGCAATGCGGCCTATACCAATTTGTTTTGTCTTTTTAATTAATTGTTTTATATAATTTGGGCTGCTGGTAGGACTTACATCCCGGCCGTCTGTAATACAATGGAGCTGAACATCAGTTAAATCATTTTTCTTTGTAAGTTCAATCAAACTGTACAAATGAGTATTGTGACTGTGTACTCCCCCATCAGATAAAAGCCCTATTAAATGCAGAGTTGAATTATTCTCTTTAACAAAATTTATGGCACTAAGCAAAGCTTCGTTTTTTTCAAACTCACCATTTTCAATAGACATAGTTATCCGGGTAAAATCCTGATACACAATTCTGCCTGCTCCAATATTTAAATGCCCTACCTCTGAATTTCCCATTTGTCCTTTGGGCAGACCTACATCATAACCACTGGTAGATAAAGTTGTATTTGGATACCTTCTCAATAATACGTCATAATTGGGAGTTTTCGCTCTTTTTATGGCATTTCCCTCATAATCAGGTCCTACGCCCCATCCATCAAGAATAATCAATGCAGTTACTTTGTTCATCTTTTAACCTTTCTACTTATCAAAATTAATAATCTTTATAAATTCATCAGCTTTTAAGCTGGCGCCTCCCACCAATGCACCGTCTATATCGGACTGAAGCATTATTTCTCGAGCGTTGGAAGCTTTTACGCTGCCTCCATATTGTATTACTATATTTTCTGCAACATCTTCAGTAAAAATATCTGATAAAACATTTCTTATAAATGATGACATTTCATTAGCCTGAGCACTTGTAGCTGTCCTGCCGGTTCCTATAGCCCATATAGGCTCATATGCAACAACAATCTTTAATCCTTCCTTTATGCCTATGCCGGCTAAATCATTTATTAATTGAGCTCTTACCGTTTCCTTTTCAACACCTGCTTCTCTTTGTTCCAAAGATTCTCCAACGCAAAGAATTGGTTTAAGGCCATGTTTTAAGGCAGCTATTACTTTTTTGTTAATTGTAATGTCAGTTTCACCAAAATGTTGTCTTCTTTCTGAATGTCCGATTATTACATATTCAACACCTATGGTTTTTAGCATAATTGGTGAAACTTCTCCTGTAAAAGCACCGCTGTCTTCAAAGTGCATATTCTGTGCTCCTACTTTTATTGAAGAATTTTTAAGTTCATTAATTACCGGATATAATGATGTAAAGGGCGGACAAATCAGTACATCAACATCCTTATTCAGTTTTGAAGTGCTTAAGCTTCTTGCCAAATTAAGACTTTCTTCCGTATCATTGTTCATTTTCCAGTTGCCTGCAATTAATTTTTTTCTCTTATTATCTACTGCCTCAATTCCAGGCAGTACTTTGCCTTCCAAGAATTCAAGCGATGCTCCGCCACCGGTGGAAATATGGGTAAAGTTTTCTGATAGTTCTATCTTTTCAACAGCAGCTGCACTGTCGCCTCCGCCAATTATTGATATGGCATCCTTGTTATCTGCAATTGCTTTTGCTACCTTGTTGGTTCCATTAGAAAAGTTGTCCATTTCAAAAACACCTAATGGACCGTTCCAAATTATTGTTTTTGAATTATTTATTACATCTATAAACATTTCCACAGTCTTTTCTCCGATATCAAGTCCCATGTATTCATCAGGAATCTTATCGGCATCCGTGGTTAAGAATTCGGTATCATTTTTAAATTCTTTTGCCACAACTGTATCAACCGGCAATATTATTTTATCTGTAGCTTTTTCAATTATATCCTTGGCTAGCTCAACTTTATCTTCTTCCAAAAGCGAGCTTCCCGTATTATATCCCTTTGCCTTAAGGAAAGTATACATCATACCTCCCCCGATTAAAACATTATCTGCAATATTAAGTAAATTTTCAATTACTGCTATTTTGTCAGAAACCTTTGCTCCGCCTAAGATAGCCGTAAGAGGCCTTTTTGGTTCTCTTAAAGCCCTTCCCATTACCTCAACTTCTTTTTCCACCAAAGCTCCAAGTGCTGAAGGAAGATATTCACATATCCCGACATTTGAGGAATGTGCCCTATGAGCAGTGCCAAATGCATCATTTACAAACAAGTCACCAAGTGATGACAGCTCTTTTGCAAATGTACCTGAATTCTTAGTTTCTTCTTTTCTAAACCTCGTATTTTGCAGAAGCATTATATCTCCGGGGTTAAGCTTTGCTGCATTTGTTTTTACTCTTTCATCAACTACAATATCACAGTCTTCAAAACAAACGCCCCTGCCTAAAAGAGAACTTAATCTTTGAGCTACAGGCTGCAAGGAGTATTTCCTGTCTGCTTCTCCATCAGGTCTTCCTAAATGGGACAACAGAATTACTGCTGCACCATTATCCAATAGATATTTTATAGTAGGAAGTGAGGCTCTAATTCTTGTATCATCAGTTATGTTCCCTTCTTTATCAAAGGGAACATTAAAATCACATCTCACTAATACTTTTTTGTCTTTAAGTCTTAAGTCTTTTAAAGTTTTTTTATTCAAGATAACCTCCATTAACAATTATATGTCATTAAGGGTATTTAATATACTGCTGTATAACCTAAGGGTAAATGTAATTCTAAACGCAGTGAAGAATCTCATCTCATTTCGCCCCAATATTTAGCTACTCTCACCAATTGTGCGGTAAACGACATTTCATTGTCATACCAGGCAATTAATTTAACCATTTGTTTGCCGTCAACTTCGATTAATTGAGTGGATAGTGCATCAAAAACACATGCATAATGACATCCTATAACATCGCTTGATACGATTGGGTCTTCTGTATATGCCAAAGTTTCATTAGCTGCATTTTTAACAGCTAAATTTACTTCTTCAACAGTAACATTCCTTCCAAGTTCAACGGTTAAATCGACAGCAGAGCCCGTAAGTGTGGGAACACGAAGAGCTATTCCGTCAAGCCTGCCTTTTAATTCAGGCATAACAACCCCTACTGTCTTGGCTGCTCCGGTCGATGCAGGTACAATATTTGCTGCTGCCGCACGTCCTCTCCTTGCCATTATACCCTTTTTATGTGAGTTATCATGAATGTTCTGATCATTTGTATAGGCATGGACAGTGGTCATAAGTCCTTTAACTATTCCAAATTCACCATTTAATACTTTTGCTAAGGGAGCTAAACAGTTTGTTGTACATGATGCCGCAGATACAACAGTTTCAGTTCCATCGAGAATATTGTGGTTTACATTGTAAACAATGGTCTTTAAATCGCCTTTGCCCGGTGCTGAAAGCAACACTTTTTTTGCTCCTGCTTTAATATGAGCTTCCGCCTTTTCCTTGTCGTTGAACTTTCCTGTGCAGTCAATTACCAAGTCAATGTCCAATTCCTTCCAGTTGCAGTTTTCAGGCTCTTTAACTCTTGATGTTATTATTTCTTTACCATCAACATACATTAAGTTATCTTTGTAGGAAATTTTATCAGTCATGAAATTACCGTGTGCAGTATCATACTTTAACAAATATGTCAATGTTTCTGCATCTGAATTAGTGTTGATTGCCACAACCCGAAAATCTTTATCCTGAGCCATCAGCCTCAATGCCAATCTTCCAATTCTTCCAAATCCGTTAATTGCTACTCTTACCATATATATCCTCCTGTAATTGAAAAACATTTATTATAATTCTATCCTCATTTCATGAATCCGTTGCAATAAGGATAATATGTAACAAATAGATTATATCATACTTAATAAATATTGTGTAGCAGTATTTAAATAAAAAAATATGCATATCTGTCTGCATATTTTTTATTAATATCTTCTTCTCATGGGTGATGATGGTATTCTCATTTCATCTCTGTACTTTGCTACAGTCCTTCTTGAGATATTTATACCCTCATCGATTAATTTTTCGGTTATCTTTTGGTCGCTTAATGGTTTTTGTGAACTTTCTTCATCTATTAATTTCCTTATAAAAGATTTAACACTTGTAGATGATACTCCGCTGCCATCTGTTTCACTTAAGCTGCTTGCGAAAAAATATTTTAGTTCATACAAACCTTTGGGTGTTTGCACATATTTTCCGTTGGTAGCCCTGCTTATTGTTGATTCATGCATACCTATATCGTCTGCCACATCCTTTAAAACTAAAGGCTTTAATGCCATCTTTCCTTCATCGAAAAACTTCCTTTGAAATTTTATAATTGATTCAATTACTTTATATAAAGTCATCCTTCTTTGCTCAATACTTTTAATCAGCCACATTGATGAATTAAGTTTATCAGCTAAAAACTTGCTTGCTTCCTTATCGTCTAATTCATTTATCATGTTTTTATAGTAGCTGTTAATAGTAAGTGTGGGCAGGTAGCTGTCATTAATTATAATTATATACTCATCATTGAGCTTTTCTATTGTTGCATCGGGAACAATGTACCTTATATTATCACTGTCTACTATGAAACCTCTTGATGGTTTAGGCTCCAACATTTTAATTATGTCGCAGATGTTTTGTACCCTGTTAACAGATATATGAAGCTCTTTAGCTATTTTTTGAATTTTATTTGTTGCAATATCTTCAAGATGTTTTTCTGCAATAATATATGCATTTTTATCCTGAATTCCTTTTTCCTTAAGCTGTATCATCAGACATTCACTTAGGTCTCTGGCACCGACTCCAACGGGATCAAAAGTTTGTATAAGCCTTAAAACCCTTTCAATATCAACAATATCCTCATTTATTAATAAACTGATATCCTGAATGGAACATCCCAAATAGCCTTTATTATCTAATGATTCAATAATGAATTCGCCGATACGCTTATCTTTGTTTGTTTTAACAGTGATACCTAATTGAATCATCAGGTGATCTTTCAGTGAAAGTTTTTTGGAAGTATAGCTTTCAAATGATTGTTTATTTTCATTATCTGCATTTCTTTCATATGATTTATAACTGAAATCATCATACTTTTCAGCTAATTCTCTCCAGTCAAATTCTTCATTTTCTTTATTTTCATTTACATGTTCATCACTTGAAGGGCTATCGCTTTTATTATCGACAGACTCCAAAAAAGGATTTACCTCTAATTGTTTATTGATGTAATCTGTCAATTCGACATTATTAAATTGCAAGATTTGAATAGCTTGCCTTAATTCCGGTGTCATTATAAGCTTTTGGGTTTGAGAAAGATTTAATTCAAATCCCATTTTCATGGTATCACTCCTCACAAGTCTATTATACCAAAATAACATAAATTTTCAACTTATTTATAAATGGTAATAAAATTTAGCTCAAATAAAAAAATTCTTCATCAATATAATGAAGAATTTTTGTTCAACAAGTCAACGCAGTCTCGTTCACCAATGTATATATTTAGGGACATTCCTCTTACTTCAAAGACTCACCCTAAAGTAGAGGTGTGTCCCCATACCTTAACTGTCGCATACATTACTCGTTGCGAATGACCTACCAGCCATTTCCCATTTGGGAACATTCCTCATGCCCTCAAAGACTTACTCCATAGTAGAGGTGTGTCCCCATACCTATGTCGTCGAAGAAATTGGGTAGGTCATAAAGGGCATCTTTAGCAGTCTAGTTGTTCTTTTGATATAAAATCATTGTCTGCAAGTATCTTTAAAGCATCATTTGTTTTAGCTTCACTTACTAAAACAATCGGTCCTGTACATCCCATTCCGCTTTCAGCATAAACACCGTTTTTCCACAACAATTTAACTGCATCCTCTAAGTCCATAATTTCAATTCCTGATATTTGGGAAGTTACAACTTCTTTTGGAGGAGCAACAATTTCTGCTTCTTCCACCGTAGATTTCTTAGATGCTTTAATTTCTGATAAAATTGCATCCAAACCTGCTTTTTTAGCATTGTTAAATTCTTCTTTTGTAATTTTCAGGCAGTTACCCTTGATTAGCTCTCCTGCAAACTTTATGGCTCCTTCTATCAACGGAGCACCTGAAGCCCTTGAAATAATAAGTATCAGTTTGTTGAAGTTTTCTCCGATACCGGGACCATATCCGTAACCCAAGGACTCATAACTTCCCCCCGTAGTATAGGAAGAAAATATTTTAATCATAAGATTGCCTGTAAGAGAATCCATAACCATAACATCACATGAGCCGGTAAGTAAGTCATTGCCTCTCATAACAGCTCCCCCGTCTGATCTTTTAGATTCAGCAAAGTTTATTTCATAGCCGTTATTTTTAAGCTTGTTTAATGCAATTTCCGTTTGCCGGGCACCATCTACGTTTAAAATTCCAACTGAGGGGTTTTTTATTCCGCAAGCTTTAGCAGTAATTATTCCATAGACAGCATTCTTAACCATTCCTTCAACCTTATCTGTCGAAGAAGTTCCGGTTGTCGTTGCAATAAACATTTCTTCTCCTTTACCGGGAGTTATAATTCTTCCCACGGTGGATACTCCTATAGGAAATGGATAATGCATTGTAATGGCCGCATCAACACTGCCTGTATCCAACAATTCTTCCATTTTTTTATGTGCATCGTCTTCTGAATCTACAACTAAAGTATTAACACTTTTATTAGCTTTTGTGCCGATAACTGTAGGTTCGATACCAAACTTTAATGCAGCGGCAGCAGCTTTGAAAACTTCATCCTCTCCATGCTCGCTTCCTGATGCAGTAACTGCAACCTTTGGTTTTTTACCGTATTCTCCGCTTATTAATGTATCAGCCAATTGGTTAAAAACATTACCTATTGTTTTTTTTACTTGTTTTTCAGACATATCTTCACTCCTGTTCGTTTAACAGATTTGAAGCGAAATCCTTTAATGCGTTAGCAATTAAATTCTTTATCTGTTCCTCTGAAATTGCGGACGTTTCTTTCTGACCTCCTTTATTTGCTTCAATAATAAAGGATACTCCGTCAAATAAATTAGTCATTCTTCCAAGGAATAAGCTTCCTTTACCAACTATCATGGCATTTTTAATTTTGCCGGAAAGTATATCTTCCCTGCAAAAACCAAGGTATGGTACACCTGAAGGTATGTGTCCTTGTGTAGGAGCCCAGCCTGTCATTCCATGTTTAACCGTAAAATCAGCCAATTCATTTCTGTCTATATCCCCGCGCTTTACTGCCAATGCACCAATCATTTTATAATTTGCCAAAGGAACATCTCCTGCTCCGGCGGGTTTTGTTACTTCAGGATTCTGCATTTCTACGGAATACTTATCAATGTCTGTTATTTTCATTCCTGCTTTATCTAATGACGATACTAATGATGTTATTACTGCTTGCGGAGATGAACCCGTTCCCACGGTGTGTCTTCCCACAAGGTCAAGATTAATTTCAGGATTTACTCCGTCATTTTCACCTATCAATACAGCAAATCCACCAATGGTATCTTCTAAAATCGGTAATCCTTTTTTAATGTGGTCCTTGCCGTTCATACCTAATTTTGCAGTACTTCCGCCTGCTGATACAACAACTTTTTTAAAAACCCCGGCTTTGACAAGTGCTGCAGCTTCAATTAAAGCATGTGTTGGAGCTGCACAAAAACCTCTTGTATCAGAGCCGGTAGCATTAACGAATCCTGCAACCTCAGCACAGGACTTTGCAAAGTTCCCTCCGCCTCTTTGGTTCATATCGCCGCATGCCTCTTCGCTGCATTCGATTATGTATTCAATTTCTTCTTTGTTTATGTTATTTTTACTTACAAGATTTAATAGACCAAGAACATTGGAAGCTTTGGATACAATATTTTCAAACATTACATGTCCGCTTAAATTAAGGTCAATATCATGCGCTCTTTTAACACATCCTACCAACTCTCCGTTGTTATATATCGGCTCAGCATGCTCTGTATTTACATATCTTTTAATTGTATCAAACTCTTCTCCTTCCTTTATTCTTCCTATTAACCCTTCATCAAAAAGTGGATGATTCATAAGTTTTGCTTTAGTATCGGAAGCGAATTGTTTTTCAAGTTTAACTAAATCAAATACATCACAAATTTGCATAAGAACTATAAATTCATCCTGAGGCATAATTTCTCCGAATTTACCTTCTCTTCCGGCGCCTTCCATTGGTTTGTCAAACCAAGGCATTTCATATTTGTTTAATTCATCAGGTGTAATATTTCCTATATATGTTTGATTAGGCAAATACTTTACAACTTGGTCAAATGTTCTTAAATGGTTTTTTATTTCTTTTAAATACTCAGAATTAGGATTTACCGTTCTTTCGGTTGTCTGTGTGGTACCGTTATTAATAACCATATCCGGTGCAAAAACCATAATATAACTACATCCCAAAATTACACTGTTCATGGAAACCTCCTTTAATTGGAATTCAAGTACAGGGACATTCCTTTAATGCTTACCCTAAAGACTATCTGGACATTAAAGGTGTGTCCCTCTTCCTTATTTTTCTTAATTCATCTTACTGAATAATAGTTTTGTATTCAAAATTTGCTTCGCAATATCTACGAAGCAAATTCTATAATTGGGGACATTCCTCTAACCTCGAAGACTTTCCCTCAAGTAGAGGTGTGTCCCCATTCCTCTAATGCTATCCCACAGAGACTAACCCTACATTAGAAGTGTGTCGCCCCTATTCGGGGACATTCCTTCTGACTCACCCCATAGGTTTCTCCAAAGAAAGTGTGTCCCCATACAAGTACGGGGACATTCCTCTAATGGCTATCCCACAGAGACTAACCCTACATTAGAGGTGTGTCGCCCTTCCTATAAATACTTGGAGAACTCTTCTCTTATAGCAGACATTTCACTAATGATATCGTCAACATCCAATACCATTTCCATCATGCCCACTTGTTCATCATAAACTGATTCATCAACTATGTCTTTTATTTCCGGTTCACATATATGAAATACGCTGAGTCCCAACTGAACTCCTGTCAATGGACCTGCAAAAGTAGGGTCTCCGTTTGTAACGGTTTCTGCAGCAAGACCTGCTGCTTCACCTTCTGCTGCTCCAAGTATAACCACTATATTTTCCGGACCATACTTTTCAGCAAACTCTTTAACCCTTTTTTGATTTTCCAAATCCATTGCACCTGCGCTAGTTCAGACAAAGCATTCTGTTGATGAGAATACAACTTCGCCGCCGGCAGTTTTTACACATTCTTCAATTGCCTGGCCAGGTATTCCATCTCTGTCGCCTATTATAATAATTTTTTTGTTTTCTAATAAGCTCATAATTTCCTCCTATGTTGTTTTTTTGTATTTTTATTCATGTCATTACTATGAATAATTGTCATCTGAAGGCGTAGCCCTCGTCATTCTGAACGCAGTGAAGAATCTCATTCTTTAAAACCTGAGATCACGCAGTCTCATTCACCAATTTATTTGCTCCCTTTGGTCGCATAAATTGGGAATTCGTTGCGAATGACCTACCGCTATTTTTCAGAAAATTCTATTTGGGGACATTCCTTTACCACAAAGACTAACCCTATAGTAAAGGTGTGTCCCCATACCTCTAATAAATAGGGTTAGGGCATCTTTCGCTTCGCCTCAGTATGACAATTAAATGTATTTTTGAATCATTGCTTCTATATTTTCAGGAGTTGCATCATCTTTAATCAATTCTTCAACCTTTTCTCCATCCTTATATATTGCAATAACAGGTAAACCTAATACTTTTTGTCCAATAGCAACTCTTCTTGCTTTGGTAGTATTTAATTTTGTAAACTTTAATTTATCACCATACTTTTCAGATAATCCTTCAACATGAGGCATCAAGGATTCACAAGGAGCACATCCGTCTCCGAAAAAGTCAACAAAAATGTAACCTTTGCCTTGTAATACTTCAGTTTCAAAATTTGTCTTATCTAACACTAACATAACATACCTCCTACAGTGCTTCTATATATTTTTCAGCCTGTACTGCAGCTATGGCTCCGTCAGCTGCCGCAGTAACTACCTGCCTTAAGCTTTTAACACGGATGTCACCGGCAGCATAAACACCTTCGATATTTGTTTTCATATCTACATCGGTTACAAGGTATCCTTTTTCAATATCAAGAATACCTTCAAATATTTTAGTTTTTGGTTCATAACCGATGAATACAAAAATTCCAAATGTCATATCATCTTCATCTGCAACTAGTTCTGTCAATTCCTTAGTTTTAACATTTTCTAAAACCATTGAATTAACAATTCCATCACCTTTAATTTCCTTTACTACCGAATCCCAGATAAAATGTACCTTGGGATTGGCTTCCGCTTTTGCCCGAATTGATTTAGCAGCTCTAAGCTCATCTCTTCTGTGGATTATAGATACCTTTCGTGCAAATTTCGTTAAGTACAGGGCTTCTTCAACAGCAGTATCACCGCCGCCGACTACAAATACTTCAAAATCTTCGAAGAATGCAGCATCGCAAGTTGCACAATATGAAACACCTTTGCCTGTGAATGTTTTTTCTCCGGGACATCCAATTGGTTTTGATGTAGCACCGCTTGCTATTATTACTGCCTTACCTTTGTATTCTCCCTTTTTGCCGATAAGAACTTTTTCTTTGCCCTCAAGCTTTACTTCCACAATTTCATCATACACTTTTTCAGCACCGAAATGCTTAGCTTGATCAGACATTCTGTCAACTAATGTAGGACCTGATTCACCTTCTAAACATCCGGGATAATTTTCAACCTCTGATGTGAGGACAATTTGCCCTCCATCTTTTTCTTTTTCAATTATTAAAGTGCTAAGTCTTGCTCTCCCCGCATAAATACCGGCGGATAACCCTGCAGGACCGGCTCCGATAATCAATACATCATACACTTTACTCATATTTCACCTCTTTTCTGTCTAGGGGTCAAACTATTGAGCGAAATTCATACCATGCCTTATTATTCTACAATTCAATTTTTAATATAAAGGTTGATATGAATTTCGCTTGACTGTCTTATTTTTCGAATACTGTTTGCTCTGTTACTTCTGTTTCCAAAGCTTTTAATGCTCTTGTAAGCAATTTCCTTCTAATATCTCTTTCTTCTTCAAGAGACAATGAAGGATTTCCCAACGGGTGAGGTATTGCTATTGTGGGAACAATTCTGTTTGCTCCAACTGTTAATGAAATAGGAACTATAGTACACATATGCACCACAGGAATTCCTGCTCTTTCAATTTCTTTTACCATCGTTGCACCGCAACGCGTACAGGTACCTCACGTAGATGTGAGTATAACTGCATCCACTCCGTCAGCTTTAAGTTCTTTTGCATACTTTTCAGCAAAAGCTTTTGCACTCTTTACGGCAGTACCGTTTCCAACAGTGGTATAGAAATATCTGTGAAGACTTCCTATTTTGCCTTCCTTTTCAAATTCTCTCATAATATCAACAGGCAATACTCTATCAGGATCTTGGTTTGCATAAACAGGGTCATATCCCCCGTGAGCTGTTTCATATGTCTCTTCGGTTAAATCCGTAACTCCATCGATGTCATATTTACCGTATTTGGAAGCACTGGAAGATTCAATATGATCAGGATTTCCTTTTGGAACAATTCCTCCTGATGTAACCAATGCTATTTTAGCTTTTGTAATGTCTTTTACTGCAGGATTTGCTGTAACTCTGTCAAAGTCAGGCATTGGGAATTCTGTTTGGAATTCTTTGCCGGATAGTTTTGCCAACAGCATTTTAACTGCTCTTTTTGAGCCTCTTTCTTTTTCATAGAAATTAACTCTTACACCGTTTGGTATATAGCCTTCTTCTGAAGATGCGCCGATTTTTTCTCCCTTACCAAGTTTAAGTGCAAGTGGAGCCATTTTCTTAACAGCATCCCGCATACCTGCGGCCGAATTTTTTGTAGATACGATATAGATGTTGTTTTTAAACATGTCTGCGCCGGGATTTTCTACATACATTCCTGTTAAAACCGGTATATTAAGTTCATCCTTTACTGCCTTTGCTATTGTACCGCAGGCAACTCCGTATCTTCCTGCATTAAATGCCGGGCCTGCAATAAATAAATCAGGGTTGTATTTCTTAACCATTTCAATTATGGTTTTTTTGGCTTCATCCATATTCTCGTTAAAATATGAGTCTCCGCATACAATTGTAGCAACAATTTCTGCTTCATCCTTAAATGCTTGCTGGAATGCAAGTCCGGGGCCTACTATGCCTTCTCTTACTTCAGCAGGAATGTGAGCCATTTCTTCTCCGCCTACATTGGCAAAGAATTGATTAATATAATGAACAATCTTCATCATTGTTTTCTCCTCCCTTCCTATCGAGCACTAAGTTTATTGAAGCCCATTTCATTTGTAGCACCTGTAATAACCTGCAGCTCTGCTGTTATGCTTCCATCTTTATGCAAGCTTCCGTCAAATCCTCCGGCAATTACATCTGCAACCTTAACATGACCGATCAATTTTTCCATAGGAGGCAGCTCTATTACTTCATTTGCATTTCCTGCGGAAACCACAGCATTAGCGCTTGCATCTGCATCTGCCAATGACTGGGAAGTACCGTCTCTGCCTGCATATTCATCTGTTACAAGAACTGTTTTAATGCCTTTAGCTTCAATTTTTTTACAGTTCATTATCAAGTCTGTATCAGGATTTCCAAATCCTTCTTCTGATACAATAACACCGTCGACACCAAGAAATTCTACAAGTTTTGCACTCCAGTAAGATGATCTTTCCTTATCTGCAAGATAAACATTTTCGTTAGTTATGATTACTCCAACAAAATTCAATGTCTTGCCATGTTCTGCAAACAAATCATGAATGATTGGATTGTTCAAATGATGATATGTAGTATTCTTATCGCATGCAGATACACAGTTGCCGCTTACTATGGCACCGTCCATAACTTCGGTAGGATAAATCATGGTTGTTAATGACTGTTTTGCATCAACTCCATAAACATAAGTATCATGTAAAAGGCCTTGGCTTTGAAGCATGAATACATAAGCTACCCTTGGAAGTCCGGGATACATTTTTAAACCCTCAACTAAAGTTGGTGTTTCAAATACTTCTACTTCATCAGGTGTTAAATTTTTTGCAAGTGCCCCAAGGTATAATGCTACCTTGTATCCTGCAAATCTTAAAGCTTTTTCATGCTCATGCTGCTTTAGACTGTCAATTGGCTCACACACTAAAACCAAGTTGTTAAGCTTTGAAAAAGGTGTGTAATCAGCTCCCGGACCGGTCATATCAATAATACCTTCTTGGAAACCAACTATCTTGCCTGTAGTTAAAACTGCTGCACCCTTCAGCACATTTGTTTTGCCTGAACCTACCGTTTCTACTTTGTTAATCATCCCCGGGAATATGCCGCCGGGTCCTTCAACTTTAACCCTTGGCTCAATAACGTCTTTAACAGGCATTATACGAACACTTTCTCCCGGCTTGGCAAGTTCTACATCTGCTTTTTTGAAATTTTGATCTTCTAGAATTAATGCTTTTACTTCTTCCTTGTTTACATACAGGGTACCATTTTCTACTTTGGATACATCAGAAAACTGAATATCCTTAATAAAAATATAGCCTAATTCTAATTTCAAAAATTTCACCTCCTTTATATTTTTCGGCAGTTATATATTCAACGCGCTTTCCAGCACAGTTAAATCAATTAATTTTAAGTCCTCTGCTATTTTTTCATTTATGAATTTTAACTTATCTTTATTGAACTTATCATATGTAATTATTGCATTTTCAATCATATAAATTGAATTAAAATTTATATTATTTTTATTATCAGTAATCATTATGGATTTATAAGGTGTTTCACTTGGTTTAACACTGCTTCCTAATGGATGTGTCAAAAGCTCGTGTCCCATATGAAGCTTGTCCCTTACTGCAATCAAAACATCTTTAAATGTACCGTCAATATAAACAACATTCAAACTATTTTTATATTTATTAAATACCCAATCATTGTTTGTAATAATCATTTTTTTCACCAACCTAAAGATAAAAAGGGCAGAAGGCAAAATCAAAAATATTCTGCCACCTGCCCTGTCATTTAACCTGAGAGATTCTTCTATACCTTAGAATTGCCCCTTCGGTGCTTGCGCTTTTCAGAGATTTGTCAATCCACGGTCCTTTTGCCTGCGATAGTCATTACAAAATGGCTAATTTATAACTTATTTCCTTCGGCGTTGTTAATAACATAACAATCTCTCCCGTTAATATCATCCAATATTCACTTAACTATAGTATATAAAATTTCTTTAAATAAATCAACTATTATTTTCTAATCTTGTTAAATTTTTAATATATCAGAGCATCTCACAAGAGTTAGATTATATAGGGCATCTCGCAGGGTTAGGGCATCTACACTACTTCAAGTATATATTCAGCAATATTTAATGAATGGTCTCCTATTCTCTCTAAATTGCTAATCATATCCAAAAATACTATTCCCGCATTAGGATTGCATATAAGATTATTAAGTCTGTCAATATGATTCTTTCTTAGAGCTTTATACATTTTGTCTATATCTTCTTCATACTTGACAACCGTATTACATAAATCTGATTTGGCGCCGGCAAGTGCATTTAAAGATATCCTGTATGCCTCCATAGTCATATTAAACATATTTTCAATTTCCATAGTAGCTTCTTCCGAAAAGTCTGAGCTGTTTTCAATTTTATCTAAGACTAACTCTCCAATATTGTCAACATGATCTCCTACCCTTTCAATATCACTGGTTGTATTCATCAAAACAAATAATTTATCTTTTTCAGCACTTGTTAATGAAACCTTATCCAATTTAACGAGGTATTCCAAAATCGCCTTATTCAATTTGTTGATTTTCTTCTCCTGTTCAAAAACCTTATATACTAATTCTTCATTATTTTCAAATAATGCATTTTTTGCAGTTTCAAATTGCTCCATTACTAAGTTTCCCAAATGCAGCACTTCCTTTGCCGTTTGAGTCAATGCAATTGAATGAGCCGCCAAAATTCTTTCATCTATATATTTTGTTATACTGTCTGTTTCACGGCCATCTTTCCTGATAAGAAGCTCTGACGCTTTAACAAGCCAATCGGAAAACGGAAACAATATAATAACATTTACAATATTAAAGAAAATATGCCCAAAAGCTATCTGCCTTGGAACATATACAGGAGCTAGAAGGTATACTACCCTTTGAACAGGTACTCTCAAGAATAACATAAACAAAATTGTTCCTGTAACATTAAACAATAAATGTATTACAGCTGCCCTTTTTGCTGTTTTATTTGCACCAACACTTGCAATTAATGCCGTAACACATGTTCCTATATTTTGACCGAAAACAATTGGGTATGCCTGTTCAAATGATATTACCCCCGTTGCTGCCACCGCGATCAATAAACCTGTAGTAGCACTGCTGCTTTGAAGTATTGCAGTCATTACAAAACCGACCAATATTCCTAAAAATGGATTATTAAAGTTTGATATCAAATTTATAAATACAGGATTTGACTCCAATGGCCCCATTGCTGTTTGCATTATATTCATACCTATAAAGAGTATACCAAAGCCGATTACTACTTCAGCCATATTTTTAACTTTTCGTTTTTTTGCAATAAGGAATATAGCTACTCCTACACCAACCAAAAAAGTAGCAATTTGGTTAATGCTTAGAGATACTAGTAAAGCTGTTACGGTAGTACCTACATTTGCCCCCATTATTATACCAACAGCTTGATTCAAATTCATTAAACCTGCATTTACAAAACCGATAACCATTACTGTTGTAGCAGTACTGCTTTGAATTACTCCTGTAACAAGTGTTCCTACCAAGACACCCATCAATTTATTCTTTGTTAAAGCTGCCAATATATCCTTCATTTTATTTCCTGCAGCTTTTTGGAGTCCATCTCCCATGTAAATCATTCCAAAAAGAAATAGTCCTAATCCTCCAACCAAACCAATAGCAATATTCATATATCCTCCTATATCATCTGTGGAAATCCCAATTGTCTTAAAGCTTCATAAATAACTATATTCACTGAATTAGCCAAGTTTAATGACCTGGCATTAACTTGTTGAATCATTGGAATTTTAATTCTGTTTTGTATATATTCTTCATGAACATAATCAGGAAGACCTTTAGTTTCTTTTCCAAAAATTATATAACATTCGTTAGAATAAGTTACGTCTGTATAAAATCTGCTTTCTTTTGTTGTTGAAATAAATACTTTATTATTGCCTGTTGTTTTCTTAAATTCTTCAAAATCTTCATAATATGTAATATTCAACAAATTCCAATAATCAAGTCCTGCTCGTTTCAAATATTTGTCATTTACCGAAAACCCCAAGGGTTTTATTAAATGAAGTTTTGAGCCTGTTGCTGCACAAGTTCTTGCAATATTACCTGTATTTTGCGGTATTTCAGGCTCGAATAAAACTATGTTTAATGACATTATTTGTTTTCTCCTAAGGATATTATAAAATTGAAACTCCTACAATATAATACGGCATAATTCGAGTAAATACAAGAAGGTTTTTATTATTCCTTTGCTATTCTTTTTTTATAATAATTGCATAATTCATTTACATTGCATATTGCACATTTAGGAGACTGAGCTGTGCATGTAGCTCTCCCATGCGTTATCAAAAGATGATGCATAAGGTGCCACTTATATTTTGGAAGCTTTTTCATCATTTCATCTGATACCTTGTCCGCTGAATTTCCCTTTGCAAGTCCTATTCGCCTTGTAATTCTAAAAATATGAGTATCTACAGGAAAGGCAGGTATGTTAAAAGCTTCTGTCAACACTACGGATGCGGTCTTTCTTCCGACACCGGGAAGAGACATAAGCTCATCCATATTCTTAGGCACTTCACTGTTATATTTATCTTTTAATACTCGCAGCATATTGTAAATATTCTTAGATTTATTTTTAAATAAGCCTATTTTTTTAATTTTCAGTTCAATTTCTTCCTGTGATAATGTCAAAAAACTATCCAAATCAGGATATTGCATGTACAACTCTTCTGTAACCTTGTTAACACTTTTATCTGTAGCCTGCGCGCTAAGCATTGTCGAAATCAACAGCTGAAAGGGAGTATTATAATCAAGTCCGCATTTTGCATCGGGATAAGCAATTTTCAACAATTCATACACTTTTTCAGCCTTCGTCATTATATTGTCTCCTTATGGCAGCTTAGTATTTCTACTCTTTCGTCATAGTCAATAAATTTAACTATCTTTGATATTGAAGCGTCACATAGACTTCTATTGTTTGACACAACTGCAATTCCTATCGCTGCCCTGTTCCATAATTCATTATATCCCACCTCTGCCACGGAAGCATTGAATTTTGATTTAATTCTTTCGATAATGCTTTTAACTACCTGTCTCTTTTCCTTTAGAGAATTTGAGCTGTATATTAATATTTCAATTTCACATGAGCACACTATCATAATTTTTTCTCCAATAGTTTTAAATATTCATTTTTTACATTATCTTCTTCGTATTTTAAATTATTATATAAGAGCACTTCAGCCCGCGGTCTGTCAAGTTTTAACAATGACCAAGCTGCATAAATTTTAATCATCTCTGATGGATTTTGAAGCTCTCTTTTAACATTTTGAAACAGTGAGCTGATATCAAGATTCCCTATAGAAATAAGTGCATTTCTCTTCCAGATATTTCTGCCTCTCCAGCTCCCTGCAGTGTGTCCATATTTATTTATAAAACCTTTGTTTGATATATTCAGCAATTCTTCCAAGTCGACAACTTGGTCAGAATAAACTTCATTGGCATCTTTATTTAAAACATCTTTATTTAAAGGACATACAACTTGGCATATATCACAGCCATATATTTGCCTGCCCATGTTTTCTCTGTATTCCATAGGTATATAATTTTTTGTCTGAGTTAAATAAGACACACACCTTTTGGAATTAATACCTCCATTTTCAAATATTGCATTGTTAGGACAGCTTTTTACACATAAGCTGCATGTGCCGCATATATCCTCTTCGATTATAGTATCTGCCGGTATTTCAATATCAGTCAAAAGATAACCTAAATTCATAAATGAGCCGTTATTTTTATTTATGAGCAGGCTGTTTTTCCCATAGTTCCCTATACCGGCACTTCTGCATATTTCTTTATCTATAAGAAAAGTAGTATCTACACAGGGAAGAAATTTAAATTCAATATGATGCATTATTTCTTCAGCTAACTCAACCAATAACGAATTTACTGTCTTATGGTAATCTTCTCCATGTGAAGACACACTTAATAAGCCCTTTTTTGAAACTTGAGGAAGCTTATAGCCTTCCCCGTAAGGAACGCCAATTGCAATTATGCTTTTTAACTCAGGAAACAAGTTTTTTGCATTTAATCTTTTATTAATATTTTGTTCTTCAAATTCACAGTCTATATTATTGTTTTTTCTGCTTGTTAAGTGCTTATCCAAATAAGAATAATCAGTAATATTACTTATTCCTACTGTTTCAATTCCTTGTTTATAAGCAGCTTCTTTAATAATTTGTTTCATAA